>Ga0196976_1000451_pt1 | contig 26113 bp, 19 predicted proteins | sample S3v_513CmetaG_FD_148644 | JGI IMG/M metagenome (GOLD analysis project Ga0196976, IMG submission 148644) | Soil microbial communities from Anza Borrego desert, Southern California, United States - S3+v_5-13C | ecosystem: Environmental > Terrestrial > Soil > Desert | place: USA: California...
TCGGGATCGCGTAGAACGTGAAGAGGTTCGGATACTTCTCGCCGGGGTAGCCGTTGAAGCCGGAGGCGCCGGCGGCGAGCTTCTGGTCGCGCACCAGCGACTTGTAGAGCCGCGACGTGCGTCCGCTCGAGAGCAGCATCGAGATCACGTCGTAGACCGCGCTGTCGGCATGCGTGCTGGCGGGGCGGTGATACCCCTCCATGTAGATCGGCTGCGCGCTCTCACGCAGCGTGACCGTGCGCTCGGCGATCTGCGGCGGCTCGACGGTGCGCAGCGCGGGCGGCGCCGGCGCCTTCGGCAGGCGCCCGAAGTAGCGCTCGATGACCGGCCACGCCTCGGCGGCATTGATGTCGCCCACCACGGCGATGACCATGTTCGCCGGCACGTAGTACTTCTTGAAGAACTCCTCGGCGTCCGTGGCGGAGAAGCTCTGCAGGTCGCTCGGCCAGCCGACGGTGGGGAAGCCGTACGGGTGGGCGATGAAGGCCGCGCCGAGGAACTGCTCGAAGAGACGGCCGAACGGGCTCGACTCGGTGCGCATGCGGCGCTCCTCGAACACGACGTCGCGCTCCTTGTAGAACTGCCGGAAGACCGGCTTGCGGAAGCGCTCCGACTCCAGGTACGCCCACAGCTCGAAGCGGTTGGAGGGGAGGGAGAAGAAGTAGCCGGTCTGGTCGGACGAGGTGAAGGCGTTCATCCCCACGCCGCCGGCACGGTCGACGACCTGGCTGAACTGGTCGTTCTCGACGTACTTGTCGGCCTCGGCGATGGCGTCTTTCCACGCCTTCTCCAGGTTGGCCACCTGCGCGACATCCGGCTTCACCGCGCCGCGGGCCTGCTGATAGGCGGCATACGTCTCTTCGACGCGGCGCAGGGCGGCCTCTTCTGCTTTCCAGTCCTTCGTCCCGATCTGGTCCGAGCCCTTGAAGGCCATGTGCTCGAACATGTGCGCGAGACCGGTGATCCCCGGCACTTCCTGGGCCGAGCCGGTGTTGACCATGGTGGCGTAGGAGAAGACGGGGGCATCCCGGCGCTCCAGCAGGATCACCGTCAGCCCGTTGTCGAGCACGCGCATCTGGGTGCGCTTCTCGAACGAGGCGAGATCCTGCGCCGTGGCAGTCGACGCTACGAGAAGCAGTAGCGCGACGAGCATCGACGAACTACGAACTCTCATCAGTTCCTCCTTGTTGTTGTGATTGCTACAGCAGACTCGCGCGATTGCGCGGCGCACATTCTATGCGCCACACTATCGTCATGGCTCGCAGCGCTGCAAAAACTGTGGACGAGTACCTGGCCGAGCTTCCCGACGACCGGCGCGAAGCCGTGACCGAGGTGCGCAAGCTGATCCGCAAACATCTGCCGAAGGGCTACGAGGAGACGGTGAACTGGGGCATGCTCTGCTACCAGATCCCGCTGGCGAAGTATCCCGACACCTACAACGGGCAGCCGCTCGGCTACGTTGCGCTCGCCTCGCAGAAGAACTACTGCGCGCTCTACCTGATGACGCCGTACATGGATCCGGCGCAGGGGGAGGAGCTGAAGGAAGCGTTCGCCAGGGCAGGGAAGAAGATGGACATGGGCAAGTCGTGCCTCCGCTTCAAGACGGCGGACGACCTGCCGCTGCCGGCCCTCGGGAAGATCATCGCCTCCACGCCGCCGGCCGAGTACATCGCCATGCACGAGGCCGTGCACCCGCCCAAAGCGAAGAAGAAGCCGGCGTCGAAGTCGAAGAAGAAGTGACGTTCGACCTCGCCATCATCGGCGCGGGCGCGGCCTCGCCTACGGGACGCCGTACGGCGCGCACCTGCTGAACGTCCCCGCCGCGGGCATGAGCGCGCTCCCCGACGACCCTTCGCATTTCGAGCGCTGGCTGCACGCGCGCGGCGTCGAGGCCGTCTTCGCGCCGCGGCTATCGGCCTCGATCCCGATGCGCCGGTGCTGCTGATCGGCAGCGGGCTGACCGCGCTCGACGTGGCCGTGGCGCTGCGCCATCACGGGCACCGCGGCCGGGTGACGGCGATCTCGCGTCACGGACGCGTGCCGCAGCGGCACGCGCCGTACACGCCGCGAGGCGCGCTGCGCTGGATCCGCCGCGAGGCCGCCGCGCACGACTGGCGCGCGGTGATCGACTCGCTGCGCCCGCACACGCAGGCGGTCTGGCGCGGCTGGACGCTGGCCTGGCGCGCGTCGTTCCTCCGCCACGCCCGCAACCTCTGGGACGTGCACCGCCACCGTGCCGCTCCCGAGGTGGCCGTGGATCTCGAGGTGGTGCGCGGCCGGATTCTCTCCCTCTCCGCGGGGATCGAAGTGCACACCGATCGCGGCACCCTGCACGCCGCCCGCGTCTTCAACTGCACCGGCCCGGCCAGCGACTACGCGCGCATCGACCTGCCGCTGGTCATGCAGCTCCGCCGCGCCGGCCTGCTCACCCCCGACCCCCTCCGCCTCGACGTCGAGACCGCGGACGACGGCCGCCTGCTCGGTGCCGATGGTCAGCCTGTGGACGGCCTCTACACCCTGGGCCCCCTCCGCCGCCCGGCCCTATGGGAATCCACCGCCATCCCCGAGATCCGCGCCCAGGCCGCCGCCCTGTCTGGAGTGCGGCAGCGCTAGCTGCCGCTCTCTATGCGGCAGCGCCAGCTGCCGCGCCCTCACGTCGACCATCGTTCCCGTCTCGCCGAAACATCGCCCCATACGAACACGGCACTGCGATGCTGGTAATTCGATAGCGGCGGCTGGCGAACGCCAATTCCTGCATGCGGAGCTACTCGACGAGCGTCTCCGCTACCGCGGAAAGCGCATTGTTTCAGCGCCACTGCGACGTTCGGCACAGAGCACGCGCCGGAGGTGAAGATCTTGCGCCCGGCCCAGGTGACAGAAGAGCATTGCCATGAGTTGCTCCCAGCAGGTGAACCCTCGCGCATGACGCTCGGCCTGATGCTTTCGGACGAGGCTTTCGAACTCCGTTCGGGAGAAAACCTTGAGGATCTACTGGAAGACGCTGCGTACTCGGTTCATCGCCGGGGACCTCCTGTACCTGTTGTCGTTCACCAAACCAACTGTACAGGCCCCGGCGGTACTCGTCATGCTGGCGACGTTCAACTCAAAACGCTAATTTGGGCAGGAGTGACGGTGAGTAGCCCGGAATCGCGGCAGTCCAGGTAACGCGCGGCCTCGGGAACATCACGCGCTTCGGCACAAGCGCGGTTCCGGTATCGAGGCTGACCGACACGATCTCGAGTTTGTGGGCGGCTTAAGAAGTCGCTTTTTGTCGTCCAATCGGTGCGTGCCCGGCCACCAAATCGAGCTCACGCTATGCCGTAGTTGGAAGATATCCTCGTCCTCCAAGATATCGGCGAGAGCAACTTTCGAATCAACGTTCCGTCAGAGCGGTAGATGACCACGACATCATCTCCATAACCCATCGAATGCCAGTTGTCGAACGTCACAACCGTTCCGTCGTTCGCCACGAGCGCGCTCACAGTCGCCACCTCGTTCACGAATCGCCATCGAGCAACGCGCTGCCACGTACCGCGGGTGGTCTTGCGAAACAGCTCGCCTCGCGTCGTGTTGGCGGCCACTGTCTCGGCTACCCCAGCATCAGAACTGCCCGCGACTTTGTCGCTGAAGTACTCGAGTTGTCCCTTCAGCTGCTTCGGCGTGACGACCAGTCGCCACTGACCATCCGCCGAATGAAACGTTGCAACGTCCGGCAAAGACCATGAATCCAGCGGTGGCAATCATCGCAACGGCGATGAACAGTCGGCGCAGCATGTGTGAAGCATACGCGTCCGCCGGCCTGCGTAATCACTCCAAGTCGGAGTCGTGCAACATTGTTGCGAACACGGTTGCGAACACGTGTCCGGAACGCGGGACCGGAGAGTAGACTTGCGGCTCCATGCGCATAATGGCCAGTTTGACCAACATGTTTGCTGCTGTCTCGATCGACGCCACCCGCGCCGTTGCTGCTCATCCCCGGCGCGTCGTTGAACTGGGTTCTCGTACATCTCGCGCTGCGAAGCTTCTCGTCCGCATCGCTATCGCTCCGTGCCTCGCACTGCTCGGCCTCGCCTCGGCGGCGACCGCGCAGCAGCCGGCCCCCGGCCAATGGGGGACGCGGGCCCCGGCGCTCGAGCCCCTCTCCGAGTTGGCGCTCGCGGAATCGAACGGCAAGCTCTACCTCATGGGCGGCTATCCGCCGAATCGGGTGACCGCCCGTACGGTCCAGGTCTACGACATCGCCACCGACACCTGGGCCTACGGTCCACAGCTCCCGCTGCCGAACAACCACGGGATGGCGGCCAGCGTGAACGGGAAGATCTATCTCATCGGCGGCCAGTTGAACGCCGATGACCCCCCGGGCACGAACAGCTACGTGAACACAGTCTACGAGCTGGATCCTGCGGTCGGTGTATGGGCCACGAAGGCGCCGATGCCCACGGCGCGCAGCTCCGGCTTTGCCGTTGTGCACGACGGCAAGATCTACGTCGCCGGTGGACGATTGCCGCGCGGAGCGGACTTCGCCGTCTACGACCCGGCGGCCAATACCTGGGAGGTACTGCCGAACCTGCCCACGCAGCGCAACCACTTCACCGGCGCGGCGATCAACGGCCGCATCCACTACGTCGGAGGGCGTCAAGGCAACGGGTTGTCGCCCGAGATGACGACCGCGCACGAAGTTTTTGACCCACAAACGCGGACCTGGACGACCGCCGCCCCCATGCTGCGCCCCCGCAGCGGCATGAACGGGATCATGGCCCGCGGTTTGTTCCACGTCTGGGGCGGCGAGGGGCCGGGCGGCATGTTCCCCGACCATGACTACTACAACCCTCAGACCAACACATGGACAGAGCTCCCCGACATGCCTATCCCGGTTCATGGCATTGTCGGCTCAGCCTTCGTGGACGGTTTGATCTGGGCGACCGGTGGCGGCACCGGTATTGGCGGCAGCTCCGGCAGCACTCTGAACCAGGTGTACCGGCCAGCGGTCGGATTATCGAAGAAGGATTTCAACGGCGACGGACACTCAGATATCGTCTGGCAGAACAACCAGACCGGCGCGCGCGCGATCTGGTTGATGAACGAAACCACGTGGGAAGGCGAACGCTTCTTGCCGACGATCCCCCTCGAGTGGCAAATCGCGGCGACGGGCGATTTCAACGGCGATAGCCAGTCTGACATTGTCTGGCAGAACAACCAGACGGGCGCGCGCGCGATCTGGTTGATGAACGGAACCACATGGGAAGGCGAACGCTTCTTGCCGACGATTCCCCTGGAGTGGCAAATCGCAGGCGCAGGCGACTTCAATGCCGACAGCCATACGGACATCGTCTGGCAGAATACTGTGACCGGCGTGAGAGCGGTCTGGCTAATGAATGGGACCACCTGGGTCGGGGAGCGCTTTTTGCCCACTGTGCCACTGGAATGGCGGATCGCCGGCACTGGAGATTTCAATCGTGATGGCCAGTCCGATTTGATCTGGCAAAATCTCACGGACGGGCGCCGCGCAATCTGGCTGATGAACGGAACCACGTGGGCCGGGGAGCGCTTTTTGCCCTCGGTGCCACTGGAGTGGCAGATCGCCGGCACTGGAGATTTCAATCGCGATGGGGACAGCGATGTGATCTGGCAGAACAGCAGCACTGGCCAGCGTGCGATTTGGATCATGAACCAGACCACGTGGGTCGGGGAGCGCTTTCTCCCGGTCGTTCCGCTTGAATGGGACATGCGCAATCATTAGCCGAGCGCGTCATGGAACTGCGCGAAAGTCTTACCGCTTCCCCAATGCCGCTTTATGACGCTCCTGAATCGCCCTCTGACGCTCAGCGCTGATGGCTCCCGCGCGTGCGCGTAGGACGCCAGTTAAGGTCTGTTTGAATCGATTGCGTTGCAGAACCAGGCGGATGCCCCCGGGGCACTAACAGCTACGTGAACACAGTCTACGAGCTGGATCCGTGCTGCAAAACCGAAATGATCGCTGTCGACCTCCCCTGAAATGAAGGCTTCCAGACTCGGCCGCCGGCGAACTTTGGCGCAACCGCCGCGCCGCTCCGGCTTCGGCACCGGGACAGGCCGTGCCGCTTACACCAAGGGCGTCAGGCGGAGCTAAGACACGCGAGTTGGGTAAAATCGCGAGGGTGGTACGCCCCTTCACGATCGACGTTCCGCTGTCTGAGGTCGCAGAGTTGCGGCAGCGCCTCCACGAAGCGCGCTGGCCAGAAGGCGTCACCGACACCGGCGGCATCGCACGAGCGGAGATGATGCGCCTCGTTACGCGCTGGCGCGACATATTCGACTGGGGCGCGCAGCAGGCTTGGTTGAATAGCTACGAGCACCTCCTCGTCCATATCGACGACCTGCGGCTGCACGCCGTTCGCCTCCGTTCATCACGATCGACCCCTGTTCCGCCGATCGTGCTGCTCCATGGCTGGCCCGGGTCGTTCGTCGAGCTTCTCCCGCTCGGTTCTCGCCTTCGGGAGCACTTTGACGTACTGATTCCTTCGATACCCGGATTCGGTTTCTCGTCGATACCGACGATGCGCGGAATGTCGAACCGCCGTATCGCACAGGTGATCGTCCGGCTGGCCGACGCGCTCGGATATGAAACATTCGCCGTGCACGGCGGGGATATTGGCGCAGGCGTCGCGTCATGGATGGCCATTGACTACCCGCAGCGAATCCGCTTTCTTCACCTCAACTTCATCCCCGGCTCCTACTCGCCCGAGCCCGTCGACGACATCAGTCCCGACGAGCGAGCGTTTCTGCAGCGCCGCAGCGCCTGGGCTGATCAGCATGGTGCGTACAGCCATCTCCAACGAACCACGCCACTGACGGTGGCGTATGCCCTCACGGATTCCCCGCTGGGTTTGGCGGCATGGGTCTTGGAGAAGTTCATCCTCTGGTCCGACCCGGCCAGCCACATTGCGGACGAGATTCTGCTAACGAATTTATCGATCTACTGGTTCACAAAGACGATTGCATCGTCGATGCGCTACTACTTGGAGTCTGTTGCGACGCCGCTACGGATTCCGGCGCAGCAGCGCGTGGCAGCATCGACCCACATCGCCCATTTCCCGTACGAAATGCCGTTTCCGCCACGGTCATGGGTAGAGCGCGGCTATTCCGTCACGAGATGGACCGAGATGAGTCGCGGGGGGCACTTTGCCGCGCTTGAAGCTCCTGACCTGCTGGCTGATGACATCGTTGCGGCGGCGTGTCCGGTCGAATCGCCCGCCTAACGTCACCGGGCGTGACTCGGTTCTGCGAATGTCATGCGCGGCAACCGCCGCGTCGCTCTGGCTTCGGCACGTGGGCCGTGGCCGCACAGCTCAGCGTTGTGCTGGTTCGGCGTGAACCTGACGGCGCGGGTTGAACATTACGCACAGGAGATGGTATCGCTTCTGGTGCGCAGTTGATTTGAATTGGCGGACGAGCCGCCGCACTCAATCGAGGGAACTTCGTGTCGCGGCAGCAGCGAGTCGTCAAGGCCTCCGCCGCCCATCCGCCTTGACGACCCGCCACTGCCGCAAACAAGGGCAGCCATCGATTGAATGCGACGGCCCGTCCTGACGGTTTGCCACCCTCCCCGAGGGCGCCGGCGATGTAGGCGATGCAACTCACGCGGCTTCTCCGGAACGGCGCAGGCGACGAGCTTCACGCGCGGCTTCGAGTTTGACGTCTCGTGCTGCCCAGATTTCGGCAGACCGGCCGGCCATGAAGTCGAACGGCGTGATGTAGCCGATCGCGCTGTGAAGACGGATGGTGTTGTCCCTGTACCTGTTGTTGTTCGGCAAACCAACTGTACAGGCCCCGGCGGTACTCGTCATACTGACGACGTTCAACTCAAAACGCTAATTTGGACAGGAGTGAGATCTTGGAGACGAGTAGATCCGTACGCGAGGGGCGTCCAGGACAGCGCACGATCGGACTAAAGCGGGAGGCGTTAGGCGGATAGCAATTCGTGGTTAATCGTCATTGGCGAATTGCCATGTGTTTGGCTCTGCGTTAGTGAACGAGGCCCTTTTTCCGAGGTACGATTCAGCAACGATGTCCTGCTCGGAGAAACGAAAGGGACTTTCCAATGGCTGATGACTTCATGAGCCGCCTCAAGAGCGAGCTCGATCAAGCAGAACACGTGTCGTCGGAGCGGATCGCAGAGATCGAAGCCGAACTTCAGCAACGACCGTCGGCTGATCTCTGGATTCTCCGCGGCGATGCGATTCAACTGACGGACGGGAACGAATACGACCTTGACGAAGCGGAGAGAAGCTACCGAAAGGCCATCGAGATCGATCCAGAGTCGGCCGATGCCTATGAGTCGCTCGGAGAGTTCATCTTCGCAGTACGTGCTGAGGCTCGCCGGTCACTTTGGTTCTTCAGGAGAGCAATCGATCTCGGGGCCGGGGAATCTGCACGCTCTTGGTTGCACGCAGCGGTGGAAGACCTGGCAGAGGATGAAGACGCTGAGGTGTAGTGATGAGAAGCCGAAAGACCTGATCGTGGTGTCCGGTTTTTATCGCGGCAACCGCCGCGCCGCTGCGGCTTCGGCACCGGCCGTGCGGCTTGCACCAGGGACGTCCGTTGGGTCGACGAAACGTCGCAGCGCCTAGCATCAGCCGAGCAACATGGCGGTGCGGCGGAGCAGGGATGAGCGCGACTCAATGAAGCGTCGAGCGAGTCAAGAAGTACCGCGCAGTTCGCGACTCGGTTCGTTTCGCGGTTGAAGGCCCCTTGCCTTCCACGCCTCCGTGCCCTACATTTCCCGAGGCGGTGGTCCACGCCGAACCTCGGTGGCTTTCCCCCAGCGAAGGCCTTCGTCGAGGCAAAGGGGGGCGTACTCCCGGATCGGTATGACGAACCTTCGTGCGCGGCGGCGCTGCTGGGGAGCTCCTGCTCGCGTGTGGAACGAAGGAGAGCGTGATGCCGAAACAGAAGGACCTCAAGCGCGTCGTCCGGGCGCGCATGCAGAAGACCGGGGAGTCGTACACGACCGCCCGCCTCTATCTCGTCAAAAAGAACGAACCGCCGCAACCCGACTACGCCGAGCTCGCAGGCATGAGCGACGACGCCGTCCAGGCCAAGACCGGCCGCGGCTGGCGCGACTGGGTGGCGCTCCTCGATGCCGCCAGATGCGCGGAGATGCCGCACCGCGAGATCGCCCGATACGTCTCGTCCCTCGGCACGCCCGACTGGTGGTCGCAGACCGTGACCGTCGGCTACGAGCGCATCCGCGGACTGCGCGCCATCGGCCAGCGCCGCAGCGGCGGCTACGAGGCCAGCAAGAGCCGCACGTTCGCCGTCCCGGTGGAGCAGCTCTACAAGGCCTTCTCTACCGTCCGCCTGCGCTCGCGGTGGCTGCCGGACGAAGTGGAGGTGCGCAGCTCGAGCGCGAACAAGCGCATGCGCATCCGCATGGCCGACGACACGATGGTCGAGATCTACTTCACCGAAAAGGCGGCGGAGAAGAGCGCCGTCGCCATCCAGCACACCAGGCTCCCGGACCGCGCCGCCGTGGATGAGAAGAAGGCCTGGTGGTCCGAGCGCTTCGACGCGCTCGCGAAAGTCCTCGGCTGAACGTCTGGAGTCTGGAGTGCGGCAGCGCCAGCTGCCGCTCTCTATGCGCCAGCCGCAGCTGGCGCGGGTGGGTGGAGGCTGGCGCAAAGCCGCAGCTGGCGCTGCGGCAAAGGAGAGCGCGAGCTGGCGCTCGCGCACTCCAGATCACGCCGGCACGTTGCCGGGCGGGAAGCCGAAGCTCATGCGCACGGCCGAGTACTCGGGGTCGACGCCGCCGTCGCTCGTGCGGATCGTCAGCGGCGGCTCGACGAACGGCTGGTAGGTGGCGGGGATGTCGCCGCGGCGCGTGGCGGCGAAGAGGGTGATGAGCGGCGGCTCCCCCTCCTTGAACACCACGTCGCGGCGGCGCAGCAGCGCCAGCCCCGCGGCATCGAGCGCGGCGAGCACGCGCTCGAGCTGGATGGCCGGAAAGACGAACGCGAACACGCCCCCCGGCGCCAGGATCCGCGACGCGGCGGCGGCGTAGTCGACGACCGATCCCCGCACCTCGATCCGCGCCGGCACGGCCTGCTCGAACGCGGACGCCGAGGCGGTCCCGGAGGGCCAGTAGGGGGGCGAGCCGGTCACGAGATCGAACGACGCCTGGGGGAGCAGCGACGCATCGCGCAGATCGCCGTGCAGCAGGGTGAAGCGCGACTCGAGGCCGTTGTAGCGCACGCTCTTCCGCGCCAGCCGCAGCGAGATCTCCTGCGCCTCGACGGTGCAGAACGCCGCGCCGGGGAGGCGCCACGCGGAGATCAGGGCCACGCTGCCGATCCCCGACCCGAGGTCCGCCGCGCGCGCGACGCGAGGGGCGCAGGTGGTCCCGTACCAGGCGGTGAGCACGTCGTCGGTGGAGTAGCGATGTCCCTTTGCGTACTGAAAGATGCGGTACCAGCCGCAGAGGTAGTCGAGCGTCTCGCCCTCCTCCACGGCCACGCCGCCGGGGGGGACGGGACCGGGGCGGCGCCAGCCGCGGTAAAACTCGTCCATTCGCGTAGAGTATCCGTCGCCATGGCCTCGTCGAAACTCGTCTGGACCTCCGACCCCGAAGAAGCGAAGCGCCTCCGCGACTCGGGGAAGCTCGACGCGCCCACGGATGCGCCGCCGGAGAAGCAGGCCATCCGCGTGGCCCTCGACCGCAAGCGCCGCGCGGGGAAGACGGTCACGGTGGCGTCCGGCTTCCAGCACACGCCGGAGTCGCTGGCCGCCCTCGCGCAGCGGCTGAAGAAAAAATGCGGCTCCGGCGGCACGGCCAAGGACGACGAGATCGAGCTTCAGGGCGATCACGTGACCAAGGTGGCCGCCGAGCTGAAATCCCTCGGCTACCGCGTGAAGCCCTAAACAGAACGCACCCATTCGACCCACAGTCCCCTCTCCCCATCGCGTGGGGAGAGGGTCAAGGTGAGGGGACGTGCCCCGCTGCGAGGAACCGCCCCTCACCCTGGCCCTCTCCCCGCGAGCGGGGAGAGGGGACCGTGGGCGGAACCACTGCGTTCTGCTTAGTTACGCTTTTACTTCGGCAGGTAGGGATTTCCCGCACCAGGACACTCCTTCCAGCGGAGCCCTTGTGCGATGTGTGTCAACGCCAGGTCCCGCCCTCCTCCCGCGTCCGTTCTGCCGCGCGACTCATCGACTGTCCAGCCATACAGAGGATCGCTATGGAGAATGTGACCAAACCCCACTCGAATCAGAGGCATGATCCGGTGGCCGGCACGTTCGCGCCCGACAGTGACGTCGGTACCACCTCGCTCTGGGGGTTCCTCGGACCCGCCCGGGACGACATGTACCGGCTGTACACCGACGGCAGCTTCACCAGGTTCTACGAGATCCCGCAGCGCGCCATCGTCTGGGTCGAGACCCACGACTCGGACGACGACGCCGTCACCCCGGCCCGGATCGACGTGGCCAGCGGCACCCCGCTGGACGTCATCGATACCTCGACCGCGGCCGGCTGGCTCGGCGGCGCGATTACCGCCGGGTATCTCCAGAACCAGGATGGAAGCAGCGTGACGGCCGCCCCGGTCTGTACCAACCAGGGTGGACCGCAGATGCAGGCCGGTGCCGCGCTCTGCATCACCCTTTACACGGCCAATCCGACCTGGTGCCGCGGCGGCGGCGGCGAAGGCGGCAGCTCGGAGAAGAAGGGCGGCGGCGGTGCCTGCGCCGAAGTCCTCCACACCGAGGTCTGCACCCTGCAGGCGAAGCGCGGAGAAGGCGACCAGGCCTGCTTCCAGATACTCGCCACCCGCCATTGCACCTTCGCGGGCGATGACGTGCTGGCCACCGCCATCTGCACGCTCGACCGCGGCGGCGACGGCGTGCAGTGCATCGAAGTCGCGCAGACCACGGTCTGCACCCTGCCCAACCAGGCCGGGGGCGGCGTCGACTGCGTCGGCGTCATGGCCACCGTGGCCTGCACCTTCAACCAGCAGGTGCAGCAGCCCAACGTCCCCGCCGGCACTCCCTGCTTCCTCGTCCTCGGCACGCAGTACTGCACGGGCCCCGGCCCGGTGGCAGGCGAGCTGGACGAGCCGGGATGCCGGGTGCGTTACCTCACCTTCACGTGCACGGGCGGCGGAAAGATTCCGCACGACGATGCCGCCGGCTGCGGCGTCGCCGGAGGCACGGTGCTCTGCACCATCGCTCCCGATGACGGGGAGGCGAAGGGATGCGCCGAAATCCTGCGCACCATCGCCTGCACCTTCCTGCCCGATCCCGGCACGCCGCCGAAGTGCATCCAGATCGCGCACACCGCGGTCTGCACCTTCGGCGCCCCGCAGAACTGCGGTCACGTGCTGGCGACCGCGGTCTGCACGCTCGCTCCCGACCCGTGGCCGTGCGGCGTGGTGCTGACCACGTTCCACTGCACCATCAAGGGCGGCGGCGAGGACTGCGCGCAGCAGCGCACCACCATCATCTGCACGCTCCCGCGTGGCGAGGCCGGATGCCCGGCGATCCTCGGCACGACCCGCTGTACGGCGGGACCGCTGGGCGCGGCGGAGGCGGGCTGCGAACAGTTCGCCTGGACGGCCGGCTGCACGCAGCAACGCGAGGCTCTCGCGGTGCGTGCCATCCCCGGCTGCACCATCATTACTACGACCATCGTCAATTGCACGCAGGGCCCGCCGAACGTCTGCCGCTACGTCCTCTGGACGCGCGCCTGCACGGACGGCGGCGGCGGTCCGATCTGTCCGACCGTGCTCACGGCCCGGCCGACGGCCTGCGGTCCGGACGGGGGAGGGGGAGGAGGAGGCGCTGCCAGGGCAGTCGCTGTTGGCGGAGGTGGTCAGCTCTGTCCAGATGTCCTGACCGCGAATCCGACCGACTGCGGGCAGGTCTGCCTGACGGTGGTCACCGCCAATCCAACGGACTGCGGCCAGGTCTGCCTGACGGTAGTGACGGCGAATCCGACCGACTGCGGCGGAGGCGGTGGGTGCCGACCCATTCGCACCGCCGTTCCGACGGTCTGCGATCAGCCCATCTGCCTGACGGTGGTGACCGCGAATCCGACCGACTGCGGCCAGGTCTGCCTGACGGTGGTGACGGCCAATCCGACCGACTGTGGCGGAGGAGGCGGAGGGTGCAAACCGATCCGCACTGCCCGTCCGACGATCTGCGATCAGCCGCTCTGCCTGACGGTGGTGACCGCGAATCCGACCGACTGCGGCCAGGTCTGCCTGACGGTGTTCACTGCCAATCCAACGGACTGCGGCCAGATCTGCCTGACGGTGGTGACGGCGAATCCGACCGACTGTGGCGGAGGAGGCGGAGGGTGCAAACCAATCCGCACCGCCCGTCCGACGGTCTGCGATCAGCCGATCTGCCTGACGGTGGTGACCGCAAATCCGACCGACTGCGGGCAGGTCTGCCTGACGGTCGTCACCGCGAATCCGACGGATTGCGGTGGCGGCGGCGGGACGATCGCCGCGGCACAACCGGTCTGCCTGACGGTGGTGACGGCCAATCCGACCGACTGCGGCGGAGGCGGAGGGTGCAGACCCATTCGCACCGCGCGGCCGACGGTCTGCGACCAGATCTGCCTGACGGTGGTGACGGCGAATCCGACCGACTGCGGCCAGGTCTGCCTGACGGTCGTCACCGCGAATCCGACGGATTGCGGTGGCGGCGGCGGGACGATCGCCGCGGCACAACCGATCTGCCTGACGGTGGTGACGGCCAATCCGACCGACTGCGGCGGAGGCGGAGGGTGCAGACCCATTCGCACCGCGCGGCCGACGGTCTGCGACCAGATCTGCCTGACGGTGGTGACGGCGAACCCGACCGATTGCGGCGGTTGCCGGCCCATTCGCACGGCACGTCCGACGATGTGTGGTCCGGGCGGCGGTTGCCGGCCCATCCGCACCGCGCGTCCGACGGTCTGCGACCAGATCTGCCTGACCGTGGTCACGGCCAATCCGACCGACTGCGCGCCGTGCGGCTTCGTGCCGACCGTGCCGCCGACGAACTGTGGTCCGGGTCCGTGCCTGACTGTGGTCACGGCCAACCCGACCGACTGTGCGCCGTGTGGCTTCGTGCCGACCGTGCCGCCGACGAACTGTGGTCCGGGACCGTGCCTGACTGTGGTCACGGCCAACCCGACTGACTGTGCGCCGTGCGGCTTCGTGCCGACCGTGCCGCCGACGAACTGTGACCCGGTCGGGGCGGCCGCAGCGTGCAAGCCGTACCAGACGGCGCGCCCGACGAACTGTGACGTGCAGTGCATCACGGTCCACACGGCGTGTCCGACGTGGTGTCCCGACACCGGAGGAGGAACCGTCGCTGCAGCAGCAGCGTGCAAGCCGTATCAGACGGCGCGCCCGACGAACTGTGACGTGCAGTGCATCACGGTCCACACGGCGTGCCCGACGTGGTGTCCCGACACCGGCGGCGGAACCGTGGCAGCCGCCGCGGCGTGCAAGCCGTACCAGACGGCGCGTCCGACGAACTGTGATGTGAACTGCATCACGGTGATGACGGCGTGTCCGACGTGGTGTCCCGACACCGGAGGAGGAACCGTCGCAGCAGCCGCAGCGTGCAAGCCGTACCAGACGGCGCGTCCGACGAACTGTGATGTGAACTGCATCACGGTGATGACGGCGTGCCCGACGTGGTGTCCCGACACCGGCGGCGGAACCGTGGCAGCAGCCGCGGCGTGCAAGCCGTACCAGACGGCGCGCCCGACGAACTGTGATGTGAACTGCATCACGGTGATGACGGCGTGTCCGACGTGGTGTCCCGACACGGGCGGCGGAACCGTCGCTGCAGCAGCAGCGTGCAAGCCGTATCAGACGGCGCGCCCGACGAACTGTGATGTGCAGTGCCTCACGGTAGTGACGGCGTGTCCGACGTGGTGTCCCGACACCGGCGGCGGCACCGTGGCAGCGGCAGCGGCGTGCAAGCCGTACCAGACGGCGCGCCCGACGAACTGTGACGTGCAGTGCCTCACGGTGCACACGGCCTGTCCGACCTGGTGTCCCGACACCGGAGGGACCGTTGCCGCGGCAGCAGCGCGGCCGTGTCCGACGGTGTTCACGGCGCGCCCGACGAACTGTGACGTGCAGTGCCTCACGGTCCAGACGGCGTGTCCGACCTGGTGTCCCGATACGGGAGGGGGAGGAGCCTGCCTGACCGTCGTCACGGCGGTACCGACCGACTGCGGTCGTGTCGGCGCGGCGGCCCAGCAGCCTCCGCAGTGCTTCCCCATCGAGACCGGCATGCCCACGCAGTGCGGCGGGTGCCGCGCGATCCACACCGCGGTTCCGACCAGTTGTGGATAGGTTTTTTTTCGGGGGACGGGCAGAATGATGTCCGTCCCCTATTTCGAGGGTTCCGATGCTCAACGTCGACAACGCAGCCGAGTACCTGATCGAGCGCGGCCTGATGTCCGTCGACTCGATCCTCAGCGGCGACCTGATCATCAGCAGCGCCGCGCGCCGCAACCGCAACCTCCGCATCAAGCGGAAAGAGGATGCGAGCTATCTCGTCAAACAGCCCGACGACCCCTCCGGCGGCGCGTTCCAGACGCTCCGCGCCGAGGCGGCGTTCTACTCGTTCTGCTTCGAAGAAGCGGAAGCGGAGCCGATGCGCGCGTACCTGCCGCGCCTCCGTTTCTTCGATCCGGAGCGCTCCCTGGTCGTCCTCGACCTGCTCGAGGGAGCGGTGCCGCTGTGGCAGCACCCGCAGCGCGACGAGGCCTCGCGCCTGGTCGGCACCGCCCTGGCCACGTTCCACCGCACGTTCCGCGGCACGACCAACCCTCGCCTGGCGTGGCTGCACCGGCAGACGCCGTGGGTCATGCGCGTGCACAAGCCGTCGCCCGACCTGCTGGCCAGCCTCAGCCCCGCCAACGTCGAGACGCTGCGCATCCTGCAGACGCAGGAGCAGATCAGCAAGCATCTCGACGCGCTGCGCAAGCAGTGGCGCGTGGAGACGGTCATTCACAATGACATCAAGTCGGACAATATATTGGTTGGCGGTTGGCGGTTGGCGGTTGGCGGGGGGCCCCCGGCCACCCACGACGCGAGCCCGCGGGTGGGTGGTGGTCCCCCGACAACCGACAACCGCCAACCGCCAACCGATGTCGCCCTCGTCGACTGGGAGCTCGTCCAGCTCGGCGATCCCGCCTGGGACATCGCCGGGCTGCTCCAGGACTTCATCCTGCTCTGGGTGACGTCGATGACGGTCACTCCCGGGGCGACGACGGAGATGCTGGCTGCGTCGGCGCGGCTGCCGCTGGCGGAGTTGCAGCGCGCCATCCGCGCCTTCTGGAAGAGCTACCGCGCCGCGGCCGAGCTGCCTCCCGAGGGGGCGGCCCGGCTCATCACGCGTGCCGTCGCCTTCTCCGCGGCGCGCCTCATCCAATCCGCCTACGAAATGGGAGCCGTCACCCCGGCGCTGGCGCCGGCCTCGGTGCTCCTGCTCCAGGTCAGCGCGAATCTGCTGCGCGATCCGGAAGCGGGGCAGGTGCAACTCTACGGACTGATCCAGGGATACGTGCCCGTATGAATGCAGACATCCTCGAAGCCTTCGACGCCGTCTCGATCGAGTCGCCGGTGCGCTACTCGCTGCACGGACAGCCGCGCGACCTCTCCTCCATGCAGGGGGGCGACCCGCGCGCGCGCATGGTGCAGACGCTGGAGACCGATCTCTACGCCCGCCTCTACACGCGCCCGTCCGCCGCGGCGGACGCCTCCAACTACCTCGGCCAGCGCGATCACGTCTCCGCGCTCTCGGCGGCCAACAACGGCCGCGGCTCGTGGGAGCCGGGGTGGCGGATCGGCGAGGTCGACGAAGAAGACGGCCGCGTGGCCGTGACCAAAGACGCCATCACATTCTGGGTCGACCCCGCGACCGGGATCCGCACCGCCACCGGCCGCGCCCGTCCGGGGGACTGGTGCCGCGTGCTGGTGGCCAAGGAGCTGCGCAACCTGATGCCCGGCTTCTACTTCGCCATCGGCGACGGCGATGGGGCCGACACGCGCGACCGGCCGGAGCCGCTGGTCCGCTTCTACTGGAACCTCACCGCGGCCGGCGCCGCGCCGTACATGGCCGCCGCCACGCAGACGCTGAACGCCATGGCCGTGCCGTTCCGCACGAAGGTGTTGACCGACCCGGCGTCGTACGTGCGCTCGGACGGCGGCGTGCTCTATCTCGAGCGCCGCTTCTTCCATCGCGTCCGCGCGGCGCTGCTGACCATCCACGCGGCCGTGGCCGCGCACCTGCGGCCGGAGGTGCCGATGTTCACCAAGGCGCTGGCGCCGGGACTCGGGCTGGCCGAGGATCCGGGCGGCGGGATGAGCTTCGGCCAGTCGCGGTGCCGCGCCATCGCCAACGGGTTGTGGGACGCCTTCGCGTCCGGCGCGCAGGGCCGCGAGACGCGGCTGCAGATCGTGCGGGACGCGCTCGAGGCGGCGGGCATCGACGTCGACCGCCCCTATCTCGAGAAAGGGTCGGTTGACATGTACCTGCTCGAGGCGGCCTCGCGGCAGGAGCGCCGCGCGGCCGAGCTCGAGCTCCGCCGCCGCGAGAAGAAGGAAAGGAACGCCGTGCGATGACCACGCTGCCGCAGACCTACGACACGCGCATCACCGACGGAGAGCTCGTCACCGCCGCGCTGCGGATCGCGCGGCGCATCGGCGAGGCGGCCTTCTGGAGCGCGGACGGGACGCAGTGCAACTGGCTCGGCCGCGGCGACGAGGACGGGACGAGCGAGGCCACGCAGACGCCCGTCAACATCGCCCTCGGCGCGCATCTCTACTCCGGCACGCTCGGCATCGCCCTCTTCCTCGGCGAGGTGTGGCGGCTGACCGGCGACGCGGAGGTGGCGCGCGTGGCGCGCGCCGCCATCCGCCGTTCGCTGACCGTGCTCGACAAGACCATCGACATCCCCGTGTCGCCCGTGTCGTTCTGGGCCGGCCACACCGGCGCGGCCTGGGCTTTCAAGCGCTTCGCCGACATCGGGCTCGATCCCGGCGCGCGCGGCGAGGTGCCGCGGCTCCTGGCCCGCGTGCGCGAGGCGCTGCGCGAGGAGCACGTGCTGGACATCATCGGCGGCAACGCCGGCGCGGTGCCGGCGCTGGTGGTGCTGGCGCGCGAGCCGGAATGGCGCGCGGAGTGTCTCTCCATCGCCCGCGCGCTGGTGGACGAGATCGCGGTGAAGGCGCGCCGCGACGAGTCGCACGCGGCGTGGGACCCGAAGCCGGCCTCCGGCTTCGACACGCAGTGCCCGCCGATGACGGGCTTCTCGCACGGCGCCTCGGGGATCGCGCTGGCGGCGATGGAGCTGTACGGCGCGACCGGCGAGGCGCGCGATCTGGAGCTGGCCCGCGCCGGCTTCCAGTACGAGGATGCGCTGTTCAATCCGCACGTGGGGAACTGGCCGGACATGCGCAGCGGCGGCGCGAGCTATCAGGCCGCCTGGTGCCACGGCGCGCCGGGCATGGCCATGGCCCGCGCCCGCGCGCGGCAGCTCGATCCGGCCCGGGCCACGCACTACGAGGCCTACGCCCGCGCCGGCGCGCGGACGACGTCGGAGACGATCGCGCGCTATTTGCAGGCGCCGCGCTACGACACCTCGATGTGCCACGGCATCGGCGGCCTCTCCGAGGTCCTGCTCACCATCGGCGAGCTCCTCGGCGACACGGTCATGACCGAGACCTCGCGCAACGTGGCCGCGGAGCTGATCGCCCGCTACGGTGAGACGGCCGATTACCCGACCGGCGCGCCGATGCGCGGCCCCAACCCGTCGCTGTTCATCGGCTGGGCCGGCACCGGCTACCACTTCGTGCGCCTGGCCTCCGACGCCCCGCGGATCGCGGTGATTGCCTAACTCACGGTCCCCTCTCCCCGTCAGCGGGGAGAGGGCTAAGCAGACCACACTGACTTCGCCAACGGATGCGGACCGCCGGCGTCCTCGCCGGCTGTCGTGGCGGCGTCCCGCGCCGCCACTCCCCGCCCAGGGCGCAGGCGCGGGACGCCTGCGCGACAGCCGGCGAGGACGCCGGCGGTCCGCTGTGTTTCCGTTGGCGAAGCCAGTGCAGTCTGCTTAGGGTGAGGGGTCGTGCATCGCTCGAAAGACGGCCCCTCACCCTGACCCTCTCCCCACGCGGTGGGGAGAGGGGACGATGGGTTTCGTCATAGCAGCTTGTCGGGCGTGATCGGCAGCTCCCGGATGCGGCGGCCGGTGGCGTGGAAGACGGCGTTGGCGATCGCCGCGGGGATGCCCACCATCCCCAGCTCGCCCATGCCTTTGACGCCGAGGGGATTGATGATCCGGTCGTCCTCCTCGACGAACTCGGTCTCGATCTGGTGGACATCCGCGTTGACGGGGACGTGGTAGTGCTGCAGGTTCGGGTTCATGATCCGGCCGAAGCGATGATCGATCTCGGTGGCCTCCTGCAGGGCCATGCCGATGCCCCAGACGATGCCGCCGATCTCCTGGCTGTGTGACGCCTTCGGGTTGATGATCTTCCCGCAGGCCGACACCTCGATCGCGCGCGTGACGCGCACCGTGCCGAGGTCGGGATCGACTTTCACCTCGATGAACTGCGCGCCGTGCGCGAGCGACGCGTAGTTCGCGCGCTCCTTCGGCGCGGCGGACTCGTACGTCTCACTGACCGCCTCCAGCCGGTTGCGGCGCATCAGCGCGGCGATCTCGACGAAGCGCGACGGATCGTTCTTCAGTTGCAGGCGGCCGTCGAGCATCTCCACGTCCGCCGCGGCGGCGGATCGCAGCGGCGAGTCGGCGGCCTCGTTCGCCAGCCGCAGCAACCGCGCCCCGATCGCCAGCGCCGCACCGTAGATCGCCGAGCCGACGCTGGCCGTGGTCTGCGATCCGCCCTGCGCCGGCGCGCGGGGGAACTTCGTGTCGCCGAGCTCGAACCGCACCTGTTCGGGCCGCAGCCCGAGGTACTCGGCGGCGATCATGGTCATGACCGTGTACGTGCCGGGACCGATGTCGCTCGTCGCGCTGATCACGCGCGCCGTCCCATCGGCGTGCAGGGTGATGTTGGCCCGGGCGGGCCTCATGAACGCGCCCCAGACGCCGGTGGCCGTGCCCCAGCCGACCAGCAGGCGTCCGTCGCGCATCGAGCGCGGCTCGAACTTGCGGTCCTTCCAGCCGAACTTCTCGGCGCCGAGGCGGTAGCACTCCCGCAGCGCCTTGCTCGACCACGGCTTGCCGCTCTCGGGGTCGGTCTCGGCGTAGTTGATGAGGCGCAGCTCCAGCGGGTCGATCTTCAGCGCGTACGCCAGCTCGTCCATCGCGCATTCGAGTGCGAACATGCCGCTGACGGCGCCCGGCGCGCGCATCCAGGTCGGGGTGTTCAGGTTCGTGCCGGCGGTGCGCACGGGCGCGTAGAGGTTGGGGCAGGCGTAGACCTGCCGCGTGAAGTTCGTGGTGCCGTCGTTGAACTCCTCGAACGACGACGTGTTGTGCATCGCGTCGTGGATCATCGCGGAGAGCTTCCCGGAGCGGTCGGCGCCGAGGGAGACCTTCTGGATGGTGTAGGGACGGTAGCCGTGGCCCGTGAACATCTGCGTGCGCGTGTAGACGATCTTCACCGGCCGCTTCAGCTCCCGCGCGGCCATGGCCGTCAGGGAGGGGTAGTAGTTCGGCCGCAGCGACGACCCGAACGCGCCGCCCACGAACGGCGAGACCACCTGCACGTTCTCCTCGGGCACGCCGAGCAGCGACGACAGATGCTTGCGGACGCCGTAGACGTCCTGCGTCTTGTCGAAGATGGTGAGCCGGTCGCCCTGCCAGACGGCCACCGCGGCGTGCGGCTCCATCGGGTTGTGGTGCTCGATGGGGATGCGGTACTCGGCCTCGATCTTCACCGGCGCGCTGGCCATCGCCTCCTCGGGATTGCCGCGCCGCCGCGGCGGCGTGCGCGGATTGGGGCGCGCGCTCTCGCGCACCGTCTCGGGGTCGGTGTTGTGCGGCGTGGTCCGGTAGGTGGCCTTGACCAGCCGCGCCGCGTAGCGCGCCTGCTCGTACGTCTCGGCCACGACCAGCGCGATCGGCTGCGCGTTGAAGAAGATGCGGTCCGACTGCAGCGCGCGGAAGGAGCGGTCCTGTTCTTCCTGCATGCCGCGCGGCGGCGCTTCTTCCGTCGAGGCTTTCGGGCCGAACTTCGGCGTGTTCAGGTGAGTGAAGACGCGCACCACGCCTGGCGCGCGCTCCGCCTCGCGGGTGTCGATGGACTGGATCGTGCCGCTGGCGATGGACCCAGTCACGATGAAGCCGTAGGCGAGGTTCGGCGCGCGGAACTCGGCGGCGTATCTGGCTTTGCCCGTCACTTTGGCCACGCCGTCGACGCGGCTCATTTCTTTTCCGATGTATCTCGGCATCGCGTCCTCCGTTACGCCAGACGGCTCGCACGCAGCAGCGCGCGAACGATGGCTCGTTTCCCCAGCTCGACTTTGTAGGCGTTGTGCGCGAGCGGCTTCGCGTCCCGCATCGCCGCCTCGGCGGCGCGCTGGAAGCTCTCCTGCGACGCCGGCTGTCCGGCGAGCGCGGCTTCCGCTTCCCGGCTGCGCCACGGCTTGTGCGCGACGCTGCCCAGGACGACGCGGGCATTGCGGATGGCCGGGCCGTCGAGCTCCAGCGCGGCGGCCACGGCCACGAGCGCAAATGCGTACGAGGCGCGGTCGCGCACTTTCAGGTAGTACGCATTCTTCGCGAAATTCGACTTCGGCAGCTCGATGGCCACAATGAGCTCGCCGTGCTCGAGGTTCGTGTCCTGCTGCGGCGTGGTGCCGGGGAGGCGGTGGAAGTCGTCGATGGGGATCGTCCGCTCCCGTCCGTCCGCGGCGCGCACGCGCACGACTGCCTCGTACGCGTAGAGCGCGTTGGCCATGTCGCCCGGGTAGGTGGCCACGCAGGCCTCGCTCCAGCCGAAGATGGCGTGAATGCGATTGAGGCCTTCGCGCGCGCCGCAGCCCGTGCCCGGCTCGCGTTTGTTGCACGGCATGGCGGTGTCGTAGAAGTACTGGCAGCGCGTGCGCTGCAGGAGATTGCCGCCGTTGGTGGCCATGTTGCGCAATTGCGCGGAGGCGCCGGCGACGATGGCCTGGGAGAGCAGGGGATAGTTGCCGCGGATGAGCGGGTGGTTGGCGGTGGTGGTGTTCGTGGCCAGCGCGCCGATGGAGACGCCGCCGCGGAAGGGCTTGATCTCCGCGAGCTGGAGCCGGGTGACGTCGACCAGCTGGTTCGGCCGCTCGATGTCCTCTTTCATCAGGTCGAGGATGTTCGTCCCGCCGGCGAGGAACTTCGCTTGCGGGTTTGCGCCGACGGCGCGGGCCGCGGCGTTGGCGTCGCTGGCGCGTACGTACTCAAACGGTCTCATGGCCGTCCTCCCTTCTGACGCGCGCGAGCTGCTCTTCGTCGGCGAAGTGCCACGTGTGCTGCGTCTGCCGTCCCGAATGGACTTCCTGGATGGCGGCGACGATGCCGGGATAGGCGCCGCAGCGGCAGATGTTGCCGCTCATGCGCTCGCGGATCTGCTCGTCGGTGAGCCGGGTCGCGGTCGCGCCGACGTCTTCGCTGACGTGACTGACGTCGCCGCGGCGCGCCTCTTCGAGCAGCGCCACGGCCGAACAGATCTGGCCGGGCGTGCAGTAGCCGCACTGGAAGGCGTCGTACTTGATGAACGCGGCCTGCATGGGATGGAGCCGATCGCCCTTCGCCAGCCCCTCGATGGTCGTGACCTCTTTCCCCTCGACCGTGGCGGCGAGGGTGAGGCACGACAGCACGCGGCGGCCGTCGACGATGACCGTGCACGCGCCGCACTGCCCCTGATCGCACCCTTTCTTCGAGCCGGTCAGCTCCAGGCGCTCGCGCAACGCGTCGAGCAGGACCACGCGCGAGTCGAGCTCGAGGGTCTTCGCCGCGCCGTTGACCTTGAAGGCCACTTTGACGAGGTTCTGGCCCGCCGCCCCGGCGGCCGTGACCGCATCGGGGGCCGGCGCCAGCGCCGCCAGCGCTTCCTGCTGCGCCAGCAGGTCGAGCGCGAACAAGCCGAGGCCGCCGGCGATCGTCGAACCGAGGAACATGCGGCGCGTGTGGCCGCCCACGTCCGTCAGCTCGGGCATTTCCTCGAGCAGTGCCTTTTCGTCGGGATTCAGTTCGCTGTCGTCGAGCTCATCACTCATCAGCTCCTCCTTCGTCACGGCCGACCATGCACTAGGCCGGCCAATGAGTCACGGGCGCGGTGCTATAGTCGATCCATGTCCACCGCGCCCATTCCTGTCCCTCAGGATCGGCCGCATGACCCCGATCAGCGGGTGATTCTCGGCGGCATCGACTGGTGGCGGTACGAAGCCTTCCTGGCGATTCGCGGCGACCGTTCCGGCGTCCGGGTGACGTATCTGGAGGGCGAGCTCGAGATCATGAGCCCATCACAGAGCCATGAAATGCTGTCGAAACTCATTGCCCGTCTGCTCGAGGCCTACGCCGATGAGAAGGAGCTCGTGTTCGAGGGCTACAAGTCGATGACCATGCGCAATGCTCCAACACAGCGCGGGATCGAACCGGACGAGTGCTATGCGGTCGGCGGACCGAAAGGCTCTCCTGACCTGGCCGTGGAGGTGATGTGGACTCACGGCGGGATCGACAAGCTGGATGTCTACCGCGGTCTCGGCGTGAAAGAGGTCTGGATCTGGAAGAATGACGAGCTCAAAGCGTACGAGCTGCGCGGCGGCGCCTATGTCGAGATCTCCCAAAGCGTCGTGATTCCCGGTTTGTCTCCGTCGTTCATCGCAGGGTTTCTCGATTGTGAGACCCAGACCGAGGCGGTTCGGAAGCTGCGGGCCGCGCTGAGGCAGTAAAAAGCGTTGTACCGGGCGCACGGTTTCGTTGCATGAAGGCGCGTGTGCCTTTCACGGAACGCCCGGCCGCCGGCTGGCGAACTTCACGGCGATTTTGTTCTCGCCCGTCAGCACGTTCACCTGGATCGGGGCCAGGAACGTCGAGCCGGCGGCGACGATCGACTCGGCCTCCGCCTGCGAGCGGTACGGCCAGAATTCGTAGCTGCCGCTGGGGATGTTCCGCAGATGCGCTTGGCTGTCCGGTCCGGTCGCGAGCTGCAGCCCCTGCACCTCGGTCAGCTCCTCAGCCACCTCGGTCGGGACGAGCTCGCCGTTGTAGCGCATGAGCAGCGAGAACGGCGGCATCGTCCCCCCGTCCGTGGTCTGCGCGCGGATCAGGAGCGACGACGTCGACGACGGCAGGTAGACCTGCAGGCGCCGCTTCTCGTCGGGGCGCGGCACGCGCATCATCGCGAAGGGTCCCTCCTCCGGGACCACGAACAGCGTCGCCGCCTCGCCGGCCGGCACGGGCACGCTGGCACGCCCGTCCTCATCCGTCGTGCCGCGGGCGCGGAGCTTGGCGTCCGCCACGACGAACACCTTCGCGTTCGCGACCGGGTCGTGCTCCTTGTCGATGACCACGATCGGCACCGGGCGGCCCGGATCGAGGCGCAGGTCGAGCTCGCGCAGCGGCGCGGCGTCCGTCAGCTCGAACGCGATCGGCTCCGGCTCGAGATGCTGCGCCGCATGGATCCGCACGATGTGGCTGCCGTGCTTGATCCCGACGAAGTCGAACCGTCCCTCGGGACCGGTGGTCAGCCGCACATGCTCCTCGCGGTCGCCGATGTTGGTCTGCAGCATCACGGTGGCGGCGTCGACGGGCTGGCCGCTTTTCGCGTCGCGCAGGATGCCGCTGATGCGGCCGTCCGGAATGTCGATGTGGAGGGATCCCGGCGACGCTCCTTCGAGCTCCGCCGTGTTCGAGTAGGTGGTCGGTAGCGCCGGGCCGCGCACACCGTACGAGAACGTGCCGCGCTGCCAGAAGGGGACGCGGAACGTGCCGTCCGGCGCGAGGAAGATCTCCGAGCGCGACTGGAATTCGCGGTGCTTGAGGAGCAGGCCGCCGGCGCCGAGCTCCGTGCCGCCGAGGGTCACGCGGCCAGAGAGGACGAACGGCTCGATGGTGATGGTGGTGCGTCGCGCGTCGGTGCGGCCGACGCCGATCTTCGTGGCCAGTTGCTCGGTCGCCGCCGGACCGCGCACCAGGAGCTGATAGACGCCGGCTTCGAGGCCGTCGAAGCGGACGCGCCGCGTTTCCGCGGGGAGACTCTTCCGTGCGATCCCTTTCCAGTTACCGGTGTCGTCGCGGAGCAGGAGCTGCACCTCGAGCGGCTGGGTCGTGCCGCGGATGGTGGCGTCGATCGAGGCCGACGGCGCCACGGTGGGCGCAGCCTCGGCGCCGAGCATCATCAGGATCAGGAGCAGTGGCATGGCGTATCTCCTTCGCGACGGAATCGGGACGCGGGGCCGGCCGCGATCAGCGCTGGGAGGGGGCGGGCGTCTCGAGCGAGGCGACGCGCGTCTGTTCCTGTTCGGCAGGGGCGGGCAGCCGGTTGTCGAGGCGCTCGACCGAAGCCACGGTGAACTCGGCGGCGAGCGGCTCTTCCTGGGTGAACGGATGCGGGCCGCCGCAGCCCCATCCGGTCAAATTACATGAGCCGTTGACCATTTCGCAGAAGTAGTACGCCGGAATCGTGGCCGGCCGGCAATTTCCGAAGCGGTTGCACGTCTGGCAGTGATCCGCCATTGCCACAGGGGCCATGGTCAGCAGGATGGCGAACACCATCAACATGAGCATCAGTCGTTTTCTCATCGAAATCTCCTTGTTCGTGCGGCCCCGCGTCTCTTTCATGATTGGTGCCGTCATGCCGTCTTTATTGAGACATGCGGCGCACCGCGGCGACTACTCATGCCGCCGGCTGCAATCACGCACGGCGGCGATCAGCGCGGGCAGCTCGAACGGCTTGCGCAGCACCGCATGAACCGAGGGCGACTGGATCTGCTGAAGCTCGCGCTCCGCTGCCGCGGAGACGACGATCACACACGGCGCGCCTGCGTCGTCGTGCGTTTCGAGGTACTGGATCACCTCGATCCCGTTCATGACCGGCATCATCAGATCGAGGACCATGGCCGCGAACGGCCTCTCTCTCAGCCGTTCGAGCGCCTGACCGCCGTGGGCGGCCTCGGTGGT
>Ga0196976_1000452_pt1 | contig 26049 bp, 19 predicted proteins | sample S3v_513CmetaG_FD_148644 | JGI IMG/M metagenome (GOLD analysis project Ga0196976, IMG submission 148644) | Soil microbial communities from Anza Borrego desert, Southern California, United States - S3+v_5-13C | ecosystem: Environmental > Terrestrial > Soil > Desert | place: USA: California...
CGCCCGCCACCCGGGCGAATCCGTGCTCGACCGGTTCCTCCGCTACGTCCGGATCGACACGCAGTCGAAGGAGGACGTCGAGACGGTCCCGAGCACCTGGAAGCAGCTCCTCCTCGCGCGCCTCCTCCGCGACGAGCTCCGGGCGATGGGCGCCCGGGCCCGCCTCGACGAGCACGGGTACGTGTACGCGCGGATCCCGGCGCGCCTGCCGCCCGGGCACCCGGCCCGGGGGCGCGTCCCGATCGTCGGCCTGCTCGCGCACCTCGACACCTCGCCGGCGGCGCCGGGCGCGGGCGTGCGCCCGGTCGTGCGGACGTACACGGGGGGTGACGTCCACCTCGGTCACGGCGTCGTGCTCCGCGCGCGCGAGAACCCGGAGCTGCGGGCGAACCTGGGCAAGCGGATCGTCACCTCCGACGGCGCGACGCTCCTCGGCGCCGACGACAAGGCGGGGATCGCGGCGATCATGGCGCTCGCCGAGGAGCTCCTCCGCGACGGCGCGCCTGTCCACGGCGAGGTCCGGCTCTGCTTCACGCCCGACGAGGAGGTCGGGAACGGCACGAAGCACCTCGACCGCGCGGCCTTGGGCGCCGAGGTCGCGTACACCGTGGACGGGGACGCGGCGGGGGTGCTGAACCGCGAGACCTTCAGCGCGGATCAGGCGGTGGTCACGGTGCACGGCCGGTCGATCCACCCCGGCACCGCCAAGGGACGGATGGTGAACGCCGTGCGCGTGCTCGCCGACGTCGTCGCACGGCTCCCGCCGGACATGGCCCCCGAGACCACCGAGGGCCGCGAGCCGTACGTGCATCCGTACGCTGCCGAGGCGACGGTGGCGACGGCCACGCTCCGGATCGCGCTCCGCGACTTCGACACGGCGGCCCTGGCCGGGCAGCGGCGGCTGCTCGAGCGCATCCTGCGCGAGGTCGGGCGGCGCCACCCGAAGGCGCGGCTCGAGCTCGAGGTGAAGGAGAGCTACCGCAAGATGCGGGAGGGGCTCGCGCGCGATCCGCGCGTGACGGCGGCCCTGGAGGAGGCCACCCGCCGCGCGGGGCTGATCCCGGTCTGGATCCCGATCCGCGGCGGCACGGACGGCTCGCACCTCACCGCCATGGGGCTCCCGACGCCGAACGTCTTCACCGGGGGGCAGAACTTCCACGGGCCCACCGAGTGGCTGTCGGTCGAGGGGCTCGAGAAGTCGCTCGAGACGCTCCGTCACCTCCTGACGGTCTGGGTCGAGCTCGCGACGCCGCGTGCGGCGGGAGCCCGGCGGGGGACGGCGCTGCCCGAGGTCCGCCCTCGCGCGGGGCGCGCGCGCCGCGCGTGACCGCCTTGCGCCCGCCCGGCGCCCCGGCGACGGAGGCGCGCGATGCGCATGTTGCGCCGGAGGTCTCATGTCCCTTCGACGCAACCTTCCGCTGTACGCGATCGCGGCCGGCGGCGCCGCCTACCTGCTCGCCCGAAAGCTCCGGAGCCCGCAGCGGCTCGCCGGAGGCGTCGCGCTCGTGACGGGCGGCTCGCGCGGGCTCGGCCTGCTCCTCGGCCGGGAGCTCGGGCGGCGCGGCATGCGGGTGGTGCTCTGTGCCCGCGACGAGGAGGAGCTCGAGCGCGCCCGGCAGCAGCTCGCCGCCGAGGGGATCGACGCCACCGTCCTCCCGTGCGACGTGACCGACCGGGAGGGCATGCGGACCCTCGTCGCCGACGTCGAGGAGAACCTCGGGCCGGTGCACCTGCTCGTGAACAACGCGGGGATCATCATGGTCGGCCCGGCCGAGACCATGGGGATCGAGGACTACCAGCGCGCGATGGACACGATGTTCTGGGGCGCGCTCCACGCCACGGACGCGGTGATGCCCGGGATGCGCGCGCGCCGCCGCGGCGTCGTCGTGAACATCACCTCGATCGGCGCCGCCGTCGCGATGCCGCACCTCGCGCCGTACACGGCCGCGAAGTTCGCGATGCGCGGCTGGTCCGAGGCGCTCGGCGCGGAGGCGGCGAAGTACGGCGTCCACGTCGTGACCGTCGTCCCGGGGCTCATGCGGACGGGGTCCTTCAAGCACGCCCTCGTGAAGGGCAAGCGGTACGCCGAGGCGAGCCTGTTCTCGCTCGCGGCCTCGATGCCGCTCGTGACCGTGAGCGCCTCGAAGGCCGCGCGAAGGATCGTGCGCGCGGTGGAGAAGGGCGAGCGGTTCCTCGTGCTCGGCACGCCGGCGAAGCTCCTGCGCCTCGCCCACGCGCTCTTCCCCGGTCCGCTCGTCGGCGTGCTCGCGCGCGCCAACAAGCTCCTCCCGGGCTCCCCGCTCGACGAGAAGGGGGACGCGCGGATGCCGCTCCCGGCGGAGCTGTTCCGGCGCGGCCTCGCGCGCTCGGTCCTCACCGCCCTCGGCGAGCGGGCCGCGCGCAAGTACAACGAGGAGCCGGTGCCGAGCTCGAACGGGTAGGAGCGAGCCTCGACGCCCGTGAACGCTCCCGGGCCCGAGCCCGGGTTCTCCTCGGGCGGGGCGCGGGCGCGTTCACGGGTGATGCTGCGTCGTCTACCTCCCGCCGCCGTCCAGATCCGCCCGCCAGGTCACGCCGGCCGAGACGATCCAGACGTTCGTCTCGTAGCTCCCCGGGAAGGCCTCGGGTCCGGTCGCCTTCAGCTCGTCGAAGTTCGCGTAGAACAGCGCGGCGTTCACCGCGAGGTTCTGGCGGAACCCCCACGAGGCGCCGAGCGAGCCGGCCCAGACGTTCGAGTCGGGGAGCGTGGGCGAGGCGTAGTCGCGGTCGATGCCGGAGATGTCGCGGAGGAGGCCGGCGCGCAGCCGGAGGTTCTCGCGGAGCGCGTACTCGGCGCCGACCCGGAACACGTAGCTGTCGCCGTAGTTGCGCGGGACCTCGATCCGCGCGCCGCGGTCGCCCTCGAAGACGTCGGCCGTGTAGACGGAGTAGTCGATCCAGGTGAAGCCGAACGTGACGAGCCACGGGTCGTTCAGGCGGTACGCCAGCCCGACGTTGAGCACGCTCGGGTAGGTGAGCTCGTGCTCGACGCCCTGATCGACGTTGGGGGTGGGGCTCCCGGGGAGGGTGCCACCGGGGACGACGAACTTGCCGTCGCCCTCGAGGTTCATCTTGCCCTGGTACTTGTAGTCCGCCCCGATGGTGAGCGGGATGGTCGGGAGCGTGTACTCGGCGGAGAGGTCGAACGAGAGCGCGCCGCCGCGGGTGGAGAGCTCGCCGTAGCCCTCGGGGAAGGGCTGGATGCCCTGCTTCAGGTACTCGGTGCCGTAGTAGTAGACGAGGCCGCCGCCGAGCCGGAGGTTCGGGATGAGCTCGTAGCCGGCCGTGAGGTACCCGGCGTAGATCTTCCGGTCCACAGTGATGATCCGGCCGCGGCCCTCCCAGTCGTCCTCCCAGAAGACGTTGCCGCCGCCGGGGACGTTGAACCCGACGCCGACGCCGAAGGGCCGCCCCGCGAGCTCCCAGCCGTACGCGGCGAAGATCGACACGGGGGGCACCGGGCTGAACTTGGTGCTCTCGCTCTGGCCGGCGAGGGGGCCGCTCGACGGTCCGTTCCACTCGGTCCCGAGGAAGAGGCCGGAGAGGGCGACGTTCACGTCCACCCCCTGCACGCGCGAGAGTGCGGCGGGGTTCTGGAAGGCGGCCACGGCGTCGACCTGCGCGGCCACGGCGGACCCGGCCATCGACAGGTCGCGGGGGTTCACGTTGGGTACGTCATAGCCGCTCGCGAGGGCGACGGCGGGGGCGAGGAGCACGGCGAGCATGAGCTTCTTCACGGCGTCACCTCCTCCCGGACGGCAGCGTCGGCCACCACCTCGAAGGTCTGGATGCTCGCGATCTCCTCGTGCGGGAAGGCGAGGTCCACCGCGTCGAAGGCGGGCATGATCGCGGCCGGGGGTCCGGCGAGCCAGCAGCGGCCCGGGTACGGCTCCGTCAACGGGAGCGGCACGCCAGCGCGGCAGGTCGCCTCGTCGGCGACCCGGCTCCACTCGAGCGGGGACGCGTACCCGAGGCGCAGGGTGTTGAGCTGGTTCATCTGCGCCTCGAACTGCGCCTGGAACTCCTCCTCCGTCACGCCTTCCGGCCGAGGCGGCCGGGGAGGCCAGTTCTCCGGCTGGGACAGGTCGCGGTTGGGCGCGATGAGGGCGATGCCTCGATCGGCCTGGAGCGGGACGGAGACGTCCTCGAAGAGCGCGCGGACGCCGTTGGGGCCGCCGCGGACCGCGAAGACGTAGCGCCCCGGCGGCAGGGACGTGAGCGGCCCGGTCTCGCCGACCGGGCGGAGAATGATGTACGCGACGGCGTCCGACGGGCGCACGAGCTGGACCATCGCCACCGGGATCGGCGCCGGGGTCTCGTCGGTCACCCGCACGAGGACGGCCGTGTCCGCGGTGATGGTGTCGGTGTCGATGGCGGTCGGCGCGGCGGAGGCCGCGTACGCGCCGGTCTCCTCGTCGAACGCCTGCGCCCAGACCGGCACGGCGATGCCCGGGAAGGGCGCCCACTCCGCGAACGACTCCGGCCAGCCGCCGTCGTCGATGTAATCGAAGAAGGTCGCGCTCAGACCACCGGCGTAGGGCGCTCCCCGCAGGGCGAGGTCGTTCGGGAGCGGGATGGTGGCGGCGCGGACCCCGGGCTGGCCCCGATCGAAGGCCGCGAGGGCGAGCACGGGCGCGGGATCACGTTGTTCGACGTCCTTGCACCCGGCGGCGGCCAGGACCCCGGCCAGGGCGAGCAGGACGGAGCGGCGGACGAGCATCGGCGGCCTCCTCTGCTGAGTTACTATGGGTGAACTACGACCCGGAAGGGAAGGAACCGCTCCGTCTCTTGTGGTCGGCTGACCGTGAAGTCAAGGCTCGCGCGCGGCAAAACGCTCCTCGCGCCCTCACGGGTCGCTTCAGTCACCATCAGTGACACGCGCGGGTGCCGCGCGCCGGCGACCCCCGGCGGGCGGAACGCCCCTGTTGCGAGCGCACGCCGCGCTGCGCAAGATCGTGCCTGGTCCTCGAATGCCCTCCGGGTTCCCCAGCACAGGCGACCTCACGGCGGCCGGGCCGCCCCGCCCGGGCGCCGCCGAGGGGGCGCGGTGAGCGCAGCGCTCGCGGCGCTCGGGATCCACCGGATCCCCATCCCCATCCCGTTCCCGCAGGCGGGCGGTCCGGTCAACGTCTACCTCGTCGACGACGCCGAGGGCGGCCTCCTCCTCGTGGACACCGGGTACGGCTCCGAGGAGGCCACCGCCGCGCTGGCGGCCGGGTTCGCCGCGGCCGGCAGGCGGTTCGAGGACGTTCGCCGGATCATCGTGACCCACGGTCACGTCGATCACTTCGGCGGCGCGCGCTTCGTCCTCGAGCGGCTCGGGCGCGACCTGCCGGTCGAGGCGCACGCGGCGGACCTCCCGAAGATGGTCGAGGGCGGCCCGCGCTGGCGGGACCTCGCGCCGGTGTACGGCGCGCACCTCGTCCGGCTGGGCGTGCCCGTGGACCTCCTCGCGGCGATCGCCGGCGAGGGGGAGAAGGGGTTCCGCTCGCGCCGGATCCCCGACGTCCGGCCGCTCGAGCCCGGGACGCGGATCCACACGCGCCACCTCGAGCTCGAGGTGCTCCACATGCCGGGCCACACCCCGGGCCTCGTCTGCCTCCTCGACCGGGCGCGCGGGATCCTCTTCTCGAACGATCACCTGCTCGAGCGGATCTCGCCCAACCCGCTCATGGAGCTCGGGCCCGACGGAGAGGACGGCTTCTTCCGCCCGCTGCTCGCGTACCTCGAGAGCGCGGCGCGCACGCGCGCCCTGGAGCTGACGGCGGTCCTGCCCGGCCACGGGCCGCCCTTCGGCGGCCACCGCGCGGTGATCGACACGCTCGTCGGGTTCTACGCGCGCCGGCAGACGCGGCTCCTCGAGCTGCTCGGGGACGGGGCGCGGACTCCGTTCGAGCTCGCGGGCCTCCTCTTCCGGGCGGCGCGGCCCGGCGACACCTTCCTGGTCCTGTCCGAGGTCATGGCCAACCTCGAGGTGCTGGCGGCCCGCGGGGCGATCGTGCGCGAGGAGCGGGATGGGCTGCGGAGGTACGCGCGCAGCTCGGCTACACTCCCCGCTCCGTGAGCCCCGGGGCCGGCACCGCCGGAATTCCCGGGCGGCCGGGAGGTTACTCGAGACATGCGCACCCTTCGCCCGGCCGGCTTCGTCGCCCTGGCCTCCGCGCTCGCCCTGGCGGCCTGCCGCACGGTCCCTCCGCCGCCGCCGCCCGAGGCGGCGAAGACCGCGGAGCGGGCGCTCGTGGAGCTCGCGCCGGAGGCGTTCCCCGCCTTCGCCGACGATCTCGAGTACGGGAGCCTCGACCTCGCGCTGGACCGCTCGCTCGCCGTGCTCGCGCGCCTCGCGGCGGCGGATCCGGGGCGGCGGCTCGCGTTCGGCAAGGAGCAGGTGCCGATCCAGAAGGTGCAGGCGACGCTCGTCCGGTTCCGCGAGATCGTCCTCGCCCGGCCCTCCCCGGCGGCGCTCCAAGAGGCGCTCCGGCGCGAGTTCCGGGTCTTCCGCTCGGTCGGCGACGGCCGCGGGAACGTCCTCTTCACCGGGTACTACCTGCCGGAGCTCCGGGGCTCGCTGGTCCGCGAGGGGCCCTACCAGGTGCCGCTCCACCGCGCCCCCGACGACCTCGTCCACGTTCGCGCGAAGGACTTCCCGCAGCTCGCGGGCGACCTCGTCGGCAAGGTGGTCGGCGGCCGGCTCGTGCCCTACCCGACGCGCGCCGAGATCGCGGGCGGGGCGATCGCCGGCCTGGGCGCGGAGCTCTGCTTCGTGGACTCGGCGGTGGACGCCTTCTTCCTCGAGATCCAGGGGAGCGGGATCGTGCGGCTCCCCGACGGCACGAGCCGGGTCGTGACCTACGCGGGCAAGAACGGGCAGCGGTACGAGGCCATCGGCGCGGAGCTCGTGCGGCGGGGCGCGATCGCGGTCGAGCAGGTGTCGATGCAGGCGATCCGCGCCTGGCTCCGCGAGAACCCGCACGCGCAGTCGGACCTCCTCGCGCGCAACCCCTCGTACGTCTTCTTCCGCTTCGCCGACGCGGCGCAGGGCTCGCTCGGCGTGCCCGTCACGCCCGACCGGACCGTCGCCGCCGACGCGCGCGTCTTCCCGAAGGGCGCGCTCGCGTTCGTCGAGACGGAGCGCCCGGTGGACGCGACCGGCACGGTGATGCGGCCGTTCTCGCGGTTCGTGCTGGATCAGGACGCCGGCGGCGCCATCCGGACCTCGGCCCGGATCGACGTCTTCTTCGGCAGCGGCGCCTACGCGGAGAACGCCGCGGGGCGGATGAAGCAGGGGGGCCGCCTGTACTACCTGCTGCTCAGGTGAGCACCGCGGATGGGCTTCGGGCTACAGACTCCAGGCTACAGGAAAGGCTCCGGCGCAGCTCCTGGAGCCTGGAGCCCGTAGCCTTTCACACCGTCGGTTTTTCCAGCAACGGCCTCCACGCCCGCGCGGCGTCGGTGTCCGGCGCGCCGACGGTGAGGTACTTCCGGCCGAGGAGCGAGAAGAGCGCGTTCTGCGCCTCCCGCCACGCGTCGCCGAAGTGGGTCCGCAGGTCGGCGACGAGCTTGCCCTCGCCCACGACGCGGAGCACGTCGCGCTCCGGGGCGGTGAGGAGTGGCTCGACCGCGGGCGGGGGGAGCGGCGCGACGGTCCCGTCCGCCGGGATGCGATCGGGCGCGCGGCCGTAGGTGTCGAGGCCGGGGTACGCCGCGGCGAGCCGCTCGAAGAAGCGGGCCGCGAGGGTGACGCTCGCGTCGTCGAAGGCGATGCCGCTCCGCCACGGCGCCTCGGTGCTCGACCAGGCGACGCGGCCGGAGAGCTGGAAGGGCCCCGGCACCCGCTCGTTCACCAGCTCGAGGAAGAGGCGCGAGCCGGGCTCGAGCCGGAGCGGCGCCGAGACCTGGCAACCCTTCGGGCCGTAGTCGCACGTCGGCCCCGCCCAGTAGCCCCCTTCGCGCAGCGCGACGCGCGCCTCGCAGCGCACGGGGGCGCGCGGGGACCGCCGGGGGTTCTCGATGAATTCGGGCATGGCCGGAAATCTACCCGACGTCCGGCCGCGTCAGGAATGGGTCCACCCGACCCCGAGGCCGAAGGGTCGGGTGGAAGAGGACCGCCGATATCGCCCTACACCTGCGGTGCGGCGCTGGTGTTGCCGGTGCTCGCCTCGTGGGCCTCCTCGAGGCCGTCCGTCAGCGGCTCGGGCGGCTCGTTGGTGATGCCGAGGCGCTCCATGACGAAGATGACGAGGCTCAGCACCATCCCGACCAGCGTCGCGAGCACCATGCCCTTCAGCTGGGCCTTGCCGATGGGGATCACGACGTTGGGCGCGATGCCGACCACGAGGACGACGGCGGAGAGCATGAGGTTGCGGCTCTTGGAGTAATCGACCCGCGCCTCGATGAGCATCCGGAGGCCGGAGGCGGCGATGACGCCGAAGAGCATCATCGAGATGCCGCCGATGACGGGCACGGGCAGCGTGGCGATCGCGCCGCGCACCTGGCCGAAGAAGGCGAGCGCGATCGAGATCACCGCTGCGCCGCCGATCACCCAGACCGAGTAGACCTTGGTGATCGCCATGACGCCCATGTTCTCGCCGTAGGTCGTCGTCGGGCAGGAGCCCGTGAACCCGGAGAGCGTCGTGGAGAGGCCGTCGCCGAGCAGCGAGTTGTGGAGGCCGGGGTTCTTGAGGAGGTTCCTCCCCACGATGTTGCTCGTGACGAAGAGGTGGCCGATGTGCTCGGAGATGACCACCAGGGCGGCGGGCAGAACGATCAGGATCGAGGCCCAGTCGAACTCGGGCATGACGGGCTTGGGGAAGGTGAGGAAGCTCGCGTTCTGGACCGCCTTGAAGTCCACCGCCCCGAGGCCCACCGCGAGGACGTACCCGGCCAGCACGCCGATCAGCACGGGGATGGCGGCGAGGAAGCGCCGGAACACGATCGAGCCGACGATCACGACGCCCAGCGTGAAGAGGGAGATGAGCGTCGCCTGCCCGCTCGGTTCCAGGGCATTGGTGACCGGGTTCCTCACGTAAAAGGACATCTCGGTCGCCACGTGCGCGAGCTCGAGGCCGATGAGGGCGACGATGGGGCCCATCGCCGCCGGCGGGAGCACGACCGAGATCCATTTCCGGCCGGCGAAGCGGATGATGAGCGAGACCAGGATGAAGGCCAGGCCGGCCACGACGAACCCGCCCGCGGCGCGCGCGAAGCTGACGTGCGGGTCCACGCCCTGGGCAGCGAGGAGGCTGAAGGTCGGCGAGAGGAAGGCGAACGAGGAACCCAGGAACGCCGGCGCCTTGCCCCGGCAGACGAACAGGTAGATGAGCGTCCCGATCCCGTTCATGAGGAGCACCAGGGCCGGATCGATCACCTGGGTGCCCGCGGCTCCGTTGAACAGGATCGGGACGAGGATCGACGCCCCGAACATCGCGAACAGGTGCTGCAGCGAGAGGGGAATGCCCTGCAGCAGCGGGACCTTCTCCTCCACGTCGATCACTCGTCTCGTCGTCGTCATGCCCGGCCCTCCTCTGGGCGCCCCGAGGCGCGTTCGCATCATCGCGGCCCGCGATCGTCCCGGTTGCACCCATCGTGAAGGGGGCACGGGGAGGGACGAGCGCGGGCAGCCGGGGGCGCATCATGCCCATCTGGGCTGACACCCGCCAGAGGCATGGAGCCGGGCGGCGGTACGGTGGGGAAATCAGAAGTCCCGGAGCGGTGCGTCATGCCCCATCGGGAACGGGTCCGCCGCCGTTCGACCGCCGCCCGTGGCGCCGTTCCGGGGGGCGGCGGGCAGACGCGCGGCGATCGTCTCGCCGGGGGGCTGCGACCGGCCGAGCCCGGTGAGCGCGAAGCCGCGGACCATGGCGGCGAGCTCCTCCGACTGCCCCGACAGCTCGCCCGCAGCGCTCGAGGACTCCTCCGCGCTCGCCGCGTTCTGCTGCGTGATCTTCTCCATCTCGGAGAGCGCCGCCGTCACCTGGTCGACGCCGCAGGCCTGCTCCCGCGCTGCCTGCGAGATCTCCGAGACGATGTCGGACACCTCGCCGACGCCGGCGAGGATCTCGGCGAGCTTTCCGGAGACCTGCTTGCTCGCGAGCTCGCCCGCGCCGGTCTCCTTGACCGACTGGCGGATGAGGTCCTCGGTCTTGGTGGCCGCCTCCTTGGCGCGGCGCGCGAGCGAACGGACCTCCTCGGCCACGACCGCGAACCCGCGGCCGGCCTCGCCCGCCCGCGCCGCCTCGACCGCGGCGTTGAGGGCGAGCAGGTTGGTCTGGAACGCGATGTCGTTGATGTCCCGGATGATCTGGGCGGTGCCCTCGGCCGAGGTGCGGATCTTGGCCATGGCCGCGTTCATGTGCTCGACGGCCTCGGCGCCGTCGCGCGCCGCGGCGCGCGCGGTCTGCGCGAGCGCGTTCGCCTGCTGGCTCGAGTCGGAGGCCTGCTTCGCGATCGAGGAGACGGACTCGATCGTGGAGGTCGTCTCCTCGAGGCTCGAGGCCTGCTCGCTCGCGCCGGTTGCGACCGCCTGGGACGACGCGGCGATCTGCGAGGACGCGGAGGAGACCTGCGCCGCCGCCTCCGCCACCTGCGACAGCGCCTCGTCGAGCGCCTCGGCGGTGGCGTTGAGGGCGCTCTTCATCTGCGCGTGGCCGCCGAGGTACTGGCCGGTCATGCGCGCCCGGAGGTCCCGGGCCGCTAGGCGGCCGAGCACCTGGGTCGCCTCCTGCGTCGGCGCGAGCAGGGCCGCGAGCGTCGCGTTCACGCCCTCGAGGAGGCGGCGGGACTCGTGCTGGTGCCGGCCGGGCTCGGCCCGCGCGCCGAGGTCGCCGGCGGCGAGCCGATCGAGGACCGCGGCCACCTCGCGCATCGGGGCGACGAGCGCGTCCAGGGCGTCGTTCACGCCCTGGACGATCGCGCGGAAGTCGCCGGGCTGGCGGCGCGCGTCGGCGCGCACGTCGAGGCGGCCCTCGACCGCCGCCTGCGCGAGGGTCGCCGCGTCGCCCGCGAGCGCGCGCAGGTTGGCGCGGACCTGCTCCGCCACCTCGTTGGTGACCCGGCGCTTCCCGGGGAACGTCTCGAGGGAGACCGAGAAGTCGCCGCGCCCGAAGCCGGCGAAGGCGGCGAGCGCCTTGCGCGTCACCGAGACGTTCGCGGCGATCATCTCGTTCACGCCGCGGGCCATGGTCTGGTAGTCGCCCGGGAAGCGGGCCTCGTCGATGACGGCGTCGACCTCGCCGCGGTCGTGCTCCGCGCTGACGCGGTCGACCTCGGCGATGAGCCCGTTGAGGTTCGCGCGCACCTGCTCGACCGTGTCGTTGATGAACCGCTTCCCGCCGGGGAGCGGCTCGAGGACGGCGTCGAAGTTGCCGCGGCCGAACTCGGCGAAGATGCCCATCGCCCGCCGCTCGAGGTCGACGTGGGCGCCGACCATGCGGTTCACGCCCTCGGCCATGCGCCGGTACTCGCCGGAGAACGGGGCCTCGTCGATGGCCGCGTCGATGTCGCCCCGCTCGTGCGCGGCGCTCATCCGGTTCATCTGATCCACGAACCCGCGCAGCGACGCGACGACCGAGTTGAAGCTGTCGCGGAGCCGGTTCAGGTCCTCGCCTCCGACCTCGGTCACGGGCTCGGGCAGCTCGCCCCGCCGCGAGCCGCTCGAGCCGCCCCGAGATGCCCGCGAACACGCCCGCGACGGAGCGGGAGAGGGCGACGCCGAGGGCGAGCACGACCGCCACCACGGCGAGGAAGGCGAGGGTGAGCCCGATCGCGGCGCGCCGCTCGAACGTGCGCGTCGCCTGGCCGTCCTGCTCCATCCGCTCCCGGAGCGCGCCGAGGAGCTTGCGGACGAAAGGCTCCGTCCGCCGGTACGTCGGGTCGTGCGCCAGGACGGCCGCGGTGACCGTGTCGTTGGCGTCCTTGCGGTAGCCGGTGCCGGGCGGGCTCTCGTCGCGGGCGCGCTCGGCCGCGAGCGCCGCCTCGGCGGCGCGCCGCCACTCGGACCACGGGCCCTGCAGGTCCGCGAAGGCCTCCGCCATCTCGGGCGTCTTGTCGTACGCCTCGAACGCCTTCCAGGCGGCGTCCATGCGCGCGAAGGCGGCCGCCGCCTCCTCGTTGAGCCGGCTGCGGTACTCGTCCGGGAGCCGGTCGGAGGCGAGGCCGAGCAGGGCGCGCGCGGCGTCGGTCTGCGCCCCACGTCGCCTCGCCCGCGCACGGCGGAGCGCAGGAAGGCAAACGAACGAGGCACCTTCGGGGGTGCCCGCGAAACGTTCGTTCCACGGCGTGTATGGGGCGCCGGGGACCCTGGGGCGGCGCGCGTACACCCCTGCGCGATCGTGGTGTCGGTCGCACGATGTACAAGGGTCCGGAACATGCGCCGGCCGCTCGTCGAGCTCCACCGCGGTGGGCTCCGCGTCGTCAACTCCGCCCTCCACATGGACGCCACCCGGCGCGTCCCGTGCGGCTTCGTCTCGCACGCGCACGGCGATCACATCGCGCGCCACGAGCGGACCATCGCGACGGCGGCGACGCTCGCCCTCGTGCGGCACCGGCTCGGGACCCCGAAGCGCGCGCGCGCCGAGCAGCTCCCCGCCGCGCACCGCAGCCCCTTCGGCCTCGGCGAGCTCACGCTCGAGCTCTACCCCGCCGGTCACGTCCTCGGGTCCGCGCAGCTCCGCGTGACGCGCGACGGCGTCACGCTGGGCTACACCGGCGATCTCTGCACCGAGCCGACGGAGGCGGCCGAGCCCGCCCAGGTGATGCCGTGCGACGTGCTCGTCCTCGAGTCCACGTTCGGGCTGCCGCGCTACGTCTTCCCGCCCAAGGCCGAGGTCCTCGCCGCGGTGCGACGGTTCGTGGACGACGCGCTCACCGACGGCGTCACCCCGGTGCTGCTCGCGTACGCGCTCGGGAAGGCGCAGGAGATCCTGAAGCACCTCGGCGAGCGCGGATACCGCTGCCTGGCGCACCCGACCGTCCACGGCGTGAACGAGGTGTACGAGGCGCTCGGGACGAAGCTCCCCAACGTCCGGCCGCTCGGGCCGGAGGGCGCGGGGGCGGGTGAGGTGGTCGTCTGCCCACCTCACCTCGCCCGCAGCACCGCCATGCGCGGGGTGCGCAACCGGCGCACCGCGATCCTCACCGGGTGGGCGCTCGACGGCGCCGCCGCGCACCGCGGCGTCGACGCCGCCTTCCCGCTCTCGGATCACGCGGACTTCCCCTCGCTCGTCGCGTACGCCAAGGCCACGGGAGCGGGGCGGATCTACACGGTGCACGGGCAGGCGGACGCCTTCGCGCGCGCGCTCCGCCGCGAGGGGCTGCGGGCCGAGCCGCTCCGGGAGCAGCTCCAGCTCGAGCTCCTGTAGCGTTTCAGCCGGGCGCGATGCGGCGCAAGGATCCGTTTCGCGCCGGCGGCTGCCGGGCGTACAATCCCCGGCCATGCACAACTTCGACCTCCACAACCCCACGCACCTCGTCTTCGGCAAGGGGACGATCGCCAAGCTCGCGAAGCTCGTCCCCGCGGACGCGCGCGTGCTCCTCACCAGCGGCGGCGGCTCGATCAGGAAGAACGGCGTCCGGGACCAGGTGCTGAAGGCGCTCGGGTCCCGCACCGTCCGCGAGTTCGAGGGCATCGAGCCCAACCCCGAGTACGAGACGCTCATGAAGGCGGTCGAGGTCGTGCGCAAGGAGAGGATCGACTTCCTCCTCTCCGTCGGCGGCGGCTCGGTGCTCGACGGGACCAAGTTCATCGCCGCCGCGGCGCGCTGGCCGGCGGGCAAGGATCCCTGGGCGATGATCCAGGACCACGGCGCGACCGTGAAGGACGCGGTGCCGATCGGCGCCGTCCTCACGCTGCCCGCCACCGGCTCGGAGGCGAACCCGACCGCGGTCATCTCCCGCCGGTCGATCGGCGAGAAGGACCACTTCGGCGCGTCCTGCTGCTACCCGGTCTTCTCGATCCTCGACCCCGTCACGACCTTCAGCCTCCCGAGGAACCAGATCGTGAACGGCATCGTCGACACGTACGTGCACGTGATGGAGCAGTACGCGACCACGCTCAACGCAGTGCCGCTCCAGGACCGGCAGGCGGAGGGCATCCTGCTCACGCTCGTCGAGCACGCCGGGAAGATCCTGGCCGACCCGCCCGACTACGACGCCCGCGCCACGTACATGTGGTGCGCGACGCAGGCGCTCAACGGCACGATCGGCTCCGGCGTCGACCACGACTGGGCGACGCACATGATCGGCCACGAGCTCACCGCGCTGCACGGCCTCGACCACGGCGTGACCCTCGCGATCATCCTCCCCGCCGCGCTCCGCGAGCGGATCGAGGCGAAGCGCGCGAAGCTCACCCATTACGGCAAGCGCGTCTTCGGCGTCGAGACCGCGGAGGCCGCGATCGACCGGACCGAGGCCTTCTTCCGCGACCTCGGGATGAAGACGCGCCTCTCCGAGCACGGCATCGACGCGAAGAAGCTCGCCGCCGAGGTGGAGCGCCGGCTCACCGCGAAGAACGCGAAGGGCGGCGAGCGCGGCGACGTGGACGGGAAGATGGCGGGGAGGATCGTGCTGGCGCGGGCGTGAGCGGCGCCCGACGCACGGCGCTCGGCGAGGGGCTCGCCAGGTTCTCGGCCTGGCTCGACGCGTTCGCGCCGCGGCATCGCGCGCTGCGCACGCCGGTGTACCTCGAGCCGGACGCCCCCGCCGCCATGCGCGCGCTGTGGGAGGTCGTCGGGTTCAGCGACGCGATGCTCCCCGGGATCTCCGGCGACGAGACCCGGCCGGAGCGGTGCTTCGCCGACCCCGCGACCGAGAAGGTGATCCGCTCGTGGTTCGCCGATCCGCGCGTCCGCGAGCGGTGGGGCGTCACCTCCGCCGCGAAGGGGATGGAGGCCGTGCGGGCGAAGCTGCCGGCGCGGACGCGCTGGCTGCGCGCGGTGTCTCGCTGGGCCTTCTTCACCGACGAGACCTCGGGCGCCGACGACCCGCCCGTGCTGGAGCTGGACAGCAGCGGGGTCGTGCGGCCGAGCTGGCCGAGCTACGTGGAGATGGTCCTGTGGCAGGCGTGCACCAACGTGGCCGAGCTCCGCGCCGCCGTCGTCGCCGGACCCGTCCCCGCGTCGGCGCGAGAGCTCGATCCGCCCTTCGCTCCGGCGCTCGCACGCTGCTGGCCGCTCGGCGAGGGCGTGTGGGCGCTCGGGGCTTGCCCGGCGTTCCAGGACGGCGCGCCTCCGAAGCTCGAGGCGGAGTGGAGCGCTCTCTACCAATCGCCGGCGCACTACTTCCGTCACGTCATGGCGCTGCCGCAGGAGGAGCTCCGCCGCCACTTCGTGAACGCGTACGGCATGCACTACCTCGCCGTGAACGACGGGAAGCTCCTCGACCCGGAGCGCCCCTCCGTGCCCGGGTTCCGGAGCTACACCCGCGCGTCCGGGGCCCACGGCGACCGCACGCTTCATCGCGGGCTCGCGGAGGTGGACGGTCTGCGGCTCTGGATGGAGAAGCGGAGCGGCACGCGCGCCACGTTCGTCTACGCCGAGCCGGAGCAGTTCGCCGCGGTGAAGGCGCTGCTCGCGCGAGAGCGGCTCGAGGTCTACGAGCAGCTGCGGCCGCGGCGCTACCGGTTCACCGTGGCGCCGAGGGCCGCGCAGCTCGCCGCCGTCCGGAAGCTGCACGACCGGGCCCGGGCTGCCGCCGGGCTGAGAGGGCCCTGAAGGACGGACGTGGATCGACACGAGCGGAGCTCGCTGCGCAGTCGAAGCGGCTGCCCAGAGCGCCCGCGCCATCCAATGCCTGTGGGCGCCGAGCATCTCCGGTCGGCGAGCCCGGCGGGCCCGGACGGCCGCCCACGGCAACGCGCCCAAGGCGAGGCGTACGGCAAAGCACGCGCACATCGACGACGCACGCAGCACGAACGGACGCTACGGACCGGCCCTGGGCACGACGGGCACGGAACGAGCCCGCGGCGCGAGGGCACGAACGATGATGCGCTTCGACGCCCGTGCTAAGAGTCCCCCGTGATCCAGCTCACGGTCTCGGCAGACGCGGCAGGGCAGCGGCTCGACAAGCTCGTCCGGAAGGCCCTCCGGGACGTCCCGCTCTCGCACGTGTACAAGATGTTCCGCACGCGGAAGGTGCGGGTGAACGGCGCGCGCGGGAAGGCCGAGCAGCTCGTGGCCGAGGGCGACGTCGTCGTCATCCGCGGCGACGAGGAGCGGCTCCTCGCGAAGCCCACGCCCGCCGGGCCGGGCGGCGGGCGGCCGGCGGTCACGTTCGGCGTGCTGTACGAGGACGCCGACGTGCTCGCCGTCGACAAGCCCGCCGGGCTCGCCGCGCACCCCGGGACCGGGATCGAGGGGGCGACGCTCGTCGAGATGGCGCGGGCGTATCTGAAGACCCCCGAGCTCCCGCCGACCGAGTTCCGCCCCTCGCCCGCGCACCGGCTCGACCGCGAGACCTCGGGCGTCGTGATCGTCGCGAAGCACCGGAAGGCGATGGTCCGGCTCACCGAGATCTTCACCGAAGGCGAAGGGGTGCAGAAGACGTACCTCGCCCTCGTGAAGGGGAAGATGCCGCGCGACGCCGGGACGATCGACCTCCCGCTCGCCGAGCACGAGCAGACCGCGCGCTCGAAGGCGGCGCGCGGGGTGAACTTCCAGGCGGCCGTGACGCGCTGGAAGGTGCTCTCCTCCACGAAGGAGGTCTCGCTCCTCTCCGTCGCGATCGAGACCGGCCGGACGCATCAGATCCGCCGCCACCTCGAGGCCGTGGGCCACCCCGTCGCGGGCGACCGGCGCTACGGCGACTTCGCTTGGAACCGGCTCGCGAAGACGCGCTGGGGGCTCCGCCGCATGGGGCTCCACGCGTGGAGGCTCACCCTTCCCCACCCCGCCACCGGGGCGCCCCTGCGGCTCGAGGCGCCGCTGCCCGCCGAGCTCGAGGAGGTGCTCTCGCGGGCGAACCTGCACCTGCCGCCCGGCGCCGCCGCCGCGCCGCGACCGTCCGGCCCGCCGAGGGGTTGACCCGGAGCGCCTTCGCGCACAGCGAAGGGGGCCAAACCCCACCGCCGGGTTTCGCATTTCCGTGCGCTCGTTTAGATTGCCCAGCCCATGGACCGCACCCAGTCCCACGCGCCCGCCGGCGGCGCTCCCGGGGACGACGTCCCGACGCGGATGGTGCTCACCGGCCTGCCCCGCCGGCGCTCGCTCGGCCGCCGGGCGCTCCGCTGGGGCCTGTTCGCCCTCGTCGCGCTCGTGAACCTCGCCGCCGCCGCGCTCGTGGGCGGGTACTTCTACTTCGCGCGCGGGCTCCCGGAGATCCCGACGCTCGAGCAGTATCGGCCGCCGATCGTCACCGAGATGGTCTCCGCCGACGGGCAGCTCTCCGGCGAGTTCTTCCGCGAGCGGCGCAAGGTGGTCCCGTACGAGCGCATCCCGAAGCAGCTCGTCCAGGCGTTCGTCGCCTCCGAGGACCAGAACTTCTTCGACCACGGCGGCATCGACCTCAAGGGGACGCTCCGCGCCGCGCTCAACACCTACGTCCTCCGCAAGAACGTCCAGGGCGGCTCGACCATCACCCAGCAGACGGCCAAGTCGATCCTCATCAGCGCCGAGGGGTTCGCGAAGGGGACGCAGCGGAGCCTCGCGCGGAAGATCCGCGAGCTCATCCTCGCGCGGCGCCTCGAGCGCGCCTTCACGAAGGAGCAGATCCTCTGGCTGTACATGAACGGCGTCTACCTCGGGCACCACTCGTACGGCGTCCAGGCCGCCGCGGAGAACTACTACCGCAAGAACGTCGCGGACCTCTCGCTCGCCGAGGCCGCGCTCATCGCCGGGCTGCCCCAGGCCCCGTCGCGCTACTCGCCGTTCCGGCGGACCGAGAGCGGCGAGGCCGTCGAGGGCGCCGAGGGGCCGGCCAAGGCGCGGCGCCGGTACGTGCTCCGCCGCATGCGCGAGGAGGGGATGATCACGCGCGACGAGGAGCAGGCCGCGAACGCAGCCGAGATCCGCGTCTTCGGCGTCGACGACGTCTTCCGCGAGACCGCGCCCTTCTACGTCGAGCACGCGCGCCGGCACGTCGTGGAGCGGTACGGGAACGAGCGGCTCCTCCAGGACGGTCTCCGGGTCGAGCTCGCGATGGACCTCGAGAAGCAGCGGGCGGCGCAGGCCGCCATGCTGAAGGGGCTCCAGGAGGTCGATCACCGTCAGGGCTACTGGGGGCCCGTGGCGCACGTCGAAGGCGACGAGGCGGCGAAGCTCCACGCGCAGCTCGCCCGGGCGTGGCCGAAGGGCGAGATCGCGATCGGCCAGTACTGCGTCGGCGTCGTCAGCCGGGTGGACGACAAGGCCGCGGTGGCCGAGGTGCAGGTGGGCGAGAACCAGGGGCTCCTGCCCGTCTCCGGCCTGCGCTGGGCGCGAAAGCCCAACCCCGAGGTCAATTACCAGGAAGCGCTGGTCTCGCGCGTCTCCTCCGCCCTGACGGCGGGCGACGTGGTGGTGCTGCGCCGGGTGGAGCGGAAGGAGCTCGTGGCGCGCGAGCTGGTCCTCGCGATCGGCCGGTCGAAGGACGTGCCCGAGGGCCCGCTCCTCTTCACGCTCGAGCAGGAGCCGAAGCTCCAGGGCGCGCTCGTCTCGGTCGATCCGTGGACGTCGTACGTGGCGGCGATGGTCGGCGGGTACGACTTCGACGCGTCCGAGTTCAACCGCGCGTTCCAGTCGTGCCGGCAGCCCGGCTCGGCCTTCAAGCCGGTGGTCTACTCCGCCGCGGTGGAGAAGCTCGACTTCACCCCCGCGACCATCCTCACCGACGCGCCCCTCGTCTACCGCGGCACCGACGACTCCTGGAAGCCGCAGAACTACGGCCAGGACTTCAAGGGCGACGTCACCGTCCGGACCGCGCTCGTGCAGTCGATGAACATCCCCGCGGTGAAGACGTACGAGGCGCTCGCGAACAAGCTCGGCTACCCGGTGCTCGCCGACTGGGCGAAGGAGCTCGGCCTCACGACCCCCGTGAAGCTCGAGCTCGGGAGCGCGCTCGGCTCGTCCTGCGTGCACCTGTGGGAGCTCACCAACGTGTACGCGATCTTCGCGCGCTACGGCGAGCGGCGGCCGTCCACGTTCGTGAAGCGCGTCCTCGATCGCGACGGCCGCGTCCTCGAGGACCACACCGACTACCGCGATCCGTGGGTGCCGCTCACGGCGCGGCTCGCCGGCGGCGTCGCGGAGGCGTCGCGGCCGCGCCAGCAGGTCATGGACGAGCGGAGCGCCTACATCCTCGTCCACCTCATGCAGGAGGTCGCGAGCGTGGGCACCGGTGCCCGCGCCGCGCGGCTGGGCAAGCCGGCCGCCGGGAAGACCGGGACCACCAACGACTCCTTCGACACCTGGTTCCTCGGGTTCACCCACGACCTCGCGACCGGGGTCTGGCTGGGCTTCGACAAGAACGAGCAGCCGCTCGGGCGGTACGAGACCGGCGGCCACGCCTCGTTGCCGATCTGGCTCGACTACATGTCGGTGGCGCTGCAGGACCGGCCCCAGCCGGCGTTCGAGCCGCCCGCGGGCGTGGTGATGGTCCGGATCGACCCCGAGACCGGCAAGGCCGTCCCCGAGAACGAGCGCGGCGTGCTCGAGCCGTTCAAGCAGGGCACGGAGCCGAGCCTCACCGCGGCCGAGCAGAAGCAGGTGCAGGTGGAGGATCTCTTCCAGCAACCGTGAGGGCGGGGCCGGGTCATCTGCGCCTCGGGCTCGTTCACGGGGAGAGGTAGGCGGGCGGATCCTTGATCTCGGGTTCGACCGGCGGGTACCATTTCACGAAGCGCCCGGAGTCCCGGCGCTTTTCGCCGCCAGGTGCCCATGCCCAAGAGAATCGTCGCCAAGCTCGGAGTGAAGACGAGCCTCGTCGCCGCCGCGGGCGCGATCCTCGCGCTGTACATGGCCGTCGCATGGCTGGTCCTCGGCAACCTCGTGCAGCGGGGCGACGTCCTCGCGAAGCTCCTCGTCACGATGCTCGCCTGCGGGGCGACGCTGGTCGTGGCGGTCTACTGGCTGGTCTCGCGGTTCGTGCTCCACCCGATCGACGAGATGAGCGAGGTGGCCCGGCGGGTGTCCGACTGCGACCTCACCGCCCGCGCGGAGAAGCCGAGCGAGGACGAGCTCGGGACGCTCGCCGTCTCGCTCAACCGCATCGGCGAGAACCTCGCCGCGACGCTCGCCCGCGTGCAGAACGTGACCGGGGGCGTGGGCACCGTGATCGAGCGGATCTCGAGGACCGGCTCGTCCGTCTCCTCCGGCGTCGGGACGGTCTCGGCGCGCGTGCTCGACACCTCGGCGTCGATGGGCGACATGATCTCGAGCCTCAAGGGGATCGCCGACAACGTCGAGGTCCTCGCCCAGAGCGCCGAGGAGTCCTCCTCCTCGATCCTCCAGATGGCGGCCACCAACGACGAGGTGGCCGAGAACATCCAGGCGCTCGCCGCGAGCGTCGAGGAGACCACCGCCGCCATCGAGGAGATGACCTACTCGATCAAGGAGGTGGCGAAGAACATCGAGGAGCTCTCGGCCACGACCGAGGAGACGAGCTCGTCGATGAACGAGATGGACGTCTCCATCTCGCAGGTCGAGTCGAACGCGAACGAGACCGCGAAGCTCTCCGAGCAGGCCCAGCGCGACGCGGAGATGGGCGCCGAGGCGCTCTCCCGCACCCTCGCCGGCATCGACAAGATCAAGGAGTCGTCGCGCGAGGCGGCGAGCGTCATCGAGGCGCTCGGGAAGAAGATCGCCGCCATCGGCAACATCCTGAACGTCATCGACGACGTCGCCGAGCAGACGAACCTCCTCGCGCTCAACGCCGCCATCCTCGCCGCCCAGTCGGGCGAGCACGGCAAGGGGTTCGCGGTCGTCGCCGACGAGATCAAGGACCTCGCCGAGCGGACCGGCGCGTCGACGAAGGAGATCGCCGACCTCATCCGCGCCGTGCAGGAGTCGTCGAAGCAGGCGGTCAGCTCGATGGACCGCGGCGTCCGGAACGTCGAGGAGGGCGTGCGCCTCGGCCAGGAGGCGGAGACGGCGCTCAAGAAGATCCAGGAGTCCTCGCAGAAGTCGACGCACATGGTGAAGGCGATCGCCCGCGCCACGATCGAGCAGGCGCGCGGGTCGAAGCAGGTGACCGTCGCCATCAACCGGATCGCGGAGACGGTCCAGCAGATCGCGACCGCCACCGCCGAGCAGGCCCGCGGCTCCGAGCAGATCATGAAGAGCGCGGAGAAGATGAAGGCGATCACCAAGCACGTCGAGCGCTCGGCGCAGGAGCAGTCGCGCGGGTCGAAGCAGATCACCCGGGCGATCGAGTCGATCTCGGAGATGGTCCATCACCTGAACCGCGCGCAGAAGGAGCAGACGAAGGGCTCCGAGCAGGTGATGACGGCGGTGGTGCAGATCAAGCAGGTCGCCGAGGCGCAGACGCACTCGGTCCGCGACCTCGAGGCCGCGATCGCCGAGCTCGCGAACCAGGCCGACACGCTGCGCGGCGAGGTGCGGCGGTTCAAGATCTGAGAAGCAACGCTACAGGCTTCGGACTCCAGGCTTCAGCGAGAGCGCCGCGAGCGTCCTGGAGCCTGGAGCCCGCAGCCTGAAGCCCTCTCAGAACCTGGGCTCGGCCCCGATCCCGCCCGTCCGCGCGAGCACGTCCGCGAGCGCGAGCAGGTCGCGCCACTCGGCGGGCGCCAGCGGGACGACCGACAGCCGCCCCTGTCGCAGGAGCACCGAGCCCTCGAAGGCCGGCTCGAGCTTGAGCTGCTCGAGCGGCACCGGAGCCGGCAGCGGCTCGAGCGCGCGGACGTCCACGCACACCTGCGCGCCGTCTCCGGTCGGGTCCGGGTACGCCGTCCGGACGACCTCGACGATGCCCACCGCCCGCTTCTCGCCCGAGTGGTACAGGACCGCCCGGTCTCCCTTCCGCATCGAGGCGAGGTTCCGCTGCGCTTGGGGGTTCGCCACGCCCGTCCAGGCCGTCTTCCCGTCGCGGACGAGGTCGTCCCAGGAGTAGGACGACGGCTCGGTCTTGAGCAGCCAGTAGGCCATCCAGCACGACCTTAGGGGCCCCGCCCCTGGCCCGCAACTCGACGCCCCGGGGGGCAGCGGCGGCGGGGGCGTGTTATAGGTGCGCCGTGTTCGGGCTCTCCATGACCGAGCTGGTGATCATCGCCGTCTTGGCGCTGCTCCTGCTCGGCGCGGACAACCTCCCGCAGGCGGCCCGGACGGTGGGCAAGGGGCTGCGCGAGTTCCGCCGCGCCACCGAGGATCTCAAGGACCAGATCGAGACCGAGATCTACGTGGACGAGCAGAAGCGCCGGCAGGTCGCGCCGGTCCCGGCCGCCCAGCGGGCGCCGCTGCCGTCGACGGCGGAGCCCGCCCCGGAGCGTCCGACGCCGTCCCTCGAGCCCGAGGCGTCCGCCCCGGTCGAGCCCGCGCCGTCGCCCGCGGGCGTCGATGATCCCGCGGGGCCGCAGCGGACATGACGAGCTCCGCGCCCAGGCTCCCGCCCGGCTCGCCGGAGCCGGAGAACGAGGTCCGGCTCACCTTCGTCGAGCACCTCCGCGAGCTGCGCGTGCGGCTCCTGCACGCGCTCTCCGGCGTGGGCGCGGGGATGGCCGTCGTCGGCTGGTTCGTTCCGCGGATCCGCAGCTGGCTCCTCGCCCCGGTGCTCGCGGCGCTCCCGGAGGGCGATCAGACCATCAAGTTCACCGGCGCGCTCGATCCGTTCATGAACAGCCTGCGGATCATGCTCGTGGGCGGGATCTTCCTCTCCGCGCCCTGGGTGCTCTGGCAGCTCTGGCTGTTCATCGCGCCCGGCCTGTACAAGCGCGAGAAGCGGATGGTCTTCCCGTTCCTGTTCTTCGGGACGCTCCTCTTCTACGCGGGCGCCGCGTTCTGCTACTGGGTGGTCATGCCGCAGGCGTTCCCGGCGATGCTCTCCTTCGCCGCGGATCCGATCCTGCAGCCGATGCTGACGCTCGACGCGCAGTACTCGCTCGTGCTCGGGATGATCCTCGGCTTCGGCATCGTCTTCGAGCTGCCGGTGGTGATCGCCTTCCTGGCGATGATCGGCCTCGTGACCCCGCAGTTCCTGGCGAAGTACCGGCGCCACGCGATGATCGCGAACGTCGCCCTCGCCGCGATCATCACGCCGACCGGGGACCCCATCAACCTCGCCATCATGGCGGTCCCGATGATCGTGTTCTACGAGATCGGGATCCTGCTCGCCCGCATCCTCGGCAAGAGGCCGGCGCAGGCGGGGACGGGTGCCCCGTGATCCTCACGATCGTCGCGGTCTTCCTCGCGAGCATGATCCTGACGCGCAACCTGCCGCGCGCGCTCCGGGCGCTCAGGGCCCCCGGTCAGGGCGGCACGGGCGGGGTGGTCGCGATCGTGAACGTGCTGCTCGCGTTCGCCATCCTGGTGACGGCCCTGATCCAGAGCCTCGCCGGGGCGGGACTCGGGCGCTGATCGGGATTACCTTCCTGGCGAAAGGGACCCCTGATGTACCGCCCCCGGCGAACGCGCGACCTCGGCAACTCCTTCACCTTCGGCGGGCGGATCCCCGCGGCCGTGGGGCTCATCCTGGTGCTCATGCTGCTCGCGACGATCGTCGCGTGGCTGGGCAACGGGACGTGGGCGCCGCTCGTCCCGGGCACGCTGGTGCGCGGGCAGTGGTGGCGGCTCGTCACCTATCCGCTCGTGCAGCCGGCCCCGCTGAGCCTCCTCTTCGGAGGGCTCGTCATCTGGTTCTTCGGGCCGACCCTGGCGTACGACTGGGGCGAGCGCCGGTTCCTCGCGCGCGTGCTCCTCATCAGCGTCGGTGCGGCCCTCCTCACGCTGCTCCTCGCGGCCGCGTTCCGGAAGGACTTCGCGTACGTGGGGATCTGGGCGCTCGTGGACGGGCTCGTCTTCTCCTGGGCGCTCCGCTACCCGAACCAGCAGATCCTGATCTACTTCGTCATCCCGGTCACGGGCCGCGTGATGGGGATCATCACGCTCGCGGTGAATGCGCTCTACCTGCTGTTCGCCGTGTCGCGGCCCGGGCCGGCGGGCGGGCTCGCCGGCCTCGTGCAGTTCACGCCGCCGCTCGCCGCGCTGGGCATCGCCTACGTGCTCGAGCGCGGCCGGTTCGCGCTCCCGCTCCGCCGGTGGCGGCTCGGCCTGCGCGAGTGGCGGCTCGAGCGCCAGCTGCGCCGCCGCTCCCGCCACCTCCAGGTGGTCGGCAAGAACGGCACCCGCGGGAAGCAGTGGATGAACTGAGGCGCGGGCGGCGCGCCGCTCAGCTCACGGCCACCTGCTTCACCGCGGCCTGGTAGACCCAGATCCGCCCCGTGCTCGTGCGGGCGTCGGCGGGGATCATGTAGAAGCCGAAGGCGCCCTCGCGGTAGTCCGGGCTGAACCCCGCGACCTGGCGGCCGTCACGGAACGTGACGCGCACGCGGCTGCCGTGCGGCGCGGTGGGCGGCTCGCCGGGCGCCAGCATGAAGAAGATCGCCTTCACGTTGGCGGTCGCGACCGACTCCACCGGGCCGCCCTGGCTCGCCGCGAGGGCGAGCTCCGCCGCCGCCAGATCCGCGTTCTCGATGAAGCCGCGCTTCACCTGGCCCTCGAGCGTATGGACCACGACGCGGTGGGCGCCGTGCACGTAGAAGTCGTCGGCCGGCTGGCCCGGATCGAGGACCTCGGGCTCCGGCTCGTCGATGACGTCGACGGGGAGGTCCGTCTCGGCGGCGAGCGGCGCGGCGGGCTCCGGCGCCGGCGCCTCCGCGGCGGCGTCGGCCGGCGGCGCCTCGTACGCTGCGGGCTCGGGCGCGGCGGGCTCGGGCGCGGCGGGCTCGGGCGCGGCGGGCTCGGCCGGGGCCGCGGCCGTCGCGAACGCCCCGGCATCGAACGCGGCCGGCGCGTCTGCGGGCGCCGCTTCCTCGACGGGCTCCACCACCTCGGCAGGGACCTCCTCGAGGAGGGCGTCGCCGTCGAGCGTCGGGAGCTCCTCCTCGGGCAGCTCCGGCTCGGGCGCGAGCGGCGCGGAGAGGTCGAACGCAGGGGCGGTCTCCTCCGGCGCGGAGGGCTCACCGTACGCGGGGAGGGCGCTCGCCTCCGCCGAGAGGTCGAACGCGTCGTGCGCGGGCTGCGGCGCCGGCGCGTTCCCGGGGTTCCCGGCCCAGGACAGGTCGGCGTCGTCGTCGCCGTCGGTGAGCTCGGGCGCAGAGAAGTCGAGCGCCGCCGCCGGCGACGGGTCGGGCGGTGCGGTCGCGTACCCATCGTCCGCGGTGAGGTCCTCGCCCGGCGCGGGGGCGTCCCAGGCCGTCGGCTCCGCCGCGGCGGGCGCGTCGGCCGGCGCGGACGCCCACTCCGGCGCGGCCGCGTCCGCGCGGGCGTCGAACGAGCCGCCGGACGCGAGCTCGAACCCCTGATCGATCGCGGCGGGCTCGGGCTGCCACCCCGCCGCCTCGCTCGAGGCCATCGTCTCCGCCGCGTGAAAGTCGGTCGCGGCGGCGAGGTCGGCCGCGCCGGCGACGTCGATCGGCTCGGCGGCAGCCTCCGGACCGCCGAAGGTCTCCGCCATCTCCGGTCCGATCCGCGCCTCGGCAGCAGGGTCGAACGGGAGGAGCGCCTCGAGCTCCGGCGCCGGCGTGGCCCCCGGATCGGCCGCCTCGTCGTAGCTCCCGAAGGCGAACGGTGCCGGCGGCGGTGGGACCGGCTCCTCGCCCGGCGCGGGCGTCGCGCCCGGCTCGCCGAACTGCGCGTCCCAGGACGCGCCGTCATACTCGCCGCCCGGGACGGGAGCCCACGCGGGCGCCTCGGCCTGCGCCGGCTCCGTCCCGTCCGCTGCGATGTCGCCCCACTCCGGATGCGGTGCAGGGGCCTCCGCGTTCGGGTCGTTCGGGTCCCACGCGGTGGCGGCGTTCGGGTCGTACGCAGCAGCGGCGTTCGGATCCCACGCGGCGGCGGCGTTCGGATCCCACGCGGCGGCGGCGTTCGGGTC
>Ga0196976_1000453_pt1 | contig 26021 bp, 21 predicted proteins | sample S3v_513CmetaG_FD_148644 | JGI IMG/M metagenome (GOLD analysis project Ga0196976, IMG submission 148644) | Soil microbial communities from Anza Borrego desert, Southern California, United States - S3+v_5-13C | ecosystem: Environmental > Terrestrial > Soil > Desert | place: USA: California...
TCGGTGCGCATGAAGAACCGCGAGTACCGCGTCCGCAACCGGCAGACGTTCGTCGAGAAGTCGGTCTACGCGGAGATGAACGACCGCGTCGTGGCCAACCTCCTCTATCGCGTGAAGGAAAACCAGCTCGGCATCCTGGCGCGCGTCGGCACGCCGGTGCCGACCGAGGACGGCTACTTCCACGTCCCCATCGACGTGCAGATCCCGATGCAGGCGCTGACGCTCCTGCCGCAGGGGGAGGCGGATTACGTCGGCGGCTTCGACGTGTACGTGGTGGTGGCGAACAAGGACAACGACATGTCCGAGGTCGCCCGCAAGTCGCACCAGGTGCGCGTGCCGACCGCGCAGTTCAAGGGCATCGCCGGGAAGTTCTACACGTACACGCTGGAGCTGCTGATGGAGCGCGGCCTGAACAAGATCTCCATCGGCGTGGTCGACCAGATCTCGAGCACCAGCGGGTTCGCGCGCGAGCAGATCATTGCCAGCGACATGCGCTGACTTACACGACCTGTCATCCTGAGCCGCGCAGACGGCGAAGGCCCCCCTGCCGACGGAGCGATCCCTGGGTTCCAGCAGGGGGTCCTTCGCCGTCTGCGCGGCTCAGGATGACAACATCCCGTCATGCGCGTCCTGCTCACGCTTCAGTACCTCGGCACCCGCTACGGCGGCTGGCAGCTCCAGACCAACGCGCCGAGCATCCAGGGCACGCTCGAAGAGGCGCTGGCGAAACTCTTCGGCCAGGACGTCCGCGCCCACGGCGCCGGCCGCACCGACGCCGGCGTGCACGCCGCGGCGCAGCGCGCGCACGCCGACGTCCCCTTCGACATCCCGCCGCGCGGCCTGATCCTCGGGCTCAACCAGCTCCTCCCCACCGACGTGCGCGTGCTGAACGCGGAGCCGGTGAGTGAGGACGTCCACGCCCGCTTCTCCGCGAAGGCAAAGACGTACGAATACCGCATCTGGAACGCCGAGGTGGCGGACGTCTTCGCCGCCGAGACGCACGCGCACGTGGCGAAAGCGCTCGATGCGGAGGCCATGCACGTGGCGGCGCAGCAGCTCGCCGGCACGCACGACTTTGCCGCGTTCACCGTCGCGGATCCCGAGGTCTCCTCGACCACGCGCAGCATCGAGTCGATCGCGGTCGTGCGCGACGGGAGCGTCGTCCGGCTCACCGTCACAGCGGACGGCTTCCTCCGCTACATGGTCCGCCGCATCGCCGGGTCGCTCATCGAGGTGGGGCGTGGGAAGCTGGCCGCGGACGCGCTCTTCGCCGAAGCACGCTGGACGGCTCCGGCCAGGGGGCTGGTGTTGCGCGACATCCGGTACTAACATCCGCCCCCTGAGATGATCGACGTTCGCAAGCTCTGCGAGCCGGGGTCGATCGAGGAGACGCTCCTCGACAAGATCGACCTCAGCCGCCTGCCGCGGCACATTGCCGTGATCATGGACGGCAACGGCCGCTGGGCCCGCGCGCGCAGCCTCCCCCGCGTGGAAGGGCACCGCGCCGGCATCGCCTCGGTGCGCGAGATCGTCGAGACCGCGGCCCGCCTCGAGCTGCGGGTCATCACCCTCTATGCGTTTTCCGTCGAGAACTGGAAGCGTCCTCGCATCGAGGTGGCCACGCTGATGATGCTCCTCAAGGAGTACCTGCGGAAGGAGCTGCAGACGCTGATGGAGAACAACATCCGCTTCGTCCCCATCGGCCGCGTGGACGGGCTCGACCCGAGCGTGCAGCGCGAGCTGCGGTACGCGCAGGAGAAGACCGCGCAGAACACGGGACTGCTCTTTCAGATCGCGCTCAACTACGGCGGGCGCGCGGAGATCGTCGACACGGTCAACCGGATCATGACCACCCTGCGCGAGAAGGAGATGACCGACGCCGTCATCGACGAGGACTTTTTCGCCGATCACCTCTACACCGCGAACGTGGACGATCCCGACCTGCTGATCCGCACCAGCGGCGAGCTGCGCGTCTCGAACTTCCTGCTGTGGCAGATCGCCTACGCGGAGATCCACGTGACCAAGGTGCTCTGGCCCGACTTCCGGAAGCGCCACCTCTTCGAGGCCATCATCGACTTCCAGTCGCGCGAGCGCCGCTACGGCGGCGTCGAGCAGCCGGACGCGGAGATGTTCATCGAGGCCGACGACTCGGCAGCCTCCTGACATGCGTTTCTCCCGCGAGATCACGGCAGCCATCGGCGCGCCGGTCGTCATCTGGCTCATCGGCTGGAGCCACGAGTACGTGTTCGACGCGGTGATCGCGCTGGTGGCCATCCTGGCCCTGATCGAGTTCGTGAACCTCGGCAAGCACAAGGGCTACGACATTCCGCTGGTGCTCTGCGTGGTCATCGTGGTCATCATCATGGCCGCCTTCATCCTCGAGCATCTGTCGGTGGAGCTGGGCGTCTTCGCGGCGCTGCTGCTCATCCCCGCCTCGTACGTCTTCAGCCGCAAGCCGCTGGAGGACTCGCTGCCGTCGAGCGCCGTGGCCGTGCTGGCCACGACGTACGTGGGGATGCTCACGGGCTCGCTCATCCGCCTGCGCAATGACTTCCCGGAGGGGTGGAAGCTGGTCTTCTTCCTCCTGCTGGTGGTGTGGCTCGGCGACTCCGGCGCGTATTACTTCGGCAAGTCGTTCGGGAAGCACAAGCTCTCGCCGCGCATCAGTCCGAAGAAAACGATCGAAGGGCTGATCGGCGGCATCGTCACCTCCATCGTGGCGGCCATCGTCATTCACCTCACCTTCTTCAAGAACTTCCCGCTGCACCACGCCATCATCGCCGGCGTGCTGCTCTCGTTCGCCGGCGTGGTCGGCGATCTCGCCGAATCGATGTGGAAGCGCTCCGCCGACGTGAAGGACTCGGGCACGCTCCTGCCCGGCCACGGCGGCTTCCTCGACCGCTTCGATTCGATCCTCTTCACGGCCCCGATCCTCTATTGCTACTGGACGCTCATCGTGCGTGGGTTCGGCTCGCTCAACATCATGAGCGGCTGACGCCGCGTTATCCGTTGTCTGTTGTCGGTTGTCTGCGCTGTATCGCCCATGCAAGCACTCTCAGACAACCGGCAACCGAGAACTGACAACATCATGCGGAATATCTCAATCCTTGGATCTACCGGTTCCGTCGGCCGCAGCACGCTGGCCGTCGTCGATTCATTTCCTGAAGCACTGCGCGTCGTGGGCCTCGCCGCCGGCGGCAACGTGGAGCTGCTCGCGGAGCAGATCGAGCGCTATCGCCCCGAGCTCGTCTCCGTCAAGTCCGAGGCGGATGCGCTGCGGCTGCGGTCGCGCTTTCCGGGGCTGGAGGTCATCCCCGGAATCGAGGGGGCGTGCGCCGTGGCCTCGATGCCATCCGCGGATGCGGTGATCGCGGCCATCGTCGGCGCGGCGGGCATCCCCGCGGTGTACGCGGCGCTGGTCCGCGGGAAGCGCGTCGGCATCGCCAACAAGGAAGTGCTCGTGGCCGCGGGCGACGTGATGACCCGCGCCGCGCGCGAGCACGGCGGCGAGATCCTCCCCGTCGACTCCGAGCACAACGCCGTGCACCAGGCCATCCGCTGCGGAGCACACTCCGAAATTCAGCGGGTCATCCTCACCGCCTCCGGCGGCCCATTCCTCCAGCGGGACCTGGCCACGTTCGACGACATCTCCATCGAGGCCGCCCTCGCGCACCCGACGTGGCGCATGGGGAACAAGATCTCGATCGACTCGGCCACCATGATGAACAAGGGGCTGGAGGTGATCGAGGCGCATCACCTCTTCGCCCTCCCCGCGGAGCAGATCGACATCGCCATCCACCCGCAGTCGATCGTGCACTCGATGGTGGAGTACGTCGACGGGTCGATCATCGCCCAGCTCTCGACGACCGACATGAAGTTCCCGATCCAGTACGCGCTGCTCTATCCCGAGCGGGTGCCGGCGCCGTTCGCCCGGCTCGACCTGGCAAAGATGCGCTCGCTGGAGTTCCTCCCCGTCGATCCGCGCCGATTCCCCGCGGTGGAGCTCGCCTACTCGGCCCTGCGGGCGGGCGGCTCGATGCCGGCCGTCCTCAACGCCGCGAACGAGGTGGCGGTGGAGCGGTTCCTGGCCGGAGAACTTCCGTTCACAGGAATCGTAGACATGGTGTCGCGCGTGCTCGAACGGCACGCCGGGCAGGTCAGTCCTGTCGGCTCGGTCGAGGACGCCTTGTACTGGGACGGATGGGCGCGGAACGAGGCACGCGAGGCGCATGTTGCGCCTCGTTGCTAGTTGCTGGTTGCTGGTTCGTGGCGGTGTTCAGTGAGCCGCAACGAACCAGCAACCAGGAACCAGTAACTTTTATGGCCCAAAACTTCGCCACGAACCTCTTCGCCTTCATTCTCGTCCTCGGCTTCCTGATCTTCGCGCACGAGGCGGGGCACTTCATGTTCGCGAAACTCTTTCGCGTCCGGGTGCTCGTCTTCTCGTTCGGCTTCGGCAAGCGCCTGTTCGGCTTCCGGAAGGGCGACACGGATTACCGCGTCTCCCTCATCCCGCTGGGCGGCTACGTGCGCATGGCCGGCGACAACCCCGAGGAGAACGTGGCCGGGAACCAGGACGAGTTCCTTTCCAAGCCGAAGTGGCAGCGTTTCCTGATCCTCTTCGCCGGGCCGTTCATGAACATGCTGATCGCCATCACCTTCGTGGCCGCCCTGGCCATGGTCGGCACCGAGCAGCTCGTGACCAAGCCGATCATCGGCGAGGTGCTGCCGAACAAGCCGGCCGCGAAGGCGGGCCTGCAGACCGGCGACCGCATCGTGCGCATCAACAACGAGAAGATCGACGACTTCGAAGACATCCGCATGCTCGTCACGATGAACGCCGGCACGCCGCTGCGCGTCGAGTACGAGCGCAACGGCAGGCTGGCCACGACCACCCTCACGCCCGCGAGAGAGGAGACCGATTTCGGCCCCGTCGGCCGCGCCGGGATCCAGTACGGATTGGAGCCGGTGGTGGGCCGCGTCGAGCCGGGCTCTCCCGCCGCCGCCGCGGGCCTGCAGGCCGGCGACCGCATCGTCAGCGCGAACGGCAAGCCGGTGCGCGCGCTCGAAGACTACGCCGCGGCCTCCGAGGCCCTCAAGACCAAACCGCTGGCGCTGGTCGTCGCGCGCGGCACGCAACAGCTCCCCCTCACCCTCGCCCCGAGCCCCGACCCGCAGCTCGCCTGGCGCGGCATCATTCCCCAGACCAAGCTGTTCAAGCTCTCCTTCGTCCCGGCGCTGCAGTACAGCGTGAAGGAGAACTGGCGGATGCTGAAGTTCGCCTTCTCCGCCATCGGACGCATGTTCCGCTCGGAGGGAAGCGTCAAGGAGCTGAGCGGCCCGATCAACATCGCCCGCATCTCGGGGGAGATGCTCCGCCGCGGCTGGGTCGAGGTGATCGGCCTCATGGCCATGATCTCCCTCCAGCTCGGAATCATGAACCTCCTCCCCATCCCCGTCCTCGACGGCGGCCACATCATGATCCTCCTCATCGAAGGCATCGCCCGCCGCGACCTCTCGCTGAGGGTGAAAGAGCGTATCCAGCAGCTGGGGTTTGCCGCGCTGGCCACGCTGATGATCGTCGTGCTGTACAACGACGTGATCTCGAACGTGCTGCGGCTCAGGAACGGGTGAGGGTTTTGAGGGGCGTCGTCCCGGCGATGTGCTCGAAGTCGCTGTCATCGTGGAGGAGCGGGATGCCATGCGCGATCGCACATGCGGCGATCAGGGTGTCTGACGTTGACGGCGTGATCCCTGCTTTGCGGCAGCTCACGTAAATCTGCGCCGCATCTTCGAATCGCTCGAGCGGTGTCGGGCTGTCGATCATCTTCGCGCGCATGAGCAACGCACGGGTCTTCTTCCGCTGCCCGGCGGTTGTGCCGCGCAGCACTTCGAGCACGACGATCGGGCAGATGGCGATATCCTCTTCTTCGCTCAGAACGTCGAGGAAATCGATATACCCGCGCTCGATCGCAATCCAGAAGGACGAATCAACGAGAACCACGGCGAGTCTTCTTCTGAGGGGCACGCTTCTCGTGTGCAGAAATGCGCTGTTCCCGCTTCTTCCACACGGCGCGCGATGCCGGGCGCAATTCCTCGAGATATCCCGGCTCGAACATCCCACCCTTTCGGGCGTCCTCGGCCCATTCCTTATAGGCTGTCCAGAAGTCGTGCTTGCGTACGTACTCCTCCAGTGCCTTCGTGATCGCGGCAGTGTAGGTACGTTCGCCGCTCGTGCGTTTCGCCTTCTCCAGCAGCTTCTCGTCCAGAGAGACCGTCGTGCGCTTCATGCACACCAATCTGCACTCATGTGTCTGACCGAGTCAACAACTCTCGCCTGAGTAGATCGAGCGCGGTCTGCGCGGAAAACCACTTCACCATGGTCCGGGAAGCGGGCCAGAAGAGTTTGCGGTGGGTGTCGCCGTGGGGGCCGGAGACGGCGATGTGGACGGTGCCGACCGGCTTCTCCGGGGTACCGCCGGTGGGGCCGGCGATGCCGGTGATACCGACGCCCCAGGTCGTGGCGAAGCGCTCGCGCGCGCCGCGGGCCAGGGCGAGGGCCACCGGCTCGGAGACTTCGCCGTGCTCGCGGATCAAGGCGGGGTTGACCCCGGCGAGATCGCTCTTGGCGGCGGCGGTGTAGCAGACCGCGCCGCCGAGGTAATACGCGGAGCTGCCGGGGACGTCGGTGATGCGGGAGCCGAGGAGTCCGCCGGTGCACGACTCGGCGGTGGAGACGGTCTCGCCGCGTTTCAGCAGCAGCGAGCCGATCACGCTCTCCAGCGTGTCGTCGTCGAAGCCGAAGAGGCGGTGGCCGAAGAGCTCCGCGATCTCCGCTTCGCGGGCGGCGATGAGTGCGCGGTCGTCGCCGCCGAGGTGGATCTCGATCTGGCCGCCGCTGGCGAGGATGGTCACGAGCTCCCCGGGATGGCGCTCGTAGTACGGCTTCAGCCTCTCCTCGACGCCCGACTCGGTCAGGCCGGCGATCTTGAGCACGCGCCGGTGCCGCTCGCGCCCGCCGCTGATCGAGCGCAGCCACGGCGTGAAGTACGTGGCGATCATCCACTCCAGCTCGTGCGGCACGCCGGGGAAGACCCACACGTGCTTCCCCTCGGTCTCGAGATGAAAGCCGGGCGCGGTGCCGCGCTGGTTGCGGAGCGTGGTCTGTCCGGTGAAGACGTTGGCTTGTTTGCGGTTGACCTCGGGCATCGTCCAGCCGCGCTCCGCGAAGCGCGCCTCGATCCAGTCGACAATCGACGGATCGATCTCCATCGTCAGCCCGAACGCCTCGACCAGCGCTTCCCGCGTGAGGTCATCCTCGGTCGGCCCGAGCCCGCCGGTGATGACGAGGAGATCGACGCGCGCGATCGAGAAGCGGATCTCGGCGACCAGGTCGGCCAGGAGATCGCCGACCACCGACTTGCGCACGAGCGGGATGCCGAAGCTCTCCAGCGCGGCCGTGATCTTGAGGGAGTTGGTGTCTTGGCGGGTCGGCCCGAGCATCTCGGAGCCGATGGCGAGGATCGAAGCGTGCATGGCCGCGACAGCTTATCGCTGCCGCGGCCATGCGGATCACAGAGGGGAGGGAGAGGGGTTACTTCTTCTGCTCGAGCGCCGCGAGACGCTCTTCCATCGCGGCGAGCTGCGCGCGGAGCACGTCCACTTCGGCGCTCTTCGCCTGGAGCTGGGCGGTGCGCTCCTCGAGCGCTTTGACCGCCGCGAGGCTCACGCTGGCCAGGTCCTGCACGCCGATGCTGGCGTTGCCGGTGCCGAGCGCGAAGGCGCTGTAGAAGTCCTCGGCCATCGGACCGATGTGGCGGACGTTCTTGCCTTCGGTGATGTAGTTCCAGGTGGTGATGTCGAGGTTGCGGAGGACGGAGAGGACCTGCTCGCCGTCGACCGGCGCGAAGTTCTCCTTGGTGGTACGGCTGGAGGTGCAGTTGAACACGCCCGAGCCGGCCGGCAGGTTGCAGCCCGTGGTGCCGCCGAGGTTCGTGCGGAAGCGGAAGCCGCCCGTGGCGCGCGCGGCGAACTCGTTGTTCGCGGTGTTGCGGAACGTGTCGGCCGACTGCTGCGCGGAGCCGTCGCTCCAGATGAACGTGCCGCTGAAGCCGTTGTTCGAGGCGAACTTGCCCATCGCGGTGGTGTGGTCCTGGTCGGCGGTCACGTTGTAGCCGATGGCCACCGCCGCCAGTCCGCGGATGTTGAACGTGTCGGGGTCGCACTTGCCGTTGATGAGCGGTCCACCCGACTGCGCCTTGTTGCCGAACGCGAGACCGTAGGTGTCGCAGACGCGGTTGCCGGCACCGGCCGAGAAGCCGGCCGCACCCTTCACTTCGTTGCCGCTGCCGAAGGCGATGCTGCTGGTGCTGCGCGCGAAGTTGGTGTCACCGAAGGCGAAGGCGTACAGCCCCTCGGCCGTCGAGTTGCTGCCGCCGGCCCAGGAGAAGAAGCCGACCGTCGCGTCGTCCCACTCGTTGTCGGCGTAGCCGGAACGGAACGCACCCTTATACGAGTCCCACGAGGTGCGGTAGCCCTTGCCCTGCATCGGGTTGGTGCCGATGCCGAGGTTGCCGGTGGCGACGAAGCTGCCGTTCTGGAAGACCTTGAACCACGCCGGGGTGTGGCCGCCCGGGCCGGAGCAGCAGGTCGAGCCGCCGCGGAGGTTGATCATCGGGGCGGTGCCGTTGGCGTCGCCGACGGAGAGCTGCTCGGCGCCGGGGACGAACTTCACGAAGTTGGCGTCGACGTAGGCCTTGTTGGTGGCGTCGCCGGCGTTCACGGGATTGCCGACGTTGGTGATCAGCGCGTTGTTCGCGGAGATGCCGTTGGCGAAGGTGTTGGTGCCGGTCCAGTGGTTCGCGCCGCCGAGGGTCGGCGTGAGACCGCCGCCGTTCTCGACGAAGTAGCCGTTCATGTCGACGATGACGTGGGTCGTCTCACCGCTATAGATGTCGATCGCGCCGTTCGTGCCGGCGGGAACGATGGCCGCGTTGGCGATGACCTGTCCCGCCACGTAGTTCATGGTCGAGACGAACGTGACCGTGCCCGTCGGGTAGGCCTTGAGGTAGCCGGTCGCGGCGGGGGCGACCACGGTGATGTTGATGGAGTAGGCCGCCACGTTGGCGGGGATGCCGGCGCACGGACCGTTGTCCAGGTCGAACGTACGCGTGCCGTTCTGGCCGATGGCCGGGCCGCCGTAGGGGCCGGCGGCGTTGCGCGTGTCGAGCACGCGGCAGGGGGCGATGGCCACGAAGGTGCTGGGCAGCGTGGGAAGGGCATTGGCCTGCACTTTGGTGCGGGAAGCCTGCGCGGCGCCCTGCTGGGAAAACGGCACGACCCAGTCGCGCAGCGGAACATCGATGTCCGCCGCGGACTGGGCCTGCAGCGGAAACATCCCGGCCGCCATGGCGGCCACGATCAGAGTGCGAAGAATTGCTTTCATGTGGTTTACGTCTCCTTGAGGTCCCGTTACGAGCCGGCCGTTTGGTCCGGCTCGATGTCTGGGCACAAGTTACGGAGCCGCGCTTACGTCGCGCTTACGTCGCTTACGGGGCCTGCGTGTAAGAGGAGCTGCGTACGATACGCACACCATGATGCGCACCATGCTGCTGTCCCTGGCCCTCCTCGTCCCCACCCCGCTGCTCGCAGGCTCGTCGTACGTCTCCGCGCTGCCGGCCGGAAAGATCAAAGTGGATGTGATGCAGGCCGTGAGCTCCCCGCGCGCCACGGAGCTGACGTCAAAGCTGCAGTCCGCCGTGCAGTACGACCGCGAGCAGTGGATCGCGGACACGCGCGAGAAGCAGCCCGAGGAGCGCCTGGCCTGGAACGAGCGCCTCGGCCTCACGAAGGAGGAGCGCGACGAGTTGCACCGCCTCGGCGGCAAGGTGGCCTACGTGAAGTCGGGCGAGGCGGAGATCGAGCTCGTGCACTCGAAGGATGGCCGGGTCATGCTCGTTGCCGACTCGTCACTGGCGGAGCTGAACGGCATCATCATCGACGTCGAGAACGATGTCGTGGAGACGCCGTTCGGACGGACGACGGAGCGCACCACGGTCGTGGCGAGCGACGACCTGAAGGAGGTCGGCTCGTTCAACGGCGAGCAGTGGAAGCTCGAGGCGCCCGGCAAGACGCCCGGCACCGGTACGTTCGTGAAGCTCGCGGTCGGCCAGTTGATCTTCGACGGCCGCGCCATCCTGAGCTACGAGGCCAAGCAGGTCGAGGAAGGCAAAGTGCCGCGCCGCGCCAGCCACGTGCTCGTGTTCTCGGTGCGCTGAGCTGCCCCAGTCCCCTCTCCCCCGTGGGGAGAGGGCTAGGGTGAGGGGCCGTTCTTCGCTCGAAACTTTCGCCCCTCACCCTGACCCTCTCCCCACGACGTGGGGAGAGGGGACTGTGGAGCAGCCGCTCAGCGTCGCGGCGCGATCTTCCAGAGCTCTCCCGCGTCTTCGTCCGTGACGATGTAGAGCGCGCCGTCGGGGCCCTGGCGCACGTCACGGATGCGCTGGCCGCGGTCGGCGAGGAGGTGCTCCTCGCCCGTGACGCGGTCGTTGGCGATCGTCAGGCGGACGAGGCGCTCCTGCCCCAGCGCGCCGATGAAGAGACTGCCGCGCCACGCCGGGAACGCATCGCCGGTGTAGAACTGCGCGCCCGAGGGAGCGATCACCGGATCCCAGTAGTACACCGGATCGACGAAGCCGGCGCGCGTCGTCACCGCATTCGGGATGGGCGCGCCGGAGTACTCCTCGCCGAACGAGACCAGCGGCCAGCCGTAGTTCTTCCCCTTCTCGACGAGGTTCACCTCGTCGCCGCCCTTCGGGCCGTGATCGACGATCCAGAACCGCCCCTGCGCGTCGAAGGCCGAGGCCTGCACGTTGCGATGGCCGACGCTCCAGATCTCCGGACGCGCGTCGCCGCGGCCGGCGAACGGGTTGTCCGGCGGCACCGTGCCGTCGGGACGGATGCGGATGGTCTTGCCCATGTGGCTGTCCATCTGCTGCGCCTGCGGACGCACCTCCAGGACCGAGCGCTCGCCGAGGGTGATGTAGAGCATGCCGTCGGGGCCGAAGGCCAGGCGCGAGCCGTAATGCATCGTGCCGTCGTAGGTGGGGAGGGCGCGGAAGACCACCTGCACGCCGTCGACGCGGCGCAGGTCGGGCGAGAGCACGCCGCGGGCGACGCTGGTGGCGTTCCCTCCCTGGCGCGGCTCGCTGTAGCTCCAGTAGATCGTGCGGTCGGTGGCGAAGGCCGGGCTGAGGGCGACGTCGAGCAGGCCGCCCTGGCCGCGCGCCATCACGTCGGGCAGGCCGGTGATCGGCGCGCCGAGGGTGCCGGAAGCGGAGACCACGCGCAGGCGTCCCGGACGCTCGGTCACCAGCAGCTCGCCGGTCGGAAGCGGCTCGACCGCCCACGGATGCGCCAGGCCGCGTGCGAGCACGACCACGTCGAACGCGACGCCGGACGTGACGCCGCACGCGCGCGTCTGTCCGGCGAACGTCGCGCGCTGCGCCGGGACATTCGGCCCGCTCGTCTCGAGCGGCGTGCACGGAGCGGCGGCCGTGCCGGTGGCAGACTCCGGCGCCGTCGATACGGGCTGTTGCGTGCAGGCGAGCGCGAGAACGAGCAGGAGAAGCAGCGCGGAAGACTTCATGCCGCTGCGTGGTGCAAAACTCAGACTACCGCGCTCTCGAGGTCCTCTTTCTCCCGCGACAGCGTCTCCCACTTCGCGTACAGCAGGTCGATCATGGCCTTGAGATCGTGCTGCTGCTGCTGGATCTTCTTGACGCGCTCGCCGTCGCGGAAGACTTCCTGCGAGCAGAGGAGGAGCTCATTCCGCTCGCGCTCCCCCTCGGCGCCGGCGATGCGGGCTTCCAGCGCGGCGATCTCTTCGTCGATCTTCTTCATGCGCTTGGCGCGCTGCTTCTGCTCGGCGCGATCGACGACCGGCTTCGGGGGAGCGGCCGGCGTGGGAAGAACCGGCTGCGCCTTGGCCACTTCGATCTTCTCCGGCATCGCCGCCCCCTCGGCGAACTTCGCCACCAGCTCGCTGTAGTTGCCGCTGTACACCTCAGCCGCGCCATCCTCGACGAGGATGATGTTCTCGGCGACGCGGTCGATGAAGTAGCGGTCGTGCGAGACGACGATCAGCGCGCCGGTGAAGTTCTCCAGCGCTTCCTCCAGCGCCTCGCGCGTGTAGACGTCGAGGTGGTTGGTCGGCTCGTCGAGGAGCATCACGTTGCCGCCGACATACATGATCTTGGCCAGCGCCAGGCGTCCCTTCTCGCCGCCGGAGAGGTCGCGCGTCTTCTTGAACACGTCCTCGCCGAAGAACGAGAACTGCGCCAGGTACGAGCGCACTTCCTCCTCGGTCTGCCGGGTGTCGATGTCCCACACTTCGTCGATCACTTTGCCGTTCGGATTGAGATCGCCGAGAGTCTGGTCGTAGTAGCCGAGCTGCACGGCGTGGCCGAGGGTCACCGTGCCACCGAGCGGCGCGATGCGTCCGGCGATCGTCTTGAGCAGCGTCGATTTTCCGGAGCCGTTCGGACCCATGATCGCGTAACGCTCGCCGCGGCGGACCTGCAGCGAGAAGTTCTCCACCACGCGCTTCTGCGGATAGCCGACCGAGAGCTGGTCGAGGGTCATGGCCACGGCGCTGGAGCGGCCGCCGGCGTCGAGCGTGAACTTCGCCAGCGTCTCGTCGGTCTCGGGGCGCTCCACCTCGTCGAGCTTGTCGAGCATCTTCCGCCGAGACTTGGCCTGCTTCGTCTTCTGCCCGGCGATGTTGCGGCGGATGAAGTCCTGCGTCTCGGCGATGTACTCCTGCTGGCGCTCGTAGTCCCTGGCCATCTTCTCCATCCGCTCGGCGCGGAGCTGGAGGAACTTCTCGTAGTTGCCGGGATACTCGATGAGCTTTCCGTGCGCGAGCTCGACGATCTTGCCGACGGTCCTGTTGAGAAACGTACGGTCGTGGGAGATGAGGAGATAGCTCCCCTTGAACTCCTGCAGGAACTCTTCGAGGAACTCGATGCCCTTGAGGTCGAGGTGGTTGGTCGGCTCGTCGAGGAGGAGCAGGTCGACCTTGGTCAGCAGCACGCGGGCGAGCATGGCCCGGTTCTGCTGGCCGCCGCTGAAGGCGTGGATGGGGCGCCCCCACTCGGACTTGTCGCTGAAGCCGACGCCGGTCAGGACGCGCTCGACGAGGGCGTGCAGGGTGTAGCCGTCGGCGTGCTCGTAGTCGTGCTGCAGCTCGGCGTACTTCTCGAGGAGGCGCTCGTGGTCGGGACGGGTGACGTCGGCCAGGTCGTGCTCGATGGCGCGCATCTTCCGGTCGATGGCCAGGACGTTCTCGAAGGCGGTCTCGACGAAGTCGAAGAGCGACATCCCCGGCTCGGCCTGGAGGTGCTGGCCGACGTGGCCAATGGTCAGCCCCGAGGCGCGGATGATCTGGCCGCGGTCGGCTTCCTCCTGCTTGAGGAGGAGGCGGAAGAGCGTGGTCTTGCCGGCGCCGTTGCGGCCGACCAGGCCGACGTGCTCGCCGGGGTTGTGCTGCCAGGTGACGCCTTTGAGGACATCGTGCGGCCCGTAGCTTTTCTCGACGTTATCGAAGCGGTAGAGCATGGTGTCGAACCGTGAACGCGGGGCATGTCCTCTGCACTTCCCGCGGCCATGCCAGTGGACGACGCGGAGCTCAGTCGGGCGTTGCACGAACGCCGGTAAGCGCCCGTTTTGTGCACTAAAGCGCATTCTCTTCCTCCTGGCGCGCCTGCCGTATGCAGGAATGTGCGCGTTGCACACGCGTGACCCTGCTGTGTAATGCATTTACACAGCAGCGCCAACGCCTGACACGACCGCGCCAGGCGTTTACACGGCCGCGCCAACGCCTGACACGACCGCGCCAACGGCTGCCACTGCCTGGCATCGGCGGGACGCCGGCGCTCCGCAGTCAGAACTTTGTCTTCGGTCTGCCGCCGGTGACGTCCACCGCTCCATCCGACTCCATCCAGACCGGGAAGGCCGCCAGCGCGGCGGCGACGGTGCGATAGAGCTCGCGCGCCCACGGCGGCGCCTCCTCGTGCAGCACCGGACCGGCCACGCGGAGGTCGTTGGGGGCGATGATCACGCGCACGTTCCCGTGTCCCGTCTCCGCGACCATGGTGAAGAGCTCCTCGATGGCGGGATCGCCGAGGGCCACGCAGCCGATGGAGACGGCCTTGCCGTGGATGAAGATGTCGCCGCCGAGGCGCGTGCGGCCGTCGCGCCTGGCCATGCGCCGGTCGTAGGCGTTGGGGTAATCCACCTTCATCGAGAGGTGGTAGCTGCTGTTCGGGTTGAGGTGGGCGATCCGGTACACACCCTCGGGCACCTGATGGTCGCCCTCCCGCAGTTTCGGTCCGGCGTGCCCGCTGGCGGCGAGGATCGGATAGTTGCGCAGGAAGCGCCAGCGCTCCGGGCCGCGCACCCAGACGGCCACGCGGCGCTCCCGCTTCAGCACGAGGATGGCGATCTCCTTCGGCGGCCAGGCCACGCCGGCGCGCGTGAAGTGCGGCGCGAGCCGCGCGCGTGCCGCGGGGCCGTACCGGGCCACGACGTCGGCGACGGTACGCGGAGTGCGCGGTGCGCGGACGAGGCGCAGCAGCATCGGCGCCGCGAGGTACACCCCGCCGGCCACGATCAGCAGCACCGCCGCTATGACAGCGTATCTATGACGCCGATTCACACTGCTACCCTGCTTTCATGAGATTAGCAGTGAACATCGATCACATCGCCACGATTCGCGAGGCGCGCAAGACCGACGAGCCCGACCCGGTCGCGGCGGCGGTGTTGTGCGAGCTGGCCGGGGCGCAGGGGATCACCGTGCACCTGCGCGGCGACCGGCGTCACATCCAGGACCGCGACGTGGAGCTGCTGCGCCGCACGGTGACGACGCACCTGAACGTGGAGATGGCCTCGACGACGGAGATGGTGCGCATCGCCCAGACCATCAAGCCGCACCAGGTGACGCTCGTCCCCGAGCGCCGCGAGGAAGTGACGACCGAGGGGGGGCTGGACGTCGTGCTGCACGCGGGGAACGTCGAGAAGACGGTGGCGCAACTGCTCGACGCGCGCATCGACGTCTCGATCTTCGTCGATCCCGACCTCGAGCAGATCCGCCAGTGCCACAAGCTGCGCGCGCCGAAGATCGAGATCAACACCGGCAAGTACGCCGATGCCTGGAAGGACGGCACGGACCACTGGCAGGCGCAACTGGACAAGGTCGCCACCGCCGCGCGCGCGGCGAAGAAGCTGGGGCTGACGGTGTACGCCGGGCATGGGCTGACTTACCGCAACATCGACGGCATCGCGGCGATCCCGGAGATCGAGGAGCTGAACATCGGGCACTCGATCGTCTCGAGGGCGGCGCTGGTGGGGCTGGAGGCAGCGGTCAGGGAGATGATTGCGCTGATGCGCAATCCGCGTTCTGGAGTGCGGCGACCTTAGTCGCCGCTTTGGATGCGGGAGGCGCCAGCCTCCCGCCCGCCGCAGCTGGCGCTGCGGCATGGAAAGCGGCGACTAGGGTCGCCGCACTCCATATTAGGTGCGGAGCTCGGCGAGCTTGCGTTTGAGGGTGCGGGCGCGGCGGCGGTCGGGGGTGGCGCCGAAGGTTTCCTGCTCGTACATGACGATCAACGGGGCCAGCTCCTCGGCGGCCTCGGGGGGGAGCTGGCGCAGCGCCTCTTCCATGGTCATGGCCGGTCCCACCGCGATGCCCTGCGCGGCGAGGTAAGACGCGATCACGTCGAAGAGGCGGCGACGGCGGCGGCGGAAGAGCAGCACCATGGCCACCGCGCCCGCGATCGCCCCGAGCACCATGGCCGCGTTCCCCATAGGGATCGTGCGGCTCCCGCTGCGCAGGCGGTCCGTCAGCGTGGCGATCGTCTCGCCGCTCCAGGTGGCGATGTCCTCGAAGAGCGAGATCTGGTCGCCGAGGCCGAAGGTCAGGACGTAGCGGTCCCAGAAGAACGTCAGCGAGTCGCTCAGGGCGGCGGCGTAGAGGCGGAGCGGATTCTCCTGCGTCGCGCCGGGGCGCTGCGTGGGCGGGGTGCCGTCGAACGTCATCCAGCGCGTCCCCGTCCAGACCTCGGTCCAGGCATGCGCGTCCTCGCGGCGCACCGCGTAATAGCCGGTCAGCGGGTTGATCTGCCCGCCGTAGAAGCCGCCGGCGATGCGCGCCTGCACGCCCGTCGCGTTCAGCAGCGCCACCATCCCGGCGGCGAAGTACTCGCAGTGGCCGCCGCGCTCGAAGAGCAGGAAGCGCTCCAGCGTGATCGGCTCCGCCGCCTGGTCGTTCGGCACGTAGCGGAAGTTGCGGATCATGTACTGCTCGATCAGGGCCGCCTTGCGCGCGGGATCCTGCTCGTTGCCGACGATCGTGCGGGCCAGCGTCTCGACGGCGGGCGAGATCGGATAGCCGCTCTGCGCGCGCGGGCGCGACGGCCGGAGCGGCGCGGTCTCCGTCGACATCCGCACCTCGAAGCGCAGCGGGCCGTCGTCGTACGTGTAATACGTCTCGCGCGCCGGTCCCTCGTACAGCGTCTGCGGTCCCTGCAGCAGGTAGGTATTCGGCGGCAGGAAGACCTTGCCGCGCTGCGGGCGCATCTCCACGACCGCCGGACCCTCGTGGCCGCCGGCGGTGCCGGTCGAGAACTGCGGGCCGCGCTGCGGCACCTGGCGCAGTCCGCGCAGCGACTGCTTCCACTCGCCGTTCTCGTAGTGGTCGTAGATCATCCCACGCAGGCGGAGGGGCGTGAAGCGCGCGCGCATCTCGTCGCTCATCCAGACGCGCGCCACCACCGTGGCGTCTCCCTGCGCGGCGCGGCGGTCGTTGAAATTGATCGTCTCGCTGAGCGCCGTCGCCGACTGCGCGAGCGGCCCGGAGAGCCCGCGCACGAGCGGATTGCGCAGGCGCGGCAGCAGCGGGAAGAGCAGCGTCCCGATGACGATGGCGCCGGCGAGGTAGAAGCCCGCCGCGCGTCCCGCCGGCGCCTCGCCGTACTCGTGGCCGATCGACCGGGCCGTCTCCTCGTGGCTCACGTGCATGAGCTGGCGGAAGACGAAATACGCGAAGACGACGATGAACGGGATGATGGTGATGTGCGTCGACGTGGCGATGGAGGCGATGAAGATCAGCGCCGTGGTCAGCAGCCGCTGGGCGTGGTTCTGCCGGTGCACCGACTCGATCGGCTGATACGCGGCGATGAAGAGCACCAGGTGCGTGGAGGCGGCGATGGCGCTGCGCGAGATCATCCAGTCGATGATGTAGAACGGCACGTAGGCGATGGCCACCCAGCGCATGATCGACGCGGGGATGAGCTCCGGCGTCCGGCCGAGGAGCACGCGCAGCGCCATCAGCCCCGTGAAGGCGTGGAAGAGGATCAGCGCCGTGCCGGCGATGGCGTACGTGAAGTAGAGCGGCACGGCCGCGAACATCGTCAGCAGGAGCATCTCCAGCTCACGCGCTCTTCGCGTCATGTTGCCCTCCCAGGGTGAAGAGAACCGTGTGGCGGTCGACCACCTGATGCACCGGCTCGTACGCCGGCTCGACCAGCGCCAGGGCGCGGAAGAGCGGCGATGCGGCCTCGCCGTCGCGCGCCCGGAACGTGGCCCGCGGCAGCGAGAGCGTGACGTCGAACCCGTCGCGCGAGGCGTGCCAGACGAACGTCGCCGCGGCGGCGATCATCTCCTCGAAGTCGTCCGGCGACCCGTGCTTCGGCAGGCAGGGATCGACCATCACGTGCACCGCCTTCGCCGACTCGGCGTCGGTCTGCTTCATGATCCAGCGGCCGAGGCTCGCGGACTTTTTCCAGTGCACGTGGCGGAGCGAGTCGCCGCGCGCGTAGTCGCGGAACGAGTGCAGCTCGCTGCTCGTGCCGGCGCGGTTGGCGCTGGTCTGCTCGCCCGACGTGGACCGGAACCGCTCCGTCGACGCGCTGCCGCCGAGGAGCTGCGGGAAGACCACCACCTCGCTGGTGACGGGCAGGCGGCGCTTCTTCAGGAAGAAGCCGAAGGGGTAGCGCGTGTACGAGTCGACCGCGCTGACGTGCGCGCGCCCCCGCTTGCGGAAGAGGAACGACACCTCGACCGTGACCGTCTGCCGCCGCCCCACGAGCGGAATCAGCACCGGCTCGGCCAGGACGTCCGAGGTCAGCACCACGTCGCGGATGTTCCAGAGCCGCGACGCGTTGCGCACGTGCAGCGTCCCGCGCCCGGCGCGCCCCGCCCACACCTCCCCCATCGCCCCGACGTCCACGTGCAGATGCTTCAGCCCCCCCTTCGACGCCATCCCCGACAGCAACAGCGACCCGAGCATCAGCGCCACGCCAATGTAGAGCGCGTTGTTCCCCGTGTTGATGGCGGAGATGGCCAGGATGACGGTGGCGATCAGGTAGACGGTGCCGACCTTGGTGAAGCGCACGACGCCGTTGAATTCGAACGCGCTCATCGCGGAACGGCTATTTCGTTGACGATGCGCGCAATGAACCGCGCTTCCGCCGAATGGTCGCCGCGCTCGAGGCGGCGGTCTTTCATCACGATGCGGTGCGAGAGCACGGGGCCGGCCAGGCGCTTGATGTCCTCGGGGACGACGAAGTCGCGGCCCTGGACCATGGCCAGCGCCTGGCAGACCTTGAAGTACGTCAGCGCGCCGCGGGTGGAGACGCCGAGGGCCACCTCGGCGTGCGTGCGCGTGGTCTGCACGATCGCCATCAGGTACTCGACCAGCGACTCGCTCACGTGCACGGTCGACACGTGCGCCTGCAGCTCGCGCACTTCGTCCGCGTCGAGGACCGGCTTGAGGTGCTCCAGCGCGTCCTGCGCGCCGCCGGCGCGGAGGAGCTTCTTCTCGTCCTGCGCGTTCGGGTAGCCGATGGTCAGCTTCATCAGGAAGCGGTCGAGCTGCGACTCCGGCAGCGGGTACGTGCCGACGTGCTCGATCGGGTTCTGCGTGGCGATGACCAGGAACGGGTCGGGCAGCGCCATGCGCCGCTTCTCGATCGTGATCGTCCCCTCGCTCATCGCCTCCAGCAGCGCCGACTGCGACTTCGGCGTGGCGCGGTTGATCTCGTCGGCCAGGAGCACGTTCGTGAAGACCGGTCCGGAGATGAACTCGAACTCCTGCAGCTCCTGGTTGTAGATCGTCACGCCGACGATATCCGCCGGCAGGAGGTCGCTGGTGAACTGGATGCGCTGGAAGTCGAGCGAAAGCGACCGCGCCAGCGCGTGCGCGAGAGTGGTCTTGCCGACGCCCGGGACGTCCTCGAGGAGGATGTGCCCCTTGGCCAGCAGCGCGGCGATGCAGAACTGCACCACCTCCGCCTTGCCGCGGATGACGCGCTCCACATTCGCCTGCAGCGCGGCGATGCCGTCTAGTGACCGCGTGGCGGGAACCGGTTCGGTGGCCATGAACGTAGGCGGTGCAACATCGGTGCGGTGCATTTGCATTCTCATCAAGGGCTAGGACGGGCGAGAGCGCTCAACGTCCCCTCGCCTGTCATCCTGAGCCGCGTAGACGGCGAAGGATCCCCTGCTGGAACCCAGTGCTCGCTCCGTAGGCGGGGGGTCCTTCGCCGTCTACGCGGCTCAGGATGACACCTTGGCGAGCGGGATCTCCACGACGAACTTCGCCCCTTTCCCCGCCCCCGCGCTCTCGGCGTGTACGGTGCCGCCGTGCATCTCCACGAGGTGGCGGACGACGGCCAGGCCGAGGCCGAGGCCGCCGTGCGCGCGGGAGGTGCTGCTGTCGGCCTGGCGGAAACGGTCCCAGACGTACGGGAGGAACGCGGCGTCGATGCCCTTCCCGCTGTCCGACACCTCGACGCGGGCCATGGCCTCGTTCGCCGAAAGGCGCACGGTGGCGCTGCCGCTGCGCTCCGTGAACTTCACCGCGTTCGTGACCAGGTTCCAGACGATCTGGCGGAGGCGGCGCTCGTCGCCGCGCACGACCGCCGCGCTGTCCGCCTCCTGCGTCAGCGCGATCCCCTTCGCCTCGGCCGCCGGCCGCGCCGCGACCAGCACCTCGTGCACGATGCGCAGCAGGTCCACCGGCTGCACGTCGAGCTGCATCGTGCCGGCCACGACGCGGGAGAGGTCGAGCAGGTCGTCGATCAGCTCCTTCTGCGTCTCGGCGCTGCGGACGATGGTCTCGACGGCCAGCTTGCGCGTCCCCTCGTCCTCGATGCCGTGCTGGAGCATGTGCGCCCAGCCGGCGATGGCCGTGAGCGGCGTGCGCAGCTCGTGCGAGAGCGTGGCCAGGAAATTGTCCTTGGCGCGATTGGCGGCATCCGCCTCCTCGTACAGGCGCGCGTTGTCGAGGGCCATGGCCGCGCGGCGGGCCAGTTCCTCCATCAGCGCCGGGTTGGGGTCGCGCGCGGCCAGGACGAGCTTCCCGAGCGTGCGTCCGCGCGCCACCATCGGCGCGACCAGCGCCTCCGCGGGGAGCTCCGCGCCGGGAGGCTCCAGCACCACGCGCTCCTCGCCGAGGTGGATCGCGCAGCAGTCGCCGAGGGCGGGCACGCAGAGGCGGGCCAGATTGCGCATCGCCTCCCGCGAGTCGAGCGTCGACGACAGCACCTCGCTCGCGCGGTTGATGAACGACGCCGTCTCCTCGTGCTGCTTCCGCTCGTGGACGTCGATGATGATGCCCGTCCACTCCACGATGCGGTCGCCGTCGCGCACCGGCGCGGCCTGGCTGGCGAACCAGCGGTAGCTGCCGTCGCGCAGGCGGACGCGGATCGTGTCCTCGTACAGCGTGCCGTGCGCCAGCGCGTGCGTCCAGCGGTCGCGCGTGCGCGGCAGGTCGTCGGGATGCACCGCGCTCATGCCGCGGCCGGCGGCGAGGTCGTCCATCGTCTGCCCGGTGATGGCCAGCCACTCCGGCGCCCACATCACCGCCCCGTCGGGCGTGGCCGTCCACATGGCCTGCGCTACCGGCGTGGCCTCGACGATCGTGCGGTAGCGGGTCTCGCTGCGGCGCAGCCGCTCGCTCAGCAGCTTCGCACGCCCCACGGCGATGCTGATGCCGGTGGCGAAGGCGGCGAAGAGCGTCAGCCGGATCACGTCCGCGGTCCCGCCCACGGCGAACTGCCCGGGCAGGAAGACGAACCAGCTCGCGCTGAGGACCGCCAGCGCCGTCGCCAGCAGCCCGGGCACCGTCCCGCCGAACAGCGCCGCGATCAGCACCGCCACCCAGAGGAAGAAGAGGCGCATCGGCGCCAGGAATTCTCCCAGCCAGACCGTCAGCGCCAACGCGATGGCGACGCTGAAGAAGGCGACGGAGTATCGCGCAAGCGTGCGCACGCGCCGGACATCGTCGTGCATGTCCGGCGAACATGCAATGTAGGGTGCGGCTTCAGGGCCGCGAGGAGCGGCGTTTCCGTGGCGGCTGCGGCGTGCCGTCGCCGGCGACGATGATGGCCGGTGACTGCGTCCACGTCGTCCGATTGCCGGCCACGTCTTCGATCTCGATGCGCAGGTCGACGGTAGCGGCACCGGACCGCGTGACCGCGGAGAGGTCGGCGCGATACATCTCCCCCACCGGGAACCGGCGCAGATCCAGGACCACGCCGAGGTCGGAGCCGAGATGGACGGCCGTCAGCGGAATCCAGCTCGCGGTGCCGTGCGGGCGATACGACACGCGCGTCGCGTCGCGTTTCAGGTCGCGCGTCGAGCCCATGGCGCGCTGGTCCGCCGGCGGGTAGTGGTAATCGCCGGCGGCGAAGAAGAGCGACGCATTGCCGTCCCGGTCCAGACGCGTCGCCAGCCGCCCCTGCGCGTTCAGCAGGCGCAGGGCCGTGAGCGTCGGCGCCTCGAGGTCGGCCCGGTCGCTGCCGAAGCGCACCTCCACCTCGCCGCGCGAGGCGTGCCCGGCGACATCCATCCCGTCGCGCGAGGCCACGTATCGACCGCCCGGCTGCGGCGCCGGACCCGGATCGCACGGACCCTCGTCGCAGGTGGTGAGATTGGTGTACGTGCCCGCGGCGACCTGCGCCCCCGCGGCGTCGTAACTGACCCACGGCGTGTCGGCCGTGGTGTAGCGATACCACTCCCCAAGCGCTCCGGCGAAGCCCGGCGGCAGGCCGATGTAGCGGTTCGGCGCCGTCCCGAAGAACGAGAACGCGTAGAGCGGCGACGTGGCGAGTGTAATCTCCTCGCCGTCGGAGATGCGATACGCCGCGGGCGATGGATGCGTCCAGGGGACGGAAACGATTCCGCCGTCGATCCCGCGCAGCATCCCCACCGCGGTGCTTCCGACGTCGAAATCGATTCCCGACACTCCGTCCGCCGACTCCGCGGTGGTGAAGTATTCGACGACCATCGGCGGTCCGAGCGCGACGCCCGAGCAGCCGCTGAGCCCTCCCAGCCGGCCCGAAGCCGTCTGCACTCCGGTGGTGAGGCACGCAAACGTCGCATTCGGCCCGAACTTCGGCGGGGGAAAGCGAATGCTCGTGCGTTTGTAGGAGGCTGGTCCCGCGCTCAGCGTCTGCGAGCCCGCCACGCCTGCCAGCGGCGGATGCTGCACGTTGTAGGCGCGGCCGTTCTGCACGTCGAAGTAGCCCTCGAAGAAATAGAGCGTGAACGCGGACGAGACCGGCGACGTGAAGAAGTCCGGCACGCCGTCGGGGAGGTTCACCGAGACGAGGAGACCGGGCCGCTTGGCATAGAGCAGCCGGAGGACGCGCAGGCGATTGACCGGCGCCGGCAGCTCGGTGAAGGGGGTGCCGAATTTGTCGTGCGTGTCGAAGACCACTTCCGCCGTGGTGTCGCCGCTGCGCAGCGCCACCACGCTGTCGCCGAAGCCACGCGATCTTCCGCCCACGCCATGCGCATCGCGGCCGGCGACGCATCGGGGTCGTACGCCAGCAGCAGGAAGTCCCACTGGGAATCGGGCGGCGTGAAGATCTCCGCCTTCCCCACGTCGTAGACGAAGGGCGTCTTCACGTCATTGTCCGACAGCGCCACCACGGCCAGCGCCGGCTGGTCGTACGCGACCGTGATCCGCGCGGCGCGCACGAAAAACCACGGCAGTGCGAACGGCGCGTCGCCGCGGAACTCGATGTCGCCGTCGAAGAGCGGCTGGGACGGGAACGGAGCGGCGGCGGCATCGACGACGAGCCGCAGCGCGACCGCTTTCGACTCGCCGGGCGCGAGCTGCAACGTTGCGGGCGTGGCGGTGAACGTCGCGCCCGGAAAGCCGCCGGTCGAGGCGATCTCGAACGTCCGCGCCACCGCGGCCCGGTTCGTCACCGACACCGTGCGCACCGCTTCCCACATGCCGCTCTTCGCGCTGGCCAGCCCGAAGCTGATGCCGGCGCCGTCGACGAACGTCGTGGCCGCGTCGGCGCGCGCGGCGTCGATGCGTCCCGCCGCGCGCCCCAGCGGTGCGTCGTTGACCCTGGTGGTGGTGGTGACGAGCGCGCTCTTGACCTCGGCCGGGGTCCACGCCGGATGCAGCTTGCGCAGCAGCGCCGCCGCTCCGGCCACGTGCGGCGCGGCCATCGAGGTGCCGTCGAGAGAAGCGGTGCCGCCTCCGATCCAGGTCGAAGGGATCGCGGCACCGGGGGCCACGACATCCGGCTTGAACCCGAGCAATCCGGCCGACGGACCGCGCGAGCTGAACGAGGCCATCGTGTCGGACGAGGCGGACGCACCGACGGTGATCGCGCTGCGCGCCGTGCCGGGGCTGCCGATCGAGCCGTGCACGCCCGCGTTTCCCGCCGCCGCGACGACGATCACTCCCGCCGCCGTGGCGGCGTCGGCGGCACGCGAGACGAGATCGTCCGCGTTCCCCGGCCCGCCGAGGCTGATGTTGATCACGTCGAGGCGATCGGCGGGATCGCCGTCCTGATTGGGGTCGATGGAGCGCTCGATCGCCGCGATCACGTCGCTCTGCGATCCGTTGCCGCGGTAGTCCAGCACCTTGTACGCGAACAGCGTCGCCGCCGGCGCAACGCCGGCGATCTCGGGCGAGTCGGCGGCGATGATGCCGGCGACGTGCGTGCCGTGGCCGGCATCGTCGATCGGATCGGCGTCGTCGTTGACGAAGTCGTATCCACCGGCCACTTTGTGTCCCGGCCCGAATGCGCCGCCGAGGGCGGGATGGGTGTAATCGATGCCGCTGTCGATCACGCCGATGCGCATTCCCTCGCCGCGCGTGCCGAGCGCGCCGGCATTCACGCGCGCGGCGGCGTCGATCGCCGCCGCCGCGGCTCCGGCCGCACGCGCCGCGTACGCCGTCACGCCGCGATCGGGATATACGGCGCGAACATAAGGAAGGCGGTGAATGGCGTCGAGCGATTCCGGCGGCACCGCGATGCGGCGCCGAGCAGGACATGCGCGTATTCATGGCGGATGGCGAGGGCCGCGCTCTGTGCCTGCAGCCGCCCTTTCGCGAACGTCGCCGGCACGTCGCGGCGAAACCGCTCCAGCGTCGCCGCGGCGGCCACCCCGGGAGCTCGCTGAAACTCGACGATGAACGTCCCGCGCGGCAGCGGCTCCAGCCGCACATCGACATTTTGCGATTGCGCGGAGAGAGTGGTCGCCAGCAACAGAAGGACCGCGAGCATGCGAGGCATGCGTCGAAGAGTACGCGACGATGCCCCCGAATCGCGGTCACGGAACGGTAGCCTATCGCGGACCGCCGGCGTCCCGCCGGCTGTCTGTGGCGGCGTCCCGCCGCCACACCCCGGGGCGCAGGCGGGACGCCTGCGCAGACAGCCGGCGAGGACGCCGGCGGTCCGCTGTGGCTACAACTTCTTGTAATCCGGACCGCCCCCGCCCTCCGGCGGCACCCAGGTGATCACCTGATAGGGATCCATGATGTCGCACGTCTTGCAGTGGAAGCAGTTCGTGAAGTTGAGGAACGGCACGCGCCCGCGGCCGTCCGCCGTCGGCTGCGGCTCGTACACCTGCGCGGGGCAGAAGTGGAAGCACGGATTTCCATATTCTTCCGTGCAGCGCGTGATGCACACCTCGGTGTCGAGGATCAGCAGGTGCGCCGGCTGGTTCTCTTCATGGAGGACGCCGCCGTTGTACACGTTCGTCACTTTGTCGAACGTATACGTGTTGTCGTACTTCACCTTCGCCGGCGGATGCGGGTCGTCCGAGCCGAAGTAGCGCTTGATGCGCACCATCTTCTCGTGGCCCGCGTGTCCCTCGAGCTTGTTGGCGATCCCGAAGCCGCGGCCGCCCGTGACCATCCCCGCGCCGGCGTTGAGCATCCCGGCGAGCTGCCCCCAGTTGAAGGCCTGGTGGAAGTTGCGCTGCTTCCACAGCTCTTCCTTCGCCCACGAGGCCTCGAACAGCTCGTCGTACTGCTTCGTCGTGGCGGAGGTCGTGTCTTCGTTCAGCAGCGCGGCGAACGCCGTCTCGGCGGCGAGGATGCCCGACTTGATGGCCAGGTGGATCCCCTTCAGCCGCGCGCCGTTGAGGAAGCCGCCCGAGTCGCCGAGGATCATGAAGCCGTCGCCGTAGAGCCGCGGCATCGAGAAGTAGCCCCCCTCGGGGATGGCCTTCGCGCCGGCGGCGATCATCTTGCCGCCCTGCAGGATCTCCCGGATCGCGGGATGGAGCTTCAGCCGCTGCAGCTCGTTGTGCGGATCGAGAGTCGGGTTCTTGTAGTCGAGGCCGACCACCAGGCCGATGTCGACGATGCGGTCCTTCATCCCGTAGATGAAGGCGCCGCCGAACGTGTCCATGTCCAGCGGGAAGCCGAGGGTGTGGATCACGCTGCCGGCCGGATAGCGGTCGTCCGGAAGCTGCCACAGCTCCTTCACGCCGACCGAGTACACCTGCGGGTGCTTCCCGGCGTAGAGGTTGAACATCCCCGCGAGCTGCTTGGCCAGCGTGCCGCGCGGTCCCTCGGCCAGGATGGTCAGCTTGGCGCGGACGTCGACGCCCGGCTCGTAGTTCGGCTTCGGCTGCCCGTTCTTGTCGATCCCCTTGTCGCCCGTGCGCACGCCGACCACGCGGCCGTTCTCGACCAGCACGCG
>Ga0196976_1000454_pt1 | contig 26019 bp, 24 predicted proteins | sample S3v_513CmetaG_FD_148644 | JGI IMG/M metagenome (GOLD analysis project Ga0196976, IMG submission 148644) | Soil microbial communities from Anza Borrego desert, Southern California, United States - S3+v_5-13C | ecosystem: Environmental > Terrestrial > Soil > Desert | place: USA: California...
CGGCTGCTCGCGGGTCACCAGACCGACGCTCTGGCCAGCCATCAGGGAGCCGTTCTCGACGTCGCCGTCGATCACCGCGCGGCGGAGCGCGCCGGACCAGTAGTGCTCGATCTCCAGCTGGGCGGCATCGCGGGTCATCTCGCCGCGGTCGACCTTGTCGATCAGCGCGCGCTGCGTCTCCATGAAGCGCTTGGTGCCCTCGTTGACGATGGCGCGCACGGGAATGACGGGGAAGCGCGGGTCGATCTGCACCGAGGGCTGCGCGTCGCGCGCGGCGGCGCGGAGGAAGGCCTGCTTGAAGTTGGGGTGCGCGATGGATTCAGTGGAGCAGACGAAGCGGGTGCCCAGTTGCACGCCGGCCGCCCCGGCCTCCAGGCACGACAGGATGGCGTCGCCGCGGCCGATGCCGCCGGCCACGAACACCGGCACCTCGCGCACCTCCGGCAGGATCTCCTGCGCCAGGACCGAGGTGGCGACCGGGCCGATGTGGCCGCCGGCCTCCGATCCCTCGATGATCAGCGCGTCGATGCCGTGGCGGACCAGCCGCTTGGCGGCGACCAGGGCGGGGGCGAAGGCCATGGCCTTGGCGCCGCCGTCCTTGATGCGCCTGATGGCGGCGCCGGACGGCAGGCCGCCGGCGATCACCACGTGGCCGATCCCCTGTTCGCGGCAGACGTCGATCAGCCGGTCCAGGTCGGGGTGCATGTTGATGAGGTTGACGCCGAACGGCTTGTCCGTCAGCGCCTTGGTCGCCGCGATCTCCCCGGCGAGCCGGTCCGGCGGCATGGCGCCGCAGGCCAGCACGCCGAAGCCGCCGGCGTTGGAAATGGCCGAGACCAGGTGCCGTTCCGACACCCAGGTCATGGCCCCGCCCATGATGGCGGTGGGGGCGCCGAGGAACCTGGCCCCCCGGCCCCACAACAGATCGAGCCGGGCCCGTGCCGGGGTCGCGGTCATGGCCGGCTCTCCTGAATCAGGCCGCGTCGAGGCCGTAGGCGGTGTGGAGCGCGCGCAACGCCAGCTCGGTGTACTCCTCGGCGATCAGCACGGAGATCTTGATCTCCGAGGTCGAGATGACCTGGATGTTGATGCCGCGGTCGGCCAGCGCCTTGAACATGCGCTGCGCCACGCCGGCGTGGCTGCGCATGCCGACACCGATCACCGACACCTTCACCACGTTGGCGTCCGACAGCAGCTGGCGGTAGTTGAGCGAGCCGCGCGCGTCTTCCAGCACCTTGACGGCGCGGTCGATGTCGGCCTTGCCCACGGTGAAGGTGAGGTCGGTCGACTTGCCGTCCTCGGAAATGTTCTGGACGATCATGTCCACGTTGACGGCGGCGTCGGTCAGCGGGCCGAAGATGGCCGCCGCCACGCCCGGGCGGTCTTCCACGCCGAGCAGGGTGATCTTCGCTTCGTCGCGGCTGTAGGCGATGCCGCTCACGACTTCCTTTTCCACGATCTCGTCCTCGTCAACAACCAGAGTTCCGGGAAGGGCGCTGCCCGCGGCGGCTTCGAAGCTGGACAGCACCTGCACGCGCACGCGATGGTTCATCGCCATTTCGACCGAGCGGGTCTGCAGCACCTTCGCACCCTGCGAGGCCAGCTCCAGCATCTCCTCGTAGGTGATCTTGGAGAGCTTCCTGGCCTTGGTCACGATGCGCGGGTCGGTGGTGTAGACGCCGTCCACGTCGGTGTAGATGTCGCAGCGGTCGGCCTTCAGCGCCGCCGCCAGCGCCACCGCCGACGTGTCCGAGCCGCCGCGGCCCAGCGTGGTGATGCGCCCGCCTTCGGTGACGCCCTGGAAGCCCGCGACCACGGCGACCTCGCCGGAGTTCATGCAGGCCTCGATGGCGCCGGTGTCGATCGACACGATGCGCGCCTTGGAATGCGTGGCGTCGGTGCGGATGGGGATCTGCCACCCCAGCCACGAGCGGGCCGGGATGCCGATCGACTGCAGGGCGACCGCGAGGAGACCGGAGGTCACCTGCTCGCCCGAGGCGACGACGGCGTCGTATTCGCGCGCGTCGTGCAGCTTGTCGATGTCGTTGCAGTATTTCACGAGCTGGTTGGTCACGCCGGACATCGCCGACACGACGACGGCCACCTGGTGGCCCGCCTTGACCTCCTGCTCGACCTTGCGCGCCACGTTCTTGATCCGGTCGATATCGCCGACCGACGTGCCGCCGAATTTCAGGACGATCCGCGCCATACCCCTCACACCACTTTCCGCCGGCATCGGCGCCGGCCTGGCAAGACTCCGCTCCGCCCACCGGCCGCCGGTGTTGCCGGCGCGGGGCGGCGTATCCATACTCTGTCCGGCCGGCGCGAGGCAAGAACGCCCGGCAATTTGTCTCATCCTTTTAGTGTACGGGATCTGTCCGATGAACGCGACCGCCGGCACCGTCGATTCCGACGAAATCGCCCGCTTTTCCGCCATGGCCGCGGAGTGGTGGGACCCAACCGGCAAGTTCCGGCCGCTGCACAAGTTCAACCCCATCCGGCTGGCCTACATCCGCGACACGGTGTGCGCCCGATTCGGCCGCGACCCGCACGCCCCCCGCGCGCTGGAGGGCTTGAGCGTCGTCGACATCGGCTGCGGCGGCGGCCTGCTGGCCGAACCGGTGGCCCGTATGGGCGCCGACGTGCTGGGCATCGACGCGGCCGAGCGCAACATCAAGACCGCCCGCGTGCACGCCGAGGAGACCGGTACCCCCGTCGCCTACCGCGTCACCACAGCCGAGACGCTGGCCAGCGAGAGCCGGCGCTTCGACGTGGTGCTGTCCATGGAGGTGATCGAGCACGTCGCCGACGTGGACCTGTTCCTGAAGTCCTGCACCGACCTGCTGAAGCCCGACGGCATCCTGTTCCTGGCGACGCTGAACCGCACGGCCAAGTCTTTCGCGCTGGCGATCGTGGGCGCGGAGTACGTGCTGCGCTGGCTGCCCAGGGGCACGCACGACTGGCGCAAGTTCATCCGCCCGTCCGAGCTGGCGGGCGCGCTGCGCGGGCACGGGATGGAGTTCGGCAACCTGACGGGCATCACCTACAACCCGCTGACCGACGAGTTCCGCCTGAACCCGCGCGACCTGGACGTGAACTACATGGGCTGGGCGGTGAAGGCATAGCGCCGCCGCTTAGGGCAGGCGGGCCTGAAGCGCCGCCAGATAAGCAGCGGGTCGCAAAACCGACGTCCTGCCGAAGGGATGCAGCACCAGCAGGTCCGCGTCACCGGTGACGATCGCCCAGGCCTCCGCGGCCTTCGCCAATTCCAGGTACTTGTTGTCTTTTGCATCCCGGCACGCCGTTACGCGCTCGGTCGGCTCGTAGCGGGTGCCGGCGGCGCGCAACCACCCCAAGAAGCGTTCCCGCTCATCCAGCGTTGCCATGGCGGCAAACTTCGGGCGCTCCAGTACGGTGGCGAGTTCTTCCAGCGTATCGTCCGAATAGGCCAGAACGTCGAACTCGTACCCCGCAAGCAAGGCCTGCGCCGGAACCGACCGTCGCCACAGCAGCGCACTGACCAGCGCGCTGGCGTCAAAGACGACGTTCGGCATTGTAGGCCGCAAGCTCGGCTTCGATGTCCCCCTCGGTGAGGCCGGCCTCCTCGGCACGGCGGCCCACCGCGTCCATCAGGTCGAGCAGTTCGTCCCGCCGCGGGTCGCCCGGTCCGAAGACCGCTTCAAGGAACGCTCCGGCCCGCTGGCGGACAACCTCGTCCTGAAGGCGCGAGGCGGCTTCCGGACTGACCGGGATCTCGACGTTCACGATGGCCTTGCCCATGGGAAACTCCCGGAATTGCGTTTTCAGGCGTACACATCGTCCAGGGACAGCGTGACGCCCACCGTCTCCAGCATCACCTCGCCTTCGGTGACGATCTCGTGCACCCAGCCGCCGTCCTGGCGGCGGTAGACCTCGACGCGGCGTTCGTCCTGGGCGACCAGGACGTATTCGCGAAGGCTGGGGATCGTCTGGTAAGACGCGCGCTTCTCCCGCCGGTCGATGTGTTCCGTCGAATCCGACAGCACTTCCACGATCAGGGACGGCGCCTTGACGATGTAAGGATCGTCGTCGGCCGGATCGCACGTCACCACGAGGTCCGGGTAGTAGTAGGCGTTCGCCGCCTCCACCCGAAGCATCACGTCGGTGGCGTAGGCGTCGCAGCCGCGGCCTCGGGCAGCAGGGCGGATCGCCGCGGCCAGATTCAGGACGGCGCTCGCATGCCGCCGGCTGGCGCCGACCATGGCGTACACCTCGCCGTCCACGTACTCGTGGCGGACGTCGGACGTACGCTCGTACGTCAGGTACTCCTCGGGCGGCATCCAGGGCTGGCGCACGGCGTTCGGCATGCGGTTAGGGTACCGCACTCCACATCGTGCCGCCAGAACGTGTTTGAAAGGGAGAAAATGCGCGAGGAGGTCGCCCTCCTCGGCGCGATCCGCCGTCAGGCGGCGTGGCTGGCTTCCTGTTGGGTCAGGAGCGCGTAGATGGCGTCGGCGCTGTCGGAGCCGCGCAGTTTTTCGCACATGGACTGGTCGCGCAGAAGGCGCGACACGCGGGCCAGCGCCTTCAGGTGGTCGGCGCCGGCCTGTTCCGGGGCGAGCAGCAGGAAGATCAGGTCGACCGGTTGCTCGTCGATGGCGTCGTAGTCGATCGGCCGCTCGAGGCGGGCGAAGACGCCCCAGACGCGCTCCAGGCTGGGCAGCTTGCCGTGCGGGATGGCGATGCCATGGCCCACGCCGGTCGTGCCCAGCCGTTCGCGCTCCAGGAGCACGTCGAAGATCGCCCGCTCGTGCTGGCCCGTCAGCTCCGCCGCCCTGCGCGCCATGTCCTGCAAGGCCTGCTTCTTGCTGCCGGCCTTCAGGTTCGGAAGGATCGCCTGCGGCGTGATGAGATCGATCATGACGGCTTTGGCCCTAGGGGGTACCGGCGCCAGGGATCAGGCGCCGGCCTTCTCCACGCCCGGATCGACCCAGCCGACGTTGCCGTCGGCGCGGCGGTAGACCATGTTCAGGCCGCCGTGCGCGCTGTTGCGGAACATCAGCGCCGGCAGCTCGCCCAGCTCCATCCGCATCACGGCTTCGCTCACCGTCAGGGTGTCGATGTGCGTCTGCATCTCGGCGATGACCATCGGCGCGGCCTTCTCGGCCACTGCCTCGTCGTGGTGCTCGTCCTTCTCCGCTTCCAGGATCTGGTAGCGGGCCGGCTGCAGCTCGACATTGCCCTCGCCGTTGGCGTGGTGGCCGCGCAGCCGGCTCTTGTAGCGGCGCAGGCGCTTGTCCAGCTTGTCGGCCGCCGTGTCGAAGGCCGGGTACGGCTCGGTCGCCTGCGACGCGCACTGCAGCACGATGCCGCGGCCGACACGGACCTGGATGTCGGCCGTGTACAGGTGCGCCTCGCGCGAGAGGACGACGTTGGCTTCCATCGGCTTCGAGAAGTACTTGCCGACGACGGTGTTCAGGCTGTCGGCGACGTGCGTGCGCAGGGCATCGCCAACGTCAAGCTGCTTGCCTTTGACGGTCAGTTGCATCTTGGGAGGTTTCCGATTTTGGTCCGCATTGGACAGATAACAGTGACGCGACGCCACGTGCGGACGGGGACCATAGTGGCGGGCGTCCGGACTGTCAACGAAACCCGATTGCGCGAATACGGGCTACATGCGTGACATCTTGGCACGGCGACGCTGCACCGATGACGGGATTTTCAACGCCTCACGATACTTCGCCACCGTCCGGCGCGCAATGTCGATCCCTTCCTTCTGCAGGATCTCGACGATCTTGTCGTCGGACAGCACGTCGGTGGGGGGTTCGGCGTCGATCATCTGCTTGATGCGGTGGCGCACCGCCTCGGCCGAATGGGCGGCCTGGCCGTCGGAGCCCTGGATGGCCGAGGTGAAGAAGTACTTCAGCTCGAACACGCCGCGGGGCGTGGCCATGAACTTGTTGGTGGTGACGCGGCTGACCGTGCTTTCGTGCATGCCGATCGCCTCGGCGATGTCGCGCAGGATCAGGGGCTTCAGGTGCGAGACGCCGTGGATGAAGAAGGCGTCCTGCTGGCGGATGATCTCGCTGGCCACCTTGAGGATGGTGGTGGCGCGCTGGTGCAGCGACTTGACCAGCCAGTTGGCGGAGTGGAACCGCTCCGACAGGTATTCCTTTTCGGCCTTCTTCTTCACCTCGCCCTGGATGCGGGCGAAGTAGCGCTGGTTGACCAGAACGCGCGGCAGCGTGTCGGGGTTGAGGTCGATCAGCCAGCCGCCGCCGGGGCTGGCGCGCATCAGGATGTCGGGCGTCACCAGCTGCGGCGGCGTGTGATCGAAGGACAGCGCCGGCTTGGGGTTCAGCTTGCGGATCTCGGCGACCATGTCGGCGACGTCCTCGGCGTCGACGCCGCACACCTTCATGATGGCCGTCAGGTTGCGCGCCGCCAGCAGGTCGAGGTTGTCGAGCAGGGCCTGCATGGCCGGGTCCAGCCGGTTCTTCTCGCGCAGCTGGATCGCCAGGCATTCCTTCAGCGAGCGGGCGAAGATGCCCGGCGGGTCGAAGCGCTGCACGCAGGCCAGCACGCGCTCCACATGCTCCAGCGTGGTGCCCAGCTGTTCGGCCAGCGCGGCGAGGTCGACGTGCAGGTAGCCGGCCTCGTCCACCATGTCGATCAGCGCAAGGCCGATCAGCCGGTCGGCCGGGGCGGGAAGGTCGATGTTGAGCTGCTCGGTCAGGTGCTCGCGCAGGCTCTTCTCGCCGGTCAGCGTGGCTTCGAGGTTGGCGTCCTCGCCGTCGAAGCCGCCGCCGCCGCGCTCCTGCCAGGAGCCGTAGATGTCGGAGGAGCCGTCGGTGCCGTCCGAGAAGCGGTCGTCGGCGTAGTCGTTCTCGTAGTCGGTGTCGAGCGGCGAGTCGGTGGAGGAGCCCATCGTCTCGGAGCTGGTCAGTTCCACCGTGTCGCGGGTGCGGCCGTCGGCGGCGGGCGGTGCCGCGTCCTCCGCCCCGTCGGGGCCAGCGCCGTCGAACTGCGCCTCGCCGGCGGCGGGGCGGTCGTCGCCGTCATCGCGCTCCAGCAGCGGGTTCTGCTCGATCTCGCGGTCGATGAAGTCGGACAGCTCGATGTTGGACAGCTGCAGCAGCTTGATCGCCTGCTGCAGCTGCGGCGTCATCACGAGGGTTTGGGACTGGCGGAGATCGAGCCGTTGCGTGAGCGCCATGGGAGGATGGAGGAACCCGTCTAGAGGCTGAACCGATCGCCGAGGTAGACCCGGCGCACATCCTCGTGCGCCACGATCTCCGACGGCTCGCCCTCCATCAATACCATACCATCGTGCAAAATGTATGCCCGATCGACGAGGTCCAACGTTTCTCGCACGTTGTGGTCCGTGATCAACACCCCGATGCCGCGGTCGCGCAGGTGGCTGACCAGTTCGCGGATGTCGTTGACGGCGATCGGGTCGATGCCAGCCAGCGGCTCGTCCAGCAGGATGAAGTGCGGCTGCGAGGCCAGTGCCCGCGCGATCTCCACGCGCCGCCGCTCGCCGCCCGACAGGGCGAGCGCCGGGGCGCGGCGCAGGTGGGTGATGGAGAACTCCGCCAGCAGTTCGTCCAACATGGTCTCGCGGACGTCGCGGTCGCTCTCGACCACCTCCAGCACGGCGCGGATGTTGTTCTCCACCGACATGCCGCGGAAGATCGACGCCTCCTGCGGCAGGTAGCCAATGCCCAGGCGCGCGCGCCGGTACATGGGCAGGCCGGTGATGTCCTGGCCGTCCAGCAGGATGGTGCCGACGTCGGCCGCGATCAGGCCGGTGATCATGTAGAAGCAGGTGGTCTTGCCCGCCCCGTTGGGACCCAGCAGGCCGACCGCCTCGCCGCGCTGCACGGTGATGGAGACGTCGCGCACCACCGGCCGCTTCTTGAACGACTTGCCCAGGTTGCGGGCGACCAGCCCTTCCGCTGGCGCGGGTGCTGCGGCGCGCGATGCCGCGGCGTCGGGCGACGCGGCGGATCCGGTGGCGTGGGGATCGACGTCGAGGGCCATGTCGGTGTCCGCCGGCCGGGTCAACGGCCCGCCGCCGGCTTGCCGCCCGGCGCCGCGCCGGGTTCGGAGCCGGGGACCAGCAGGCCCTGCACGCGCCCGCCGCTCTTCGGCCCGGCGATCACGCGGTTGATCTTGGTGGTCATGTTCATCTCGGCGGCTTCGCCGTTCAGCTGGTTGTCGCCGCGGGTGATGCGCACGTCGCCCAGCAGCACGGCGGTGTTGTCGGCCACCGAATAGACCAGCTTCTCCGACTGCGCCACGTCGTTGGGCGTGGTGACGACGACGTTGCCGGCCCCGTCGATGCGCTGCATGGTGGTGGCGCCGTCCGGCCCCTTCACGAACTGGCCGATCAGCACGTCGGCGCGCAGCCGGCGGTCCTGCCGCACGGCCACGGCGTCGCCGCGCGCCACGGCGAGGCCCTTGGCGTCGTAGTATTCCAGCGAGTCGCGGGCGGTGACCACGTCGTTGGGCGTCACCAGCTTCAGGTTCCTGCCCGTGACCACGCCCGTCTGCTTGTCGACGTCGTAGACGGCGCGGTCGCCGAAGACCTGCTGGTTGGGGGCGACGATGCGGACGTTGCCCTCCCCCACCAACTGGAAGACCTCGTTCCCCTTGCCGGGGATCTCGCGGTAGTAGGCGGTCAGCGCGTCGGCGAAGACGGTGCTGTCGCCGCGCTTGGCCGAGGCGTTGCCGCGTGCCACGTAGGCGCGCACGTCCTGGTGCCACTCGATCGCCTGATCGGCGTTGATCTCCACCGGAATGCCGCCGGACGTACCGGGGAACATCTGCGCCGCAGTTGGTACGGCGGAGAGCGTGATGGCGGAGAGCATGGTGGCCGCCAGCAGGGCGGCGGCCGTAGGACGTGCGAACCTCACCGCGTGTTGCCTCCCGCGTTCTGGCCTTGGGTCTGGCCCTGGGTTCTGTTGGACGGCTTGACGGCCGGGATGGGTGCCGTGGGCGACGGAGGCGCCGGAACCGCCGCGGGCGGCGGTGCGGCGGGCATCGCGGAGGGTGCCGGGGCCGGCGCCGATGCGCCCGAAGAGCCCGCCGGGGCGGGCGCGCCGCGCTCGGCCGACTGCACGGTGGCGGTGGACGAGTTCAGGAACTGAACCACCTTGCCGCGCTCGGTCATGCGGAAGCCCTGGGCGTTGATCTCGCCCTGCGGGCCCTGGCCGGCCACCTTGACGTCGCCCCAGGCGTTGCCGGCGCGCACGTCGGCGAAGGCCTCGTCGGTGGTGAACTCGTTGCCGTCGTCGCGCATGACGTGGACCGCGCCGCGCATCTTCAGGATGCCGGTGTTTTGGTCGTACCAGCCGAAGTCGGAGCGCAGGGTGACCCACGTGCCGTTCTTCTCGGTCATCTCGGCCTCGGGCCGGTCGAGCAGCACGATGCCCGGCTGGTCGGCCGACTGCTCCGCCCGCACGGCGACCAGGGAAAAGGGCTGGTTCTGCTCGTCCGCGCTGAAGTAGCGCGGCTTGATCATCTCCAGCTGGCCCTTGTCGGCGACGATCTTCGGCTTGGGCGGCTCGGTCAGCGACGGCCACGCGGCGACCAGCGCCAGCATGGCCAGCGCCAGGGCCGGCAGCGCGAACTTCATCAGCGAGACGAAACGGCTGTAGACGCGCCCCACCGGCCGGGTGACGCGGCGGCGGTGGACGTCGTGCGTGGACGGGCGCGGCGCCGTGCGGCCCTGCCCTGCCCCCATCCCGTCGTCGCGTCCGCTGCCCGGCATGATCGGCGTTCTCCCGTCAGGCCGCACCGGCCCGCAGGCAATCGTGGATGTGCACGATGCCGATGGGGCGGTCGGAGGTGTCGTCGGAGTCGCTGACGAACAGGGTGGTGATCGATTTGTCGTTCATGACGCGCAGCGCCTCGGCCACCAGCGCCTTGCGGCGGATGGTCTTGGGCTTGTGCGACATGACGTCGGCCGCCGTCTGCGTCAGCAGCGCGGGGTTCATGTGGCGGCGCAGGTCGCCGTCGGTGATGATGCCGACCAGGCGGCCGTCGTCGCCGGTGACGCCGACGCAGCCCAGGCGCTTGGTCGACATCTCCAGGATGACCTCGCTCAAGGGGGCGGCGGCGTTGCACAGCGGCACGGCGTCGGCCTTGTGCATGACGTCGGTCACCAGCAGCAGCGCCCGGCCGAGCTGGCCGCCGGGGTGCAGCGCGTGGAAGTCCTGCGCCGAGAAGCCGCGGCGCTCCAGCAGCGCGATGGCGAGCGCGTCGCCCAGCGCCAGCATCATGGTGGTCGACGTGGTGGGCGCCAGCCCCAGCGGGCACGCCTCCGGCGCCGCCGGCAGCAGCAGGGTGACGTCGGCCTGCTCGGCCAGCGTCGAGCCGGCGCGGCGGGTGACGCCGATCAGCGGGATGGCGAAGCGGCGGGTGTAGGCGATGATGTCGCTCAGCTCGCTCGTCTCGCCGGAATTGGAGAGCGCGATCACCGCGTCGGTGCGCGCGATCATGCCCAGGTCGCCGTGGCTGGCCTCGCCCGGATGGACGAACAGCGCCGGCGTGCCGGTGGAAGCCAGCGTGGCGGCGATCTTGCGGGCGATGTGGCCGCTCTTGCCCATGCCGGTGACGACGACGCGGCCGGCGACGCCGGCCAGCAGGCCGAGCGCCCGGGTGAAGGCACCGTCCAGGCCGGCGGCCAGCTGCTCCAGCGCGGCGGCCTCCAGGCGCAGGACGCGCACGGCGCTGGCCAGGCCGCTCTCGGGCTCCGTCAGGGTTGCGAGCGGGGCGTCTTGGGCCGGTTCGGTGCGGCGGTCGATGGCGCGGTTCACGTCGGTCACTGCCCTGCTGGGGTCTGCAACGTTGGTATCTGCAACGATGTCCGTCACGGGTCCGTCATCCGATGGGCGGCAGTATGCCGGGCGCCGGAGCGGCGGTCAAACTCCGGCCCGGCGCCGCCGCCTCAGTGCGCCAGAATGTCCGGCTCGTCCCAGCCGCCCAGGTCGAGGGCGCCGCGGGCCGGCAAAAAGTCGAAACAGGCCTGCGCCAGATGCGTGCGCTGCTCGCGCGCCAGCATGGCGTCCAGCTTGGCCTTCAGGTCGTGCAGGTGCAGCACGTCGGAAGCCGCGTACTTCATCTGCTCGGGCGTCAGCTCCTCGGCACCCCAGTCGGAGGACTGCTGCTGCTTGGAAAGCTCGACCCCCAGCAGGTCCTTGCAGAGGTCCTTCAGCCCGTGCTTGTCGGTGAAGGTGCGGACCAGCTTCGAGGCGACCTTGGTGCAATAGATGGGTTGCACGACGACGCCGAGGTAGGCCTGCATGACGGCCACGTCGAACCGGGCGAAGTGGAACAGCTTCACCACCTCGGGATCGGTCAGCAGCCGCTTCAGGTTCGGCGCGTCGTAGGCGCCGCGGCGGAACTGCACGAGGTGGACGGTGCCGTCGCCGGCGGAGAGCTGCACCAGGCACAGCCGGTCGCGCGCCGGGTTGAGGCCCATGGTTTCGGTGTCGATGGCGACGGCGCCGCCACGCGCCGCGGCCTTGAGGTCGAGGCCGTCGGGCAGGTCACCGTCATGCAGGTCGATGGGCACGGGATGCCTCCGCACATGACCCAAGCAGGGTCCTAGAAACGACAAACGCCGCGGTGCAAGAAGCACGCGGCGTAGCCGTCAGAATTGGTGCCCAGGAGAAGACTCGAACTTCCACGACATTTCTGCCACAGGTACCTGAAACCTGCGCGTCTACCAATTCCGCCACCTGGGCTCGGTGTGGGCCGTCTGAGTACCCCTGCCCCACCCCCTCTGTCAACACGATTTTTTGCCGAAGCGCAGAAAGTTTTTCCGAAGGGGGTAGCGGCGGCGCGACGGCACGCGGATTCACCCGCGCGGCGGCGAGCAACGCTAGCCCTGCGCGTGTGGTTTCTATATAAGCAGCTTCCGGTCGGCCGGAAGGCCATTCCACGCAATCACGGACGTTCCGTCAGATCGGCACGGGAGAAGGTCGATGTCCTATCGCTATCGGGTTGTCACGGTGTTCGGCGGGTCGGGCTTCATCGGCCGCCACCTCGTCCGCCGCCTCGCCAAGAGCTTCGCCGTCGTCCGCATCGCCACGCGGCACCCGAACCAGGCCAACTACCTGAAGACCGCCGGCGCCGTCGGGCAGATCGTCCCCCTGGCGGTGGACGTGCGCGACGACGCGTCGGTGGCGCGGGCGGTGAAGGACAGCGACGTCGTCATCAACCTGATCGGCGCCCTGTTCGAGACCGGGCCCTGGTCGTTCAACACCGTGCACGTCGACACGCCGTCCCGCATCGCGCGCCTGGCCAAGGAGGCCGGTGCGGATCGCGTGGTGCACGTCTCGGCCCTGGGCGCCGACGCGGGCGGCACGTCGAACTACGCGCGCTCCAAGGCGGCGGGCGAGAAGGCGCTGCTGGCGGCCTTCCCCGAGGCCACCGTGCTGCGCCCCAGCATCGTCTTCGGCCCCGAGGACCGCTTCTTCAACAAGTTCGCCGCCATGGCGCAGATCAGCCCGGTGCTGCCGCTGGTCGGCGGCGGCAAGACGCGCTTCCAGCCGGTCAGCGTCAGCGACCTCGCTGACGCCATCTGCGCGGTCATCGACCGCGAGGACGCCAAGGGCCGCACCTATGAACTGGGCGGCCCCACCACCTACACCTTCAAGGAGCTGATGCAGCTCATGCTGAAGGTGGTGCAGCGCAAGCACCGCCTGCTGCTGCCGCTGCCCTGGGGCGTGTCGGAGACGCTGGGCGGCATCCTGGAGAAGGTGCCGCTCATCGCCCCGCTGCTGACCCGCGATCAGGTCGAGTTGCTGAAGCGCGACAACGTGGTGTCGGCGAACGCGCCGGGCTTCAAGGAACTGGGCCTCACGCCGACGGCGCCGGAGGTGATCCTGCCCACCTACCTGCACCGCTTCATCGTCGGCGGCCGCACCAACACGCTGACCCGCGACGTGGGCGTGCACGAGAAGTACCCGACCTGATACGGACGGCGCCTGAAGGCGCCGTCCGTATCACCCTCTCGCCCTTTGCCAGTGGCAAAGGGCTGTCGGGTTTTACCGGCGGCGCTCGATGGAAGCGATCAAGCGCCGCCGGTATGAGGCGCGACGCCTGTCGGAATGCGAAAAGCCCCGGCCGATGGCCGGGGCTTTTTCATGTGCGCGCTCAGCGGCGCGGCGGCGGGGGCGGTTCCCAGACCAGCCGGCGGGTCACCCAGGCCACCGCGCCGGCACCCAGGATGACCAGCCAGCACAGGACGACCAGCAGCGTGTCGGCCGGGTCCATGGCGCCGTCGTGGAACAGGTGGCTGGTGGTGTAGGCGGCCAGCAGCGCCGCCGGGGCGGCCACCGCCAGCGCGCACCAGCCGATGGCGCTGGGCCGGTGCTGCGGCACGCTGCCGCACACGCACTCCCCACGCCACAGCACCACCACGCGCCCACAGAACGGGCACGGCGCTTCACGGTCGATGGTAAGGAATTTTCCAGGCATCGCGGCGGCCAAAGGTACGACCGCCATCTTCGGCGGCAGCCGCACAATAAAGCCGCGGGGGAATGCACGCTATTTCTTTAAATTTAGCGATCTATTGTCTGAACCTTACGCGTACATCCTGGTCAGTGACGAATTTGTTCAATCACATGACAAAGACGGCGCGCTTTTCCCTGCGTCAAAGATAGAGGAACGCCAGCATGGCGATGCCGATGGCGATGCGGTACCAGCCGAAGGGGCTGAAGCCGTAGCGGCCGACGAAGTCGAGCAGCGCCTTCACCACCAGCCCGCCGGACAGGAACGCCATGACGAAGCCGATGCCGATCAGCACCGCCCCGTCCATGTTCATGCTGCTCCAGTTCTTGTAGAGGTCGTAGGTGACGGCGCCGGCCATGGTGGGGATGGCGACGAAGAAGGAGAACTCGGCCGCCGTGCGCCGGTCCACGCCCATCAGCAGCGCCCCCAGGATGGTGGCGCCGGAGCGCGACACGCCGGGGATCATGGCGATGCTCTGGAACAGCCCGACCTTCAGCGCCAGGGAGGCGGGAAAGCGCTCGATCTCATGATAGCGGGGGGTGGGCAGGAAGCGCTCCACCACCAGGATGGCGATGCCGCCGACGATCAGCGACACGCAGACGACCGTGGGGTTGAACAGCACCGTCTTGATGAAGCCGTGCAGCGCGGCGCCCAGCACCGCCGCCGGCAGGAAGCCCAGCAGGATGGCGAAGACGAAGCGCCATGCCCGCGGGTCGTCCTTCAGCCCGACCGCCACGCGCCACAGCCGTGCAAAATACACAAGGCACACCGCCAGGATGGCGCCGAGCTGGATCGCCACCTCGAACACCTTGCCGGGTGGGCCTTCGAAGCCCAGCAGGTTGACGAAGAGGATCAGGTGGCCGGTCGAGGACACCGGCAGGAACTCGGTCAGCCCTTCGACGAAGCCGAGGAGGGCGGCTTCCAGGTATTGATACGACATCGGTCCGTCGCTGTGCGGAGGTGGGAATCCCAGGCGTCCCGCCGCCATGGTGCGCTGCGGCAGGCTTGGCCGCGCTTATAGCAGCGCCCGCCGGATTTGGCGACGGGGGATGGCTCGGTACCCCAAAGAGAGGGATTGGTCCGTTTCGGTACTAATTTTCTTTCCGATTATCGCATGCGATTCTGGATTGGGGCAGGACCCGCGACACCCTGTCACAGTTAGGTCAGCACACACGACCTATCGGCGATTTTTTGCTCGCGCGACTTATGCTGTTGCGGTATATGATCCACCGACCGCGTCGTCCGCGGCTTTTTGGAATCAACCGCGGCGGCGCCGGTTCGTGGCGACCCGCCGCTTGACCGTCCCCCGCCGGACGGATCTCGAGCGAGGAGTAGGCGTCATGGCGCAGAACCGTATGTTGGGCTTCGTGCACACCGCGCAGAAGATGCCCGACAAGCGCACCGCCGAGGAACGCCGCCAGGACTTCCGCGAGATCTACGCCCGCTTCACCGACCAGCGCGCCAACGAGCAGGCCAACCGCTGCTCGCAGTGCGGCGTGCCGTTCTGCCAGGTGCACTGCCCGGTCGCCAACAACATCCCCGACTGGCTGAAGCTGACGGCCGAGGGCCGGCTGGAGGAGGCGTACGAGGCCTCCCAGGCGACCAACAACCTGCCGGAGATCTGCGGCCGCATCTGCCCGCAGGACCGCCTGTGCGAGGGCAACTGCGTCATCGAGCAGTCGACGCACGGCGCCGTCACCATCGGCTCGGTCGAGCGCTACATCAACGACACCGCCTGGGAGAAGGGCTGGGTCAAGCCGCGCACGCCGGTGCGCGAGCTGGGCGTGTCCGTCGGCGTGATCGGCGCCGGCCCGGCCGGCCTCGCCGCCGCCGAGCAGCTGCGCGCCAAGGGCTACGAGGTGCACGTGTACGACCGCTACGACCGCATGGGCGGCCTGCTGGTCTACGGCATCCCCGGCTTCAAGCTGGAGAAGGACGTGGTGCAGCGCCGCGTCCAGCTGCTGGCCGACGCCGGCGTGGTCTTCCACCCGAACTTCACCGTCGGCCGCGACGCCAGCATGGCCGACCTGCGCCGCAAGCACGCCGCCGTGCTGATCGCCACCGGCGTGTACAAGGCGCGCGACATCCAGGCGCCGGGTTCGGGCCTGGGCAACATCGTGCCGGCGCTGGAGTACCTGACCGCGTCCAACCGCAAGGACCTGGGCGACGCCGTGCCGGCCTTCGAGGACGGCTCGCTGAACGCCAAGGGCAAGAGCGTCGTCGTCATCGGCGGCGGCGACACCGCCATGGACTGCGTGCGCACCGCCATCCGCCAGGGTGCGAAGTCGGTGAAGTGCCTGTACCGCCGCGACCGCAAGAACATGCCGGGCTCGCAGCGCGAGGTGGCGCACGCCGAGGAAGAGGGCGTGGAGTTCATCTGGCAGGCCGCCCCGGAGGCCTTCGTGGGTGACGGCAACGTCACGGGCGTGCGCGCCGTGCGCATCCACCTGGGTGTGGCCGACGCCACCGGCCGCCAGACCCCGCAGGTGATCGAGGGTTCCGAGTTCACCATCGAGGCCGACCTCGTCATCAAGGCGCTGGGCTTCGATCCGGAGGACCTGCCCGCCCTGTTCGGCGAGCCGTCGCTGAAGGTGACCCGCTGGGGCACGGTGACGGCCGACGCCCGCACCAAGATGACCAGCCTGGACGGCGTCTTCGCCGCCGGCGACATCGTGCGCGGCGCCTCGCTGGTGGTGTGGGCGATCCGCGACGGCCGCGACGCCGCGGAATCGATCCACGCCTACGTCAAGGCCAAGGCCGGGGCGTACGCCGAGGCGGCGGAGTAAGCAGCCGATCGTAGGTTGGGTTGAGCGCCAGCGAAGCCCAACACACCTCGCATCGCCGGCGCGTTGGGCTTCGCCTGCGGCTCAACCCAACCCACGGCGCGACGACATCCGGGGCCGCGCGCCCCGCGACTTGAAGACTGAAAGGGTCGACCGATGACCAAGATGCTGAACAAGGGTGAGCAGTTCGTCGCCGAGTACCGCGCCAACGTGGAGCGGCTGACCACGGCCGACCTCGCCGATGTGGTGGAGGAGCGGGACGCCTGCGGCGTCGGCTTCATCGCCGCCATCGACGGCAAGCCCCGCCGTTCGGTCGTCGAGAAAGGCATCGAGGCCCTGAAGGCCGTGTGGCACCGCGGCGCCGTCGACGCCGACGGCAAGACCGGCGACGGTGCTGGCATCCACGTGCAGGTGCCGCAGAAGTTCTTCAAGGACCACGTCCGCGTCATCGGCCACACGCCGCCGGAAAACAACCTCGCCGTCGGCCAGGTCTTCCTGCCGCGCGTCTCGCTGGACGCGCAGGAGGCCTGCCGCTGCATCGTCGAGACCGAGATCCTGAACTTCGGCTACTACATCTACGGCTGGCGCCAGGTGCCGATCAACGTCGACATCATCGGCGAGAAGGCCAACGCCACCCGGCCGGAGATCGAACAGATCATCATCGGCAATTCCAAGGGCGTGTCGGACGAGCAGTTCGAGCTGGACCTGTACGTCATTCGCCGCCGCATCGAGAGGGCGGTGCGGGCCGAGCAGATCAACGACTTCTACATCTGCACGCTGTCGTCCCGCTCGATCATCTACAAGGGCATGTTCCTGGCGGAGCAGCTGACGACCTTCTACCCCGACCTGCTGGACGAGCGGTTCGAGTCGAACTTCGCCATCTACCACCAGCGCTATTCCACCAACACGTTCCCGACGTGGCCGCTGGCCCAGCCGTTCCGCACGCTGGCCCACAACGGCGAGATCAACACGCTGAAGGGCAACGTCAACTGGATGAAGGCGCACGAGACGCGGATGGAGCATCCGGCGTTCGGCGCCAACATGGCCGACCTGAAGCCGATCATCGGCGTGGGTCTGTCGGACTCCGGCGCGCTGGACGCCGTGTTCGAGGTGATGGTGCGCGCCGGCCGCCCGGCGCCGATGGTCAAGATGATGCTGGTGCCGCAGGCGCTGACCAGCTCGCAGACCACGCCGGAGACGCACAAGTCGCTGATCGCCTACTGCAACTCGGTCATGGAGCCGTGGGACGGCCCGGCGGCGCTGGCCATGTACGACGGCCGCTGGGTCGTCGGCGGCATGGACCGCAACGGCCTGCGCCCGATGCGCTACACCATCACCACGGACGGGCTGATCATCGCCGGCTCCGAGACGGGCATGGTGAAGATCGACGAGACGCAGGTGGTGGAGAAGGGCCGCCTGGGCCCGGGGCAGATGATCGCCGTCGACCTCGCCACCGGCAACCTCTACAGCGACACGGCCGTCAAGGACCTGCTGGCCGCCCAGAAGCCGTGGGGCAACTGGGTGAAGAACACCACGCACCTGGACGAGCTGGTCAAGAAGGCCTCGCTGCAGGGTGAGCCGGCCGACCTGGACAAGGCGGAGCTGCGCCGCCGCCAGATGGCCTTCGGCATCACCATGGAAGACATGGAGCTGATCCTGCACCCGATGGTGGAGGACGCGAAGGAGGCCGTCGGCTCGATGGGCGACGACAGCCCCATCGCCGTGCTGTCGGAGAAGTACCGCGGCCTGCACCACTTCTTCCGCCAGAACTTCTCCCAGGTCACCAACCCGCCCATCGACTCGCTCCGTGAGCGCCGGGTGATGAGCCTGAAGACGCGCCTGGGCAACCTGGGCAACATCCTGGACGAGGACGAGAGCCAGACGCGCCTGCTCCAGCTCGAATCGCCGGTGCTGACCACGGCCGAGCTGCGCGCCATGCGCGCCTACATGGCCGACACGGCGGCGGAGATCGACTGCACCTTCCCGGTCGACGGCGGCCCCGACGCGCTGAAGGACGCGCTGAAGCGCATCCGCCAGGAGACCGAGGACGCCGTGCGCGGTGGTGCGAACCACGTGATCCTGACGGACGAGCGGATGAGCGCCAAGCGCGCCGCCATCCCGATGATCCTGGCCACGGGTGCCGTGCACACGCACCTCGTGCGCAACAACCTGCGCACCTTCACCTCGCTGAACGTGCGTTCGGCCGAGTGCCTGGACACGCATTACTTCGCCGTGCTGATCGGCGTGGGCGCCACCACGGTGAACGCCTACCTGACGCAGGAGGCGATCGCCGACCGCCAGCGCCGCGGCCTGTTCGGCAACATGCCGCTGGAGACCGGTCTGGCGCGCTACAAGAAGGCCATCGACGAGGGCCTGCTGAAGATCATGTCCAAGATGGGCATCTCGATCATCAGCAGCTATCGCGGCGGCTGCAACTTCGAGGCGGTGGGCCTGTCGCGCGCGCTGATCGCCGAGCACTTCCCGGCCATGGTCAGCCGCATCTCCGGCATCGGCCTGAACGGCATCCAGAAGAAGGTGCTGGAGCAGCACGCCGTCGCCTTCGACGAGGACGTCGTCACCCTGCCCGTCGGCGGCTTCTACCGCTTCCGCAAGTCGGGCGACCGGCACGGCTGGGAAGGCGGCATCATGCACCTGCTCCAGCAGGCGGTGTCGGACGACAGCTACGGCACGTTCAAGAAGTATTCCGAGCAGGTGCGCAAGCGCCCGCCGATGCAGCTGCGCGACCTCTTGGAGTTCCGCTCGCTGAACAAGGCGGTGCCGATCGACGAGGTCGAGAGCATCACGGCGATCCGCAAGCGTTTCGTAACGCCGGGCATGTCGCTGGGCGCGCTGTCGCCGGAGGCGCACGGCACGCTGAACGTCGCCATGAACCGCATCGGCGCCAAGTCCGACAGCGGCGAGGGCGGCGAGGATCCGGCGCGCTTCCGCCCGGACAAGAACGGCGACAACTGGAACAGCGCCATCAAGCAGGTGGCGTCGGGCCGCTTCGGCGTCACCGCCGAGTACCTGAACCAGTGCCGTGAGCTGGAGATCAAGGTCGCCCAGGGCGCCAAGCCCGGCGAGGGCGGCCAGCTGCCCGGCTTCAAGGTGACGGAGATGATCGCGCGGCTGCGTCACTCGACGCCGGGCGTGACGCTCATCAGCCCGCCGCCGCACCACGACATCTACTCGATCGAGGATCTGGCGCAGCTCATCTACGACCTGAAGCAGATCAACCCCGACGCCAAGGTGTGCGTGAAGCTGGTGGCGCGGTCGGGCATCGGCACCATCGCCGCCGGTGTCGCCAAGGCCAACGCCGACGTCATCCTGATCTCCGGCAACTCGGGCGGCACGGGTGCGAGCCCGCAGACGTCGATCAAGTTCGCCGGCGGCCCGTGGGAGATGGGCCTGTCGGAGGTGCATCAGGTCCTGACGCTGAACCGCCTGCGCCACCGCGTGCGGCTGCGCACCGACGGCGGCCTGAAGACCGGCCGCGACATCGTCATCGCCGCCATGCTGGGCGCGGAGGAGTTCGGCATCGGCACCGCCAGCCTGATCGCCATGGGCTGCATCATGGTGCGCCAGTGCCACTCCAACACCTGCCCGGTGGGCGTGTGCGTGCAGGATCCGAAGCTGCGCGAGAAGTTCACCGGCACGCCGGAGAAGGTGGTCAACCTCTTCTCGTTCCTGGCGGAGGAGGTGCGTGAGATCCTGGCGCAGCTGGGCTTCAAGTCGCTGAACGAGGTGATCGGCCGCACCGACCTGCTGCATCAGGTGAGCCGCGGTGCGGAGCACCTGGACGACCTCGACCTCAACCCGCTGCTGGCGCAGGTGGATCCGGGCGAGAACGCGCGCTACTGCACCATGCAAGGCCGCAACGAGGTGCCGGACACGCTGGACGCGCGCATCGTCGCCGACGCCCGCCCGCTGTTCGAGGAGGGCGAGAAGATGCAGCTCGCCTACACCATCCGCAACACGCACCGGGCCATCGGCACGCGCCTGTCGTCGATGGTGACGCGGAAGTTCGGCATGGCGGGGCTGCAGCCCGGCCACGTCACGGTGCGCCTGCGCGGCACCGCCGGCCAGTCGCTGGGCGCCTTCGCGGTGCAGGGCATCAAGCTGGAGGTGTTCGGCGACGCGAACGACTACGTCGGCAAGGGCCTGTCGGGCGGCACCATCGTGGTGCGCCCGACCACGTCCAGCCCGCTGGAGACCAACAAGAACACGATCATCGGCAACACGGTGCTGTACGGCGCCACGGCGGGCAAGCTGTTCGCCGCCGGCCAGGCCGGTGAGCGGTTCGCGGTGCGCAACTCCGGCGCCAGCGTGGTGGTCGAGGGCTGCGGCTCCAACGGCTGCGAGTACATGACGGGCGGCACGGCGGTGATCCTGGGTGCGGTCGGCGACAACTTCGCCGCCGGCATGACGGGCGGCATGGCCTACGTCTACGACGAGGCGGGCAGCTTCCCGCTCTATGTCAACGACGAGAGCGTCGCCTACCAGCGCATCGAGGTGGCGCACTACGACGACCAGCTGAAGCGCCTCATCGAGGAGCACGTCGAGGAGACGCAAAGCCGCTTCGCCGCCGAGATCCTGAACGACTGGGAGCGCGCCCGCGGCCGCTTCTGGCAGGTGGTGCCGAAGGAGATGCTGAACCGGCTGGAGGTGCCCGTCACCCTGCCGAAGGCGATCCCGGCGGAGTGAGCGCGGAGTAAGTAAGGATACCGCAACGTGCGGTGAAACAGCGGCGGCCCGGTACACCACCGGGCCGCCGTTTCGTTTGGCACTGTTGCCCCCAGGTCCTAGGCGCCCGGCGCGTGCCGGAATATCGTTGACCCGAAACGGTTGTCGGAGCGGCGTGCCGCGAAAAGAGGCAGCGGCAGGGAGGGGGCTATGCCGTTCGTGAAGGGGTTGCGGATCGTCACGCGCCCGGCCGCCGCGGGCGACGGGCCCCGGTGCGCCCGCATCTTCCTGGACGGGCGGCGCCGCGCCTTTCCCTGGCAGCCGGCCGAGCGCTTCGGCCTCGATGATTATTACGACTGCGTCGAGGACGAGACGGTGCTGGTGGCCGAGGTGGACGGCACGGTGGTCGGCTTCGTCTCCATCGACGGGCCGCAGGGCGTGGTGCACAACCTGTTCATCGACCCGGACTGGCAGAACCGCGGCATCGGCAGCGCCCTGCTTCGGGAAGCGCTGGCCAGCCTGGACGGCCCGGCGGAACTGACCTGCGCCGCCCGCAACGCCGCCGCGCGCGCCTTCTACGAACACAACGGCTGGGTGCCGGTGGGCGCTGCGGACGCGGCCGACAGCCCGCACGTGGTCTACCGCAAGCCGCATCGGGCATACTGATGCCGGCATACTGACGAGTGTGGTCCACCCGTCGATTCGGCGGGTGCCCGTACCCAATCCGGCCTACCGCCGCGGGACGGCCGATGGACCGATTGTTTTCGCCGATGTGCTTGGGCTACAGTCCCGCCCGGCATGCGGACCCTGTATCACCATCCCCTTTCCCCCCTCTCCCGTCTGGCGCGCGTCGCCTTGGCGGAGAAGGGCCTGCCTTTCGAGGCGGTCGTCGAGAAGCCGTGGGAACGGCGCACGGACTTCCTGGCCCTGACCCCGGCCGGCGAGGTGCCCGTCCTCGTGGAGGACGACGGCACGGTGATCGCCGACGGCTGGGCGGTGATCGAGTATCTGGAGGAGGCCTACCCCGACGTGCCGCTGATGCCGCCGGAGGTGGCCGGCCGCGCCGAGGTGCGCCGCATTGTCTCGTGGTTCACCCGCAAGTTCGACCGCGAGGTGACCGAGAACCTGGTCGGCGAGAAGCTGGGCAAGCGCCTGTCCGGCCAGGGCCAGCCGTTCGCCCCGGCGATCCGCGCCGGGCTGGCGAACATCCACTACCACCTGGACTACATCGCCTTCCTGGCCGAGCGGCGGCCCTGGCTGGCCGGCCCGTGGTTCTCGCTGGCCGACATCGCGGCGGCGGTGGAGATTTCCTGCGTCGACTACGTCGGCGACGTGCCCTGGGACAACAACCCGGAGGCCAAGGACTGGTACGCCCGCATCAAGTCGCGGCCCAGCTTCCGCCCGCTGCTGCAGGACAGCATCCCCGGCTGCCCGCCGCCCAAGCACTACGCCGATCTGGATTTTTGATGTTCCCCCTCCCCTGCCTGCGGTGGGGGAGGAGGAGGGCAAGGTGTCCGCAAGGATCAGCGGCCCGTAGGTTGGGTTTTCGCCTCCGGCTCAACCCAACCTACGAGGCGTTTGCTTGCCGTAAAGGCCGCCCCTGCGGAGCAGGGGGAGGGGCTTGGAAACAGCTACGCCCGGCGGCGTTGCGGCGCCCGGGCCTGCTCCTCGTCCTCCGAGGCGGCTTCGCGCACGCGGGTGGTCGCTTGGCGCACCGCGCGGGAGGACAGGTCGGAGACGCGCGACGCGGTGTTCAGGAAGGTCTCCACCTCGCGCTTCAGCAGCGCCATCTGCGCGTCGACCAGGTCGTGCGGCGTGCGGGCCGCCACCACGCGCTGTATCCCATCGGCCTGCTGGCGCGCCGCTTCCTGGGCGAAGTCCAGCCATTCGCGCCAGATCGCCTGGCTGGCTTCCGACAGGGCGGTGTTGGCCTCGATCACCGCGTTCATGTTCTGGGTGGTGCGCCGGATCGTTTCCTGCGCTTCCGGCGTGTTGATGGTGAAGACGTTGCCGATCCGCTCCACCATGTCGCGGGCCATCTGGTTGGCGGTGCCGAGGCTGGATTCCGCCACGTTCCGGGCCGCGCGCTCGGTGGACTGCATTTCGCCGAAGGCGCGGCGGGCGGTGTCGGCTGCGGCGTTGCCGGTCTGCTCCGCCAGATCGGCAACGCGCTCGCCCGGACGGCGGGCCGGATCGGCGTCCTCGCCGGATCGTCGCTGTGCATTGTCCTGTGCCATGAAAAGATCCCCATGCCTTGCTGTTGTTGATCTTGGGTTCTCGACAAAGGGCGGGGCGACACAGATCCGTCATCCCCGCCCATCTCCGATGGAACCGCCAACACCGGCAGCAGACACAAGTTCCTGGTACAAAAAGGTTGCTGTCCCCCTGGTAGAACAGCGATCGGTTTTATTGAAAAAGACCGATCGCAGCCGAAACTTTCTCTGTCAGCGAAATGCGTCAGTCGATCCGCAGCGATTCCAGGCGGGCGCGAAAATCGTCCGGCAGCGGGGCGGAGCGGCGCGTCGCCTCGTCCATCAGGACGATCACCGCCTCGGCCGTGGCGACGCAGGCCCCGTTGAAGAACAGCCCCTGCCCCAGCCGAAACGAACTGCGCCCGACGGTCAGCACTCCGGTGCCCACGTCCACCGTCCCCGGCCAGCCCATCTCGCCCAGGAAGTCCAGCTCAAGCCGGGCGATGACGAAGGCGCAGCCCGGCGGGGCGGTCGGCGCGCCGGGTTCGAAGAGGAAATGGACGCGGCCGGCCTCCACCATCTCGGAAAACACGGCGTTGTTGATGTGCCCCTGGCGGTCGGTGTCGCAGTAGCGCAGCTTCTCGGTGGTCCAGCTCTTGAAGCGGGCACGGTCGGCGAGAAGGCGCTCGGTCACGTCGGGCATGCGGTCTCTCTCCCTTATGGTTTGTCTGCTGAATGTTGGGGTGCAGTATGACGCGGCGGCGCTGGCTTTCCCAGCCGAACCGTGGCAAGAGGCCATTCATGGATCCGCATGCCGTTCAAGCCGACCCGGCGTTCAGCGACGCCGAGCGCGACGCCGTCTACCGCTGCATCTTCAGCCGGCGCGACGTGCGCGGCCAGTTCCTGCCCGACCCGGTGCCCGACGCGGTGCTGGCGCGCATCCTGCGCGCCGCCCACCACGCGCCGTCCGTCGGCTTCATGCAGCCGTGGGACTTCGTGGTCGTCACCGACGCCGGCGTGAAGCGCCGCGTGCACGACGCCTTCCGCGCCGCCAACGCCGAAGCCGCGGACCTGTTCGAGGGGGAGCGGCAGGCGGCTTACCGCGCGCTGAAGCTGGAGGGCATCCTGGACGCCCCCGTCGGCATCGCCGTGACCTGCGACCGGCAGCGCGCCGGCCCGGTGGTGCTGGGCCGCACGCACATGCCGGACATGGATCTGTTCAGCGCCGTGTGCGCCGTGCAGAACCTGTGGCTGGCGGCGCGGGCGGAGGGCGTCGGCCTGGGCTGGGTCAGCATCCTGCGCCCGGACGAGGTGCGCGCGGCACTGGGCATCCCGGCGGAGGTCGAGCTGATCGGCTACCTGTGTTTGGGCTATGTCCGCGCCTTCCTGGAGAAGCCGGAGCTGGAGACCGCCGGCTGGCGGTCGCGCCTGCCGCTGCGCGACGTGGTGTCCTTCAACCGCTGGCGCGCCCGGAACGGGGACGAGCCGCTGCTGGATCACCTGGAGTAAGGATCCACGTCGAGATTTCAGGGGCGGGTTTTCAGGGGCGGGTTTTCAGGGCTTCTTCGGTTCCGCCGCCTTGGGCGGCGGCGCGCCTTCCGCCTTGTCCAGGCGGGCGAGGTTGTCGGCGGCGGACTTGGCCGGGCGGCCATCGGGGGCGAGGCGGCGGACCAGCTTCCAGTCGTCGCGCGCCCCCTTCAGGTCGCCCGACGCCACCTTGATGTTGCCGCGCAGAAGCACCGTTTCCGGATCGTTCGGCTTCAGCTCCAGCGCGCGAGCCACGTCGTGCAGCGCCTCGCGGTACTGGCTGAGCGCCTTGCGGGCAGCGGCGCGGTAGAGGAAGGCCTCCGGCCGGGTCGAGTCGCGGGCGATGGCCACGTCCAGGTCGGCCACGGCGTCCCAGTAGCGTTCCGCCTCGGCGCGGGCGAAGGCGCGGTCGATGCGCAGGTCGACGTCGTCGGGCTGGCGCTTCAGCGCCTCGCCGTAGGCCTTCTCGGCCCGCGCCTGATCGCCGGCGCGCAGCCACGCCCAGCCGGCGCGGCCGTACAGCGCGGCGGCCGCCTGCGGGTCGTCCCGGCCCAGGCGTGGCGCCACCTCCTCGAACCGGGCGCCGGCCGCCTTGAAGTCGCCCTTGTGGAACAGGGCCAGCGCCTTGCACAGCTGCGCGCGGTCGCCGCCGCCGCGCTCCTGCCAGACCTGCGCGCTTTCCAGCGCGGCGTCGGGGCGCGTCTCGGCCAGTCTGGTGCAGGCCTGCATCTCGGCGTTGTGGTCGACGGCGCGCTGATCGATTGCGCGCTGGGGGCTGGCGGCAAACGCCGGGCCGGCCGCCAGTAGCGGCAGCAGGAGGGCGAGCGGTGGGAAAACGTTGCGTCCGGTCATGGCGGCCCTACACTCGGCCAACGCGCGCCCATTCGCAAGGGTCCCATACGTCAAGGGAAAGGTCCCGCACCATGACCACGCCCCGCCTGTTCGTCTTCGGCCTGGGCTACACCGGCGGCCGGCTGGCGGCCGAGCTGCTGGCCGAGGGCTGGCGCGTCGCCGGCACCTGCCAGGGCGAGGAGAAGCGCGCCGAGCTGGCCGCGCGCGGCATCGAGGCCTTCGTCTTCGACCGCGACCACCCGCTGGATGCGGGCGCCCTGACCGGGACCACGCACCTGCTGTCCACCGTGCCGCCGGACAAGCGCGGCGACCCGGTGCTGGCGCGGCACGAGCGCGACCTGTACGACCTGCGCACGCTGGACTGGGCGGGGTACCTGTCCACCACCGGCGTCTACGGCGACCGCGGCGGCGAGTGGGTGAGCGAGGCGGCGTGGCTGAAGCCCACCGGCGAGCGGCAGAAGCGCCGGGTGGACGCGGAA
>Ga0196976_1000455_pt1 | contig 25987 bp, 27 predicted proteins | sample S3v_513CmetaG_FD_148644 | JGI IMG/M metagenome (GOLD analysis project Ga0196976, IMG submission 148644) | Soil microbial communities from Anza Borrego desert, Southern California, United States - S3+v_5-13C | ecosystem: Environmental > Terrestrial > Soil > Desert | place: USA: California...
CCCCTGGATACCAGGTATTGAGAAAAGACATTGCCTGAAAACGCGCGCCGAAAGAGCGGCCGCCGACCACATAGTTGGAGAAGGTGTCATCTCCCAACCTGATCTTTTGCAGGATGACTATGAGCGTCACAAAGAAAGCCAGCATGATGCCAAACGTAATCAACATGAATGGAATTCCCCCCTTGCAGATTCTTCCCAATAGGCATAGATCAAGCTGGCTGCGATCGAAACACTCACCAACAGGAAATAGGCTAATGTTGCCGGCTGGCTAAAAATGCGTTGCTCGTATTCTCCGACAGCCCAGTGAATATGTGGAACCAGGGCAACCACCGCGTTCACCACGAACCACACTCTAGAAATATAAAAATGGATATGTGCCATACATCCCTTATCTCGTCTATGACCGATATTCGGTCTATAGGTAATTTGATTTTTAGTATGATCTGTTATGCTAAGAAAGGTACCGATTGACCGTCAATGTTGCGGGCCGAAATAATTAACCGATATTCGGTCACTCATCATTATCAACCGCAGAATGACATTCAATGGATAAAGCAGGCAGTCTGAATCGAGCATCTACGATACTTGCAGCAATCGCAAGAGGATCAAGCAAAGGAAGCTTACTCACTGAGCTCATTCTGAGAACTGGCTTACCCAGAACAACAGTTGTGCGTACTCTTGATAACTTGCTTGAGTTAGGGTGGGTCGTACGCACACCCCAGGATATGCGGTTCAACCTCGGCCTTGATCTGGCTGGACTTGGCTACTCTGCGATTTCCAGGAACCCTCTTGAACGTATCGCTTCAGTGGAGCTGACCCAGCTAGCTGAAAGTCTGGGCCAAATGGTGTATCTCGCCATTCGATCCAATCTGGACATGGTGTGTATCGGACGTTACGAATGTAGGTCTGAAATTCAAATTGGCCGTGGGGGGGTGGGGTTACGTGGACCCTTCGGTATGACACAGAGCTGCATGGGGATGATGGCCAGGTTGCCTCAGAAGGAAGTGGATGAAATAGTCGAGGCCAACCTTCCCCGCTATTACCGCATTGAAGGTTTTGATGAAACAGGGTTTAGACAAACAATAAAAAAGGCCCAGAAGAATGGTTACGGTACTTTCGATAACATCATCCTTGACCGCACGACGAGTGGATTGGGGGTCGCTATTATGGATGCTACCGGATATCCCATTGCAGGCATTGGCACCACATACTTAACAGGATGGCTGGATGAAACCGGACAGAAAAGGTGTCTAGAGGAACTGCAACAGGCAGCCGCTAATATAGAAGCCAAGCTGCTCCGTTAGTTTGTTTATTGAATCCCTACCGCCTTTAACGGTTTCATACCTCTGTTAAGACACCCTACTCTATTCTGAGTCTGCAAAACCAGCAATTTCGCACTGACTAGTGAGATTCACTGAGTGTATATTGCGCTTATACCCATGGTCTGAGGATTCACCTATGGCTACACAGAAAAACGCGGTCGAAACAATAGTGGAAACCAAGCCCCAAGATGCTGATTTCCGCATTGTGGCTGAAGATGCACCTGTCATGCTGTGGTTGACGAATGCAGAAGGCAAGGTGGTATTCACCAATTCCAAATGGAAAAAATTTGTCGGACGCCAGAGTGAAAAAGGCCAGATTGGCGGCGATGCCTGGATTAATGCGTTGCACCCCGACGATCTCAATACCTGTATGAAGGTTTTCGAGGAAGCATTCACCAATCACCAGCATTTTGAGATGGAGTACCGCCTCAAACGGTCTGACGGGCAATACCGCTACGTACTGGATACCGGTGAGCCTTATATCAACAAGGAAGGCAGATTTGCCGGATTTATTGGGTCATCGACCGATATCACCGAGCGCAAGAACCACGAGAACCAGCTGCGCATGTCACAGCTGGAGATGGCCCAGCATAACCGCGAAATGCAATTCATCAATGAATTGAATTCCTATCTGCAGGTATGCCGGTCCTTTGAAGAGACCCATCCGATCATCCAGCATTACGTCACCAAGATATTTGCGGACCATGCGGGTGTTCTTTATCTGTTTGATGAGAGCCACAGCCTGGTGGAGCCAGTGGTGCGCTGGGGCGAACCTCAGCACTCATCACCCACTGCCATACTGCCCGATGATTGCTGGGGCTTGCGTCAGGGTAAATTGCACATGGTCGACGATACCGACAACGTGATCATCTGCAATCACATGAATGGCAAGGAGACGCATGGCTATGTCTGTGCACCTGTCATTGCCCAAGGCGAGATGATAGGCGTGCTGACCGTAACGCTGGGCGGCAAGACCGAGCAGCAGATCACGCGGTCCCGCGAATCCGTCACCCGGCTCATCGCCATGGCTGCAGACAACCTGGCCATGGCATTGGTCAGCCTGAAATTGCGAGAAGCCTTGCGGAACCGGTCTGTGCGAGATCCGCTGACCAAACTATACAACCGGCGCTATCTCGATGAAACGATGGCACGCGAGCTTTCCAACTGTCAGAGAAGTGGGCGCAGCCTCGGCATCATCATGCTGGACATCGATCATTTCAAAAAATATAACGACACCCATGGTCATGATGCAGGCGATTTTGTGTTGGTGGAAGTCGCTGCCCTGCTGCAGGGCAAACTACGAACAGGCGATATCGCCTGCCGCTATGGCGGTGAAGAGCTGGTCATGGTCATGCCCGGCGCCTCCAAAGAAATCACTGCACAGCGTGCCGAACAGATGCGGGCTGCTATTGAAAACCATGAGTTTCTATATAAAGGCCGAAACCTCACCGGCGTTACTGCCTCTTTTGGCGTGGCAAGCTATCCTGAGAATGGCGACAATCATGCCAGCCTGGCGAAATGTATGGATGAGGCCTTGTACGAAGCCAAAACGGCAGGCAGGAATTGTGTGATTGTTGCGGAAGAACTTCAGTTCGAATGATTCTTGGGCAATAATCTATTGCCCGGCCTGTAAAAAGAGCAGAGCTGGATCAAAGCTCATATAAGCGGGGCACATATTCAACAATAAATGGTCGTATATAAAACCATGTCCAATGCGCCTAGCCAACCAGATGTAGATGTCTACAAAACCCTGCTGGAATCCACCAAAGCCATTCCCTGGAAAATCGATTGGCAGACAATGACCTTTGCTTATATCGGCCCCCAGATAGAGGAACTGCTGGGCTGGGAGCCGGCCAGTTGGGTCAGTGCAAATGACTGGGCTGCGCGCATTCATGAGGAGGACCGCGACCGTGTGGTGAATTTCTGCGTGGCGCAGTCCAAGTCTGGCATCGATCATGAAGCCGATTACCGCGCACTGACCAAGGATGGCAGTTACGTCTGGATACGCGATGTGGTTCACGTGGTGCGCAGTGAGCAGGGCGAGGTGGAGGCGCTGATGGGGTTCATGTTCGATATCAGCGAGCGCAAGAAAACCGAAGAGAAACTATTGGCACTGCAGAAGGAGCTGGAAGCACTCTCCTACCGTGATAGCCTGACTGGTGTTGCCAACCGTCGCATGTTCGACATTATCCTGGAGCGTGAATGGGCAGATGCTCAGCGGAATCAGACGCCGCTATCGCTGATTCTGCTCGATATCGATTACTTCAAGCAGTACAACGACCACTACGGGCATATTCACGGCGACGAGTGCTTGAAGCAGGTGGCGCAGACCCTGAGCGATGTCGCCACGCGTCCGCGCGATTTCCTCGCGCGGTTCGGCGGTGAGGAATTCATTCTTGTGCTGCCAGAGACCAACGCGGAAGCGGCAAGGATAATCGCCGAGCGGTGCGGCGAATACATTGCCCATGCCCAAATCCCGCATGCCAAATCTTTTATCGGCGATACCCTTACCGCGAGCCTCGGTATTGGCACGATTGTGCCGACCAAAGAGAACGACTCGACGGCGTTCATCAAGGAAGTCGACAGGCGTCTTTACCAAGCCAAACAGAACGGCAGAAACTGCATTGTGGGCGGATAAACAATCCATGAGAAATCTATTCATCGCCTTGATATGGCTATGTGTTGCCACGAACAGCGCCATGGCTGCAGATGCGTTGCCTGAACTTGAAATCAAGCAACTCACCGACGACGTCTATCTGCATACTTCTTATCAGGTGGTAGAGGGTTTCGGTCTGGTGGATTCGAATGGGCTCGTCGTCGTGATCAACGATGCAGCCTACATTATCGATACCCCGTGGTCGGCGCCGGATACGAAGAAGCTTCTGGCTTGGCTTGAGGCGCGGAATCTCACGGTCAAAGGCAGTGTTTCGACACATTTTCATGAGGACCGAACTGCTGGTATTCAAGTCCTCAATTCAAAAAACATCCCGACCTATGCTTCCAGCTTGACCAATGCCCTGCTTCGGAAAGCCAACCAGGCACAAGCCAGCCGTGCTTTCGACAACAACTTATGGCTGGTGGAGGATCAGATAGAGGTCTTCTACCCAGGACCTGGGCACTCGCAAGACAATGTGGTCGTGTGGCTGCCGAATCAAGGCGTGTTGTTTGGCGGCTGCTTCATCCGTGCCGGGGAGACCCAGAGCTTGGGTAACGTAAGCGATGCTTTGGTAAGCGAATGGCCTGCATCTGCGGAAAAACTCATGGCCCGTTACAAGACTGCCCAACTTGTCGTACCTGGTCACGGCAAAGTGGGCGATGTTTCATTGCTGGAGCACACCAGAGCTTTGGCATCAGCAGCTTCCAAATCTCTTCAACCCTGATATGAGAGTTCTTCCTTACTGATGCAGCGCGTTGGCCTTATTTCGGATACGCATGGCCTGTTGAGATCAGAAGCAATGGATGCCTTGCGCGGAAGCGACCACATCATTCATGCTGGTGACATCGGCAATGCAGACATCCTCAAGGCGCTGACTAAGATAGCCCCTGTCACAGCGGTACGTGGCAACAATGACATTGGTTACTGGGCAAAGGCTCTGCCAGAAAAGCAGCGGCTGCAGTTCGAAAACGTCCTCGTGTACGTGCTGCATGACATCAAAGAACTCGACCTTTCACCGGAAGCAGAAGGTATCTCTGTGGTGATTGCCGGCCATTCACACAAGCCTGGCATTGAGAAACGCGGCGATGTGTTCTACATCAATCCTGGCAGCGCAGGGCCGCGACGTTTCAAATTGCCCATTGCCGTGGCAGAACTCGTCATCGATGGCGCAACGTTTACGTCGCAAATCATCCATTTGGAATAAGCGCAGGCTCACTTATGGTAAGTTGGTGTCACTTTGCACATGAGGATACTCGATGGAACCTCTCCAATTGTCACTCCCGCGACGCATGCTCTGGGTCGTCGCTGTCGCATTACTGGTCATTTGTGCGTGGTTCACCCGGCTGGATGCCGAGGCCACTCAGCTAGCAGATGATGGGCTGAAACGAGCACTCATCAGCTTTGCTACTGCTCGAACGCTGAATGCCGTCATCTCGGTCGCCCAAGGCACCGAGGTGGCTGTTCAGCCTGCCGGTGTCGGCCTGACATTCACACCGGGCCAGGTACTGGATCCTCTCAATGATCTGGTCGAGCAGTTCTCCGACCTCATGCTGATTGCCAGTGTTTCCTTCGGCGTGCAAAAGGTGCTTATCTCAATCGGCGCTTATTGGCTTATCCCCTGGATGCTAACCATTACCGCTGGGCTCTGGGCAATTTTTTATCTGCGACAACAGCACTCCTCCCCATGGCTGACGCGGGCATTGATGATCCTGTTGCTGGTGCGATTCGCGATCCCGGTGGTCACCGTCAGCACGGATGTCCTGTTCCAGAAATTCATGGCGACTGATTACCGGTCGAGCCAACAAGCCATAACCAGCGCATCGGGAGATTTGGGAAAGCTTTCAACACCCATTCCCCAGCCACAAGCCAAGAAGGGTGTGTTGGACAGAATCACGGGCTGGTGGTCGGAAAATATGGATGTGAAACTGCGTTATGAGCAGCTGAAGCAGACGGCCGAGCAGGCGATTGAACATATCGTCAGGCTCATGGCCATCTTCCTGCTGCAAACGCTACTACTTCCTGTGTTGCTGATGTGGCTGCTCTACGGTCTGGCACGCAAGGCTTTCGAGTGGACCTAGGGGGCATGGCTTATCATCTTCTGGCAGATGCCGTGCTGGTATTGCACCTGCTGTTTATCCTGTTCGTGGTCCTGGGCGGTCTGCTAGTTCTGCGATGGCACTGGTTGGCGGTGATCCATTTACCCGCTGCCATCTGGGGAGCTTTGATCGAGCTGACCGGGTGGGACTGCCCATTAACCGAGGTTGAAATCGGTTTTCGCCAACATGCGGGTGAGGCTGGGTATTCAGCAGGTTTTATTGAGCACTACCTGATGCCGGTGATCTATCCACATGGACTGACACGGGAAATCCAGTTCATCCTGGCAAGCATTGTCATCGGCACCAACCTCGCCATTTACGGCTGGCTGATCTACCAGCGGCGCAGGGCTTAATCGAAATTCAGGTTTTCAGCTTGGCGCTCTTCCAGCACATCCATGAGCTGGCTGCGCTGTGCAGGCGACATGTCCCACCACTCGCGGATTTCCTGAATGGTGCGGTAGCAGCCCAGGCACAAACCGGTTGCTTCATTCATGGTACATACCCCAATGCAGGGGGACTGGATTTCTGGCTGGTCGGAAGATGACATGGGGCAGTGTGTTAATAGCAAAGCGCAGCATTTTAACAGCCCTGCCCTTTGACCGCAGCAAATCAGCGCAAGGTGCCGATGTACTGCTTGGACCCCAGATCCAAGTCAAGTTCTTCCGGCTCGTCTTCCACCTCAAGCTTGGCCACCGGTTCTGCATCCACAGCAGCCGATTTCCCGAAAACCAGCTCCTCCAGGCGACTGATGTGTGGGGCCAGATCTTCCAACCCCGGCCGTTTTGCAAGGGTGATAATCTCCCTGGCATAGTCCTCGTTGCGTACCAGCCACTCAACATCGATCACGCGGTTGAACTTGCGCCGCATAGCAATATACAGGTGTGCGGCTATCGCGGTTTTTTCTGCTGTACTGTCTCTATCGTTCATGATGTGACCCTTTCAGCATGTTGAGAAATATCCAGCCCGTCATATTCATCCTCGGGGGTAACGCGCAGGCCAATGAAGATATCGACCAGCCACAGAATGATCCAGGTTACGACCCCGCTGTAGAGTAAGGTAGAGAAAGCGCCGATAATCTGCAAGGTGACATTACCATCTACACCGCTGATGGCTTTATCCACGAACACGCCAGTCAGGATTGCCCCGACAAGGCCACCGACCCCGTGAATACCAAACACATCCAGGGAATCATCAGCACCTAATAGTCGCTTGAGCCCGGTGGCGCCCCAGTAGCAGAACAAGCCGGCTGCCAGGCCAATTGCCAAAGCGCCTTGTACGGTAACAAAACCTGAAGCTGGGGTGATGGCCACTAGCCCACCCAACGCACCTGAACAAGCGCCCAGCAAGGTTGCATGTTTTTTCTTGACCCATTCCACCAACATCCAGCTCAAGGCGCCTGTAGCGGTGGCCAACTGCGTCACGAGCATGGCCATGCCAGCGCGGCCATCTGCCGCAATCGCCGAGCCCGCATTGAAGCCGAACCAGCCCACCCACAGCAATGAAGCGCCAAGTAGCGTGTAGATGAGGTTATAGGGCGGGAAGGGTTCGCGGCCATAACCACGGCGGGTTCCCAGCATGTAGGCGCAAACCAGCCCGGCGATGCCGGCATTGACGTGAACGACAGTGCCGCCAGCAAAATCGAGTACGCCTTGTGAGGCGAGCCAGCCGCCTGGTTCCCATACCCAATGTGCCACGGGAGCATAGACGAAGATGGACCACAGCAGCATAAAGACCATCATGGCCGAGAAACGCATACGCTCAGCAAAAGCCCCTGTGATCAGCGCTGGCGTGATGATGGCGAAGGTCATCTGGAACATGACGAACACTGATTCAGGAATGCTGGGAGCAATATGGCTGACGCTGAGCTCATTGGCCTGCTTGAAATAGGTGAGCCCATCCAGCATTACACGGTCCAGGTTGCCAATGAACATATTGCCCGGAGTGAATGCTAGGCTGTAGCCGATCACGACCCAGACGATGGTCATGAGGCAGCAGATGGCAAAGCTTTGCAAGGCGGTAGCGAGTGCGTTTTTCTTACGTACCATCCCTGCATAGAACAAGGCGAGGCCAGGGATAGTCATGAGCAGCACGAGTGCAGTCGAGGTCAACATCCAGGCAGTATCGCCGGAGCTGATCTGGTCAAAGCTTGTGATATAGGGCGAAGTCCGCAGGGATGGGGGAGCTGCCTCAGGCACTGTAGGCGCAGCTCCTTGGGTTATTGCCTGCACAGCAGAACCCACTGCGGGCGGTGCCAGCTCGGCCGGTACTGCTTCTGGTACCGTTGCTTCTGGACCTGCCATCCCCTCCTCGCCATCTACCGGCATATCGAGTTGCTGTTCGCTTTCGTCCCGGGCCGTAGCCGGTCCTTCCATCCCCTGCTCTGCGTCTGCATACCCTGAGCACGTGACGAAAGCCATGAATGCACTCAGGCAGATTCCCCTCTTGAGATTGAAACGCATGCTACCCCCTTGTTCTCAGATTTATACAGGCAACAAATTGATGCTTACTTACTGAAAAACTCCTTGGGTGAATACGTAGTGCCCGCCAAGGTCTTGCTGGTCTCTTTAACGGCCTGCCGTATGATCATGATGGCCGTCTCTCTATCGATTCTTTCCTGCAGCCATATCACGAGATGTTCAAGCAGCGTTTTGAGCTGACCGGCGCGGTAAGGCCGCACCTGTTCCGTCTCCCCTTTGAGCAACAGATCCAAGACCTGCTGTTGTTGCGCTGGAGACCAGGGCAAGTTGTCCACCACTTCGGTCAGGAAATCACGGCTGGCGGTGACCTCATGAGGGCTGTGCTGTTCAATAGCCGTCATCAGGGCGGGCAGCAATGCTTTGAAACATTCGAATTCAGGGGTACGTACTGAAGCCTGCACCTGAAGATCCTCGGTGGGTTTAAGCACCACCTCTTCCCTGACTTTCGCCTTGGTTTTGACGGGATCAGGCTGCTGGTCAGGCAATGGCCTCAGCTCGTTGATATTTCCGACCAGCGCCCGATTCATCGCGCGCACCAGTTCATGCTGACGTGCGGGCTGACCATAGGTATCACACACTTCACGCGCGAATTGATTCAATCCCCCGAATACCGAACCTGTCGCCGAGAATTTTTTTACCCATGCATGCAATGCATTCGCTGCATCGCTTTCCGCCAGGATTCCGCACAATGCATGGTGGATGGCTCTTTTCTGCCACACCAGCTCGTCGGCGAGTTCTAACTGTTTACCCATACGTTCCCCCCGTGAAGATGGCTCGAGTAATCATGTTGCTTTTCTCATCCCAAAAAGGTCGTTACCTTGCAACCGCTGCGATTACACATCAGCGCTATGGCAATTGAATCAAATTGGAATGCGCACCCAGGAATGAGCAAGACGTGTGCCAAAGCCGGCACAAGGGTTGTAGGGTATCGAGGAAAGAGGGTGAAACGTGGCGGCGAATGCCGCCACGCTTGGATGCAACTAGGGGATTAGCTCAGCTTGCCGTGGCACTGCTTGTACTTCTTGCCGGAGCCACATGGACAGGGATCATTGCGCCCTACTTTGGTGCCCGCGCGTTCAAAGGGCACTGCGGCAACAGGCTCGTCGGTCTCTTCTGGTACCTTGCCCAGTGCCTCGTCATAGTCAGCATGCTGGTACTGTACATTTTCGACCTCAGCGGGCTTTTCGACCGCGTCGACGTCTGCTTGGCTTCTTACTTGTACCAACATGGTGATCTGCGTGACTTCACGCTTCACCGTATCCAGCAATGAAGAGAATAACTCAAAGGCTTCGCGCTTATATTCCTGCTTGGGGTTCTTCTGCGCGTAGGAACGCAGATGAATGCCTTGGCGTAAATGATCGAGCGCAGCCAGATGCTCGCGCCAATGGTTATCCAGACTTTGCAGCATTACAGAACGCTCGAACTGACGCATGATCTCGTTGCCTGCCTGGTTCTCTTTTTCGCGATATGCCCCATCGGCAACATTGATGATCTGTTCGCGAATGGATTCCTCATGCAGCTCCGGATTGGTTTCCAGCATCTTCTGCAGTGGGATCACCAAGCCAAGCTCGGCTTCAAGCGCCTTTTCCAGCCCAGGCACGTCCCACTGCTCTTCCACGCTCTCGGGGGGGATGTAGGTGGAGATGGTGTCATTGATGACATCATGCCGCATGGCGATGACTGTCTCAGCGATATCTTCCGCCTCCAGCAGTTCATTGCGCTGTTCGTAGATCACCTTGCGCTGATCGTTGGCAACGTCATCGTATTCCAGCAGCTGCTTGCGGATGTCGAAGTTACGGCCTTCGACCTTGCGCTGTGCATTCTCGATGGCGCGTGTAACCCATGGGTGCTCGATGGCCTCGCCTTCTGGCATTTTGAGGCGCTCCATGATGGCGGAAACGCGATCAGAGGCAAAAATGCGCAGCAATGGGTCTTCCAGTGACAGGTAGAACCGACTGGAACCCGGGTCACCCTGACGGCCTGCGCGACCACGCAGCTGGTTATCCACGCGCCGCGATTCGTGGCGTTCGGTTCCTACGATATGCAAACCGCCGGCTGCCAGCACGGCGTCATGGCGTTTCTGCCATTCCGTGCGCAGGTTGCTGATGCGGGTTTCCTTCTCGGCATCGGACAAGTTGGCATCATTGCGCACCTCGGCGATTTCCGGCTCGGGATTACCGCCCAGTACGATGTCCGTACCACGGCCTGCCATATTGGTAGCAATGGTGATGATGCCGGGGCGGCCTGCCTGCACAATGATCTGTGCTTCGCGTTCATGCTGCTTGGCATTGAGCACCTGGTGCTCGAGTTTGGCCTTGTTGAGCAACTGCGAGATCAGCTCGGAGTTTTCAATCGAGGTCGTGCCGACCAGTACAGGCTGGCCGCGTTTCTGGCTGTCCTTGATGTCTTCAATGACTGCCTCGTATTTTTCCTTGGCCGTGCGATAGACCTTGTCCATCATGTCCTTGCGCACCATAGGTCGATGCGTTGGGACCACCACGGTTTCCAGACCATAGATCTGGTTGAATTCGTATGCTTCGGTATCGGCCGTGCCAGTCATGCCGGCAAGCTTGTTGTACATGCGGAAGTAGTTCTGGAAGGTGATCGAGGCTAAGGTCTGGTTCTCTTTCTGGATCGGCACGCCTTCCTTGGCTTCCACTGCCTGATGCAACCCATCCGACCAGCGGCGGCCAGGCATCATCCGGCCCGTAAACTCGTCAACAATGGTGACTTCGCCATCTCTCACGACGTAATGCTGGTCACGATGGTAGAGCGACTGCGCCTTGAGTGCTGCGTACATGTGATGTACGAGCGTGATGTTGGAAGCGTCATAGAGACTGCTGCCTTCTGCCAATAGGCCGGCTTCACTTAACAGCGCTTCGGCATGCTCGTGGCCCTGCTCGGACAGCAATACCTGATGCGACTTCTCGTCCACCCAGAAATCGCCTTCGCCCTCTTCTTCTTTCTGACGGACCAGCTTGGCGGCAATGCCGTTCATCTGCACGTACATATCCACACTGTCATCCGCCTGACCGGAAATGATCAGCGGTGTACGCGCCTCATCGATCAGGATGGAGTCCACCTCATCCACCAGCGCGTAGTTGAGCTCGCGCTGCACCCGGTCCTGCACGGAATGGACCATGTTGTCGCGCAGGTAATCGAAACCAAATTCGTTGTTGGTACCGTAAGTGATGTCAGCCGCGTAGGCTTTCTGTTTTTCATCATGCGGCATCTGTGAGAGGTTGATGCCGACCGTCAAGCCGAGGAAATTGTAGAGGCGGGCCATCCATTCGGCATCGCGTCGTGCCAGGTAGTCGTTTACGGTGACCACGTGCACACCCTTGCCGGTGAGCGCATTCAGATAAGTGGGGAGTGTCGCAACCAGCGTCTTGCCCTCGCCGGTACGCATTTCGGAAATCTTGCCCGCATGCAGCACCATGCCGCCGATCAGCTGTACGTCGAAGTGGCGCATGTCCAGCACGCGGCGACCGCCTTCACGTACTACGGCAAACGCTTCAGGCAACAAGTCATCAAGCGATTCGCCATCCTGGTATCGCTGCTTGAATTCGGCAGTCTTGGCGCGCAGTGCTTCATCGCTGAGGGCCTGCATGTCGCCTTCTAAGGCATTAATGGTTTGTACCTTCTGGAAATACTGCCGGATGAGCCGTTCGTTACGACTGCCGAAGAATTTCTTGAACACCGTGGATAACATGGAGTAGCACCAACTTTCCGCTGCGCGGAAACCTCTCAATAGGCTGGATCGATAAGGAAAAAAGCGATTTTAAATGTAGTCTGGCATTCTACACAAATGCCATGGGCATATAGTATGGCTCAGCTGGGGAGTTTTGCACGGCCTTGCAGATACTTGCGGGGGTCTAGCGGTACGCCTTTCATGCGCACTTCGAAATGCAGATGGGCACCGGTGGATCTGCCTGTACTGCCGACTTGGCCGATAATCTGACCTTTTTTCACCCGCTCGCCCACCTTGACCAAGATAGCAGATGCGTGGGCATATCGTGTTTCCAGACCTGAGCCGTGATCAATCTTGATCAGGTTGCCATAATCGGGAGTCAATGTTGCGACCCTGACAATGCCTGTTGCTGCGGCATAGATGGGAGAGCCCATGGAGGCCACGAAATCAAGGCCTTCGTGGAAGGCCATCTTGCCGGTGAAAGGATCAACGCGCCAGCCATAGCCTGAGGAATTGAACCCTACACCCACCGGCTTGCCGCTGGGCATCGTGCTCTTGCGCATGCTTTGCTGAACCAGCAGGCTCTCCAGCATTTCCAGCCGGTCGCTCCGCTGTTCGACCTCGGCCATGAGCTCATCAATTTTTTGTTTCAGCTGCTCTTCGGTGAGGCCATAAGCATGCACCTGAGGACCGCCACGATTTGCGCCCTTGGTCGTTTCGAGTTCTTTTTCCTTCATGCCCGCCAGCTCTGCCAGGCGATCGCCGAGGGCATCGAGCCTGGTCACGCGTGCCTGGATTTCACCGAGTTGCAGGGCCAGTGCATCCAAATGTTCCTGGCGGTTATTCAGAGTGAATTGAAGAGGGTGGGGTATAAGGGATTTTACAGCGTGGTGCTTGTCGGAGCCCTGTGGCAGAATAAAGGCAAGTGTCAGGATTACCGAGAGCGCGACAAGCGCAGCCCCCAGCAGCAACACTTGCAGCAGGCCAAGGGATTTAGGCTTGGCCATGCTATTTGAGACAAAGATGATATTCATGCAAATCCCCTTTTTGCGAGGTCCCCGGCATGCGGCGCATTAGTGCGTTATTTAAAGGCAATGCCGAGTTAGCGGCCTTATCTGGCCAGTCGGACAGTCTCGCTGTCTCGCAAAAGTTTTGGCAGGCAGTAGTGCCCGACCCCCTGAAGAAATTTACACTGGCCGGCAGCATCAAACACAAACGCCTGACCGTGTATGCAGACAATGGCGCAATTGCTACCAAAGTCAAATTATTATTGCCTAGTTTATTGATAAAGCTGCAAAAGCAAGGACTTGAAGTTACTTCAATTCGGGTAGAAGTGCAAGTCAAATCTTCCCCGCGTAAACCTTCTAAAACACCACGCAGCATTAGCCCGCAATCCTCTTCGAGCCTACGTGCCCTGGCGCAAGAACTTGATGGATCGGCTTTGGGCGAAGCACTTGCCAGACTTGCCCGCAGGAGCTGATGCTGGACAACGAATTCGTCATTGAAGTGGATGCGCTTGCCAAGCGTTTTGGCCAGGTCAGCGCAGTGGACGGCATCAGCTTCAAGGTAAGGCGCGGCGTTACCACTGCTTTATTGGGCGGCAATGGCGCGGGCAAAACCACTACACTGGCCATGCTGCTAGGCTTGCTGCTGCCGACATCCGGCAATATATGGATCCTCGGGGAAAACATGCTGCAGCACCGCTACCGGCTGCTGCATCGCATGAATTTTTCATCGCCTTATGTCGACCTGCCGCATCGTCTGACAGTTCGCCAGAACCTGAATGTCTACGGGCATCTGTACCGTATGCAAAACCTCAAGGGCCGCATCGAGCAACTGGCAACCGAACTTAACCTGAATGATTTCCTGGATCGCCGTTTCGGGCGGCTTTCCGCCGGCCAAAAAACCCGCGTGTCGCTTGCGAAATCGCTGCTCAATGAACCCGAGCTGCTGCTGCTTGACGAGCCTACTGCCTCGCTTGATCCCGACACCGCTGACACCATACGCACACACCTCGAACGCTACCAGAAGCGCACGGGTGCCACTATCCTGCTTGCTTCACACAACATGACCGAAGTGGAACGCATGTGTACTGACGTCATCATGCTGCGTCAGGGCAAGGTCGTCGACATTGGCACCCCAGATGCATTGATCGCACGTTATGGTCGCAGCTCGATGGAAGAGGTGTTCATCGATATTGCACGTAACCAGCGTAACGGAGACTACGCCTAGTGGCTGCATCGGACGTCAATTTCTCGCCGCGCCGCATCCAGGCCTTGCTACTGCGGCATCTCTACCTCATGCGGACTTCTTGGCCGCGCATCCTTGAGATGATCTACTGGCCCACGGTGCAGATGATCCTGTGGGGGTTCATCACGCTATACCTCAGGAACAATGACAGCTTCGTCGCACAGGCTGGCGGCATATTGATTTCAGCAGTACTGTTGTGGGATGTGCTGTTTCGTGGGCAGCTCGGCATTGCATTGGTGTTCATGGAAGAGATGTGGTCACGCAACCTCGGGCATCTGTTCGTGAGCCCGCTGCGGCCCTACGAGCTTGTGGTCTCGCTGATCCTCATGAGCCTGATTCGAACACTGATTGGTGTCGGCGGCGCTGCGCTAATTGCCATTCCGCTATTCGACTTCAACATCTTCACCTTAGGCCTGCCGCTGCTGAGCTTCTTCCTCAACCTCATCGTCATGGGCTGGGCCATTGGCTTATTGGTAGCTGGGATTGTGTTGCGCTATGGCCTGGGCGCCGAGAGCATCGCGTGGATTGCGGTATTTGCCATTCAGCCCATCAGCGCGATTTACTATCCTGTGGCAGTGCTTCCGGACTGGTTGCAACCCGTAGCCTGGAGCCTACCCTCCAGTTATGTGTTCGAAGGCATGCGCGAGCTGCTGTTCAAGCACAGCTTTAACACCACTTTGTTGTGGCAGGCGCTGGCCCTTAATGTGCTTTATCTCATCGGCGGCATTTCCGCTTTTCTGGCATTCTTCCGCGCAGCAAGACGGCGCGGACTATTGCTGCAGATCGGCGAGTAGGCAAATAAAAAAGCCCGCAAGATGCGGGCTTTTTTACGGACATCGCAGATTACAAGATAGGAATAATCAGCAGCGCCACGATATTGATGATCTTGATTAACGGGTTCACGGCTGGGCCGGCAGTATCCTTGTAAGGATCACCGACGGTATCACCGGTGACGGCTGCCTTGTGTGCGTCAGAGCCCTTGCCGCCATGATGGCCGTCTTCAATATATTTCTTGGCATTATCCCAGGCACCGCCGCCGGTCGTCATTGAAATGGCTACGAACAAACCGGTGACAATGGTACCGATGAGCAGGCCGCCCAGTGCTTGTGCCCCCAGGAAATATCCCACGAGGATAGGCACCAGTACTGGCAGCAGGGATGGCACGATCATTTCCTTGATGGCCGCCTTGGTCAACATGTCCACGGCACGGGAATAATCGGGCTTGGCCTTGCCGGTCATGATGCCAGGAATCTCCTTGAACTGACGGCGTACTTCGACGACCACAGATGCGGCTGCCCGACCTACTGCTTCCATCGCCATGGCACCGAATAGGTAGGGGATCAGCCCTCCAATGAAGAGGCCGATGATGACGTAATGGTTAGAGAGGTCAAAGGTCGTCGCGCCGCCGCTATGCGCACTGAGCTCATGCGTAAAGTCGGCGAACAGCACCAGTGCTGCCAAACCAGCGGACCCGATGGCATAACCTTTGGTCACAGCCTTGGTCGTGTTGCCTACAGCATCCAATGGGTCGGTGATGTTGCGGATGGCAGGCGGCAGCTGGGCCATTTCGGCGATGCCACCGGCGTTATCTGTGATCGGGCCATAGGCGTCGAGAGCTACGATGATGCCTGCCATGGACAGCATGGCGGTCGCTGCAATGGCAATCCCATAGAGGCCGGCCAGGTAGTGCGCACCCCAGATACCGAGGCAGATGACCAGTACGGGTGCTGCTGTAGCTTTCATTGAAATGCCCAGGCCAGCGATGATGTTGGTGGCATGGCCCGTCGTTGAGGCTTGAGCCACGTGCTGGACCGGCTTGTACTCCGTTGCCGTGTAGTACTCCGTAATCACTACCATGGCAGCTGTTACACCGAGTCCCACCAACGAAGCCAGGAAGATATTCAGGGAGGAAATGCCTAGTTCGTTATCCGCCATCAGGGCATCGGTGACGAAATAAAAGGCAATCGCAGACAAAATGCCTGCCACGGCCAGGCCGCGGTACAAGGCATTCATGATCTTGCCGCCTTCGCGTGCCTTGACGAAATAGGTACTGATGATCGAGGCAATAATGGAAACACCGCCTAATACCAGCGGGTAAACCGCAGCATTGGTGGAATCAGGCATGAGCAATGCGCCCAGCAGCATGGTGGCGATGATGGTCACGGCATACGTCTCGAACAAGTCGGCTGCCATGCCGGCGCAATCGCCTACGTTGTCGCCTACATTATCGGCGATGACGGCGGGATTACGCGGGTCATCCTCGGGGATACCAGCTTCCACCTTGCCGACAAGGTCAGCGCCAACATCAGCACCCTTGGTAAAGATACCGCCGCCCAAACGGGCGAAGATCGAGATCAGTGAGCTGCCAAAAGCCAGACCAACCAGCGGTGCCATGCTCACTGGAGAACCCTCAGGCGTGATGGACACGAGGTAGGCATAGTAACCAGCCACGCCTAGCAGGCCCAGGCCTACCACCAACATGCCGGTGATAGCACCGCCTCTGAAAGCCACTTGTAATGCAGAGTTGATGCCGTTGTGAGCAGCTTGTGCGGTGCGCAGGTTGGAACGTACGGAGATGTTCATGCCGATGTAGCCGGCAGCGGCGGAAAGCATGGCGCCGATGGCAAAGCCTATCGCGGTTAGCATGCCTAGTGTAGGCCAGATGATGGCAAACAGAAGCAGCCCGACGATACCGATTGTGGTGTATTGCCTGTTGAGATAGGCAGAGGCGCCTTCCTGAACGGCAGCGGCAATTTCCCGCATTCGCTCATTACCGGTTGGCTGTGCCAACACCCATCGAATTGTTATTCCACCATAGACAAGCGCGAGAACTGCACACGCCAGAGCAAACACAAGACTTTGCGACATCAACAATCTCCCCTTCTATACAAAGGCTGAAATCTGGGCCAGCCATTGAGCCCGATGTACCGGAAAGCTGCAGGCGATTCATGCCGCACGGCACGAATACGACGTGCCTGCCGCGTTGCAGCTTACCGGAATTTTTCAGCTTGCGGAAGCGAGTGCACCGAAAGTGCGCAAAGCCAATCGTCGGGGGATTATTAGAAAGCGGGCTTGATCTCTTCGCTGTTATAGCGCTCTACGCCACTGAGGATTTCCTGGCGTGCTGAGTCGATGTCGGCCCAGCCCTCGATCTTGACCCACTTGCCCTTGTCGAGATCCTTGTAGTGCTCGAAGAAGTGCCAGATCATCTGCAAGCGCCATGGGGAGACATCAGCATGGGTCTTGTAAATGCTATAAAGGCCGCACACTTTATCGACCGGCACGGCCAGCACCTTGGCATCCGGACCCGCTTCGTCGGTCATCTTGAGCACGCCTAGCGGCCGGCAGCGTACAACCACACCAGGAATCAAGGGGACCGGTGTAATGACCAGCACATCCACGGGGTCACCATCTTCAGACAAGGTATGTGGGATATAGCCATAATTGCATGGGTATTGCATGGCTGTCCCCATGAAACGATCCACAAAAATGGCGCCGGTTTCCTTGTCCACTTCATATTTGACCGGGTCACCTTGCATCGGTATTTCGATGATGACGTTGAAGTCGTTGGGTAGATCTTTACCGCTTGGTACATCCATTAAAGCCACAATATTTCCTTAACGCTTTCTTTATCAATTAATCAAATAACACGTCAGACAACCGGCTTGAATTCATCCGCAGAGGAATCGTAGGCGGTCAGGATTCCTTTTTCTATATTGAAATGCCAGCCATGTAGCTTGAGTTCGCCTTTCTCCACACTCTGCTTGATCCACGGGAATGTCATCAGGTGATCCAGGGAAATCAGGATGCTTTCTTTCTCGCAGGCACACAGCTGCTCCAGACGCGGCGCAGCGGCCATTGTCTTCAGCACTTTTTCCCGCGCGGCGTGGGCCATGTTGACCCAGGGCTGGATGAATTCACTGCCTTCCAGCGCCACGCCACTGACCAGCGCCTGAATACCGCCACAGTACTGATGCCCCAGTACGATGATGTGCTTGACCTTGAGCGCACGCACGCCGAATTCCAAAGCAGCGCTGACCCCGTGATAACCGCCACCTTGTTCATACGGTGGCACCAGATTGGCCACATTACGCACCACAAACAGGTCGCCCGGCTTGCAGTCCATGATGATGGCAGGATCCACGCGAGAATCAGAGCAGGCGATCACCAGCGTATCCGGTGCCTGGCCCTGGCTCAGCTGTTCGAACAGCTCAGGGTCGCTATGGAAATAGTTGTCATGAAAACGCTTGTATCCGTCGATCAGTTTGTCAATTTCAGTCATTTTCACCTTACCATCTTCACTGTTGTTGTCATGATTTTTAATTGAAGCTCTGCACTCTGCCACAACTTCATCCGGCGTCAGCTTGAGCGCCAGATAGATGAGGCCAGGCAAAATGAGCACTTCATCGAGTTGTCCCAGCACGGGGATGAAATCCGGAATGAGATCGAACGGCAGCATCAGGTAGCCGATGGCCAGCCATAGCAAGCCCTTGGCCAGCCTTGGCGTTTCCGGATGACGCAATATCAAGCGATAGACGGTGAGTTCGTGCTTGAGCCGTCGAGCGATTTCCTTCAGCTTGAGTTTGCCGTTTTTCAGTCCGCGAGCTCTCTGCCGGTTAACTTCCTGTAGGCCTCTAAGTATTTGGCGCTGGTCTTTGCCGCTACCTCAGCAGGCAGCTCCGGCGCGGGCGGTTTCTTGTTCCAGCCTGAGGCTTCCAGCCAGTCACGCACATACTGTTTGTCAAAACTGGGTGGATTCTTGCCTGGCATATACTTGTCGGCAGGCCAGAAACGCGAGGAATCCGGAGTCAGCACCTCATCGATCAGGTACAGGTTACCTGCTTCATCCAGGCCAAACTCAAACTTGGTGTCCGCAATAATGATGCCGCGTGTCAGTGCATACTCGGCCGCTTCCTTGTAGAGCTGCACACTTACCTTGGCAACTTTAGCCGCCAACTCTGCTCCCATGAGCTCAGCCGCCTGCTGCAGGGTGATGTTCTCGTCATGGGCTCCCAACTCAGCCTTGGTAGATGGCGTAAAGATCGGCTCGGGCAGTCTCGATGCCTCCTGTAAGCCAGCAGGAAGCTGAATGCCGCAAACAGTACCGCGCGCCTGGTATTCCTTCCAGCCGGAACCCGACAGATAACCCCTCACAATCGCTTCCACTGGCAAGGGCTTGAGTTTTTTTGTCACAATGGCACGGCGATGCAACTGCGCTTTTTCAGCTGGGTCGTTGACCACACTCTGCGGATCAATGCCAGTCAGGTGATTAGGGATGATATGACCCAGTTTCTCAAACCAGAAATTGGCGATCTGGGTTAGCACAGCGCCCTTGTGTTGGATGGGCGTTTGCAGTACGACGTCAAAGGCCGAAAGGCGATCCGTGGTCACCAGCAGCAAGCAGTCTCCCAGATCATAGATGTCACGCACCTTGCCCTGGTTGATCAGCGGCAGGCTGTTGATATGGCTTTTCAGTAACGGCGCACTCAAGGTTCAATCATCCCCATCAATATTCGGGTCCCACTCGGATTTTTGGTCTACATTGTCGCCGCGCCGCATAGCCTGTTCATACAGCATGGCGTGGCGCATGCGTAAATCATCGGGTAAATTTCGCGGTTCGTTGTCGTACTGCATCCAGGCAGCAGCAACTTTGCTTGATAACGCCTCCATGCGAGCGGCATCCCAGCCTTCGCAGGTTTCAGCAGATGCTATTATCTCAAAAACCCAGGCATCCATGACAACTCTGCCAAATGGGGTCAATCCGCCCGCTTCGTCTTTATATATTCCGGGGTAAGTTTGGGTGATCAATTTCAGTCCTTGTTGTCACTCAGTGCAGCCTCACATCATACCATTCCTTAGCTCAGCCTTCCGAGTGTTAGCTACCCCCTAGAACATTCCCGACAAGCTTTTCTAGACTGGACTTGCTTCCGCTAAGGGCTGCTATATGACTTTGCATCGTTACAAAAACCGGCATCACGATTCCGGTGTCACTGCGTACGAAATCGGAGACGACTACATCAAGGTCGAATTCTCAGACGGCCCGCTTTACCTGTATACCCACGATGTTCCTGGCCCTCGCCAGGTGGAGCAGATGAAAAAGCTGGCAAAGGAAGGCAAGGGACTCAGCGCATTCATCAGCCGTCATGTCAGGGACAAGTACGCATCGCGGCTGAGATGAAATGTCAGCTCATCTGTGGGCTATCAAACCAACGTTTAGGAATGAGCTCTGATAGTTTGGCGGCTTACTGTAGCCTCCACTCTCCGGGAAACATTTATTGGCCTCCGACTCCGCATTGGCCCCTAATTCTTCGCACGTTGTCGGCATTGATGCTGTTCGCTTTCTGGCAGCCGTGCTGGTCATGTTTTTTCATTATGGCTTCTGGGTGGGGTTCAAAACGACCACCAGCGCTCATCAAATCAGTCAGGGACTCGTTTCTTATCCTGAGCTTTTTGAATGGACGAAATTCGGCTGGATAGGCGTTCAGGTTTTTTTTGTGATTTCCGGCTTCGTGATTGCCTATTCTGCCGAAAGAGCTACCGCTTATAGATTCCTGGTCGCGCGCGTCGTCAGGTTATTTCCGGCAGCCATCATCTGCGCCACGATTTCGCTGATTGCCTCCATCCTGGTCAGCTATACCTCCCACTCAGAGCTATTCATTGCCTATATCAAGAGCGTGACCCTGTGGCCACAAGGCCCCTGGATCGACGACTCCTACTGGACACTGGCGATTGAATTGTTTTTCTATGCCCTGGTATTCATGCTCATCAGCTTTGATAGATTCCATTTGATGGCTCGTATGGCAATCGTCATTGGCCTGACCAGCGTTGGCTTCAACATCATTGCCTTGTTGCATCAGTCTTCTGCTTCTGCCCTCATTCCACATCTGCTCTTCAAGATACAGGATTCACGGGTCGCTGATTTACTGCTGCTCAACCATGGAATGTTTTTCGCACTAGGCGTTTTTCTATGGCTTCAGCTTTTGAAGAAACCTGCCAAGCAGCATATCTTCTGGTGTTGCGTATTTATCCTGGCAGGTCTTACCCAGATCGCGGCAACAGTTGGCAGCTTCGATGCCAAAGGTGCCGACATGCCGCTGCTGTTACCCATGGCACTCTGGCTTCTGGCGCTTGGCATTATCGTTTTTTCGGTCGTCCTCAACCCCATATTTGCTTCGTCACCTGCCTGGATAAGAAAAACATTGCGCCGCATGGGATTGATGACTTACCCCCTCTACCTGCTACACCAGAATGTGGGGCTCGCCGTCATTGGTCAGCTCACCAAGCTGGGCGTTCAGCCCTATCTATCTCTGGGAATTGGCGTCGCGTTTGCACTAAGCGCCAGCTGGGCTATTTCTGTTTACCTTGAACCCCATGTGCAGAAAGCCATGAAATCGGTGTTGATCAGTCTCGGTGACAAGGCCGGTGCAGGGACTAGCAGTGTCAGCAAGGCAACAGGGGCTACCTAGCTACCCCTGACCACGGCGGCCAGTTCGCCCTTGCGGTAACGCTCAGCCATTTGATCAGTGGAAACAGGCTTGATCTTGCTGGCCTGGCCCGCCGAGCCGAAAGCTTCGTACCTTGCCTTGCATAGGGCTTGCATGCCCTTGGTTGCCTCCAGCAGGAATTTGCGCGGGTCGAACTCCGACTTGTTATCTGGTGAAGAAAGAAAGCGCCTGACCGCACCCGTAAATACCATGCGTAAATCAGTATCAATATTGACCTTGCGCACGCCATGCCGGATGCCTTGCACAATCTCTTCCACCGGCACCCCATAAGTCTCTGGAATGCTCCCACCGAACTCATTGATGATCTGTAGCCATTCCTGCGGCACCGAGGAAGAGCCATGCATGACCAGATGCGTATTTGGAATACGCGCATGGATATCGCGCACGCGATCAATGGCAAGGATCTCGCCCGTGGGCGGGCGCGTGAACTTGTAGGCGCCATGTGACGTGCCGATGGCAATGGCCAACGCATCTACACCCGTTTTCTGTACAAAATCCGCTGCTTCCTCGGGATCGGTCAGCATCTGTGAATGCTCGAGCTGTCCTTGCGCCCCATGGCCATCTTCCTCGCCCGCCATACCCTTTTCCAGTGAACCCAGCACGCCGAGTTCACCTTCCACCGAAACACCGATGGCATGAGCGATGTCCACCACCTGTCTGGTGACCTTTACGTTGTAGTCGAAGTCTGAAGGCGTCTTGGCATCTTCCAGCAGCGAGCCATCCATCATGACGCTGGTAAAGCCCGAGCGCATCGCCTGGATACACACGGCTGGAGACGCGCCATGATCCTGATGCAGTACGACAGGAATATGCGGATAAGCTTCGATGGCAGCCGCCACCAGATGGCGCAGAAAGGGTTCACCGGCGTATTTTCGCGCACCTACAGAAGCCTGCATGATGACCGGGCTATCGCATTCATTAGCGGCCTGCATGATGGCCTGTACCTGTTCCAGATTATTGATGTTGAATGCCGGCAGGCCATAGCCATGCTCTGCTGCGTGGTCGAGGACTTGCCTGAGCGATACAAGCGCCATACTTACTCCTGATTTTCCTTTAGCATTTGAAACCCGGTTTCCTGATGCAGATCTGCACCGGGCTCCCCTACCTTGATGACCTTGAGCGTATTGGTGCGGCCGGCTGTGGTAATTGGCTCGCCAAAAGTCAGCAGCACCAGATCACCCCGCTGCACCACACCATTGCTCAGCAAGGTTTGTTCCATCTCGTGCAGGATATCGTCACGCGTTTTATTGGCTTGGTCCACGGGATAAGGATAAACACCGCGGTACAGGGTGAGCTTGCGTCGCGCCACCTTCTCGGGGGACAAGGCGTAAATGGGGACCAGGGTATGTGCGCGTGACAGCCACTGGGCCGATGCCCCGGATTGGGTCAAAGCGGCAATCGCCTTGATACCGAAGTGGCGCGCAATGAATATGGCGGCCATGGCAACGGCCTCATCCACGCGCTCGAAACTCTCATCAAAGCGCTGATCAATACGGTGTGCGTAGTATTCCTTCTCGGCCTGCAAGCAGACGCGATGCATGGCAGCAACGGCCTCCAGCGGATAGCGTCCGATTGCGCTTTCGGCAGACAGCATGATGGCGTCGGTACCGTCCAGTACAGCATTGGCTACATCCGACACTTCCGCGCGGGTGGGGATAGGATTGGTGATCATCGACTCCATCATCTGCGTCGCCGTAATGACCAGCTTGTTACGGTCGCGTGCCATGCGAATCATGCGCTTTTGCAAGCCTGGCACGGCTGCATCGCCGACTTCCACACCCAGGTCGCCACGCGCCACCATAATGACATCGGCAGCATCGATGATTTCTTCAAGTACTTCGATGGCTTCGGCGCGTTCGATCTTGGCCACGACACTGGCAGTGCCACCTGCCTTCTTGATGAGCTCACGGGCCTCGTTGATATCTGCTGCAGAACGGGGAAAGGAAACAGCAATAAAATCTGCCTCCAGCGCCACCGCCGTTTTGATGTCCTGCTTGTCTTTATCCGTCAAAGCAGCCGCTGAAAGCCCGCCGCCCTGACGATTGATGCCCTTGTTATCCGACAGCTTGCCGCCAAGCTCAATCACGCAATGCACTTCGTTGCCCTTCACCGCTTCCACTGACATGACAATACGTCCATCGTCCAGTAGCAGTACTGTGCCCAGGCTGACTTCCTGCGGCAGTTGTTTGTAATCAAGGCCAACGCGCTGCTGGTTGCCCAGTTTGCAGTCGGCATCCAGAATGAATTTATCGCCCTGGTTAATCTCTATGCTGCCGTTCTCAAACTTGCCGATGCGGATCTTGGGGCCTTGCAGGTCGCAGAGCACGCCGATCGGCCGGCCCAGCCGAGCGGCAATGGAACGCACGTGTTCGGCGCGCTGGATATGTTCCTCTGGCTTGCCATGTGAAAAATTGAGGCGCACCACGTCGACACCAGCCATGATTATGCGCGCCAGCATCTCTTCGCTGCTGGATGCCGGCCCCAATGTCGCTACAATCTTGGTTTTACGTATGGTCAAATCCTATTCCCTGAAAAACGAAAGGGAGTTCCACCCAACCAGCAGAAGCTCCCCATGATTTAAGTGCAGGTCGAGCCTGCGTATTGTTTAGGTGTTGTTCTCGGACGTTCTGTTCGCTATGCCGTATTGGCCCTTTGCTCCAGGATCTCCACCGCTGGCAGTTTCTTACCCTCGAGGAACTCAAGAAACGCACCACCTGCAGTAGAAATGTAAGAGACCTTGTCGTAGATATCATACTTCTGGATCGCGGCAATCGTATCGCCGCCACCAGCCAAAGTGAAGGCCTTGGTATTGGCAATAGCCTCGGCGATCGTCTTGGTGCCTGCGCCGAACTGGTCGAATTCGAATACGCCCACGGGGCCATTCCAGACCACAGTGCCGGCTTGCATAATGATGTAGGCAAGCTGCTTGGCCGATTGGGGTCCGATATCAAAAATCATATCGTCGGGCGACACAGCATCTGCGTCCTTGAGAACCGCAGGCTCAGCCGCATCGAATTTCTTGCCGACCACAACGTCTACCGCAACAGGAACCGCGGCGCCACGCTGGGCCATGTTTTCCATGAGTTCCTGCGCAACCGGCACCAGATCATCCTCACACAAGGACTTGCCGACTTCCTTGCCGGCCGCCTTGAGGAAGGTATTGGCGATGCCACCGCCTACCACGAGCTGATCGACTTTCGACGACAAGCTTTCGAGCACGGTCAACTTGGTACTGACCTTGGAGCCACCTACGATGGCCACCATGGGACGCGCCGGACTACACAAGGCCTTGCCCAAGGCATCCAGTTCTTCCACCAGCAGCTTGCCAGCAGCCGCGACAGGCGCGAATTTGGCGACACCATGGGTAGAAGCCTCGGCACGATGCGCGGTCCCAAACGCGTCCATGACGAAGATATCGCACAGCCGGGCGTATTGCTGTGCCGTTTCATCATTGTTCTTTTTTTCGCCCTTGTTGAAGCGGCAGTTCTCAAGCAGAACCAGCTCGCCTTCAGCCACTTCGAAGCCACCCTCCACCCAATCCTTGATCAGGCGTATGGGTTTGCCGAGCTTTTGCGACAGCAGGTCGGCCACGGGCTTAAGCGAATTTTCTTCGGAGTAAACACCTTCTTCAGGCCGGCCTAGGTGGGAAGTAACCATGACGCGGGCACCGGCATCGAGTGCATGTTGGATGGTATCCATTGAAGCACAAATGCGTGCGTCGGAGGTCACTTTGCCGTCCTGCACGGGGACATTGAGATCGGACCGGATCAGGACGCGTTTGCCCTTGAGGTCCAGATCGGTCATTTTGATGACATTCATGAGTTATCCAATATGAGTCCAGTTGGCTGAATCAACAGGCGAGACGCTTTTAGGCAAGGCGCATGAAGCGCAAAGCTCAAGACAGTACATCTAGTACGGCGCTGAGCTTGAGCATTTGTGCAACGAAGCATAGAAGCGTCGCAGCCGTTGAGTCAGTTATTTGGCGCTCAT
>Ga0196976_1000456_pt1 | contig 25960 bp, 15 predicted proteins | sample S3v_513CmetaG_FD_148644 | JGI IMG/M metagenome (GOLD analysis project Ga0196976, IMG submission 148644) | Soil microbial communities from Anza Borrego desert, Southern California, United States - S3+v_5-13C | ecosystem: Environmental > Terrestrial > Soil > Desert | place: USA: California...
GTTCACGGTCACGCTCACGGTGACCGACAACTCCGGCTACACAGGTCAAATCGCGCAGAACGTGGTCGCCAGCAGCTACAGCGATCCGTGCGGCGGCGACGCATGCTGCGGCCTGTATTGCTGCGGCAGGCCGAACTGCATCGAGCCCTGAAGTTTCCCGAGAGCGGCAGCGCCGGCGCTGCCGCTCTCGTTCGCCGGATGGCAGCTATCGTTTGGCCGGCTCGTGCTGACATTTGGTGGCTGGAGCCGGAGTTTTGGCAGGTTCGAGCTGATCTCGAGTCGCTGGGAGTTGTCGTTTGTCAGTTTCGAGCTGGCGTTTGATGGGCTTGATGCTGTTGTTTGCCCGGTTCGAGCATTTGGTTCGTCGCCTGGACGTTGTCTTGATGTCGCCTCGAGCTCGTGGTTGCTTCCTGGCTGCTGATCGCAGCTCGGAATGGACAACACCGCAGCATCAGCCGAGCAAACGTCAGCTTCAGCCGAGCAAAGCCGCGGCGTGGCGGAACAAACATCAGCGCGAGCCGAACAACCACGGGCACGGACCGGTCAAATCGCAGCATCAACCTGACTGACGGAACCTTCGGCGCAATCAATTCGAATCGTCGACAGGACTCACCGGAAGCGTGGAGCGAGCCAGAATGACCGTCGCTCCTCCTTCAGCGCGGTGGCGTGAAGCCGAAACGGGCGGGCCGGTTATTGAGGTTGCGGATGAACCGGTCCTGCTGGATCTGCTCCATCGTCTTGCCGACTTTCACCAAGCAGGAGAAATGGGCGTTTGCGGAGAGATCGCGGTTCTTCTCCGGATTGTCGTGTTTCCACTGGATCTTCTTGGCGATCCAGGTGGCCTCGAAGTCCCTCAGCATGCCCCATGCGGCGAATCTCCCGCCGATGGTCGCGCCCGCGGCCGCTTTGGGATTCCCGGAGACGATGCCGGCCGCGGACGCACCGTAGAACGTCCGCTGCCGGCTTTCGAGATTGGCATCCGCTTCCACGCTGAACGTGCCACCCATGGCCTTCTCGAGGCCGCTCTCGTATTCATCGGAAACGCACTGTTTGTATTCGGTCGAATTCTCGTCCACGAAGAGCACCTGTCCGTTGCCCGCCGGCTGCTGCGGTTGCGATTGCTCTTTCCGCCTCCGCGCCGGTTTGCGGCCGCGCGGCCCCTTGGCGGGATCTTCGTCGTCGATGTCGAGGAGGTCGCCCATCATCGACCCGGCATCCTCGGACGACAGTCCCGTCGGATCGACCTTCGTCCACGGGTTGTTGCGGACGTACGCATAGCGATTGAGCCCATCCCTCAGTAACGGGTCGGGCGACAGCCATCGCCCGGTGACCGGGTTGTACAGGCGCGCGCCGTAGTCGTAGAAGCCGGTGGCGTCCTTCTCCTTGAAATTGAACTGCAGTTTCGGCTGGAACGGTCCCTCCACGCCGCGGTCCTGTCCCCAGGGCGTGTAGGAGACGACGTGAATCGGCGCGCCACCCTGGTCGGTCACCAGCGCCGAGCTGCCGAGATGGTCCGGGTGATAGAAGCGGAGCTGGCGGCCGTTGGGGGTGAGGTCCAGCCCCCCGCGCTCGGCGAACCCGCCGTAGTATTTGCGCCCGATTGCGTTCTCGAGGCGCATCGACGGCAGGTAATGCGTGGTCACCCCCTGCTCCGCCTTCCTCCACAGCTCCGTGTCGACATAAGACTTTTCGGCGATGACGGAGCCCGCCGCAATCCGGGTCGGCATGTTGACCGCGCTCCACTGCAGCGTCGTAGACGTTCCGATGGCCGTCACATTGCCGTTCTCGTCATAGGAGTACGCCTGGCCGCCGGAGCGGTCGAGGGCGTGCGGCCGGCCGGCGGCGCCGCCCGTGCCGTACGACTGCTCGATCATCCCCTTGAGCGTCAGGTTGCCGACGGCGTCGTACTGGTAGCGCTCGAGCACCGTCGTCCCCGCGGCGTCGAGCATGCCGGTCAACTGCCCCAGCTCGTCGTAGGTCAGCGTGAACGAATCGCCGGGATGGAGGTGATCGACCGTGCTCGTGACGTTGGCATCGTTGTCGTAGCCGTATTGATAATGCTGGATGGTCTGCCCTGCCGCATTGACGGTCGTGATCCGGCTCAGGAAGAGCGTGCCGTTGTCGTCGTACTGGAGCGTGGTGGCGGTGCCGTTGCCCAGCTCCGTCCGGATTACCTGCCCGCGGGCATTGAAGCGGACGTCGCGCACGACGTCGTCGGTGACGCCTTGAAACGTGCTGCGGACGCTCACCTGCTGCTCCGCGGCATCGTACGCATACGCTACCGTCTCGCCGTCGGGGAAGGTCTGGCCGGTGATGACGGTCCCGAGTCCGATGGCGGACGCGCTCTGGGGATAGCCGAACTGCGAGCGGAACACGCTGGCATGTCCCTGCAGCACGTGCTGGCTGGCCACGACGCGCCCCGCCGCGTCGTACTCGTTGAACGTGCGCGACTGGCTCGTGCCGACGGACGTGAGCCGCCCGAGCTGGTCGGTGCTGATATTGATTGCAGCCTGGGCGCTTACGACGGAGAACGACAGCACCAATGCGAACAGCGTTTTCATTTCACTGGCCTCCGGTTTCTCATCGGGGTCCGAGGCGCTCGATCTGGCCTCGGCAATTGGGGCATCTCCGATACAGGCTTTCGATGTACTGCGCCTCGCCCGCCCAGTACTTGCCGCCCTGCTGACGCAAATCCATGAGCACGCGGCCGCCGCGATTGATCGTTTCGACGATGGCCCGCTCACTGGCCTGCTGGATCTGCTGCGCGGTGGCTCCCTCGGGGAGCTGGCCGACGATCGTGGCGCCGTACTTGGCGGCTTTGTCCCTGAGGACCTGCTCACTTCCCTCGCCCGTGCCGAGATACAGGACCGGCACGGCGCCGCTGTCCGCCACGCGGCCGACCTGCCGCGTCAGGAAACCGCCGAGCGCGCTGAACGTCTTGCCGGTCGCGTACTCCCAGACCGCGCTCTCCGCGGCCCCTTCGACGTCGCCCTCGACGATGACCTGGAACCACGACCGCGCAAACGGCATCGTCTGCTCGAATGCGCCGCGAATGAAATTCGCGATCGTGTTGAGATCCTCGGCGAACTTCTCTCGTTCCCGCTGCCGTTGCCGCCACTCCTCCAACTCGGGGTCGTAATCCTCCTGATCGATGGGTCCGCGTGGATCCTGCGACTCGTGTCCGGTCGGATCGATCTTCGTCCAGGGATTGTTCCGCGCGTAGGCGTAGCGATTCGGCCCGTCCGCGAGGGAGGTATCGGGCGAGAGCCAGCGCCCGCTGAGGGGGTTGTACAGACGCGCGCCGTAGTCGTAGAAGCCGGTGGCGTCCTTCTCCTTGAAATTGAACCGCAGCTTCGGCCGGAACGGCCCTTCCACGCCGCGGTCCCCTCCCCAGGGCATGTACGACGCCGCGTGAATCGGCGCGCCGCCCTGGTCGGTCACGAGCGACGAGCTGCCGAGATGGTCGCGGTGATAGAAGCGGAGCTGCCGGCCGTTGGGAGTGAGGTCGAGCCCCCCGCGCTCGGCGAATGCACCATAGAACTTGCGTGCAATCGCGTTCTCGACGCGCATCGACGGGAGGTAATACGTGGTGACGCCCTGCTCCGCTTTCCTCCACAGGGTCGTATCGACGTACGCCTTCTCCGCGATCACGGCACCGGCCATGATCCGGGTGGGCATGTTCACGGCGTTCCACTGCAGCGACGTGGACGCCCCGATGGCGGTGACATTGCCGTTGTCGTCGTAGGAGTACGCCGCGCCGCCCGAGCGGTCGAGCGCGTGCGGCCGGCCGGCGGCGCCGCCCGTGCCGTACGTCTGGGCGATCGACCCCGCGAGGAGGAGGTTCCCGATGCCGTCGTACTGATAGCGCTCGAGGGCCGTCGTGCCGGCAGCATCGAGCATGGCCGTCATCTGTCCCAGCTCGTCGTACTGGAGCGTGAACGAATCGGCCGGATACACGGAATCGACCGTGCTCGTGACGTTGGTGTCGTTGTCGTAGCCGTACTGGATATCCTGGATCGTCTGGCCGGACCCGGTGACGGTCGTGATCCGCTTCAGGCGCTGGTTGCCGCTGTCGTCGTACTGGAGCGTGGTGACGGTCCCGTTTCCCAGCTCCGTTCGCGTCACCTGGCCGCGGGCGTTCGCGCGCACGTCGCGCACGATGTCGTCGGTAAGGCCCTGGAGCGTGCCCCGGACGCTCACCTGCTGCCCCGAGGCGTCGTACGTATACGTCACCGTCTCGCCGTCGGGGAACGTCTGGCTGATGACGACCGTCCCCAGGCCGACCGTGGAGGCCGGGTTCTGTGGATAGCCGAATTGCGTGCGGAAGACGCTCGAATGTCCCTGCAGCACGTGCTGCGTGGCCACCGCGCGTCCCGCGGCGTCGTATTCATTGAACGTGCGCGACTGGCTCGTGCCGGACGACGTGAGCCGCCCGATCTGGCCGGTGCTGATGTCGATCGCTGCCTGGGCGCTCCCGAACGGGAGCGCCAGCACGATGAGCGCGAGGAAGCTCGATCTGAGTCTCATGTCCGTCACCAGCCCGGCGTGTACTGCACGGTGGGATCGAAGTTCGTCGAATCGCAGACCCAGTCCCCGCCGCGATTGCTGATCGCGAAACTGATCGCCTCCCCGGCGGTGACCGCGGTCGTGACGTCGAACGCGAAGCCGGTGGCGTTGGCGTTGTCGATGGCCTGCTGCCACAGCACCTGCGCACCTCGCCGGATCGAGACGATCACGCCGTTGCCGCAGGTGGCGTTGCCGTCCGAGGCGTTGCCGGTGATGCGCACGGTCCCGGTCACGGGCGCTTTCCACTGGCGCACCGCGTCCGCGTAGGCACCGGGATGGCCGCCGACGCTCCAGAGCAGGAGGTACTGCTCCCCTCCGCGCCACATGTTCTCGGCCGGGAAGAAGGTCATCGGCGTGCTGTTGCCGTCGACGTAGTGCCACCCTCCCTGTCCCTGGATCGAGGAGAAGGCGGTCGAGGCGGTGTACGACGCCGGGGCCACGTACTGGATGGTGGGATCGAAATTCGTCCCGTCGCAGACCCAGTCGCCGCCGCGGCTGTTGATGACGAAGTTGAGCAGCTCTCCCGGCTGCACGTTGAGGGAGAGGTCGTACGCGAACCCGGTCGCGTTCCCGTTCTCGATGGTCTGCTGCCAGAGCAGCTGCGTCCCCCTGCGGATCGACACGATCACGCCGTTGCCGCAGGTGGCATTGCCGTCCGACGCGTTGCCGGTGATGCGAATGCTGCCCGCGAGCGGCACGCGCCACTGGCGCACGGCGTCGAGCGTGGGGCCGGGGTGGCCGCCGGCCGGCCACCACAGGCTGTAGTGCTCTTCACCGCGCCACAGCCCCTCGCTGGTGTTGAAGTTCATCAGCGCGCCGCTCGACGTGCGGTAGTACCAGTTCGCCTGCCCCTGGGTAGACGAGTAATCGGTCGAGGCGCGATAGGTCGTCGTGTAGACCACCGACGGGTCGAAGTTCGTGCCGTCGCACATCCAGTCGCCGCCGCGATTGTTGATGACGAAGTTGATCGGGTCGCCCGCCGCCACGGTGGTGGTGAGGTCGAAGGCGAAGCCGGTGGCATTGCCGTTCTCGATGGTCTGCTGCCACAGAACCTGCGTTCCTTTCCGGATGAAGACGACCACGCCGTTGCCGCAAGTGGCGTTGTTGTCCGCGACGTTGCCGCGAATGCGGACCGTCCCCGCCACGGGCGCTTTCCACTGACGCACCGCGTCCGCGTAGGCACCGGGATGCCCGCCGGTCTGCCCGAGCAGGTTGTATTGCTCGGCCCCGCGCCACATGTTCTCGGCCGGGAAGAAGCTCATCGGCGTGCCGTTCGAGTCGAGGTAGTACCAGTTCGCCACGCCCTGCGAGCCCGAGAAGTCCGCCGACGCGCGCGCCGTGCTGGATTGCGGTACGTAGGTGATGGTCGGGTTGAAATTGGTGGCGTCGCACATGTAGTCGCCGCGGCTGTTGATGACGAAGTTGATCTGTTCTCCGGCCGGCACGGCCAGGGTCAGGTCGTACGGGTAGACCGTGGCCACGTTGTCGAGCGGCTGCTGCCACAGCATCTGCGTGCCTCGCCAGATGGAGACGGTCGCGCCGTTGCCGCAGGTTACGTTCCCGTCCGAGGCATTGCCGGTGATGCGAATCGTTCCCGCGACCGGCGCCACCCACTGGCGCACCGCGTGCGCGGCGGCACCGGGATGGCCGGCAGCCTGCCAGAGCCGGTTGTAGTACTCCGCGCCCTGCCAGAGTCCCTCGGCGGAGCTCCAGTTCATCGCCACGCCGTTCGAGTCGAGGTAATACCAGTTCGCCTGTCCCTGCCTTGTCGAGAAATCCGCCGAGGCGTTGTACACGCCGGTGGCATTGACGATCGTGCTGCTGTTGACCGTGATCGTGACGCCGGCGCTCTCTACGACGATGCCGTCGGAGGTGGTCGCCTTCGCCGTCAGCACGTAGGTGCCGGGGATGGCGTTCGTCCAGACCACGCTGTACGGCGCGGCCGTGGCCGTGCCCAGGAGGGTCGACCCGCGGAAGAACTCGACCTTCGAGACCGCGCCGGTCGCCGAGGCCGTGAGCGTGACGTCGGCCGGGGTGGTGATCGCCGCGCCGTTCGCCGGCGCGGTCAGGCTGACGGTCGGCGCGGTGCCGATGGTGAGGCTCGCGGCATTCGAGGCGCCGCCGCCCGGCGCGGGATTGAGGACGGTGATGGCGAACGTGCCGGCCGTCTGGGCGTCGGAGGCGGGCATGGCCGCCGTGAGCTGCGTCGCGCTCACGAACGTCGTCGGCCGCGCGGCGCCATTGAAGGCCACGACGGCCCCGCTCACGAAATTGCTTCCGTTCACGGTCAGCGTGAAGGCGCCGCTGCCGACGGTCCGGCCGGCCGGGGCGATGCTGCTGATGATGGGCGCCGGATTGTTGACGGTGAAGGTTGCGGCCGCCGAGGCGCCGCCGCCGGGAGCAGGATTGACGACCGTGACCGGGACGCCGCCGGCGTTCTGCAGGTCGGTGGCCGGGATCGCCGCCGTCACCTGCGTCGCGCTGACGAAGGTGGTGGTGCGGTTCTGGCCGTTGAACGTGACCACCGCGCCGGTGGCGAAGTTGCTGCCGTTGACGGTCAGCGTGAAGGCCGCGCCCCCTTTCGTGCCGCTGGCCGGCGACAACGAGCTGACGGCCGGCGCCGGATTGTTGACAGTGAATGTCGCGGCCGCCGAGGCGCCGCCGCCCGGCGCCGGGTTGACCGCGGTCACCGCGTACGTGCCGGCGGCTTGCAGGTCGGTGGCCGGGATCGACGCGGTGAGCTGCGTCGCGCTGACGAATGTCGTGGTGCGGTTCTGCCCATTGAAGGTGACGACCGCACCGGAAACGAAGTTGCTGCCGTTGACGGTCAGCGTGAACGCCGCACCGCCTTTCGTGGCGCTGGCCGGCGACAACGAGCTCACGGCCGGCGCCGGGTTGTTGACGGTGAACGTCGCGGCCGTCGAGGCGCCGCCGCCCGGCGCCGGGTTGACCACGGTCACCGCGTACGCGCCGGCGGCTTGCAGGTCGGTGGCCGGAATCGACGCGGTGAGCTGCGAGGCGCTGACGAACGTCGTGGTGCGGTTCTGCCCGTTGAACGTGACCACCGCGCCCGTGGCGAAGTTGCTGCCGTTGACGCTCAGCGTGAAGGCCGCACCGCCTCGGGTGGCGCTCGCCGGGGACAACGAGCTCACGGCCGGCCCCGGATTGTTGACGGTGAACGTCGCGGCCGCCGAGGCGCCGCCGCCCGGCGCCGGGTTGACCACCGTCACCGCGTACGTGCCGGCGGATTGAATGTCCGTGGCCGGGATCGACGCGGTGAGCTGCGCCGCATTCACGAACGTCGTGGTGCGGTTCTGGCCATTGAAGGTGACCACCGCGCCCGAAACGAAGCCGCTGCCGTTGACGGTCAGCGTGAAGGCCGCGCCGCCTTTGGCCGCGGACGCCGGGGAGATCAACGTGATCGATGGCGCCGGGTTCGTCACCGCGATGCTCGAGGCCGCGCTCGTCTGGCCGAACCACTCCGTGTTGTCGCGCACCATCTGCCACTGGAAGCTGTAGGTGCCGGCGGTCGCCGGGGCCGTGACGTTGAACTGGAACGCGTGCTGTGCGCCCGGCGCCACGGACGCGGAGAGCGGTACGCGCGTGCGTCCCCACGTGCTGTTGTTCTGCGGGCCGGCGGAGCCGAGCTCGTAATTCGAGGCCGCCGACCAGGTCGTGCCGCCGCTGTTTTTCATCGTCAAGGTGACGGAGTAGGTCTGCCCCGCGATCATGGTGGAGGGAACGGACTGCGACACGAACGTGGCCCCATTGGACGGCGGCATCACGGTGAACGTCACCGTTGCGCCGCTCCCGTCCGGATTGATCACGGTGAGGGGATACGAGCCGGCCGTCTGGACGTCGGCGGCCAGGATTCCGACCGTCATCTGCTGCGGGTGGATGTACGTGGCCTGCCGCGCCTGGCCGTTGAACGTGGCCGAGACTCCCGGCTGGAACGTGCTGCCGTGGACGGTCAGGGTGAAGGCCCCGTTGCCGGCGCTGGCATACGGCGGCGCGAGTGCGGCGATGGAGACGGGCGAGCTCGTGATCGTGAACGTGGCCGGTGCGGACGCGCCTGCGCCGGGATTGACGACGGTCACGGAGCGCGTGCCGCTGCTCTGCACGTCGGTCGCGGGAATGGCGGCGGTCAGCCGCTGTGTGCTGACGAACGTGGTCGGGCGGTTCTGGCCGTTGAACGTGACGACGGAGCCGGAGACGAAATTGGAGCCGTTCACGGTCAGCGTGAAGGCCATGCTCCCCGCGCCGACGCTCTGCGGCGTCATGGAGGTGATCGCGGCCGCGCCGCCGCCGGACGTGAAGGTCATCGCGGCCGAGGTGCCGCCACCGGGCGCGGAGGTGAAGACGACGACGGGATACGCGCCCGCGACGCGGACGTCGGAGGCGAGAATGACGGCGGTCAGCTCATTGGCGCTGACGAAGGTGGTGGCGCGGTCCTGGCCATTGAAGCGGACGACGGAGCCGGGCGTGAAATTCGACCCGCTCACGGTGAGCGCCAGGCCGGCACTGCCGGTGCTGCTGGTCGGCGAGATCGAGGTCACCGCCGGCGCGGGATTGTCGGGAGGCTGCGGCCCCTGGCCGTCGTAGAAATACGTGACGTCATCGGCGCTCATGCCGAGGGGCGGCATGTCCTTGAGCGTGATGCGATTGAGGGGGTCGTATTTGAGCTCGATGCGCTGCCCTTTGGCGTCGGTCTGCGCGATCAGGTTGCCCATCTCGTCGTATTCATAGACCCACTGCCTGCCGAGGGACTTGCCCATGTCGGGGTCGGCCATGGTGATCCTGCGGCCGAGCATGTCGTACGTGTAATCGATGGTGTTGCCGCCGGCATCGCTCTCATGGAGCATGCGGCCGACCGCGTCGTAGGACATGGTCGTGGAACAGAATCCGCCGGCACAGAGGGAGGACTGGCGGTCCATCTGCACGACGCGGCCGAGGAGGTCGGTGAAGGTCTTGGTGGTGAAGTTGCGCGGATCGGTGGTGGTGGTGAGCCAGCGTCCGTTTTCCTGCGTGTATCGATGGCTGGTGAGGCGGTTGCCGGGCTTGAGCACCGACAGCTCCCGTCCCAGCACGTCATACGTGGTCTTCGTGGCCATCGTGCTGCAATGCGCGGTGACGCTGTCGCTCGCGCCGGCGAAGCAGGGCACGTATGCGGCCACGGTTCGGTTCATGCCGTCATAGCCGGTGGTCGACACGCTCTCGGCGTATCCGCCGGTCTTGGCCGGATCGACCTCGGTCCGGGTCTGGACGGCGCGCCCGAGGCCGTCGGTGAAGACTTTCGAGTAGCGGCCGCCGGCCGAGCCGTCGCGGAGATGCGAGACGACGCGCTGGCGCTGCGGATCTCCGAGCTCGAGATATTCGGTCCATGCGGCCACTCGGGCATCGCCGGGCTTCGAGCCGGCGCCGGTCGGCGTGGACGTCCCGGGATCGCGCGTGAACGGATAGAGCCCGCCGCTCGTCGGCAGCGCGGTGAGCTCGTCCCCCACCCCGGCGTTCTCGACGACGCGGCCGAGATAGTCGTATTGCGTGTACAGGCTCCTGCCGTTGGCGTCGGTCACGCGAAGCGGCAGGCCGGAGACGCAGTCCTGGACCGTGGTGATGGTATGCCCGAGGTGGTTGGTCTGCTTCTCGGTCAAGGTCGCGGAGGCGCTGCAGAGCGAGAAATCGGGATAGTGCGTGGTGAGGTAGCCGCGCGGGTCGGTGACGGATTGAATCGAGCCGTCATCGAAATAGCGGGTCTTCACGGAGATGGTGCGGGTGGCATCGACCCGCTGCTGCACGGTGGTGGCGTTTCCGCGCTGGGTGCCGACGCCGGTGTTCAGCACCGAGGCCGGGCGGCCGCTGGGGGCCAGCGAAGATTCGTCGTAGGCCGTCGTCTGCGCGGCCAGCGGGACGGTGGAGAAGCCGGTCTTCGCGGCATTGGGGCCGAAGGTGCGCATCTCCTTCGGCAGGTCGAGCAGGATCCGGCCGGTCAGCGAGGAAGAATCGAAGTAGTTGAGGTAACTCGTTTCGGTCCTGAGGAGCGGATTGCCGGCCGACGACAGGGTACAGCCGTCGTTCACGCGGTCGGCGGAAACGGCGGCGATGCCGCCGAAGGTGCAGACCGAGGTGGGCTCGGTGGAATGCCGCTTGAGCGTGACGTCCGGCGCGGGATCGATGTCGATCCAGTTTCCATAGAAGAAGTTCGTGGTCATGGCCAGGCCGTCGCGGATGGTGATGGTCCGGGTCGGCCGCGTGTTGCCGAGGACGGCGTAGGGAGAGCCGCGGATGGGGATGACGTCTCCGTCCGTCCAGATCGTGCCGGTGTCGGGGTCGGCGGTATAGGTGGCGGAGACGAGCTGGCCGCCCGAATACGTTTCCTCGCCGACGGGCAAGCCGTGCTGGTCGACCGCGAGCGACACGTGCTGGTCGTCACGCCACCAGCTCCCCAGGAGCGGGGCGAGACTCGATCCCGTTTTCGTGATCGTGCCGTCGGGAAGGACGGTGGTTTTCCAGAGCTGCGTGCAACCGGGATAGGCAATGCCGCCGGACTGGTCCTGGCAGTGCGGCATGGGAAGCTGGCGCAGCGCGAAGCTGTAGGTCGTCGGATAGAAGCATTTGCCGCTGGAGCCCGCACTGCACGCGGCCGCGGACGCGGGATTGGCCGGCAGGCCGTTGGGATAGACGCGCTCCTCGGTGACGCCGCGGGCCTGCATCTTCACGATTTCATCGGTCCAGATGGACCCGAGGCAGCGTCCCTCTTCGGGGCGGTTCAACAGCTGCGTGACGGCGTTCGCGTAGCCGAGATTGGCCGCGCCGCCGTAGATCCATTCGCGGACGGCGCCGCCGGGCTCCGTGACCCGCGTCAGGTTGCCCCACGGTCCATATTCGAAGGTGTAGCGCCGGCCGTCGGGAGTGACGATGTAGTCGACGACGTCGATGAGGTCCGGCGTCGGCATGGAGTAGTCCTGCGGATTCGCGGAATTGGTGCACGGCCGTAAGAGGCCGTCGGTCTGCTCGTGACATTGCACGTCCGGCCAGATCTGCGCGAAGTCGATCAGGATTTGCTTCCATTCGATGGTGTAGCGGTGCGGCGGCGCGTTGCCGATCGACGGCAGCTCGACCGTGCGGAGGCGGGTAAATCCGTTCTCGCCGGGCTCGGTGGTGATGCTGGTCCTGCGCCCCTGGGCGTCGTACATCCCTCCCGCGTTGAACGTCACCACATTGCCGTTGCGATCGGTGAGGTGCAGGTCCCGCTGCCAGTCCTCGGCCGAACAGGTGGGGAGTGAATACGGCTCGGCGATCAGCCGCTCCGCGTCCTCGGAGGTGACCATCGGCGTGTCTTCATTGAAGGCCCGGTTGAATTCCTCGACCGAGCCATCCGACCAGCGGATCACCGGCCGGCATTTGTTCGTGGTATCGAGCGAGGCATTGCCGTCGGACGACCAGTAGTGATCGGGCTCGCGCGGGATGAACGGCGTGCGGCTCCCGCAGAAATTGGGATTTGGGCCCCAGGAGGAGGTCTGCGGCTTTTCCTCGGGACGCTGATAGAACGCGACGATGTTGCCGTCCGGCGCGTGGTACTGATACCGGTAGACGTAATTGGCCGTGTAGTCCTGACAGCTGTCCGGCTCCTGGGCGACGTGCGTCTGGACGACCTGCCGCGTCAGATAGCCTTTGAGCCACGACCCGCCGTACACCGGATACGAGCCGCCGATGGGCATGTAGTCCAGCATCACCGGATTGATCGTGACTTCCGGCGCCCAGCCGGAACCGGCGCGCAGGAAGTTGAACGTCGGCGTGCAGCTCGTGAACGTGCCCTCGTCGTTCGTGGTGGTCTTGACGCGATTGCCGGCGATCATCCAGACCATCGCGCCCTGGAAGGTGAAGTTGACCGGCCCCATTTCGACGCTGTAGGTGGCCTGGTTGCCCATCTGGTAATGGGCGGTGGTCATGCTTTCGCGGACGAAGTTGCGCGGCTCGATCAGCCGGAAATACTGGTCGAGGTTGATGGTCCGCGCGACCGAGACGTCGAAGCCCATCCTGCGCATCCAGTCCGCATCGTCCTGATACCGCTGGGCGAGACGGATGGCCTTCTTGGGATCGATCTTGTCCATCCGGCTGGCGAAGCAGCCCTGGGAGATGTCGCGCATGATCTGGCGCGCAGTCTCCTGCTTGATTTCCTTGCGCTCCACCGCCTTGCGCAACTGCCTTTTCACGTGGCGGGGGACCGGCGCGATCTCGGCCGCGGACAGCGGCACGGAGGCGGCCAGCACGAGGAGAAGAGCGGCGAAAAGAGCAACGAAAAGACGAATCGCATCGCGACGACGAATCTGTTGATCACCCATGCAGCGAGTGAAGCATGGCGCCGCGGGCAGCCGTCCCCCCCGATCGGGGGATCAGGCCAGCGAACGTAGGGCGGGCTTCAGCCCGCCTCCCCCGGGGGGACGGGCTGAAGCCCGTCCTACGTTCGGGGGGATCAGCCCTTCAATTCGACGGCGACCTCGAAGCCGCGCGGGCGCGTGGAGACGGTCAGCTTCGCGCCGATGGCATCGGCGCGCTCGCGCATGCCGCGCAGTCCGTACGAGGTCTCCGGCGATGACCCGGGCGGAAACTCGCCCGAGCCGCGGCCATCGTCCCTCACCGTCAGCACGATGGTGCCGCGCCTGTATTCGAGGACCACGGTGATGGTGCGGGCGCCCGAATGGCGCAGGGCGTTGGTGAGCGCTTCCTGCGCGATGCGGAGCAGATGATGCTCGCGCGTGTGATCGGCGAGCGGGCGGGGCGTGCCGCGGACCTCGACGATGCCCTTCACCGGGAGCCCGTTGGTCGTCGTGGTGACCATGGCGGTCAGGGCGTCGGCGAGGCCGCGCGCCTCGAGGCGGGCCGCGCGGAGATTGAAGAGCGCGCGGCGGGCGTCGTCCATCGTCGCGCGGAGGAGACCTTTGCCGGTGTGCAGGTGCTCGGCGGCGCCGGCCGGATCCTCGGCCCGGTCGATGGCGCCCTGGATGTGCATCATGGCGCCGGTGAGGCCGGTGGCCAGCGTGTCATGAAACTCGAGCGCGATGCGGTGGCGCTCGTTGTGGACGGCCTCGTGGCGCAGACGCAGCGTGCGCATGCGCCGCGCGTGGACGACCCAGATCATCGCCGTAACTGCGATCGCGCACGCCAGCAGGAACCAGGGCGTCTGATGGATGGCCGGCAGACGATGCACGGCCACCGGCCTCGTGGCGGAGAGCCAGGTCTCGCCGCCGTGGGAGGCTTCGACGAGGAAGCGATAGCGGCCCGGCGGGAGGTTCGTGTATTCGGCGACGCGCCGCTCCCCCGCATCGATCCAGCGCGCGTCGTAGCCGGCGAGTTTGTAGCGGAAGCGGATGCGATCCGCGACCGTGGTCGAGGGAGCGGTGTAGTGGAAGCGGATGCGGTCGACGTCCGGCCGCATCCTCACCACTCCTTTGGTGGCCGCCACGGCATCGTCGAGCCGCACTTCCTCGACGAGTGGCCGCGCGCGGAGCGCGGGGAACCGCGCCCGCGGGTCGAGCACGGCGATGCCGCGGCCCGTGGCCATCCACAGCGTTCCATCGGTGGCGCGCCAGGCGGACGGCGAGACGCTGGCCACGACGCCCGGTCCGGGCAGCCCGTCGCCCATCCCGTACACCACGGGAACGATCTTCGACGCCCGTCCGGCCATGATGTCGTCGAGCGCTTTGCGCGGCACGCGGAACAACCCCGTCTGACCCGACAGCCAGAGTGCGCCGGCGGCGTCTTCGAAGACGTACGTGATCATTCCCGGTACCAGGCCGTGCGCGCCGGTGTAGGTGAAGATCCGGCCGTCGTGCAGCCGGTGCAGACCGGCCCGCGAGCCGAACCAGTAGTCGCCGCGCCCGTCCTCGTAGACGCAGACCGCCACGTTCGGCGAGTCCTGGTTCCCGAGCTTCACCAGGTGAAAGCGCGTGCCGTCGAACCATGCCGGCCCTCCGGCGTCGCCGGTCGAGACCCAGACACGGCCGCGACGATCCTCGTACAAGGCGATGACGAACGCACCGCCCAGGCCATCTTTCGTGTCGAAGACGCGAAAGCGTCCGCCGGCGAATCGCACCGGGCCGGCGGAGCTGCCGATCCAGAGCGCGCCGTCGCGCGCGCGCAGCAGGGCGAAGATCTCATTGGCCGGCAAGCCGTCGCGCGTGGTGTAGACGCGGACGGTGCCGTCGCTCCTGAGGTGATGCAGTCCGTTTCCGTCGCTGCCCACCCAGACGCTGCCGTCGGCGTCGGGCCAGACGGCGGTGAGCATCGCATCGTCGATCGGTCCTCCCGGTACGCGGCTCCAGCGGCCGCCGGCGAACCGGTTCACGCCTCCCCGCTCGGTGGCGGCCAGCATCGCGCCGCTCCGCTCCTGCACGACGCTCCACACCGCGGTGTCGACCAGTCCCTCGCGATGCGTGTACGGCAGGAACAGGCCGTCGCGGAACTGATTGACGCCGCCGAGGTTCGTGCCCGCCCACAGCGTTCCCTCGGCGTCCTCGAAGACGGACTGCACGTAGTTGGACGACAGGCCGTGCTCGATGCCCATGCGCGACAACACGCCGCCGGCCCACCGCCACAACCCGCTCCTCGTTCCGATCCAGAGGCTGCCGCGGCGGTCGGCGAGGACGGCCCACACTTCTTCCTTCTCCAGTCGCGCGACGGGCCGCGTCACGCGCGACCCGTCGTAGTGCAACAGGCCGGCACCGGCGACCCAGACCCCGCGCTCGGCGCAGGCAAGCGCGTAGATGGGGCCGTCGATTCCGTCGATGCGCTTCGTCGAGCCCCGATCGTGGCGATACAGCCCCTCCGCCGTACCGGCCCACAACGTGCCGCGACAGGCAGACATCGCGTACACCTGTGCCGGCACCGCGGGATCGCGCCGCGCCACGCCGTCTTTGTACGCGTACAAGCCGCGGTGCGAGGAGCCGAACCACATCGTGCCGCTCTCCGGCACCTCGGCGATCCCGAACACGCTCGTCACACCGGCCGTGCCGGGGACTTCGTGAAACGCGCCGTCGCGGTGGACGTTCAGGCCTCGCCCGCCGCCGACCCAGAGCCGCCCGCCGCGATCGACGAAGAGCGCAGTGATGTTCGCGGAGCGCAGCTTCGGCGCGTTCGACGGGTCGAACGGAGTGAACCGCAGACCGTCGAAACGCACCACGCCGACTTCCGTGCCCAACCAGAGATAGCCGTCCGGCGTCTGCGCCATCGACTGCACGGAGTTCTGCGTGAGACCGTTCTGCACCGTCCAGACGCGATGCACGTACTGCGTGATGGCCCGCGAGGGATCGAGGGCGAAGGCCGCCCCCGCGAATGCGAGACTGCAGAGCGCGAGGAGCCGGAGCCGGTGATGAGCCACGCGTCACTCTTCCGCGGCGGGATCAGTCGATGCGCACCAGGCCGCGGCGGATGGCGGCGGTCGCCGCCCCGGTGCGATCGCGCACGCCGAGCTTGATGAGGATCTCCTTGACGTGCCCTTTCACCGTCTCCTCCGCCAGCCCGAGCATGCCCGCGATGGTGCGATTGCGATTGCCGGGGACGAGCAGCTCGAGGACCTGCTGCTCGCGGCCGGTGAGCGAGGGAGCGTGCTTCGCGTCGGCGAGCAGCGCGGCCGCATGCGAGGAGAAGTAACGCTGTCCCGTATGCACGGCACGCACGGCATTCACGATCTCCCCCGGGTCGGCCGTCTTCATCACGTAGCCATGCGCGCCGGCGTCGGCGGCCTCCTTCACGTCACGCTCGGTGGCGTAGTTGGTCAGCATCACCGCGCGGCACGAGGGGCGAAGCTCGTGCAGCGCGCGCAGGACCTGCATCCCGGAGCTCTCCGCCAGCCGCAGGTCGACCAGCGCGACGTCGCAGTGCGTCCGCGAGACAAACCTCGCGGCGCTCTCCGCATCGGCGGCCTCCCCGACCACTTCGATGTCGCGATGCACGCCGAAGATCGCCCGCAGCCCGCAGCGAATCACGGAGTGATCGTCGACGATCAACAGCCGAATGCGATGGTTCGTCACTTCGCCAATGTTCATGGGACCGGACTCCGCCGCAACGAGGATAGCAGCTTAAGGGCGGCGATCCATCAAAACTGGACTGCCTCGAGCAACTGCAGCTCTCCCCGATGCCGCTGCCGGCGGCCGTGCCGCATCCTCCGGCGAAGCGGATCTTGGCGTCGATCTCTTCTTCCCTCCTGAATGGTTTCGGTGCGCGCAACTTAGTTCCATGCAGCAGAATGCGTAAGGAGGAAGCCGCGATGCCTTTCTCGACCATTCAAGGGCGGTCCCGACGACCCGTTGCAGGCAGTCGCCGAAGCGCGCAAACGCAGAGGGCGCATCTGACGTGCAGCGCGTCGTCGTCGATGCCAACGTATTCGTGTCGTACCTGACCGGCCGGCAACCGCGCTCTCGTTTCTTTCCCTGGCGTGCAGACCGTCGATGACTGCCCGCGTCCGCCCCTCTGCAGGACACCGAGGGGACAGTCGACCTCGAACCGTTGCACGCGCAAATGCGCAAAGCGTCCGTCCTTAACGTTCAGGGCGGGCGCGTGTTGCGCGAGCGCAAGGACGCCGGCGCAGCAGGATCGCGAGGCGCACGTTGAAATGGTCACCGGGGGCGGATGCAGCGCGGCGCCGATGTCGCCTACCGCCGCCGCCGCACCTTCTTCTCGACCGCACCGACGAGCATGTGCACGTCCGGCGATGCACCGATCGAGCGGATCATCTGCAGCTCCGCGTCCGCGGTCTCGTAGTCGCGATTGCGAATCGCGTCGTTCGCACGCCAGTAGTGCTCCGCGATCTGTTGCCGTACCTCGGCGTCATCGCGCATCTGGCGGCGGGTGATCTCGTACGTCCGCAGCAGATCCGCGACCTTCGCCCGATCCGCCCCCGCCCTGGCGAGCACCACGCCCTTCTTCTCGATGTATGCAGGATTCGATGGCGACGGCTCGTGCAGCAGGAGATCGTGGACCGCGGCGTACACCGGCAACGCGCCCGTGACCGCACGCGCACGGGCGAGCTTCTCGCGGATGACCATCGGCGCGCGTTTCGGAGTGCCGCGCGGCAGCGGCCCCGGCGAGTCCTCCATGATCTCTTCATTGCCCGCGTCGACCTCGAACGTCATCCGCGTCTTGCTGCCGAACGTCGTATCCCCGCCGTGAAATGGAATGTCGTACGCGTCCCAGCAGTGACCCAGCTCATGGAACAGGTAGTACGCGAGGAGATCCGCCGTCACCCCAGGCGTCGCGCTGACGATCAGCGCATCCGACCCGCGGTACGCGAGCCCGCCGATCGGCATCGCATCCGTGCCGCTGGTGTAGACCTCGAGAAGACGTCCGGTGACGTTGACGTGGATCGTGTCCGGCTCTTCCGCCGTGCGGTGGAGAAACTTCGCGAGCACATACGACGCGTCGAGGTCCGTGGTCGAGGGCCGCAGCGTGAGCCGGCCGATCTCGAACCACTCGCGGCGATACCGGCGCCACTCGACGTTGTGGATCGCGACCACCTCGCGGATGAAAGCCTCGACGCGTGCGCCATGCTGCTCGACCAGAGCGTCGTCGTACTCGATGTTCAGGCGAATGGCGCGGTCGAACGGAGGAAGCGCCGCGAGCTGCACAGGCGGCGGCGCCGCGGGCATCGTCTCCACTGCCGTGTGCCTGCCGCCGCTGACGAGCGAAGCGACACAGACGAACATCCAGAGAAGGGCAGTGCGCATGATCGGACCGTCGCTCGTGGAAAACGGTTGTGCGCACGAATCGATTGCGCGGCAGCTCTCAGTCACACCGCTCCGTAACATCGGCGATGTACGTGCGCACCGCCGCCAGCTCCATGCGCAGCAGGTCGAAGCATCGGGCGAGGTACTGCTGCTGGCTGGCGGGGAGAGTCTCGGCGGCGACCGCGGAATGCAGCACATCTACTTCCGCCTCGACCGCATGAATGCGGCCGACGAGCGCCTCCACGGTTTCGGCTTTCATCCGGCATCCCCTCGAAAAACTGCGAGCCGGCGGAGAGCGGTCCGCCGGCTCGCCCGCACCACGTCTTCACGGTGCCCAACCACTCGACGCGGTGCAGCCTGATAGTCAACGTCGCGCGGAGAGCACGAGGTGCGCCCTGCGGTTCTGCGCCCACGCACTCTCGTTCGCCCCTTCCTCGAACGGACGCTCCTCGCCATAGCTCACGGTCTGGATCCGGGCGCGGTCTACGCCGAGTGTGACCAGATACGACAGCGCCGTATCGGCGCGCCGATCGCCGAGGGCGAGGTTGTACTGCTCGGTGCCGCGTTCGTCGCAGTGGCCCTCGATGCGGATGCGGTACTCCGGGTTCTGGCGCAACCACGTGGCCGACTGGCGGAGCGCTTCCTGCGCCTCCGCATCGAGTGTGGTCGCGTCGAAAGCGAAGAATGCGTCGCGAATCCAGCCACGCTCGCGCGCCGCCCGATTCGCCTCGCGGATGTCTTCGCTGAGCGCGTCGTCCGTGTCGGGCTGAGGCTGCACGAAGTCGCGGTCGGGAGCGGGTACCGATACCGCCGGCTCCGGTGCGGTCGCCGTAGCGACGGGGGGTGCGGACTGCGGCGGCGGCACCTTTCGGCGTGACCGGCAGCTCGACGCTGCCACGACACAGAAGGACAGGAGAATCAGAAGGAGAACCCGTCTACGCATACACATCCTCGGTAACGACAAGATCGCCGGGCGGTACCGGCCCCCAGCCAGTGTAGAAACCGCCCCCGCCGCCCTGCATCGCTCACCGGGTCAGGTCCACCTGATCGTTGGATAGGCGTGGAACGGCGCGACCGGCGCGGGCGTTGAAAGCCGCGTGACCACGAGTACCGACGGCGTCATCCGTCCGGATTACGCCCCTCACGCGCGAGCCGAGCGGCTCATCGCCACGGGCCGGTTCGTCCTTGCGCTCTCCTCGCTGACGGCCGTCTACCTGGAGCCGTCCACTCCCGCGCAGTATCAGCGCGCCACGTACGCGCTTCTCGCGGTCTACACCGTCTATGCGCTGCTGGCCGCGGCCGCGGCGTGGCGCTCGGCCGTGCCGTCCGCGCGCTGGCGCATCCTCTCGCACGCGCTCGACCTCCTGCTCTTCACCGTCTTCGTCTATCTGACCGAAGGGCCGGCCAGCCCGTTCTTCCTCTACTTCGTCTTCTCGCTCTTCTGCGCCACGCTCCGGTTCTCGTGGCGCGGCATCCTCGCCACCGGCATCGCCGCGATGGCGATCTACGGCGTGATGGCCGTCCTCGCGTCGTATACCGACCCGCAGTTCGAGGCCAGTCGCGCGGTCATCCGCATCGCCTATCTCGGCGTGCTCGCCGCGCTGCTCGTCTACCTCGGTGTCTATCAGCAGCAGCTTCGCACCGAGCTCGCCTCGCTCGCCGCCTGGCCGCGCGAGCTGGCCGCGGATCGCGACGACGTGCTCCGCATCACGCTTCGCCACGCGGCCACGGTGCTGCGTGCACGGCGCGTGCTGCTCGTGTGGGAAGAACCGGAAGAGCCGTGGGTCCATACCGCGATCCGGGACGACGGTGGACTGCACGTCGACCGGATGCCGCCGGGCGCGTGGGAAGCGCCGGCGCTCGATGACGTGCGGAACACGAGCGCATTCGCCCGCGCCGATGCCGGGACCATGCTCGTCTACGATCCCGCGCACCCGAGCGTCATCGAGCGCGCGGGCGATCCGCTCGGCCCCGCGCTGCGCGAGCGCTACGCAATGAAAAGTGCGATCGTCGTATCCCTGCAGAGCGAGACACTCGCCGCCCGCTTCATCGTCCCGGATGTGCGCAGCGCCACGGCCGACGACCTGGCCCTGGCCCACGTATCGGGACGCCTCGTACTGGCGACACTCGAACAGTTCTTCTTCATGCAACAGGTGCGGCAGACCGCAAGCGCGGAGGAGCGCCTGCGCATCTCCCGCGACCTGCACGACGGCATCGTGCAGTCACTCGCCGGCGTCGGCCTCACGCTGCAAACCATGCGCAGCCGCGTCACGCACGACTCGGAGCTCGCCGGACAGCTCGTGCACATTCAGGACGTGCTCGAACGCGACCAGCGCGAGCTCCGCACGATCGTCCGCGAGCTTCGTCCGCACGACGTCCGCGACGGCCACACCATCGTCGCCCACGAACTGCAGCGGATGCGCGAACGCTTCCCGCTGGAGTGGGGGCTGGAGGTCGAGGTCGACGCGCCAGACCGGATCGACGTCGCGCCGCGACTCGCGCACGAGCTTTGCCGCATCATCAATGAGTCGCTGTCGAATGCGGCCCGCCACGGAGGCGCGTCGCGCGCGGTCGTCGCCGCCACGAGTCATGACGGCGCCGTCGAGCTGCACATCCGCGACAACGGTCGCGGCTTTCCGTTCAGCGGGCGTCACGATCTGGCGGCCCTCGAACGGTCTGGCCACGGCCCTCGCACTCTCAAAGAGCGCGTCCGGAACCTCGGCGGATCGCTCGTCGTCGATTCTTCGAGCGCGGGCGCGGCGATCGACGTGCGCATCCCGCTGCAGGAGGCACGCTCATGACCATCCGCATCGTCGTGGCCGACGATCATCCGTTCATCCTCGACGCGCTCGAACAACTCTTTCGCGGCGAGGCGGACTGCGAGCTGGTGGCACGCTGCATCAACGGCGTGGACGCACTACAGGCCGTCGAGACCTATCAGCCCGACGTCCTCGTGCTCGACGTGCGGATGCCGCAGATGGATGGCATCGAACTGCTGCGCCGCATCCACGAGCGGCAGTTGCCGACGAAGACCGTGCTGCTCACCGCGTCGCTCGATGACGCGCGCCTGCTCGAAGCGTTTCGCCTCGGCGCCAGCGGTCTGGTGCTCAAGGAGTCGGCGCCGCGGCTGCTCGTGCAGAGCGTGCGGCAGGTGGCGAACGGCGAGCAGAGCTGGAACGGACAAGCCATCGCGGGCGCGCTCCGCCTCGTGCTCCAGCGCGAGCAGGCAGTCGCGGCCGCGGCGTCGATGCTGACGCCTCGCGAGGTGGAAGTCACGAAGATGGTCGCCTCCGGTCTGCGGAACAAGGAGATCGCCTCCCGGCTGGACATCACCGAAGGGACGGTCAAGTTCCACCTGCACAGCATCTACGAGAAGCTCAGGATCGACGGACGCTACGCGCTCATGAACTATGCGAGAGACCATGGTCTTGTCTGAGATCCGGCGGTATGCGCTTGCGTTCCTGGCCGTGGGCGCGGCCGTGCTCGTGGCACGCGCTCTCGACCCCTACATCTCGCCGCACGTCTCGCCGCCCTACTTCCTGGCGGTGATGCTCGTCGCGGCCTACGCGGGGGCGGGACCCGGTCTGGTGGCGACGTTTCTCGCGTCGTTTGCCATCGCGTGGTTCGATCTCGGGACGGCCTACAACTTCGACCTCGGACTCGATGACGTGAGCGGCGACCGCGAGCGCCTCAAGCAGGTCGTCTGGAACTTCCTCTCGAACTCGGTGAAGTTCACGCCGGACGGCGGCAAGATCCGCGTGCGCGTCCGTCATGACGACCATGACGCCATCATCGAAGTCACGGACAACGGCGAAGGAATGTCGCATGAATTGTTGCAGCACCTCTTCGACCGTTTCACTCAGGGCTCCGACAGCGTGCGCAAGGGCGGTCTCGGCCTCGGTCTCTCGATCGTGCGGCACATCGTCGAGCTGCACGGCGGCAGCGTCTCCGCCTGCAGCGCCGGCCGCAACCACGGCGCCACGTTCACCACGCGCCTCCCGCTGCTGCGCGATGATGAACCGCGCCGGCACCTGCGACCGCTGCCGGAGACGACGTCCCTCGGATCGGCGGCCGGCGGCGCGTAAGCGTCCACGCCCCTCGTCCGGTCCTCCCTCATCGATGGATAGGGGCCGCCGAAAAACGCAATTCCGGTCCTTCACGAGGCGCTCGTAGATGCGATCACACGGGTGCGGCAAATGACTCCCGCAGGCGGAGCGCGGCCACGTCCTTCCCGACGATTTCCGGGCCGCGCTGGCCAACGCGTGGATCGCCGGCGTCTTGCCCCTGCGGCCATCCGTCAGACCATGCCGCCTTCACAGCCGCGTGGCCGCGCGCATGCGCATCATGAATACGAACGCCATGCAGAACAGCAGCAGCGCGATCAGCAGGCCGCCCGGCGTCGGGCGGCGCAGCAGGACGAAGACGGCGGCCGCGAGGCAGGTCAGGGCCCAGGTGCGGTTTCGGACCACCTGCCGCCGGACCGCATCGCCCGGTGCGGAGGCCGTCCGTGGTTCCGGATCGTCCGGACCGAGCGGCGAGGCGAGGATCGTCTCGTAGGCTTCGTTGATGGCCTTGAGCTTCTCCTCCGCCTTCCGCCGTAGCGCCGGGTCGCTGGCGAAGCGGTCGGGATGCCACACCTGGACCAGGTCGCGATGGGCGCGCTTCAGTTCCTCGGCGGTGGCACCGGGGCGGACGTCGAGGAGCGTGTAGCAGTCGTCGAGGCGCATGGGTGACTCCTCCGGAAGGTATGACGCGTGGCCTCATTTCTCAAGCACGGACTTTCGCGGGACTCGGACCGCGTTTGCCCCGTCGACGGTTCTCGTCCTGAAAGGAGCACCCATGCCCATGGATTTCGAGATGCCGCACGTGCGTCAGTTCCGGCCACCCGGGGTCAACCCGCGTGTCGTGCTGCGCATCGTAGCGATCATCGCCGCCGTTGTTCTGCTGTTTACGACGTGGTTCACCATCGACCCCGAGGAGGCCGGCCTCGTCATGCGCTTCGGCCGCTTTGCGCGGCAGGTTCCCTCGGGGCTTCACATGAAGCTTCCGTATCCGCTGGAGACGGTGGTGAAGGTGCCGGTGGAGCGGCAGTTGAAGGAAGAGTTTGGATTCCGCACCGCGGACGCCACCGGCGCCCGCACGACGTACAGCGCCGAGGACCTCTCGGCGGAGTCGTTGATGCTCACCGGAGACCTGAACGTGGCGGTCGTGGAGTGGACGGCGCAGTTCCGCGTCCGCGAGCCGTACAAGTACCTGTTCAAAGTGAGAAACGTCCGCAAGACGTTCCGCGACATGAACGAGACGGTCATGCGCGAGGTGGTCGGCGACCGCAGCGTCAATGAGGTGCTGACGGTCGGCCGGCAGGAGATCGCGGCGGAGGTGGAGCAGCGGCTCCAGGCACTCTGCGATCAATACGAGAACGGCATCAAGGTCGAGCAGATCGTGCTGCAGGACGTCAATCCGCCCGACCCCGTCAAGCCGTCGTTCAATGAGGTCAACCAGGCGCAGCAGGAGCGCGAGAAGCTGATCAACCAGGCCCGCGCCGACTACAACCAGATCATTCCTCGGGCCCGCGGACAGGCGCAGCAGACCGTCGAGCAGGCGCAGGGCTTCGCCACCGATCGCGTGAACCGCGCCCGCGGCGACGCGGAGCTGTTCATCCAGGTGCATGCCGCCTATCAGCGCGCGCCCGAGGTCACGCGGCGGCGCATGTACCTCGAAACCATGAGCGTGATCTATCCGAAGGTGAAGAGGAAGGTCGTCCTCGACGAGAGTCTCAAAGGCGTCCTGCCGCTCCTCTCGCTCCAGAACCCGACGGAGGTGAAGCCGTGAGGCAGACCAGACTGATTGTCGTGGCCGTCGTTGCGGTGGTGCTCCTGGCCGTGCTCTCGAGCGCGTTCTACACCGTGAAAGAGACCGAGCAGGTCGTGATCACGCAGTTCGGCAAGCCGGTGGGGAAGCCGGTCACGACGCCCGGACTGAAGGTGAAGATGCCGTTCGTGCAGATCGCGCACGCCTTCGAGAAGCGCTTCATGGAATGGGACGGCGATCCGAACCAGATTCCGACCAAGGACAAGCGCTTCATCTGGGTCGACTCGTACGCGCGCTGGCGCATCACCGACCCGCTCCTCTTCTTCCAGCGCCTGCAGAACGAGGGAGGCGCGCAGTCGCGGCTCGACGACATCCTCGATGGCGAGACGCGCAACACGATCGCCAAGCACGAGCTGATCGACGTGGTCCGCTCGACCAACCGTCCGTTCGTCGTCGCCGAAGACGTCGCCGAGCTGAGTCAGCCCGAGGCGGCCGAGCGCGTGGAGTTCGGCCGCGACAAGCTGACCAACGAAGTGCTGCAGAACGCGCGTCGCCGCACGGGCGATCTCGGCATCGAGATCCTCGACTTCCGCATCAAGCAGATCAATTACGTCAACGAAGTGCGCCAGGAGGTGTACGCGCGCATGATCTCGGAGCGGAAGCGCATCGCCGAGCGCTACCGGTCCGAAGGCGCGGGTGAAGCGGCGCGCATCGCCGGCGAGAAGGAGCGCGAGCTCCGGGTCATCGAGTCGGAGGCGTATCGCCAGGCGCAGGAGATCCGCGGCAAGGCCGACGCCGAAGCGTCCACCATCTACGCCGCGGCGTACAACCGCGACCCCGACTTTTACCGCTTCCTCAAATCGATGGGAACGCTCGAAGAGAGCTTCGACGCCGACACGCTGTTGCTGCTGTCCACGGACAGCGAATTGCTGAAGTACCTGAACGCCGCACGCTGAGCCGCATCCTCCCGCACGCGCGCGGCGCGTGCGGGAGTCATCCGCGTGCCACACGGCGCGTCCAAACTCGGCCGCTCAGCGCCGCGGAGCGTCGCCGCCGGCGTCCCGACATTCTCAAGTACGGCACGACCGCCTCGGGGAGGGTGCGCCGCACAACGCGACGCGAGGAGAGGGTGAGGACGTACGGCGCCCGCGCGGCGCGCGGTTGCGGCCCTCTCCGCGCCGCGACCGGCCGTTCGATCGCCTTCCGCACGCGGCGGCGCGGACGGCTGAGCGCGGGAAGCCGGCGGATGGCGTCGGACAGACGCGAGGACATTGCGCATCACCTCCAGATCAGTTGCTTCAGCAGGCGCGGTCACGCTGTTCGGGCTCAGGCCAGGCCATCGCCTCCGCGAGCCCGGGGATGAGGCGCGCGAGCCGCTCCTGATTGAGATCCGCCAGCTCCTCGAACATCCGCGTCAGCATCGCGTCGACCGACTCCCGCCCGTCCTCCGCCGGCACCGCGAGCACCCCGATCTGATACCGCGGCAGCCGAGCTTCCGCGTCCGCAAGGCCGGCGGCAGGATGAGCGTCGCATCCCGCCAGAGGGCCTCCTCAATGGCCGTCAACGGCCACTGCTGACTGCGAGCGCCGCCGCGTACGACGCCTTCCTGCGCGGCCGCTACGAGTGGCACCGCTGGACCGACGAAGGCTGGCGCAAAGCCATCGAGCACTACGAACAGGCCGTCGTCGCCGACCCGCTCTTCGCCGCCGCCCACGCCGGACGGTCCGACACCTAAGCAGACCACACTGACTTCGCCAACGGATGCGGACCGCCGGCGTCCTCGCCGGCTGTCGTGGCGGCGTCCCGCGCCGCCACTCCCCCGCCCAGGGCGCAGGCGCGGGACGCCTGCGCGACAGCCGGCG
>Ga0196976_1000457_pt1 | contig 25886 bp, 22 predicted proteins | sample S3v_513CmetaG_FD_148644 | JGI IMG/M metagenome (GOLD analysis project Ga0196976, IMG submission 148644) | Soil microbial communities from Anza Borrego desert, Southern California, United States - S3+v_5-13C | ecosystem: Environmental > Terrestrial > Soil > Desert | place: USA: California...
CCTGGCACTAGGAATAGGTGCCGCCACTTCCATCTTCAGCGTGGTCAACTCCGTCCTGTTCCGCCCTTTGCCCTTCCACGAACCTGATCGTCTGGTGGTTCTGCGGGAGGCCCTTCCCGATCTGGCTGCCGGAAATTTTCCCGTCTCCGCGCCAGACGTCGCAGATTTTCGGCGCCTTAATACAGTGTTCGAGGATGTTGGCGCTTTCTTGAGCGAGTCGATGGACCTGAGCGGCGCGGGTGCGCCACTTCGGGTGGATGCCACTCGGACCTCCGCCGCGGTCTTCCGACTGTTGCAAGTGTCCCCGCAAGCAGGCCGCATCTTCACGGACAAGGAAGATGCCATCGGGAATAATGTCGCCATCCTCGGGTATTCGCTTTGGCAGTCGCGCTACGCGGGCGATCCGGCGATTGTCGGGAAGACCATCCACCTCGACCGCCAGCCGTATGACGTGATCGGCGTTATGCCCCGCGGCTTTGAGTTCCCACCCAAGGGACTGAACGACTCCGAACCTGCTGACGTATGGGTCCCGATTGCCTTCACTCCCGCGGAGATTTCGGCTCGCGGTGACAACTTCAACAGCGGCGTCCTGGCGCGGCTGAAGCCCGGCGTCACGCTGGGCGCGGCCAACACCAACGTGGAACTCGTCGCCAGCCAGATCAAGCAGCAGTTCTATCCCGCCACTGCGCAGCAATTCGAACTGAAGGCCAGCGTCACGCCTTTGCACGAATTCCTGGTCGGCAACACGCGCAAACTTCTCTGGCTGCTGCTCGGAGCCGTCGGAGTCCTGTTGCTGATCGCATGCGCAAATGTGGCAAATCTCCTGCTGGCACACGGCACCGCACGGCAGAAGGAGATAGCCGTACGTGTTGCGCTAGGTGCCGCGCGTCCGCGCCTCGTCCGCCAGGTTCTCGTGGAAAGCACCTTGCTCGGTCTGCTGGGCGGAACCTGCGGCTTCCTGTCGGCCTTCGCCGGAGTCGAGGCCCTCACCCGCCTGGCGGCTCCCATTCTGCCCCGCATGCAACAGGTGCAGATCGACATGTCGGTCCTCGCGTTTGCGCTGGCGCTCTCCTTCTGCTGCGGACTGTTCTTCGGCCTCGTACCGGCGCTCGCCAGTACTCGAACCGACGTCAATGAAGCCCTCAAGGACGCCGGACGAAGCGCTTCGACGGGAGTCGGCCAACGGCGGTTGCGTGACGCATTCGTGGTGCTCCAAATGGCGCTTGCGCTGCTGCTCGTGACCAGTTCCGGCCTCCTCGTTCGCAGCTTCATTCGCGCCAGGGACACCGATGCGGGGATTCGCTCCGAGAACGTGCTGACGTTTTCCATCGGACTACCCGAATCGGAGTACCGCAGTCTCACGCAGATTGACGGCTTCTTCGAACGCCTGCGCGCCGATTCGCAGGCAATCCCCGGCGTGATGTCTGTCGCGATGAGCAGTGACCTGCCGCTGAATTCCAGCTGGACCCACGGTTTCACCGTCGAAGGTCACGAAGCTGAACAGCGTGACGGACTACCACTTGGGCCGCACACGTTGGTCGACACCAACTATTTCCAGACACTCGGAATCCCGCTTAACTCGGGCAGGCTTTTCAACGAAACGGAGATGCTGGGCAAATCGAACGTCGTCATCATCAGCAAGGGGATGGCAGAGCGATACTGGCGTGGAGAGAATCCCATCGGTGGGCGCATCAAGTGGGGCACGTCTGTGTCAGACGCGCCATGGCTCACTGTAGTGGGTGTCGTTGGTGACACTAAGCAGAATGCGCTTGACGCTGCCACCAAGCCGCACACGTTCGAGCCGTTCGCACAGCCGTGTCTCCAGGAAGACCGCGTTGGACCGTGCGCTTCCCGTTACATCACCGTGCGCGCAAACACCCCTCCCACCCAGATGGTTGACGCAATTCGCGCGGCCGTACAGCGCATCGACCCACTGCAACCAATCGCCGAGATACGCCTGATGGACGATCTCATCGAGGAATCGCTCGCGCCACGGCGCTTCAACACGCTCCTGATCGCGACCTTTGCTATCTCGGCGCTGGCGCTCGCCGGAATCGGCATCTACGGCATGCTCGCCTACAACGTCTCTCGACAGACCCGTGAACTCGGTGTTCGCATCGCACTCGGTGCGAAGCCGTCGAGCATCCTCGGAATGGTGCTCGGAAACGGGCTGCGTCTAGCCGTTGCGGGCCTGGTCATCGGAATCGTTGCGGCACTGATTTGCACGCGCCTCATGTCGAGCCTGTTGTATGAAGTGACTGCGACGGATCCGATCACATTCGCCGCAGTCTCGCTGGTTTTCCTTGCGGTGGCGTTCCTGGCCTGCTGGATACCGGGGCGGCGCGCAACAAAAGTCGATCCTATGTACGCCTTGCGTCACGAATAGTCCGTTCTGATGCGAGTGGCGGAAAATAGGAGAGGGCGGCTCGAGCCGCCCTCGTGCACTGCTCGCACCGTGACTATTTATCCGCGCTCTTGCCCATTGCGGCAGCCGCGGACGCCCGCTGCTTCTCCAACTTCGCCAGGTTTGGCTCGAAACACCTGCGGCACCGCGCTTCGTACATCCCAGCTGCGCCAACGACCACGAGTTCCTCGCTCGCGATCAGGCGCTGCGTATGTTTTGCGGGGTTCCCGCATTGCATGCAGATCGCGAGCGCTTTCGTGATCTCGTCCGCGACTGCCAGCAGTTCTGGCATCGGATGAAACGGCCGGCCGAGGTAATCCGTGTCGAGTCCCGCAACAATCACGCGCTTGCCAATGTCAGCCAGCCTGACCACCAGGTCCACGATGCCTTCGCCGAGGAATTGCGCTTCGTCTATACCGATGACCTCGGTGCGCCAGTCGAGTTTCTTTTCGAGATCGGCCGCGTCCTTCACGCCCTCAGACATGATCTTGAGGTCACTGTGCGACACGATGTGATCGTCCGAATACCGCTGATCTATACCGGGCTTGAATATCTGCACCCGCTGGCGTGCGATCTCCGCTCGCCGCAAACGCCGGATCAGCTCTTCACTCTTGCCGCTGAACATCGGCCCGCACACCACTTCGATCCAGCCCAGACTTCCCTTGGTGAAATTCATAATTTGACTTTGCCTAAACCCTGCTCCTCCACGGCGTTTCAGCGCCGCTCAGTCGCTCGCCATCGCTCTCTTAACGCCATATTTCAGTTCGAGAAAATTCTTCAGTTCGCAAAAATTTCCGAACACTTCCGTTGCGCAGCCAAGAATCCATCCGCTAATCTGCGCCACCGGCACCGCGCTGACCATGTAAACGGGGATTCCGCGGCGATGCGCGACCGTCAACTCCCCCTGCGTACCCGCACCGCGTCCTGCGTACTCGTCCCAGAAAGCGATGATGTAATCGCATCGCCGCTCGATCCAATCGAGGTCGTAGTCGATGATCTTGCGGACCGTCCGCTGGAACCGCTGTAGATCGTTCGCCTTCCACGCGCGAAACTCGCGGACCTCTTCTTCGCCCAAGTTCTTCTTTTCGTCGAGCGCCGGATCGTAGACTTCGTGACCGAGTGTGTTGAGGAATGGCGTAATCTCCGCCCGCCACGCTTTTCCGTGGTCCGGCGAGTATTCGATCGCGCCGCAAAGGTACGCCAGCATGCTGGTGAATGGCTCCGCTCTCGTAAAGAGGAAAGCTCATTGTGGGTGCTGGCGCTCAGCGCGTCAACATTGAATGCTTGTGGAAATCCATCACGCGCCCAGTTGCACGGACCGCAGTGCATCTGGGGATCAGCGCAGGTCGCGGTTTATCTTTCTTCCGTGGCGTCCGCGCACACGCCTGTGAGGCTGTGCGGTGCCCTGATGCACGGCAGCGTGCTGAAGAGCGGTCGCCGGCTCAGAGAACCGACCGAAGTTCGCGCCATCTACCCCGAAAGCGCGCGCCAGCAGTTCCGGCGTCAGAAGTTCAGCGACACTGCCGCTTATGCACGTCGGTTCCGATGTCAGGAGGATGCCGCGCTCGAAGTTGTCCCGCGCTATCGTGAGATCGTGCACGGCCGCCAGCACCGTGATCCCGCGCTCATTCAGACGCCGCAGCAATCCGACGATCTCAATCTGCCGTCCGATATCGAGATGCTGCGTCGGTTCGTCCAGCAGCATCAGCGTCGGCTCCTGCGCCATTGCGATGGCGATCTTCACGCGTTGACGCTCTCCGCCCGAAAGCTCCTGGTAAACGCGATTGCGCAGTTGCAGCACATCTACGGCTTCCATGGCGCGCTCGACCACTTCGAGATCGCGGGCGGAGAGACTCCCAAAACGTCCCAGGTGCGGCACGCGTCCCTGCGCCACGATTTCTTCCACGCGGAAGGAGAAAGGCACCTCCAATGTTTGCGGCACGAGTGCGACCGTCCGCGACAGGTCGCGACGGTTCCAATGGCGCACATCAAGGCCGTTCAGGACGATGGTTCCCGAGCCCGGTCGCAGCAGCCCGGCAATCATCGCAAGCAGCGTTGACTTCCCCACGCCATTGGGACCGAGCAGCGCAACCCGCTCTCCCGCGTGGAGCGAGAGCGACAGCCGCTCAAAGATTGCGCGTGCTCCGCGCGCAAACGAAACGTCACGAAACTCAAGAAAAGGTGCCATCAGCGGGCCTTCCTTTTATGATGCAGCAGGTACAGGAACGCCGGCCCGCCAAGAAAGGCGGTCAAAATCCCGACGGGGATCTCCAGGGGTGCGAAGACGGTGCGTGCTGCGGTATCTGCGAGCACAAGGAAGATTGCCCCGCCCAGTGCCGCTGCCGGAAGAAGCCGGAAGTGATCCGGGCCGAGCATCAATCGCAGCACGTGAGGAACCAGCAAACCCACAAAACCGATCAGCCCCCCGAGAGAGACTGCCAGCGCGGTCAGCAGTGCGCCGACGATGACCGTCTGCACCCGAACGCGATTGACTGCCACTCCAAGTTGTGCGGCGTACTCGTCACCCAAAGCCATCGTGTTCAGTCTTCGAGCGAGTGGCAGTGCCGCTACAATCGCCACAATCATCACCACCGTGATCAGCGAAACCTGGTTCCATGGCGGCACGCCGATCTGCCCATAGAGCCATACGGCGAGGATGCGTGCACCAGGGTTCGCAGCTTCGTGCACCAGTTCGAAAGCCGACGTCGCCGCGTTCAGCATCGTGCCGATCGCGAATCCGGCGAGCAGCATGTTCTCGATGCCGTGCTGGCCGCTGCGTCGCGCCAGGCTCCAAACGATTGCCATGGTCAGCAGAGCGCCCGCAAAAGCGAACATTGCAGAAGCGCCGACTCCCGCGACCGACAAGGTCGGAAACACAAACATCGCCGCGGCTCCCCCCAGCGCCGCGCCGCCCGATGCACCGAGCACAAACGGGTCCGCCAGCGGATTCCGGAACAAGCCTTGGAACAGCACTCCGGTTGCAGATAGTCCGGCGCCCGCCAGCGCCGCTGCGAGCACTCGGGGCAACCGCAGGCTGAACAGGATGACGCCCGCGTCTCCCGCCTCTCCCGGATGAAGGATTGCGCGCAGCACCTCCGACAAGGACAACCGCACGGCGCCGACTCCTGCTGAAACGACGAGGACGAGTGCCAGAGTGACGCCCAGGATGACGAGCGTCAAAGCAGTACGCGGACGGCTGCTAGATGTGACCAACTGCTGCGGAGGTGCCACAGTCGTCATGTCTATCGTCCCTCCGCCGCGCGAAGTTGCCGGGCAAACTGTTCAAGTCCGTCGAAAGCGACGGGGCCGGGCACCTGTAAACGATCATCGACGCGCAATAGCCGTCCGCGCCGGACGGCCTCCATCGTGGCCCACCCCGGACGCGACTGTAGGTCCTTGAGTTGGAACGGCGCGTCCATCATCATCAGCAGGAACTCCGGCTTGCGCGGAATCATCGCCTCAAGGCTCACACGCATCCAGTCCTGAGCGAGGTCCTGGGTGATCGACCGCGCTCCCGCGGCCCCGATCATTTCGGTGATGAACGCCCCGCGCCCGGCGGTGATGCACGGGTCGATGGACAGCACGAGGAACACGGCCGGACGCCTCGCATTCTGAAACTGCTCGCGGATTTGCCGCTCACGCTCGCGTAGTTGCCGGACCAGCGCAGCCGCTTCGTTTTCTCGTCCAAGCACCCGACCAACACTCTCCACTGTCCGGTAAACGCCAGCTAGCCCTCGCCCCTGGATGAGGTAGACGGGGATACCCATGCGTTCCAATCCTCGAACTGTGTCTGGGCTGTTCAGCGTCGAAACCGCGATGACCACGTCGGGCCGCATCGATGCGATACGTTCCAGCGACGGGCTGAGAATGTCGCCTATGCTCGGCTTTTCCTTCGAAGCCTGCGGTGGATAGAAGGTGTAGTTGGTGATTGCAATCAACTGGGGCGCGCCGCCAACCGCGTAGATCGTGTTCGTTACGCTAGGCGTGAGCGAAATCACGCGCGTGACGCGGTCAGGCAGCGTTACCGTGCGGCCCTCTTCGTCCGTGACCACTCGCTTTGCCCATGAAGGGATCACCGCCGAAAGGAATACGATCGCGAACAGCAATGCGCGACGAGCGGCGCTCAGAGTTTGGCGGCTGATTTGTGCCCTGCTGCGTTGCATGCATCACCCGGACGCAGTCGCGTCAGGTGGGATTCTTGTCAGCGGCTTCCAGGAGGACCAAAGGTCACGGCGGATGCTCGTCGGCTCTCCCATCGAAGCCAACTTAGCTGTGGGGATCCGGCAGGTCTCCTGACTCGTGCTTCTTCGGCTCCCGGCCACCTTCCCAGAGCAGCGCTCCAGTGGTCACTCGGTCGGGACCTCGGCACTCACAGTTGCGGGGCAGTGGCGGACTTCAACCGCCTTCCCTTCACCGGATCATGTTTAGAACAAACTCTATTATAGGTCAGACATTTTCCGCAGGGTAGAAGGAACATTTCACCCTACCGCAGAACGCCGGTTACGGCAGCACGTCTCAACTTCGCCGCTTTCACCGTGTTCGCGAGCAGCATCGCGATCGTCAGCGGACCAACGCCACCCGGGACCGGCGTTATTGCTCCAGCCACCTCGGCCACCTTCGGGTGAACGTCACCCGCGAGCGTCGAACCCTTGTCTGCGAACTGCTTCTCGCGCTGCGCATCTCCGGCGAACAGCGCTTCGAACGTCGCCCTGTCTACTATCCGATTGATTCCCACGTCGATGACAGTTGCTCCTGGCCGCACCATTTCCGCAGTGATCATGCCCGCCTTGCCGATCGCCGCAACCAGTACTTCCGCGCGACGGCAGACCTCAACCAGGTTCTTCGTACGCGAATGGCAGATGGTGACCGTCGCATTCGCATTCGTCAGCAGCATGGCCACCGGCTTCCCGACAATGTCGCTGCGTCCGACAACCACAGCCTCGCAGCCTTCTACTGGGATGCCGCTGCGGCGGAGAATCTCCATGCATCCCGCAGGCGTACACGGCACCAGTCCTGGCCTTTTGGTCGAAAGCCTTCCAACGTTGACGGGGTGCAAGCCGTCAACATCTTTCGCCGGGTCGACCGCGAGCAGTACCTTCTGCTCGTCGATATGCTTCGGAAGCGGCAGTTGGACGAGGATGCCATCGATCTCGTCTCGCCTGTTCAGTTCGGAGACAAGCTTCAGCAAGTCATCGCTGGTCACGCTCACTTCAACCGCGATCTTCTCGCTATAGATGCCGGCCTGCTCGCATGCTTTCACCTTGCTGCGGACGTAAGATTCCGACGCGGGATCGTGTCCCACGATCACCGCCGCGAGCCCCGGACGCAATCCCTCCTCCGCAAGGTGTTTGACCTCTTGCGCGAGTTCCGTTCGTATGTCCGCGGCGATACGAGTGCCGTCAAGCAACTTTGCAGTCATAGCTCAGTCCGTAGCGCGGCGTTTGCGCAACACGCCGCCGAGCCAATCCTACAGCTACGCGCCCATTGCACGAAGAACTAACAGATGGAGTGCAGCAGGGTGTTAAAGCTTTACGAGGATTTCAAGTGCCGCGTGTGCCCAGGCCATCGGCAGCGGAGCCCCGGCCACGAGAGCGGCAATCGCGGTGAGAATCGCGAGTCGCCAAATCAGGACCAACATGCGCGACGGACCGGAGGTGCTTCGAGGCGTACCATCCGCGATCTCCTGCAAATTCTCGACGCGCCGCTTTAAGTGCAGCCTGGTTGCTTTCGGCAGGAAACTGCATCCCAAACCCGACACCACCGCCGCGTCGTCAGGCAGGCGCGCGAACTTCACCAGCGCCGACATCAGGTCCAACGCCTCTTCTGAGGTGCGCGCCGCGCTATCGTCGGCCGCCAACTCGACGGCTTCCAGCCAGCTAGACTTCACCGCGCGCGCAAACATTGGATTTGCGCTAAGAGCGCACCCAACATCGAGCAGCAGCGCCGTCGCGTTATCTCTCGAAACAACGTGTGCCTGCTCGTGTCTCATGACCGAATCCAACTCGGATCGGTCGAGTGCCTCGAGAACTGCCCGCGATACGAACAGCGTCGGCCGCAGTACACCGATGACGGTCGTGATCCTCGAGGTTTCCGGAAGTTCGTACGCCTCGGCCAGCGTTGCAAAACGCACTTTGCGTCCGGCCCGGCGCAACAGCGATGACACTCGAGCACTCTGACGCAGGATCAACGCCGCCCGCAGGATGGAACTCAGCAGGACCGCTGCCGATAGAAGCGCGAGTCCCGTCAGTGCCCAGCCGATGCTCTCGTCCGAATGCCGCGGCTCAAACATCAGGTATCCCGGAGCAACCAGAAGCGTGGACGCCAGCATTCCTGCCAATGCTGGTGCGATCCCTACTGCCAGCCAGAACCGCGCCTCTCTGGCCGAGGCACAAAGCCGCGCTATGCGCTCAAGAACGGGCCATGCAAGCGATAGCGCACCGCTCACCACAAAAGCCGTGAGCATCGCGCCCACCAGCAGCATCGATATGCCGATCAGCCAGTACACGGCTATTTCTGCGCTCCCTTGCCGCCCTTCCGGCGCTTCTTGATTTCCTTTTCGAGTGCGGCGAGTAACTGCTCATCTTCTTCGCTGATGGCATCCACGAAACAGCTGAGAATTGGAAGCCGCTCCCCATTGCCGTCGCGCACAAGTGCTCCAATCACTTCACGGACAACCGTTTGATCAAGTTCGTCCCTGCTCAGCTTCGGGCGGTATACGAACGCCTTCCCGTTCTTGTGACGGTCGAGTAGGCCCTTTTTGTGGAGCCGGTCGAGCGTAGTCATCAGAGTGGTATAAGCAAGTTTGCCGTGGTACTCCGCGTGTAGCTCGCGGACTGTGCATTGACCGAGCGCCCATGCACGCTCCATCACACTGGTTTCCAGCGAGCCCAGCCCCAGTGCTCCCACACCCCGGTAGTTCCTGACCCTCGACCACAATGACGAGAACATGAGGAGCGTATTCTAAGCCCCCGTCCCTACTGCTTCAATACGCACCTTCGAGCCGACGCAGCCGACGCCCAGCTTCTACTCGGCTGTAGGCTCGACGGCTCCCAACTATTGCCGCTGGGGCTGCATCTGTTTCCTCCGGAGGCCTTCTTATGCCGATGATGCAACGAGGCGTAGCCATGCTCGCCAACCGCATGCCGAAAGTGATCAATCCAACCGTTCACGCGGTCATCGACTATGCCGTTGCCGCCACGTTCTTCACCATGGCGGCAACCTTCTTCAAGCGCGGACACAAGCGCGCTGCTATCAGTTGCATTGTCTGTGGCGCCGCCACTACCGCGAACAGCATGCTCACCAACTATCCGGGTGGCGTGTTCAAAGTCATGAGCTTCCAGAATCATGGCCGTGTTGACATGGGACTCGGCGGGCTAACTGCCGCTCTGCCCAACATGATGGGCCTCGACACAGATGCCGAGAGCCGCTTCTTCCAGGGCATGGCGATCGCCGAAACCGCCGCCACCGCCATGACGGATTTCGACGCGCTGGAGCGCACCGACTACTATCGCTACGGTCGCGCCGCTTAGCTTCCCGCGCATCTTCCCCCACCCTGGTCGCTCCCTCTTTGCGCGCCCAGGTGGGAACTCACCTGACCACTCCTGGTTCCTGCCGCCATGCTCTAGCATCTACTTAAATATGGGAAACACATTCAAGACCGCAATCCTGCTCACGGCTTTGACAATGTTCCTGCTCCTGATGGGACAAGTTTTCGGCGGCCGCCAGGGCATGATCATGGCGCTTGGCCTCGCAGTCGTGATGAACTTCGTCGCCTATTTCTTCTCGGACAAGATCGCCATCATGACCTCAGGCGCGGTGCCGGTCACGCGCGAACAGTTGCCCCGCGTCTACGCCACGGTAGAGCGGCTAACTCAAAAGGCCAATCTGCCGATGCCGAAGCTCTACGTCATCCCGTCGCCTTCTCCCAACGCTTTCGCGACCGGCCGAAACCCGCAGCACGCTTCCGTCGCAGTGACAGAGGGCATTCTGACTATCCTCAACGAGGACGAACTCGAGGGCGTTCTCGCCCACGAACTCGGGCACGTCCGCAATCGCGACATCCTGATCGCCTCGGTGGCCGCCACTCTCGCTGGAGCCATCACCATGCTTGCGCGCATGGGCTACTTCGCTGCGCTCTTCGGAGGCAGCCGCGACGATCGTGATCGCGGCGGCGGCAACGCTTTCGTCGCGCTGTTGATGATGATTCTCGCGCCGATCGCAGCATTGTTGGTCCAGATGGCGGTCTCCCGCTCGCGAGAGTATGCTGCCGATGCAACCGCAGCTCAGTTCACCGGCAATCCTTATGCGCTCGCCAGCGCCCTCCGTAAGCTCGAGCAGTACTCAAAGCGCATCCCGCTGCAGGCCTCCGCCTCGACTGCACACCTGTTCATCGTGAAGCCAATGCTGGGCGGCATGGATTTTTCGACACTTTTCTCGACGCATCCGCCCATTCCCGACCGCATCGCGAGGCTGACCGGGATGCCGGCCGAGATGCAGTTCTGATTTCACAGCTGGGCGGGCACTTCACCCCGCCACACCTGAGTGACATTTGCAGCCACGTACCTTTGCCGCCATGCCGTGGCCATGCCCTCCGTCCTAAGCCTTTCGTGCCCTCGCGCGGATTGCCCCTGATTTGGCAAAAGCCTACAATCGCCTCAATGTCTTCCCCCGCTTCAGTCCGTGACGACAGCTTCACCTCATCCATGCTCGAGCGCGCCGCACGCCTTGAATCGGCTGTCAAAGCCATTATCCGGGGCAAGGACGAAGTTGTCCGGATGGCGCTCGTTTCCATCTTCGCCCGCGGACACCTCCTCATCGAGGGCGTCCCCGGTGTGGGCAAGACCACTCTGGGCCAGGCCATTGCGCGCGCTATTGATTGTCAGTTCCAGCGCATCCAGTTCACGGCCGACATGCTGCCCAGTGACGTCGTCGGCATCTCCATCTATTCTGCGGCCGACCAGAAATTCGAATTCAAGCACGGTCCCGTTTTCACCAACGTTCTGCTGGCGGACGAGATCAACCGCACGACTCCAAAGACCCAGTCTGCCTTGCTCGAAGCGATGAACGAGCACCAGGTCACCATCGACGCTTTCTCGCACCCGCTTCCAAAGCCGTTCGTCGTCATTGCCACCCAGAATCCTGTCGAGCACCATGGCACGTATCCGCTGCCTGAGTCACAACTCGACCGCTTCCTGCTTCGCGTCCGCATGGGATACCCCTCGGCGGAAAGCGAAAAGGAGATCCTTCGCTCAGAAGCCGGTGCTGCCCGTCTTGAAGAGGTCCGTCCGGTACTCACGGCGGACGAGGTGCTGGCCTTGCAGGAAGAAGTCAGGCGTGTGCAGGTCGATGAATCGCTGGTGGAGTACACGCTGCAGATCGTTCACAAGACGCGCGACTCCGAGCACCTTTCGCTCGGCGTATCTCCTCGAGGTTCGCTAATGCTATACCGTGCGGCGCAGGCCATGGCGTTACTTGAAGGCCGCACGTTCGCCATTCCCGAGGACTTCAAGGCGCTCGCCGTCCCGACCTTCGCCCATCGCGTGGTCGTGAACGCGCGTTACTCGTCAACGTTGCGCCGCTCCGAGCAGTCGGAAGAGATCGTCGGTAACATTGTCGAGAGTGTTCACGTACCTGTGTAGTGGCCGACACACTATACTCACCGCGGACCAGGTCCTTCGCCGGCCTCGGACGAACTCTGACCGCCTGCGTCCTGCTTTAGCATTCGGTTTACTTCTCTCACCAGGGAATTCGGATCGCTGTCATATTCGATCTCCTTATTCGACAGCTCATCGACCTTGCGCCGGCCGCTCTGGTATATCTCCAAAATTGGTACGGTGGGACAGAGTTCCTTCACCGTCTCCATCACCCGCAGCTTCTCGGAGTTCGGCAGAACCTGTCCGATGATGACCAGGTGGATGTCACGGCTCTCCTTGCAGGCTGTATAGACTTCAAGCCAGTTCGTCGCGGGCACCACCTCATATCCTGCTTGCGTCAGGACGGCAGTTGAATCCGCATCAGCTCTTTCGTCTACCGAAACATTGAGAATGCGCACGTGGGTTGTCCCGGCCCCCAGGCTTCAGCACGGTGGAATGATGGCGGCGGCTATTCGACTCCACCGACGTATGGGCGGTTGCCAGACTCTTGATCGAAAAGGACTCTCTCTCGGCAAGCAGTCGTGAGAAAATGGCTGCACTTTTTTGGGGGTGAGATGTCGCATGTCTGCCACTGTCCACGAGATTGCTCCTGACCTCTACCGTATCACCGTCTACGCTGAGCCAATCAACCTGGAGTTCAGCCACTTCCTTATCAAGGACGACGAACCGCTGCTGTTCCACACCGGAATGCGCGGCATGTTTCCAGCGCTCTGCGACGCCTTAGCCAAGGTGATCGATCCGGCGAAACTACGCTGGATTAGCTTTAGCCATTTCGAGTCCGACGAATGCGGGGCCCTCAACGACTGGCTGAACGTCGCTCCTGCGGCGACGCCACTCTGCAGCATGATTGGCACCCTTGTGAACCTCTCCGACTTTTCCATCCGTCCCGCTAAATTTCTCGAGCCAGCCGAGACCATCTCCACGGGCAAGTACCGCTTCCGCTACGTTCCCACGCCGCACCTGCCGCACGGCTGGGACGCTGGCGTCCTCTTCGAGGAAACACAGCGCACCCTGCTCTGCTCCGATCTCTTCCATCAGACCGGTGTGTCCACTCCGCTTATACACTCGGAAGTGGTAAGCGCCGCACGCCAAACTCTCATCGAGTACGAGCAATCTCCGCTTGCCGGATACGTGCCGTACACGCACCACACGCAACGCCTGCTCGAGGGCCTTGCCGCGCTAGATCCGCGAACACTTGCTATCATGCATGGTTCGAGTTTCGCCGGTGATGGCGCCCAGGCGCTGCGCGACCTCGCCACGGTCTTCAAGGAAATTCTTGGACCGCCTGCGGAGCGCGCCCAACCGGCTGGAGACTGACTCCCGCATGCCCGTCCTACTTCGTTTCCTGATGCTGCTGGGCCTGGTCATCTGGATCGGCAGCATCATCTTTTTCGGCGTCCTTGCCCCCAATGCTTTCGCCGTCTTACCTACACGTCAACTCGCCGGCACCCTGGTTAGCCGCATGCTGCCGATTCTGCATTGGATGGGACTGGCCTCGGGCACTGTCTACCTCGTCTCCTCCATGGTCTACTCGCGGGTCGCGGTTGGCGACGCGCAGCCGCTGGCTGCCCGGCACGTGCTCGTCATCGTGATGCTGATTCTCACGCTCATCTCGCAGTTCGCGATCGTGCCTAAGATGGCGACACTTCGCGCAGAAATGACGAACATCGACACCGTCCCGCAAGACGATCCGCGTCGCGTCGAATTCAACCGATTGCACGTCTGGTCCTCGCGGCTGGAACAAGGCATCCTGCTCCTCGGACTCGCGACGCTCTACCTCGTCGCTCGACAGCTGAAGTAGTCCAGCAGTTCGCGAATTCGCCCTGAGCCATTTATGATGTGTAGTTCCCTGGCGACTCGCATTCGCTTCAGTTCACAGCCGTCTGCTACCGTGCACACTGGACGGTCTGAATGCTGAGTGCAGATCGCTGAGCACTGTTTCCTGACTGATAATTCCGAATTACTGGCGACTTGAAATGAAGACTGGAATCATTGGCCTGCCGCAGGTGGGCAAGACATCGCTGTTCAAGATTCTCACCAAGGCTGACATCTCCAACCGTGCCTTCGCCAACCCAAAGGAAGCGCATATTGGCGTTGCCAAGGTTCCGGACGACCGCCTCGACCGCCTCGCGAAGCTCTTCAACCCTCGCAAGCTCGTGCACGCTTCCGTGGAGTACGCCGACGTCGCCGCTATCGGACAGGAGGCACTGAAAGAGACCGCGTTCCTCGCAAGCCTACGCAATGTGGACGCGCTGGCACATGTAATCCGCGCCTTCGAGAATGATTCCATTCCGCACGTAGGCCCCATCGATCCGCTGCGCGACATCAAGAACGTGGATTTCGATCTCGTCGTCAGCGATCTCGGTCAGGTCGAGACGCGCCTCGAGCGCATGCAGAAGGACCTCAAGAAAAAGAAAACGCCGGAACTCGAAAGAGAGTTTGAATTGCTTCAGCGAGCCAAGGCCCATCTTGAGACCGAGCGTCCGCTGCGTGAGATGGAGATGACCAGGGACGAGAAGAAGGTCGTCCGCGGCTTCATGTTCCTGAGCGAGAAGCCCATACTCTACGTCCTCAACATCGGCGAGAGCACTACGCTGGGAAAAGACCTTGAGGAAGCTGTCGCGAAGTTCAACCTCGCCGAAGTCGCCTCGCGCCCGAACACCGGCGCTACGGCCATCTGCGGCAAGGTGGAGGCGGAACTGGCCGACATGAGCGATGAAGACGCCGCCGAATTTTTAGGCAGCTACGGCCTGACCGAGAGCGGCTTGTCACGGCTCATCCGCAAAACTTACGAGTTGCTTGGGCTTATCTCGTTCTTCACCGTGGGTGAAGACGAGTGCCGCGCCTGGACCATCGAGAAGAGCACGCGGGCACAGAACGCAGCCGGAGCCATCCACTCCGACCTGGAGCACCATTTCATTCGCGCCGAAACCATTCATTGGGACCTACTGCTCGAACTCGGGTCCGAAGCCGCAGCCCGAGCCGCCGGCAAGCTCCGTCTCGAAGGCAAGGACTACATCGTGCAGGATGGCGATATCATGCACATCCGACACAGCGGCTAAGACGCTTGCTTTCGACACACGAAGAAGGCCCGGCCTTCTTCGTTGTGCAAATTGAAATCGCGGCCACCATCGTACTGGCGGACATCGCTAAACCCAGCAGCCGTCAGCGCCTCCCGAAGCTCGTTCTCGGAATAGCATTTTTGCAGCAGGGTCAGATCGCCACGCTTCCATTCGCTGCCGCGTTCAAACACCGTGATGTCGTTGCGCCCTAAACGTCTTTCCGCGTCGTAGCTGGCGTTGACAACGCAAACCTGCCCGTTCTCAACGATGCTGAAGGTTCCGCGCCACCGGCGCAGATACGCCTCTTCCATGAACAGGTCGAAGACGAACCAACCGCCCGGCAAGAGGGCACGGTTCACGTTGCGGAAAACTGCCTGCAAGTCGCTCAGACGATGTATGTGCGCAAGGCTGTTGAACGTACACAGCGCGCCAGCGTAAAGCTGAGGTAACTCGAAGTAACGTGCGTCGGCCAGAAGGAACGCCGCTTTAGGTGCCTTGGTGCGCGCCAAGCGCAGCATCTCCGCCGAGTTGTCGATGCCGGTCAACTGGAAGCCGCGCTCACAAAGTGCATCGGCCAACTCCCCCGATCCACAACAGAGGTCCAGGACATGCGCTCCCTCCGGAAGCTGATCGAGCATAAGTTTCTCGTGTATCGGGAGAAGGCGCATGCGGGTGTCCAGTCCAAAATGACGTCCGTAAACGGATGCGAACAGATCGTATGGACTGTTCGATCGCTCTCGCTTGTCGCGCCACTTCAGCCGGTTCCCCATCCATTCCAGCCACTGTTGCACATCGGTCTCGCTGCGATGCCGGTCAAATCCCACTGCGAGCGCAATCAGTGCGAGCGAACCGATCACCAGGTGCATTAGATGTACGCGATCGTTAATCAGAAGTGACCCGTGCGGCTCCAGAAGAAAGTAGGCTCCGGTCACGAGAGTCAGCACCGTCGCGGACAGACCGGATACCCAGCCTCCCACTAATGTGCTGACCACGATGGCAGCGGCGAAGAGGAAGAATGTGGGCCGTCGCTCAGCGCCGACAGTCAGGAGAGTCACTGCAAGCGCGGTAGAGGTTGAAACCACCGCCACAGCGAGGCCGAGTACTGCCCGGACACGGCGGGCGTCGTTGAGCAACAACGATGAGAGTGCAGATGTAGACATGGTCCCTCCAAACTGAATTCCTACATGCTCAGCAGAAACTCAGCACAGGAAGGCACACATCACGGTAGGACCGGCAGCTTCCGCCCTTGGCTCGGACGCATATCGGCCAACCTGTCTTGGACGGGGGTGCAGGCTTGCAAGCGTTGTGAACGGGGTTGAAAGTAGCGCAACGGCGGGTTCAGCTTTCACCAGGGGCGCTGGACTTTGAGTGAGTGGAAGTACAAAAATCGCCAGCACTGCGAGTGTGACAACAACCGGGATCCAGGCTACAACTTTCCCTCTCACGACGGAATGATTGCCTGACTCCTAAGCTGGGTCAAGGCCATTCCAGAGATGCTGCCGTGGGCGCTCTGCGGCTTGTCTAGTGACTCTGTTATTCTGCTCGGGCAAATGAACGCAATCATCCTTAGTTTGCTGCTTGGCGCGACTGCCGCTGCTGCCAACATCTTCGGCGGCACCATCCTAGTCCAGAAACACTGGAAGCGCAGTTATCTCAGGTACTTCGTCGCGCTCGGAGCGGGGTTCATGCTGGCCACCGCTATTGTAGAAATGGTCCCCGCCAGCATCGAACGAGTGGGCGAACGCGCTGGCTTCCTTGTCTTACTCGGCTATCTGCTCATCCACTTCTTCGAGCACACCGTAACGCCCCATTTCCATTTCGGCGAAGAGACGCACCACGACGAATTCGTCCACGCACACAAGAGCATTTCCGTGCTGGTCGGACTGGCCATCCATGCCTTTTTCGACGGAATCGCCATCGCGTCAGGTTTTCTAATTTCCAACTGGCTCGGCTGGGTGATCTTTATCGCGGTATTTCTGCACAAAATACCGGAAGGATTCACCATCACCTCTGTCATGCTTGCAAGCGGCCGTAGTCGCATGACCTCATGGGGCGCATCGGTTGTCCTCGGGGCTGCGACGTTCGCGGGAGTACTGCTTATGGCTATGACGCGACAGGCGGTCTCGATCGGATTGCCAATCTCAGCCGGGGTGACCATCTACGTTGCTGCCAGCGATTTGATGCCCGAGGTGAACCGCGAACCCGGCGTCGGGATGGCTCTCATTGTTTTCGTCGGCGTAGCGCTCCTTTTCATCCTCGACCAGTTCTTCCACCTCCATCCGTAGCAGGCTTACGTCGCAACCCCCTTCGTCGCAGAAATGCTTGCGCGCAAAGAAAAGCCCCGCTGAATGCGGGGCTCTGCACTACGGACAGGAGTCGTTTACTCGACGACGTTCTTCGCCGTATACCCTTCGCGGGCGATCACGTTGTACTTCAGTTCCTTGTTCTTTTCGTTCCTGACCACCAGCGGCTTGTCTGTTCCCGGCGCAACCAGTTCCACTTTCAGTTTCCGGTACGTACCATCCTGCTTCGTGTTGGTCGAACGGTACGACAACGTGTACTGGTTCCTTACGGAATTCGCGATGTCTGCAAAGATTTCGCGGAACTCGGCTTCGAACCGAGGGTTGAACCACCGCCCGCCCGTCATCCGGGCGAACGTCGCCATCTGGTTATCGGCCTGCAAGTAGTCAACCATCATTTCGCGCACACGATAGCTACTGCCGTATCGGGCATCCACCCACTGCAGGAACGCGCGTCCGGTGCTCACACTGAAGATGGTTACGTTCGGCGTGTCCTTAATCTTTTTCAGCACCTTGTCATAGGTGATGCGGCTGAACGTATCCCGTCCGCTTCCCACGATGATTACTTCCTTCCGACCCTCGATACCCTCGATGCGGTCGAGCGTGTCATAGAGCGCGTCGAAGAGATTGCTCTCGCTGAAGCCCGGAACGCGGAGCATGTTCAGCGCACCGTAGACCTTCTTCTTGTCCTGCGTGAAGTCCTGCAGGATCATCGGCTTCATGTCGTACTCGATCACCGCGACCCAGTCGTCTTTCTTGAGCGAGTCGGCGAATGCGTACGCGGCATTTAGCGCGTCGTACATGAACTGGTAGTTCGAATTCGAGAACTCGATGAGAAGCACGGCAGTGATCGGCGCTTCCGTCACGCTGAACTGCTGTACCTGCTGCGGAACGCCGTCTTCCAGTACGCGGAAGTGCTCCTTCTTCAGCCCGGGAATGAAGTGCCCATCCTTGCTCATGACCATGACGTCGAGGTTCACAACGGGTACGTCGACGCTGATCGAGTAATTGGGCATGCCCTCCGTTCCCTTCGGCGAGGGCGGAGGCGGCGGAGCCTGTTCTTCCTGTTTCTTCGGGACTGCGATGGGGCCGATGTCCCCCTGTGGCCCCCCGGCTTCCGCGGGCGCCTGTTGCTGGGGCTTCGGCGGTTGTTGCGGGCTCTGCTGCTGATCCTGTTGCGCCATCAGCGGCGCCCCCGGGAGCATCGATAGAACTACGAAAACAGCCGCCGACAGAACCCAGGTATTAGGGCGAAAACCGCGCAAATTAAGGCGATTTGACAATCGCATGGGTACCTCTTTGAGCAGAGTCTCTATGCTAGTATAGATGCACGTTCTAGCCTCCTCGACGTTTTTCGCGGGTATTTCGACCGCATCATTAAGCTGGCATCCGCGGATCTCGCCGTAAGGATGTTGAGGTTGTGCTCCCGTCAATTCGGGAGAAAGGATTGCCGACGCGCAGATTGTTGCGCGTTCCTTTCCGCAGTATGAAAAGACTTGCCGCCTTCGTCGCCTCGTTCCTCGTCATCGGTTCCCTTGCGTTCGCAGCAGAAAAGCCGAAACTCATCGAATCAAAAAAGCCGATCGTCCCTATCATGCCGCTCAGTGAAGTCAAGATCGGCATGCGCGGAGTCGCCTACACCGTGTTTGAGGGCGTGAAGCCGGAACCCATGGAGGTCGAAGTCCTCGGAATCCTCCGCAACATGGCTGGCCCAAAGGGCGACGTGATCCTGGTTCGCCTTCACGGCAAGAAGCCCGAATACACCGGCGTCGTGGCCGGCATGAGCGGCAGCCCGTTCTACATCGACGGCAAGCTCGTCGGCGCTCTGGCTTACCGCATCGGCGAGTTCTCCAAGGAGCCGATCGGGGGCATCACGCCTATAGAGTCGATGCTCGAGATCAACGAACTCGACCAGTCCTACGCCGCCAACGAAGCTGCTCAGGCAGCCGCCCGCGCACAGCTTCCGTCGCGCACCTCCGGTCCCGGGCAGTCACCTGACGTGCAGCCCGTCCAGACGTACCTCAAACAGATCGACACGCCCCTGGTGTTCAGCGGCTTCAGCGAAGAAGCCGTCCGCCGCTTCGCGCCTCAGTTCGCGCAGGCGGGAATCATCCCGGTTATGGGCGTCGGCTCCGCCAGCGATGCCAAGCAACCTGAGCCGATTGAGGCCGGTTCGTCGATCGGCGCAGTTCTTGTACGCGGCGACATGGATATCGCCGCCACCTGCACGGTTACCTATGTCGACCCTGAGCGCCTGCTCGCCTGCGGCCACCCGCTGATGAACTTCGGCCTAGTGGACATGCCGATGAACAAGTCGCAGGTGCTCGCTACGCTTGCTTCACCGGCCAACGCTTTCAAGATTGCGACCACCACCGAAGCCGTTGGAGCGTTCGTGCAGGACCGCCACACCGGGATCCTGGGCCGCTTCGGCAAGCAGCCGCGAATGATCCCCGTGAAGCTGAATTTCCACGGTATGGCGCAACCCAAGTCGTTCAACTTCGAAGTGCTCAACAACGCCAAACTCACGCCCGTCGCGATGATGACTACCATCTACAACGCCATTCAGGGCATGAACGACTACGGCGAGGACACCACGTTCCGCGTGAACGGTATCATCAACGTTGCCGGCTTCCCCAAGCTCGCGCTCAACAACATGTACGCGCCTCTTGATGGCGGAAACCCGACGGCCGTGCAGATTGCCATGTCGGTGGGTGAGCGTTTCAGCCGCATCTTCGATAACCCTTACGAGCGGGCGGACATTCAGGGTGTCGAACTCAATATCGACCTGATCCGCGAGCGCAAGTGGGCGCGGCTGGAGACATCGCGCACGGACGTCACCGAGGCACGCCCCGGGGACGAGATCGTCGTCGAGACTGTCCTTCGTCCCTACCGCGGCGACCGCATTGTTCGCCAGGTGCCGATACGCATCCCGACCTCCACGCCCAAGGGCACGCTGCGCATCCTCGTGAGCGATGGTGACACGCTCGACCGCATGCGTCGCACACCTCCGGTGCTCGGTCGCAAACTCGACCTCAACTCCACCATCGCGCTGCTCAATAAGGAGCACGCGAACCATCGTCTCTACGTTTCGCTGCTCGAGGCGAACCCGCAGGCCATGGTCGAGGACAAGGTCATGCCGACCCTGCCGCTCTCGGTCATGAACGTGATGGATGGCATGCGCGGCACGCAGGACATGATCGTCGTAGGCGAGTCAGCCGTTAGCGAAGCCTATACGCCGCTTGACTACGTTGTTTCCGGTGCGCAAGTCATCACCGTCAACGTGCGCTAATGCTGTCAATCCATTGTGAGGGCGCGGCTGATTGCCGCGCCTTCGTTCTTGCATACGCAGATTGCACTTCTCCGCTGTGCTACGCTTTTACAAATCCCGCAGACAGGGCAACAGCCCACTTCAGGAATTCTTGATGCGAAAGCTCTTCAGCGCATTCTTCGTTCTCCTTAGCGCCACGCTGCTCCTCGCCGAAGGTACGCGGACCTGGGAGCAATCCAAGTTCGACGAGTTTGAAAAGGGCACGCCTAAGGGCGTCGCCATCCGCAGTGACGGCACGCTGATGCTCGCGCCTGCGTTCAAGTCGCTCTTCACTACGCCCTCCACTTACATCTGGAGCGTCGCCAGTGACGACCAGGCCGTGTACGCAGCCTCCGGGGCGCCCGCGCGTGTCTATCGGATCACCCAGGATGGCCAGTCCAGCGTGATCTTCGCTCCCGCTGAGTTGCAGGTGCAGTCGCTCGTGGTGGCGCCAGGCGGAACCATTTACGCCGCAACCTCGCCGGATGGCAAGGTCTACAGGATCACCCGCACCAGCGCACCCGCGAAGCCTGCGAGTGGACAGCCCCAAGCGCCCCCTGTAGCCGCCCCCGCGGAGAGCGCCCCCCCGCAAGTAGATACCGCTGCAGCGCCACAGCCAAAGCTAACGCTGGACCCGAACTACACCTCCTCCGTGTTCTTCGAACCCAGGACGAAGTACATTTGGGCGCTGGCCCTGGATCGCGATGGTCGTCTCTACGTTGCGACTGGCGACCGCGGAGAGATTTTCCGTGTCGATCGTAACGGCGCGTCGTCCGTTTTCTTCAAGTCCGACGAAGCGCACATTCGCGCCATCGCCTTCGACCAGCAAGGCAACCTGATCGCCGGCTCCGACGGCAGCGGACTTGTGTACCGCATCGCTCCTACCGGCGAAGCGTTCGTTCTTTACAGCGCTCCGAAGAAAGAGATCACCGCGCTTGCCGTTGACGCGCAGGGGAACATCTACGCCGCTGGCGCTGGAGACAAGCGCCAGCCGACCGAGCGTCCCATCTCCACCACCTTGCCGATGCCTGCCGCCGCGCCTCAAACCATCAATGTCGGTCCCGGAGTGCAGGCGGTACCCATCACCGGCCCAGGCGGCTCGCCGCTTCAGCAGGCGGTGCCACTCCCAGGACTGGGCGCCACCGGCTCCGAGGTTTACCGCATCGCGCCCGATGGCTCACCCCGTCGTATCTGGACATCGCGTGAAGACCTCGTCTATGCCCTTGCATTCGACCAGGACGGCACGCTACTCGCCGGTACCGGCAACAAGGGACGCGTCTACGCCATTCAGGGACCGGGCCAGTTCACTGACCTGCTGAAGGCGAGTGCATCGCAAGTCGTTGGGTTCGCACGCGGTCCTCGTGGCGGTCTCTATGTTGCGACAAGCAATCTGGGAAAGATATTCCTGCTTCAGGAGTCCGATGAGCGCGAGGGCAGCTACGAGAGTGACGTCTTCGACGCACGTATCTTCTCGCGCTGGGGACGAGCCGAAGTCCGTAGCCGCGGCAACGTTGAACTCTTCGCTCGCAGCGGCAACGTTGACAATCCCGACCGGAACTGGAGCCCATGGAAGAAGATCGAGCTGCAGAAGGATCCCATCCTCGATGTTCCCGCCGCTCGCTACATCCAGTGGAGGGCCGTGTTGCGCTCAGGTAATCCCATCCCGAGCGTGGACAGCGTCCGTGTGAACTACCTTTCGAAGAACGTGGCCCCCGAGATCGACGATGTCACGGTGCAAGTCGGTTACCGGTATCCAATTCTTCCGCGTACTGGCCCGCAGCCTGTCTCCAGCGACGCGCAGTCGCAATCATTCACTCCCGTGCCGGCAGTCGCACGCGACAAGGACTCCATTGCGGTGCGCTGGGCAGCCCGCGACGAGAATGATGATCAACTCACTTATTCGCTCTACTACCGCGGGGACGGCGAATCCCGCTGGAAGTTGCTGAAGAGCGCCGTCACTGACAAGTACTACTCGTTCGACACAGGCCTGCTGCCAGACGGTGGATACAATCTGCGCGTGATCGCATCCGATGCGCCTTCGCACTCACCCGACGAGGCGCTCACCGCTTTGAAGGAGAGCGCACGCTTCGAGGTCGATACTACACCGCCGTACGTTCAGAACCTCCAGGCAGCCATCGAGAACGGCGAGATACGCGTGAGCTTCGGCGCGAGCGACACCTTCTCGGTCATCAATAACGCGGAGTTTTCTCTGGACGCCGGTGAGTGGCAGTACCTTGCCCCAATCGGCGAGATCTCCGACTCGCGACAGGAGAACTACGACTTCACCACAACCGTTCCGATGCTGAAGGCCGACGCTGGCGAACCTCAGCCGACCGTAACGCCAGGCAGCCAGCAGCAGTCGTCGAAAGATCGCCGCAAGCGCAACCCTCAACCGGCTGCCTCGGCTGAACCGATCGGTCCTGAGGAGCACGTTATAGTGGTCCGCGTCTACGACCGTTTCGACAACATGGGAACCGCCAAAGTAGTAGTGCGCGGCAGATAGTTCGGACGAGTTGCCCACCCGTCGTTCGACACAAGGAGCGACGGTGTGGGTTGCCGCGATTCAAAAGCAGCTCTTTCGAGCAAAAAGCATGAAGAATATCGATTGATCGCTGATGGCTACCAAAGCATGATCATCCGCTACATCGCGTGGATAGTCCTGTCGGTCTACTGCACCATTCCCGCCTTCTGGCTGGTCATCCACCCCTTCGTTCAACGTTGGCGCCAACACGGACGCGACGCCTACAAGATTCTTCTCCCCGTCTGGGCCATCTTCATTGTCATTGCCGCTCTCGCTACCTTCCAGCACCTGCATCGGACCTTCTATCACTCCCGCGTAGCGCTCATCGCCGGAGCGGCCGTGATCCTGCTCGGAGTGTTCATCTACACCCTCGCTTTTCCCGGCTTTGGCCGAACCAAGGTGTCGGGCCTCGCCGAACTCGAGCCCGACCGTCACCACCAGTTCCTCGTCACCTCCGGAATCCGCCAGCGCGTCCGACATCCCATATACCTCGGACACCTCCTCGAGATCATCGGCTGGAGCATCGCCACTGGTTCCGTTTCGCTCTTCGTTCTAGCGGCCTTCGCCATCGTCACCGGCGCGCTAATGATCCGTCTCGAAGACAACGAACTCGAGTCTCGCTTCGGACAGTCGTATCGCGAATACCGCAGCGCCGTTCCCGCTATTATTCCCCGCCTGTACTAGTGACGCGCGCCGTCACTGACCTGTTCTGTACAATGTCACCGTTGATGCGATTCGAACTCTTTGTAGCCGCGCGCTATCTCCGCGCCAAAAGACGGCAGGCCGTCATCGGCGTCATTACCGCCATTTCCATCGTCGGAGTTATGGCCGGAGTCGCCTCGCTCATCATCGCTCTCGCAATCAACAACGGATTCCGCCAGGACCTCCAGCAGCGCCTCCTCGGCTCCACCGCGCACGTAAGCCTCATGCGCGTACAGTCAGACGGAATCGCACGATGGCGTGAGCTGCTTTCACAAATGGAGAAGCAGCCGCACGTCATCTCTGCTTCGCCCGCGATCTACGAACAGGTACTCATCTCGCGCGGCGCACGCGCGAAGGGCTCGATCTTAAAAGGCGTCATACCCGAACGCGAGCAGCGCGTCAGCGAATTGCTCGAATCGGTAAAACTCGGGTCCTTCAAGCCACTGGTGGAGGCCCAGCAAGAGGGGGAGTCACAGGCCCGGCAGCAAGGCCCACCCGCGGACGACGAAAAGAAGGCCGGTGATCCATCGTCTCTGGAAGGTGGACGAATCCGTCTCAAATCCCTTCCGCCGATCATCCTGGGCAAGGACATGGCCGACGAACTCGGCGCCACTGTCGGCTCCGTCGTTCTCGTGACCAGTCCACAGGGCGAACTCACGCCCTTCGGCATCGTGCCGAAGTACGTGCGTTTCAAGGTCGTCGGAATCTTCGAGTCTGGCTTCTACGACTACGACACCGCGTGGGCCCTCACTGACCTCGCAGACTCGCAACGCCTCTTTGGACTCGGCGACGTCGTCTCCGTTGTCGAGTTCAAAACTGACGACATCTACAGAGCCGCCGAGATCGGGCATCAAATCGAGAAGGCCGCCGGCCAGGGCTTCATGTCCACCAACTGGATGGAGCAGAACCGCGCCTTGTTCCGCGCCCTCCGGCTCGAGCGCGTTGTCACCTTCATCACCATCGGGTTGATCGTCTTCGTCGCCGCGCTCAACATACTGATCTCTCTCATCATGATGGTTATGGAGAAGACAAAGGATATCGCCGTCCTCGTCTCCATGGGTGCCAAACGGGCTCAGGTCCGCCGCATCTTTATCCTGCAGGGCGTCCTCATTGGTGTGATTGGCACCGTGGTTGGGCTCATCGTCGGCTATTCGCTATCCCTCGCGGCCGGACACTACAAGTGGGTATCGCTTTCGGCAGAGGTCTACTCCATCGACTACGTCCCATTCGCGCCCCGAATCGTCGATGGCGTGCTCGTGGCCGTCGTCGCGCTCGCGATCTCGTTCATTGCGACCATTTATCCTTCATACTCCGCAGCCAAAGTCCTCCCGGCTGAGGCGCTGCGCTACGAATAGACAGGAATCGACAGGTTGCCGAGGCAACTGCTCATTTCCTCCCCATTTATCGCAACTTTCTGCGACTGACCAGCGCTGCACTGTTCACCCACCAGCCCGGCAGCCATTCCCGGCGGCGACTCGGGAGGTGGCTTCTGATGACCACCTTACTATTGCGAAAATCCGCACCAATCCTGCTGCCAACGTGTTCTAATTCTTAATCAAAGTTCCCTCTCGTCAGCCGTGCTTCATTTTGCGTGCGAGCAGCGGAAACATGAACCGTGGGAGATTGCGCCTGCATCAAATGGAACAGAGCGAAGTGCTTAGGGTCGAGGACCTAAAGAAGGTCTATCGGTCTGGGAACACAAATTTGGTGCTCTTTGAAAACCTTTCCTTCCAGGTGCGGAAGGGAGAGATGCTGGCGATTGTCGGCGAATCGGGAACCGGCAAGAGTTCCCTATTACACATCCTCGGAGCCCTTGATACGGCTTCTGGCGGTGACGTATACTTCGCCAACCTTAGTCTGCGGCACCTCTCCGACGATGAACGGGCTGAGTTCCGCAACCGCGAGTTGGGATTCGTTTGGCAGTTCCATTACCTGTT
>Ga0196976_1000458_pt1 | contig 25849 bp, 25 predicted proteins | sample S3v_513CmetaG_FD_148644 | JGI IMG/M metagenome (GOLD analysis project Ga0196976, IMG submission 148644) | Soil microbial communities from Anza Borrego desert, Southern California, United States - S3+v_5-13C | ecosystem: Environmental > Terrestrial > Soil > Desert | place: USA: California...
GTTCGGGTTGTGCTTCGCCAACACCTTCGTGATCGCCGCCGTCAACGTCGTCTTCCCGTGGTCGATGTGCCCGATCGTCCCCACGTTTACGTGCGGCTTACTGCGGTCAAACTTCTCTTTCGCCATGATTGCGTGCCTCTTTTGAGATGAGGAATCCCTGAAGCCGGCGACCGAATCATCCCCGTGCAGCAGCACTTCTGGAGATTCCCTCACCGGATACGTGGCCCACTTGCGACGGACCTAAAGAACTTCTGGAGCCGATGACCGGGATTGAACCGGTGACCTCTCCCTTACCAAGGGAGTGCTCTACCAACTGAGCTACATCGGCCCTTGCGCTCTGCGCGCTCGGGTCACGGCCGAAGCCGCGATCCATAAAATCTGGAGCGGGAGACGGGAATCGAACCCGCGACCAACAGCTTGGAAGGCTGTGACTCTACCACTGAGTTACTCCCGCCTTCTCCTACCCCGGAGAGCAAGCTGCGCTTGCGCTCCACGGACCTACTCTTGCCGGGCTTTGTGCTGGCGCCACAACATGTACGACCGAAATGCAAAGAACGCCAGTATCACCCATGTCGCGTATCGCAGCTTATCCTCGGTCAATGTCTGCCAGGCCAGCAGGCCAAGGGCGACATACACAGTCAACGCTAAAAAGAATTTCTGCGATAACGACATCAAAAATCCTGGTGCACAGGGGAGGATTCGAACCTCCGTAGCTCGCAAGGAGCGGCAGATTTACAGTCTGCTGCCATTAACCACTCGGCCACCTGTGCACGAACCAATCCCCGGCCAGCCTACTCAGGCGCGCTGCGTTCGGCGCGACATCAACCCCGAGGACGCAAAAACCCCGCACGCGGAAAACCGCGCACAACCATACTTCCGCACTGCTCGTTTCCGGAAGTTGTCGCTGGGTGACGTCCTACGAAGAACTGCCGTGGCCTGTTCGTGGAGCTGGCGAAGGGATTCGAACCCCCGACCCTCTGATTACAAATCAGATGCTCTACCAGCTGAGCTACGCCAGCGAACCTTTTCCCGCCTGCCGGGACAAAGATGGAAGGTTAGCACAACGGAATTCCGCTTGCAAGCACACTCCCACTCCAGCAAAACCGCGAAGTCCAAGGCACTTCAGAACGCATCCGCAACGGCGGAATGCTATGATTCCGGGTTCCTCGTTATTGTATCCAAACATGGCTTTCCACGCTACCGCGAGGAGTTGCAAAAGTGGTGAACCCCTGAAATTTCGGCTCTCGCTGGAGTGAAAGGGTTCGCTGGCCCGTATGAGACGACGTACAAGACGCGTTTTCGCCATCACGATAGTCGTCATCGCTATCGCCGCCGCCATAGTTCTGCTCGTTTTCCTGCGCAAGCGCGCCGCTCCTGAAGCCGCGCGCCTGTTGCCCGATGCAGACGCTTTCGTTTACGTGAACCTGCGCCCGTTGAGGAGAGCCGGCGTTATCGGCCAGGCGGCGCCGGTCACGCAGGAAGCCGAGTATCAGTCCTTCGTGCGCGAGACCGGGTTTGAGTTCGAACGCGATCTCGACGAGGCTGCGTTTGCCGTACATCCGGCCGGCACTCCAGGAGCTCAAACGCGCTTCTCGGAGATATTCATCGGCAGAATCGACACGCAGCGTGCGACGCAATACTTCCGCAAGATTTCGCGCTCCGTCGAGACCTACCGCAACACCGAGATATTCAACATCCCCGTCGAGGACCGCACCGTACGCGTCTCGCTCCTCGGCGCAGACATAGCAGCAGTCTCGAACGTCGAGGACGAAGCCGTCATCCACGGCATGATCGACCGCTATAAGCAGGTGGCGCGCCCATTCGGCGGCCCCGCACTCGTGCGTGACTACTACAAGCAGTTGCCATTCGGCACCATCGGATGGACTATCGCGCGCGTACCCGCTGCTCATGGCGACCGGACCGGCGGCAACATGCTGGTTTTGCCCGGTGGTTTTGATTTGTTTTTCCCGCCATCCACTGTCATCGTCGGTTCAGTTCGGTGGGCGGGCGAGGTGAAGCTGCGCGCAGAAGCATTCACACCGGGTGAAGACGAAGCGCGCCGCATTACTGAGCAGGCCGGCAGTTTCCTGGCTCTGTTCCAGGCGCTTGAGTCCAACGCGCAATTGCAAGGGCCTGACCAGGACGTGAAGGCATTCTTCGATTCACTCAAAGTTCAGCAGGAAGGTTCCCGTGCGATCCTGCTGGCCGATGTTCCGGTTGGTTTCCTAAGGAAGTTGCTCGCGGAGCAGCCGGCGAGCGAACTGCCCGGTCTTGCGGGCAAAGAGCCTGAGCAATCTCAAGAACCTGCCGAGCCCAGGCACAACGAGAAGCGGCGCGGCAAGAAGCAGTAAACCAGAAGTTTTGAAGGAAGCTCGCTTCGGCTTTATCGCGCAAGCACTGGTCGCGGCGCCGGGAGCGAGCCCAGATCGCTCGCGCGGCAACAGAATCCGGGGATGATAGGTCCTGGAGTCGTCAGCAAACAGTTGAGCGCGACCATTGGTCGCGCTCTTGAAGTTTTTCCGCTGTTCTAGTCTCCGGAAGCTCTCCGCGCTCGCGCAACCGTCGTACGCAAGTACTTGTGCGGATTCACCGGCGCGCCGCGCGTCCAGACTTCGTAGTGCAGGTGCGGACCTGTTGAACGTCCGCTAAGGCCGACGTAGCCCAGAGTGTCTCCGCGGTTGACCGCCTGCCCTTCGGTGACCGAAAAACCCGACAAGTGGCCATAGCGAGTGGTCACACCCCCGCTGTGTTCCACTACAACGAGCTTTCCATAGCCGCTGGCCCAACCTGCGAAGGTCACGACTCCCTCGGCTGGTGCGACAACAGGGCTGCCGTAAGCGGCGGAGATATCGATTCCTCTATGGAACGCGCCTTCTCCGCTGAACGGATCAAGCCGCTCGCCGAATGCGCCGCTGATCCTTCCCTCAACCGGCCACAACGAAGGAGCTTTGACCAGCGAAATCCAGTCGGAAACGGTTGACCCATGCCTGGGCCCCATACTGATGCCAATTGTCGCGGCACCGCTGAGTGCGGTTCGGCGAAGCATATCGAACTGCGACATCGAGAGCTGAACTTCGCGTTCGCCGATGCCGTCCGCATCATCGACGCTCGGCTCGGCCTTCAAGCCATAAAGCATTGAGACTTCATTCGCCAGCGAACTGAGCGAGGCCACCTGTATCTCGCGTTCCGCAGCTTCGCGCTCGAGCTTCACGTACTGTCCGCGAAGCTGTTCCTTCTCCGTCCGGAGCTGGTTGAATCGCGACACCTTCACAAGCATGCGTGTGTACGAGCCAGCTATGCCCGTGATCGAAAGCATGCCGATCACAGCACCGGCGAGAAAGACGTAGAGGTAATGAAGGGGAATGTGGATCTTGCGTAGCTCGCCATCCGCATCACGCGCGACGAAAAGGATGTAGAACCGCTTTCGCACTTGTTCACTCCCTTTTATCCACGCCGAACCTGGTGTCGGTTGCGCAGAGGCTAACGACCGGTGCCTTCGCTGGTGTTTGCACCACGTCGTTTTTAAGCAACGCTCCGGCCTCGGAGCTTTTTTCGCCTCCCAGAATCGGCCGGAGCTGATCGATAAGAACGCGAGTACCTTACCAAAGTAATTTTCGAGGTGTCAACCTGAGCTGCCCTGTGTCGAATGACGAACGGCCAGGGAGGGGTCGTCCACCAAGGCAGTGCCGGTCGTTACTGTTTCGCCTTTTGTTCACTACGGAACGCAGTACGGGCCAAAGATTGTAGTTGCCGAGGCCCCCACGATTCCCATAGGTTTTTTCACGATGCCTCTGCCCGAACGCCAACTCATCTCGCGCATCCGCCGCTCTTCGAAGGACACCTCAGGGGAGGTGGTCAAAGGCATTGGCGACGATTGTGCCGTCCTCCGCATACCTCGCGGCCATGAGACCGTCGTGACCACGGACTTCAGCATCGAAGGCGTCCACTTCCGCCGTGAATGGCATACGCCGGAGAGCATTGGACATCGCTGCCTTGCTCGCGGCCTGAGCGACGTTGCAGCGATGGGCGCGCAACCAGTCGCTGCGTTCTTGTCACTGGCGTTGCCCGACCACGTCTCGCAGAAGTGGGTGGACCGGTTCATGCTCGGTTTCACCCGGCTTTGCGAGCGCTTCGACGTCGTCCTCGCCGGGGGCGACACCGCACAATCTCCCGATGGCGTGGCAGCAGACATTGTGGTGCTCGGATCGGTTCCGCGTGGAAAGGCTGTGCTGCGTTCGGGAGCACGCGTGGGAGACGACATCTACGTCACCGGCCTGCTCGGCGCATCGGCGGCAACACTACGTGAGTTGTTCAATGGACGCTCGGTGCGTCCATCCGTCCGTTCGCGCCCACACTTCTTCCCCGAGCCAAGGGTGGTGGTCGGTCAGTTCCTTCAGAAGAACAAGCTGGCTTCGGCCATGATCGACCTGTCCGACGGGCTCTCCGTGGACCTGAACCACATTTGCGAGGAGAGCGGAGTCGGCGCGTGGGTGTCCGAAGCTGCCATACCTCACGACCGGCCCGCGGTCCTTGCCGACGCGCTGCATGGTGGAGAAGATTACGAGCTGCTCTTCACCGCCCGCCCCGAGAAACACAACCTGATCCCTGAGGAAATCGACGGTGTCCCGATCACCTACATCGGGACAATCATCAAGGACAAGGGCGTATGGCTGGTCGCCCGCGACATGCAGTCCCGCCAGCCTCTCGAACCAAAGGGCTGGCAGCATTTCGGAGATTAGGTACTCACAGCTTGGAATTTAAACACCGGATCAGAGGCATACTTGGCGTGCTCGCGGTCTCGCTTGCGCTGTCTGTTGCAGCCGTGTTTCTGGTCCATTGGCTGTTTCTCTTCGACGGTTGCGGCAATGAGGAGTACAGGCGGACCACATCACCAAACCAGCGTTGGGATGCGGTCGCGTTTGTCCGCGATTGCGGCGCAACGACGGGCTTCAGCACGCAAGTGTCAATCGTGGAGTCCACGAGGCAACTGCCTAACGATTCCGGAAACGTGCTTACGTTCTCAGACAACGAAGGTGCGTTCGCTGATGCGATCAAGATGCACTGGGTCGCAGACGACCAGTTGCTTATCCGCTATCCCGCCTCAATTGCCGGAACCCACATCGGGCGTAAGTCGACTCATTGGCGCCAAATCACTATTCGCTACGAACAGTATCAGCCACTTCCTCCGATTCCGCCAAGTTTCGGCCTGCACGAGCACATCTGGCGATACCGCCAACCATCGACTCTGATCTGTGCACTCTGAGCTGCTTGGTATGAGCTGATAGCTGTGAGGCTGTCAGGTGTCAGCTGTCCCGTATCCTGCCACTCCGCATATAATTCCCCGCCATGGATCTGGCTGCGAAGCTTTCCGAGCTGAAGAAGCGTGACCAGTTAGCGGAAGCCGGTGGTGGGGCCGAGCGCCGCGAGAAACAGCACAAAGAGGGCAAGATGAGCGCCCGCGAGCGGATCGAGTTCCTGCTCGACGAGGGCACCTTCGAGGAGACCGACAAGCTCGTCACGCACCGCTGTGCCGACTTCGGCATGGAGAAGACGAAGTACTTCGGAGACGGCTTCATCACGGGTTACGGGCGCGTTGAAGGCCGGCTCGTCTTCGTCTTCGCCCAGGACTTCACCGTTTTCGGCGGCTCGCTCTCGGAAGCAAATGCGGCCAAGATCGTGAAGATCATGGACTTGGCAATGCGCGTCGGCGCGCCGATCATCGGTCTGAATGATTCAGGTGGCGCTCGGATACAGGAAGGCGTGATGTCACTGGCCGGCTACGCGGACATCTTCCTGCGGAACACACTTGCGAGCGGCGTTGTCCCGCAGATCTCGGCGATCATGGGACCGTGTGCAGGCGGGGCGGTGTATTCTCCGGCGATCACCGACTTCGTCCTGATGGTCGATGAGACCAGCTACATGTTTATCACCGGGCCGGACGTCATCAAGACGGTCACGCACGAGGACGTCACGAAGACGGAACTCGGCGGTGCGCAGCGGCACAACGAGGTTTCCGGCGTCGCGCACTTCATGGCGCAGGACGATGCTGAGTGCCTGTCGATGATTCGTGAGCTGCTGAGCTTCGTTCCATCGAACAACCTCGAAGATCCTCCCCGACGCGAATGCGCCGATCCAATCAATCGCGAGGACGAAATACTGGACACGCTGGTTCCGGCAGAGTCGAACCAGCCGTATGACATCAAGGACGTGATCACGCGGGTGGTGGACGACGGGTACTTCTTCGAAGTCCACGAACACTTCGCCAAGAACATCGTCGTCGGATTCGCACGCCTGAACGGGCGCAGCGTCGGCATAGTGGCGAACCAGCCGGCTTTCCTTGCCGGAGTGCTGGACATCAACTCGTCAGTGAAGGGCGCGCGCTTTGTCCGCTTCTGCGATGCCTTCAACATTCCGCTGATCACCTTCGAGGACGTGCCCGGATTCCTGCCGGGCACGCAGCAGGAATGGGGAGGAATCATTCGTCACGGAGCGAAGCTGCTCTACGCCTTCGCCGAGGCCACGGTGCCGAAGATCACGGTAATCACGCGCAAGGCCTATGGTGGCGCGTACTGCGTGATGGCTTCAAAACACATCCGCGCCGATGTGAACTACGCCTGGCCGACCGCGGAAATCGCAGTCATGGGACCTGAAGGCGCAGTCGATATCGTTTATAAGACCGAACTCAGTAAGGTCACCGATCCCGCGCAGAGGGAAATCGTCCGCCGGCAGAAGATCGAGGAGTTCCGCGATCGGTTCGCCAATCCCTATGTAGCTGCCGAGAGGGGTTTCGTTGACGCGGTCATCTCGCCCCGGAGCACCCGCAGGAAGCTGATTCAGGCGCTCGAGATGCTCGACACCAAGCGTGACAAAAATCCGCCGAAGAAGCATGGGAACATCCCGCTTTGACGGCACCTTGCCATGGACGCGGATGACGTCGTAGCGAGCCTCCTTCCAAAAGCGCTGCCGCTGCACTTAGCTTTGTCAACAGCCTGACTGTGCCGTGCCCCGCCGTCTGAACCTACGCCTACTTCTTCTGCTCTCCCTGCCGACATTCGGATACACTCGCGTGCATGAAATTCTGCCGCTTCGTCCTGAATGGCCAGCCGCACTTTGGGCTTGTGGAGTCCGTCGGCGGGCGCGAAATGATCACCCGCCTTTTGAACGCACGCATCTTCGACGCACCGGACCTCGAAAACCTCGAAGACCTCCCGTCCCGGAAAATCGCTCCTGTCGCTTTGGACGAAGCGCAACTGCTCGCGCCGGCGCAGCCGTCAAAAATCGTCTGCATCGGCCGCAACTATGCCGAGCACGCGAGAGAACTGGGCAATGCCGTGCCGGAAGACCTGGTGACATTCCTGAAGCCGCCCTCGGCGCTGATTGGACATGGCGAGCAGATCCGGCGGCCACCGGAGTCACAGCGCGTGGACCACGAGGGCGAACTCGGCATCGTGATCGGCAGGACGTGCCGCAACATGCGTGAGGATGAAGAGCCGCGCGACTACATCCTTGGCTATACCTGCGTAAATGACGTCACCGCGCGCGACCTCCAGAAGAAAGACGTGCAGTGGACTCGCGGCAAAGGCTTCGATACGTTCTGCCCGGCTGGCCCCGTAGTAGTGACTGAACATCTCGACTTGAAAGCCGGCGTGCAGGTTGAGACCCGCGTGAACGGCGGAATAAGGCAGAGCGGCAACACCCGCGATTTCATCTTTCCGGTTGAAGTCATACTGCGTTACATCTCGCGCATAATGACGCTCTACCCTGGCGACCTTATCCCAACCGGAACGCCGCCGGGCGTCGGCCCCCTCAATGCCGGCGACACGGTCGAAATCTCGGTGGAGGGCGTGGGAGTCTTGCGCAATCAGGTTGTTGACGAGGCATGAGCGTGCGAAGAGTGTGCCTGATCGTCACATCTGCGGCTGTCTGCCTGATCGTCACATTTGCGGCTGTTGTGATGGTGTTGAAGTGCTCAGAACGCTCTGAGTCTCACTACAGCAACCTCGATGACGCGAAACTTAGGGGCGACCTGGATAAGGGCTGGATTCCTGCAGTACTCCCAAACAATGCAGAGCACATTCGGGAAATACACGATATCGACACCAATGAGACGTGGGGCGTGTTTCAGGTACGCAGCAACGGAATCAAATTCCCGAACCACTGCATGGCAGGGACAGAACGGTTAACAATTTTCTCCCCGCGAGTGTCCTGGTGGCCAGAGTACCTGACGGGCGAAGTGCGACCCGAAAAACTATCTGCCGAAAGAGAGGTGAAGGTCGTCGATTGCCGCGGAACGGCCCCGGTGATCTTCTTCCTGGAGCCCCAAGGCCGGGTTTTCTTTTGGACGCCATGAGACCAATTCGCCAGATCCGCACTACGCCCCCGTGTTCCAGATGTTAGGATTTCTGTATCCGACCAATCCATCCGCCGTGCTGTCTGCTTACGAGGCGGCGAACGAGGCCGACGTCCATGAAATTCTTTGTTGATACCGCGAACGTAAACGAGATCCGCGAAGCCGCCGCACTGGGCATTCTCGACGGAGTGACGACGAATCCCTCTTTGATCGCCAAGGAAGGCAAGCCGTTCAAGGAGACAATCCTGGAAATCTGCTCAATCGTAGACGGCCCGGTAAGCGTGGAGGTGACCGCGACCGACCAGGCGGGAATGTGCCAGCAGGGCCACGAGTTTGCGAAATGGCACAAGAACGTCGTCATCAAACTGCCTACGACGCGCGAGGGCGTGAAGGCCTGCAAGTGCCTTACCGGTGACGGAATCAGGACGAACCTGACGCTGTGTTTCTCGCCCACGCAGGCGCTGCTGGTGGCCAAGGCCGGTGCCACTTACGTTTCGCCATTCGTCGGCCGCCTCGATGACATCAGCCACTCGGGCATGGAGCTCATCCAGCAGATCGTGACTATCTACAACAACTACGACTACCAGACGCAGGTGCTCGCTGCCTCAATCCGGCACCCGCTGCACGTCGTGGAAGCCGCCCTGGCCGGCGCGCACGTCGCGACAATCCCCGCAAAGGTCATCGACCAGATGTTTAAGCATCCCCTCACCGACAGCGGCCTCGCCGCGTTCCTCAAAGACTGGGAGAAGGTGCAGGGGTGAAGCCCTGCAGGTGAAGACCAAAGCCGCCGCGCATTGCCCGGTGGCTTTTTTCTTGCGCCGGACCTGGTCCCACCCACAGTTCCCTCGTGAATAGGTGAATCACTGGATGCACCTGCCTCATTGGTGGTAGTACTGTTCTGGCAAGGCCTTTATGAGTTCGTCTCTTCGTCTGTACTCGCTGGGGGTGGCCGGGTCAGCCGCTGCCTTCGGCATCTATTACTGGATGCGGTTGCGCCGGAAGACTCCTGAACAGAAGGAAATGGAGCGCCGCCAGCGAATCAATCTGTCCGGACGCATCACCGACGGCACCGTGCTCGACGTGCAGGAGATCGGCACCGAGGAGCGCCCTGTCCAACTGCTCATTTACAGGTACGACGTTGCAGGGGTGAGTTACGAGTGCTCGCAGGACATCACGCACCTGCGCCAGTTCGTAGACATCCATAGCTGCCGGATCGGGCTGCCAGCCAGCGTGAAATATGACCCGCGTAACCCGGGCAATTCGATCGTGGTGGCCGAAGGGTGGATCGGATTGCGCCGGTAAGCGTTCGCGGGCGCAGGCTTCTCCGAACTCTTCTATGTAACTCAATGCAGTATTGCGCATCTTTTTACTAAGGCCTCGGCCGCCGCCGGGGCGGGTGTGTGTGCTTACAGGCAGGAGTGAACGTGAAGCGAAACCTCGCGATTATCGCAGTCGTTGCGGTTGTGGTGGCCCTGATGCTCTTTTTTGGAGCGCGACAGGCGCGCTCGCCTTATGCCGCCGGTCCGATCTCCGGCGAAGCAAAAGGCAGCGCCGCTCCGGATTTCGAACTCAAGGACCTGCAGGGCAATACCGTGCGGCTTTCCGATTACAAGGGCAAGGCCGTGCTGGTGAACTTCTGGGCGACCTACTGCGCCCCCTGCAAGGTCGAGATACCGTGGTTTGTCGAACTCCAGAAAGAACTCGGGCCCGAGGGGCTGCAGATCGTCGGGATATCGATGGACGACGAGCTCACGCCGCAGCAACTGGCCGCTTTTTCAGGCGCGATGAAGATGAACTACCCGGTCCTGGTTGGCACCGAAAAGGTGGCCGAGTCCTACGGCGGGATTGAGTCGCTGCCGATTTCCTTCTACATTGGCCGTGACGGCAAGATCGTGGACCAGGTGGTGGGCCTGCGCAGCCACAAAGACGTGGTGGAGAAGGCAAGGGCTGCGTTGAACACCCCGGGCGCTTAAACCTGATGCGAATTCGAAAGACCCTGATATTAGTGCTGGCCGCCGCGATGTGCTTGTCTGCGGCGGCTTCTGACATTCTGGACGACGCGAAGCGCAAGCCAGCGGGCCCCTCGGTCACGCTGCTGACAACGTCTCCGGTGGCCGTAAAGGCCGGACGTGCGCAGAATTTTGAACTTATCTTCCGAGTGGGCCGCGGATACCACATCAACTCGAACAAACCCAACTCGGAGTTCCTGATTCCCACCGTACTCAAAATCTCGGCCCCCACCGACGTTGCGATTGGGCGGCTCCAGTATCCTGCCGGACAGGATTTCGCCTTCGACTTCGCTCCTGGCGAAATGATCAACGTCTACTCGGGCGACTTCTCCATCACGGGCGTGATCACGACTACCCGCAATGTGGTTCCGGGAAAGCACCGCGTGCGAGGCTCGCTTACTTACCAGGCGTGCGATAACCGCCAGTGCTTCCCGCCGAAGCAGTTGCCGGTGGAATTTGATGTGGCCGTCGGGAGACGATAGCACCATTCATCTGGGAGCGCCCAAGCCGCAAAAAACTTGGCTCTGCCGCTGACTGACACTGATGAACGCTGATGATCTAAATTCCTGGCCAGCGTTCTTCTGCGTTAATCAGCGGCTTACCGCTTTTGTTGGGCTTTCACTGAGGGTCCGTGACGCGGTTCTCGCGCAGGAGACAGACGGCAAACCTTTATACTGGAACCTATGCTGCGAGTCAGGTTTGCGCCGTCCCCTACGGGATTCCTGCACGTAGGAAGCGCGCGTACGTTCATATTCAACTGGCTTTATGCCCGTCGTAACGGCGGGACAATGATCCTGCGCCTTGACGATACCGACGTCGAGCGCAACACGGACGCTTCGGTCAACTCCATCTTCGATGGTCTGCGCTGGCTCGGCCTTGGCTGGGACGAGGAGTACAAGCAGTCCGAGCGCTTGCGCCTGCACCGCGAGGTTGCCGACGCCATCTTGCAGAAGGGCCTTGCCTACCGCGATTTCACGCCCGCGCACGCTGGTGACAGCGAGAAGTCTGGGGCCCAAGGCACGTGGCTTTTCAATGCCGATATGCGGGAGCTTTCGCGTGAGGAAAGCGATCGCCGCGCTGCCGCCGGAGAGCGCTTCGCACTGCGCTTCCGCGTGCCGCGCGAAACCGAACGACAACTCCGCTTCGTGGATTCTGTTTACGGCGAGCAGGCGAAGTCCACGGCCGACGTCGAGGATTTCGCACTGCTGCGCAGTGATGGCATGCCGACCTACCATCTGGCGTCGTGCGCCGACGATGCGGACCTCCGCATCAGCCACATCATTCGCGGACAGGACCATCTCTCGAACACCTTCAAGCACCTGCTGATCTTCGAAGGTGCAGGCGCTGCCGCGCCGCAGTTCGCGCACCTGCCGCTGCTGGTCGCGCCCGACGGGACCAAGCTGTCCAAACGCCGTCACGGCCCGGTGGTGAGCGTCACGACGTACCGCGACGCAGGCTTCCTGCCCGAGGCATTCATCAACTTCCTGTGCCTTCTGGGATGGTCGCCAAAGAACGACCGCGAGCGAATGTCGCTGCAGGAACTCGTGGACGCGTTCTCGCTGGAGGGCATCAACCGGGCCAATGCGGTGGTGAATTTCAAGGAGCCGGCCGAAACGCCCGAGGAGACGTTCGATCCCAAGGCCGTGTGGCTCAACGCCGAGCACATCCGGGCGCTGCCGGTTGACGAGTTGAGCGCCAGACTGCTGCCGATTGTCCGCGAGGCCGGGTACGAGGTGGATGAGCAGAAGATGCGGCACATCACGCCGCTTGTCCGCGAGCGCATCAAGTTCCTGCGTGACGTGCTGACCGTGGCGGACTTCTTCTTCGTCGAGCAGTTGGCGCCCTATGATCCGGCGGAACTGGTGCCGCAAAAGGGCGACGGCGCCCTCGCTCGAAACGTTCTCGAACGCTCACGCGAGGTGCTGTCGAAAACAGAGTTCAACCACCAAGCACTCGAAGCCGCTTTCCGCGCTGCTGCGCAGGAGTTGGGCATCAAGGCTGGACCCATGTTCCAGCCCGTCCGCGTCGCCGTAACAGGAAGGAAGAACTCGCCGCCGCTGTTTGAGACCATTGAGGTTTTGGGGCGCGAGGCGTCGCTTGCGCGAATCGAACAGGCGATTTCAAAGATCAGTTAGTACGTAAGCATCGGGGCTGCAACTGCCGCCCTCGAGGATAAGAGATTATGAACACAATCAATTCCGCGACCGAGACCGGCGCTGCTGCGCCAGCCGAGTCCGCGAAGCCTTCAAACTTCCTGCGCGACAGGATGGTTGAGGATCTCAGGACGAAGAAGTACGGGGATGCCGTCATACAGACGCGTTTCCCACCCGAGCCGAACGGCTATCTGCACATCGGCCACGCCAAGGCCATCTGCATCGACTTCGGGCTTGCCGATGAGTTTGGCGGCAAGACCAACCTGCGCTTCGACGACACGAACCCGGAGAAGGAAGAGCAGGAATACGTCGATTCGATCATGGAAGACGTTCGCTGGCTCGGGTTCGAATGGGAAGGGCTCTACTACGCCTCCGATTACTTCGACCAGCTTTACGACTGGGCAGTGCAGCTCATCAAGGCCGGCAAAGCTTATGTTGACGACCTGAGCGCCGAGGAAATCCGGCAGTATCGCGGCACGCTAACAGAGCCGGGCAAAGAGAGCCCGTACCGGAACCGTTCGGTCGAGGAGAACCTGGACCTGTTCGAGCGCATGAAGAACGGGGAGTTCCCCGACGGCTCGCGCGTGCTTCGCGCCAAGATCGACATGGCCTCGCCAAACCTCAACATGCGCGACCCGGTCATGTACCGCATCCTGCACTCGGAACATCACCGCACGGGCAACAAGTGGTGCATTTATCCGATGTACGACTACGCGCACGGCCAGTCCGACTCGATCGAGCGCGTGACGCATTCCATGTGTACGCTGGAGTTCGTCGACCATCGGCCGCTCTACGACTGGTTCATACAGCAGTTGGGCATCTTCCCGTCGCAGCAGATTGAGTTCGACCGGCTGAACCTGACGTACACGCTGCTGAGCAAGCGCAAGTTGCTCCAGTTGGTGCAGGAAGGACACGTGCGCGGGTGGGACGATCCGCGGATGCCAACCATCTCCGGCATCAGGCGGCGTGGCTATACGCCCGAAGCTGTACGCAACTTCTGCAACGAGATCGGCGTCTCGCGCACCAATGGCGTGATTGAGATCGAACGACTCGAGCACTTCGTACGGGAGGACCTGAACAAGCGCGCGGCGCGTGCCATGGGCGTCCTGAGGCCGCTGAAGGTCGTCATTGACAACTATCCGGAGAACCAGGTCGAAGAACTCGAGGCAGTGAACAACCCCGAGGACCCGAGCGCCGGAACCCGCATGGTGCCTTTCTCCCGCGAGCTGTACATCGAGCAGGACGATTTCCGCGAGGACCCGCCGAAGGGCTACTTCCGGCTCTCTCCGGGCCGCGAGGTTCGTTTGCGCTGGTGCTACTTCATCACTTGCACCCATGTCGTGAAGAACGACAAGGGCGAGGTGGTGGAAGTCCACTGCACCTACGACCCGAACACCAAGGGCGGCAACGCTCCCGACGGTCGCAAGGTGAAGGCCACCATGCACTGGGTTTCCGCGGCGCACGCCGTGGATGCCGAAGTGCGGCTTTATGACAGGCTCTTCAGCAAGCCCGATCCCAACCAGTTGGAAGAAGGACAGGATTTCAAAGCAAACCTGAACCCGAATTCACTGGAGGTTGTGACGGCGAAGGTGGAACCCTCGCTGGCGAACGTCCCGGCGGGAAGCCGCTATCAGTTCGAGCGCTTGGGATACTTCTGCGCCGACCCGGACTCGAAGCCCGGCAAACCGGTCTTCAACCGCACCGTCGCATTGAAGGACACCTGGGCTAAGGTGGAGAAGAAGGGGAAGTAGGTCACCCAACGTTCACGATGAAGCCGCCAGGGTACCCTGGCGGCTTTTGTGGAAGTGAGTAGTGCCCGGATATCCCCATTTCATATTCCCAGCTTCTTCAGGTTCTCCGCTGGCCTTGCCAGCACTGCTTTGCTTCCCTTCACGACTATCGGGCGCTGGATCAGCTCCGGATGCTCCGTCATGACCTGCACGAGTTGATCGTCCGTGAGGTCCTTACCCCCGACAAACTCTTTGTAGGCAGGCTCGCCCGTGCGCAGCGCTTCGACGGGCTTGAGTCCTGCGCGTTTTAGCAGGTCGCGCAACTCATCAGCCGACAGCGGCTGTTCCATGTATTTCACGGACTCGAATTCAACGCCCTTTTCGGTCAAGACACGCTTGACCTCGCGGCATTTGGTTCAGGTCGGCTTCTCGTAAACAATCACTTTGTCAGCCATATCGCAACTCCTTTCGCGATCACTGCAACGGCACGGCGTCGAGTGTTGTCAGGCGTCCGACGGGAATTCTACCCAGTTCCGGGTCCCACCACGGCGAGCGGCGGTAGAAGAAATTGAGGCGCTCGTTCGCGTCGGCGGCGAACTTCGGGTCGCTGTGCACGCGCTGCTCGAATTCGGCTTTCAGCTTCGGGTCTTTCGCCATCATCTCGCGCGCGAGTTTTTCCAGAACGTAGCCCTCAGCGTATTCCTTCTGCTCGAAGACAGAGTCGAAGAAGCCCCAGGCGACGAACGAATCCGGAGCTTCGGGTTCGAGCAGGTGGATGGCGATCTTGGCTGCGCGCTGGTCCAGCGGAACGACGGCGCTCCCGGCCGGGAAGTTCATCTGCTCGCGCGAGAGGCGGCATGCGCGATTCTGGTCGCTCAGGTTCGGCCAACTTGCCATGTGGCGTCCTTCGAACGGCCGCTCGGACCAGTTCGGTTGTTCACAACGGTAGGTTTCCACTTCGCCCGTCCACGACTTCGTTGTGCGGCGGAGCTGAAGTCCGTGCGCTTCAAGCAGTCCGATGACAGACGTCCACTGCGCAGGCACGATGTAGGCGCGCGGCGTAGCAATGGTGAGCGTGGGCTTAAGTTCTTCCTGGACCGGGATCGTGATGGTGAATGGCTCGTTGGAGTATTCGACCATCATGCCTCCGCTCACGTCGCTTAGCTTGCGATTGAAGCGGAAGCCCTTGTAGTCGAGTGGTTGGTTTTTGCCGGTTGCCCTCAGGCGGATCGGGAAGTTCGGAGTGCTGTTCGCCTCCCGTCCCATGGTGACGACAGCTTCATCGGCTGCACGGTTCATTCCGACGAGTTTGTCCGCATCTCGATTGATGATCTCGAGCATGGCCCGCATCGCCTCGTAGTTGCCGGTAACGCGCGTCTTGTAGTCCTTCAGCATGTGCATCTCGATCAGCATCGAGGGGCGGTTCTGAAGGTGACCGAAGCCGTTGGCGAACCGTCCAGGGATCTGGCTGTTCACCATTCCCTTGCTGAGGTCGGTTTCATCGACCAGCCAGATGTAGGGACCGAAGACATGCCCGCTGGCATCGATGGATTTCTTCATGTAAGGCAGAAGTTCGTTATCGATCCACTGCGCCTGTTCCGGGTGTACCTCGGGGCCGCTTTCGATTGAGTAGGTGACGTCGTACTGGTAATCGGCTCCATCGGTCACGTGGTTGTCGATATGGAAGTCCGGCAGCCATCGCGTCCAAAGCTTCAGCAGGGCGCGGGTTTCCGGCGCATCGGCCTTCATGTAATCGCGGTTCAGGTTCAGGTTGAGCGCCGTGACGCGCCACCCCATCTGCTCGGGACCGTTCTGGTTGATGCGGTTGTATGGACCGAAACGCTCGTGGCCGTCGGCGTTGTAAATGGGAACGATCACGAGCACGGCTCGTTCGATGAGGTTCGCCTTTTCGCGCCGGATCACGATGTCTCGCAACAGCGCAAGGCATGCGTCCTTGCCGTCCATTTCACCCGCATGGATTGCGTTCTGAACGAGCACGATGGGCCGGTTCTGCTTGTGCAGCGTGGCCGGATCGAAGATGCCATCGCGTGAAACGAGAACCGCGACGAGGTCACGGCCTTCGGAAGTCTTGCCGAAAGTCTCGATGCGCACCTGCTTCGGCGCAGCCTCGGCAATTCGGCGCAGGTAGGCCATCGTTTCGTCGTAGCGAGGCGTGGTGCGGTATCCGGAGCGCTCGGCGGGCGTCGTCCAATCCTGCGCTTCAACGGTGGCTGGCTTGGTGGCGGACTTCTTCGGCGCAGACTGCGCGGCAGAAAAGCAGGCGAAAACGAGCAGGGACACAATGCCCCATGCGATTCGGTTCATGTCTGCAATTGTGAAGGGAAATCGGCGGTGTTGTCACCGGAAGTGTTGCCGGGGAGGTGCTTTGATGATTGTATGCGGACGGGGCTGCGCCCCGTATTACCAACAACTCTAATCACACTTCGTCGGGCTTCACCGGCGTTGCGGGCTTCGGAGCAGGTTCCGTCACGGTCTCCAGTACCTTCTCGACCTCGGCATCGACAACCTGCTGCGGCATGGCTTCTGCCACCATGAGCGTGCGTTCGCCTTCTTCCCGCTTGGCAATCAGCAGCACAACTGCATGAGCAATCGCCGTCTGCTCCGTGCCGAGCCCTTCGGGGGTCTTTGCCTTAACGCCAACCTGCGCCGGGCTGACCTTCAGCAGTTCCGCAACACGGCGCTGGATGCTTGCGGCATGAGGACCAATCTTAGGACGCATCATGATGAGCGTGCAGTCGATGTTGCCCACCGTGTACCCGGCGCGCTCGATCTGGCGAACCGCTTCTTCGATGAAGACAACGGAATCGGCGCCCTTCCACTTCGGGTCGCTCGGAGGAAAGTAGCCACCGATGTCTCCCGCAGCCACCGCGCCCAGCAGGGCGTCCGTGATGGCGTGCAGAAGCACGTCGCCGTCGCTGTGACCTGCAAGGCCACTGTCGTGAGCAATGGCTACCCCGCCGATCTTCAGCGGAACGCCAGCCTTGAATTCGTGCGAATCAAATCCGTATCCGATGCGCATCTGTCAACGTCACCGCGGATCCACGCGGATGTGCGCGGATGTTCCTTCGGTATTGTTAAAACCAAAAATAAGAATCAGAGACACTCCGCAATCCGCGAACGTCCGTGGAATCCGTGGTTAATGCTTCTGCATTTCTGACCGCATGTAAAGTTCGGCAATCTCGAGGTCGGCAGGTGTGGTGATCTTGATGTTGCGCTGGGAACCCATCACGACGACGACTTCGTGTCCCTGCCGTTCCAGCAGCGAGGCCTCATCCGTCCCGAGGAAGCCCTCGGTAGTGGCGTCTTCAAGTGCCTGCTTCAAGAGCCCGAACCGGAAGCCCTGCGGTGTCTGAGCCAGCACTGCGCGTTCGCGCGGCACCGTTGTTGTGATCACTGCGCCTTCGGCGGTGCGCTCGACCTGCTTGATTGTGTCCACTGCCGGAACACCGGCGATCGCCGCTCCGTGCTTTTCAACCGTGTCGATCACGCTCTCGATCGTTGAAATATCAACAAAAGGCCGCACGGCGTCATGTACGAGCACAATGTCGTCCTCGCTCGCTTGAACGGCTCGCATCGCACTGGCGACGGAATCCTGGCGGTGCTCACCACCCTCGACCAGGTGAATTGGCTTGTGAAAGTTCTCCTGCGCGAGTTGAGCCTGAAAGTTCTCCTGTTCGCCCTTCCGCAGCGCGATATAGATTTCCGCCACGCGAGGCACTGAGACAAACTTCCGCAATGTGTGCAGGATGATCGGCTCGCCGGCAAGCTCCAGGAATTGCTTCGATGGTGCTGGCTTTGCAGCGGCGGCGCCAGCCTTCGTTGCACCCGCCATGCGCGTGCCAAGCCCGGCCGCCGGGATTATGGCTATTACTTTCATAGGGATTGGCAGTATAGCACCGCGCTGCCGCAGTCAGGCTCAAGAGGAACCCGCTGCGTCAGCCAGTACAAAGGCCGCAGAACGTTCCGCGGCCTGGAAGAGTGAACGTCGGCTCTACTCGTTCGTGCGCTCTATGCCCGTTGCCGGCTGTGGAGCCGCCGGGCCGGCGGCCGACGATGAATTCGCAGCGGGGATCGATGGCTGTGGCGCCATCGACCGGCGCTGGGCCGACGGCATTTCGACAGGACGTGAAGCGACACCTCGCTCATCGAACTTGCCGAAGATCATCTTGCCAGCGGTGGTCTGCAACACAGACGTGACGGCGATCTCGATGGTCTTGCCGATCATCTTGCGCGCGTTATCGACGACCACCATGGTTCCGTCGTCGAGGTAGGCAACGCCCTGGTTGTATTCCTTGCCCTCTTTGAGGATGAACACCTTCATGATCTCGCCCGGCAGCACAATCGGCTTGAGCGAGTTCGCCAGTTCGTTGATGTTGAGGACGTCCACTCCCTGCAGTTGCGCCACTTTGTTCAGGTTGAAGTCGTTCGTGACGATCTTGGCGTCGTACTGCTTCGCGAGTTCTATGAGTTTCAGGTCCACTTCGCGGATAGCAGGGAAATCGTCATCCACGATGATCACCTGAAGCGAGGCAATCTTCTGGATGCGCTGCAGGATGTCCAGGCCGCGGCGCCCACGGTTGCGCTTGAGCGAGTCAGCCGAATCCGCTACGAGTTGCAGCTCGCGCAACACGAAATTGGGAATCACGATGGTGCCGTCGAGAAAACCGGTTTCCGCAATGTCGGCGATGCGACCGTCGATGATCACGCTGGTGTCCAGAATCTTTTGAGATCGCTTCTGCTGCTTCTCACCGCCGAAGATTCCACCAAGTGCGCTGAGGTTGAGCAGGTCGCCCTTCGCTGCTCCAACAATCAGGCCGACGTAGGCCATAAGCAGCATGATGAAGAGTTGGAGGAAGCTTTGGGTGCTTCCCTGTTCAATGCTGTTGCGGATGACATTGCTGAATAGATAAGCGCCGATGATTCCGAGAATGCTGCCGATGGCAGCTCCGATCAGTCTCTTGAGGCTTACCTGGCGTAGCCTGTTTTCGAAGATGACCACGCCCGCACCGATTACCACTCCGACACCGATTGCGACCAGTGGTTGCAATCCGAACGGCCGGAACAGGTAACTGGCAAGTGCGACCAGCAATGTAAATATGAGCCGAATAATCCAGAGATCCAAGCGGGAACCTCCCCCGGTTCGCCCCACTTCGGGGCATCACGTTCCTGACACACCTGTGTGCAGGACTCGATATCTTTTGATGATTGCGTCCCGGTTCGGGACGGAGTTTCCGCCCCGTTGAGGTTTTGCAGTATACAACGTGGCGCCGTGGCTGCGCTTCAGTTCTCCAATAATCGAGCCCTAGAACATGGGGGCATCCGCTTCGTTAGCACCCAAAATGACAACACTTGTAGAGGATTTCGCGTTGACTGCGTTTTCAGGCTCGCTATCTTCGGGGTAGACACGAATTCGGCGGAAAAGAACCCGCCACGTGCAATGCCGGTGCGGAAAGTCTCGGGGGAGATCGCGCCGGCATTACTTTTTCGGAAGCATCGTAGAGCGATGCCTTCTCCGGCGGTTCAGCGCCCCTCAGCTAAAATCGGCTCATACATATGAAAGCAATCGTCATAACCGCACAAGGTGGTCCCGAAGTTCTTCAATTGCAGGAAGTCCCCGCGCCGGAGCCGAAAGCCGGAGAAGTTCTTGTCGATATCGAGGCGGTCGGTCTCAACTTCGCCGACGTTCTTGCAGCGAAGGGCCGGTATGCAGGCGGTCCCAAGCCTCCGTATGTGGGCGGCCGCGAGTTTGCCGGTACTCGCGCTGACAACGGCCAGCGCGTCATGGGCTACGTCGAGTACGGAGCGTTCGCCGAACAGATCGCGGTACCCGAGGACAGGATATGGCCCATACCCGAGGGTTGGACGGCCGCGGATGCGGCGGCATTCCCGGTGAACTACTTCACCGCATACCTGTTGTATTGGAAAGCGAGTCTGCTGCCGGGCGAAACGCGCAGGCCATCGACCCGCGCGCCAAGAGCGCTCATTCATGCGGCTGCCGGGGGAGTCGGAACAGCGGCGGTGCAGATTGGAAAACTGCTGGGTATTGAAACCTACGGCACCTCGTCCTCCGATGAAAAACTTCAGCGCGTTGCGGAACTTGGCCTGAACCACGGCATCAACTACACGCGCGAGGATTACGAACAGGCGATCGAGGCACTGACACGCGGTGAGGGCGTTGACACCGTGTTTGACATGCTCGGCGGTGACGACACAGCCAAGAGCATCCGAACGCTGGCGTTCGATGGGCGCTGCATCATCTACGGCGCGGTCTCCGGCAAGCGTCCGCAGTTCGATATAGGAGCGCTCTACGCCAAGGCTTGCAGTGTCCATGGGTTATGGCTGAGCCGGTTGGTGTACAACCGAGAGCTCATGAACTCCGCCTGGACAACCTTGCACGGATGGATTCGCGAGGGCAGCCTCAAGCCGGTGGTTGGCGATGTGGTTCCGCTGGACCGGCTTGCCGATGCCTTCCAGCTTGTCCTGGAGCGCAAGAACTTTGGCAAGATAGTGCTTACGGTGAAGGCTTAGGTGTAGAGTTCCCGGGGCGATGCACACTTCGCCCCGGGCTCCGTCTGCTTGGTGAGGAACGCCAATGAAGCGAGTGCTGGTACTGCTTTTCGTGCTTTGTATCGGGGCGCAGGCGAAGTTCATACCTGACCCGATTGTCCGATACAAGATCGACGCCCGGCTTGACCCGTCGGCAAAGACGGTCAAGGGACGCGAGGTCATCGTCTGGCAGAACCAGACCAACGAGTCGATCCCCGACCTCCAATTCCATCTATACCTGAACGCTTTCAAAAACAACTACTCCAGCTTCATGCGCGAAGGTGGCGCGGAATCCCGCCGCGTTCCGTTCCGCAACAAGGCGGACGCGTGGGGTTACGAACAGGTTCATTCGCTGAAAGTGGACGGGCAGGACCTGACCGGTGCAATGCACTTCATCCAGCCGGACGATGGCAATCCCCACGACCAGACCGTGCTGCGAGTCCCGCTGCCCAGGCCGATTGCGCCTAAGGGCAGCGTCACCATCGAGATCGACTGGACCAGCAAGTTGCCTTGGGTGTTTGCCCGCACGGGGTTCCACGACAACTTCTTCCTGATTGCGCAGTGGTTTCCCAAGCCCGGCGTATTTGAACCGGCGGGCCAGTACCGTCGGACGTTCGCGGGCGAACTTACGGATCCACTGCTGGCGCGCCTCAGTGCGGCAAAGGGCGGCTGGAACACGCACCAGTTCCACATGTCCACCGAGTTCTATGCCGACTTCGGAACGTTCGACGTCAACCTGACTGTTCCGTCCGACTACGAAGTCGCGGCCACCGGTTCGGAGCGCAGCAAGAAGGACAACGGCGACGGCACTACCACGTACAACTACTACCAGGAGGACGTGCACGACTTCGCGTGGACGACACAGCCGCGCTCGCAGGTGATGAAGCTGGTCCGCTGGTTCCGCGCGGACGAGCAGGTGAAGCCGCATGAACTCCAGGAGTGGTCGAGGAGGCATGGCCTTCCGCCAGAGCAGGTCAAGCTCACGGATGTGAAGGTCACGCTGTTCATTCAGCGCGAACACAAGGACCAGATTGACCGCCATTTTCGCGCCGTCTTTGCAGGGCTGAAGTGGTACGGCCTGATGTACGGCGCGTATCCGTATGACGTAGCCACGGTAGTTGATCCCCCATACCAGGGCGACGGCGCCGGCGGCATGGAGTATCCCACGTTCTTCACGGCGGGAACCGAGTATTGGCAGTCCGGCAACGGCGGCGATCCGGAGGGCGTGACGATCCACGAGTTTGGGCACCAGTACTGGTACGGCATGGTCGCCAGCAACGAGTTCGAGGAAGCATGGCTTGACGAGGGACTGAACTCTTATTCGACGACCAAGACCGAAGCGTTCGAATATGGCCGATTCCACAACTACGAAAAGATATTCGGAGTCCCGGTGCCTGCGGTGTCGTGGCTCAATCTGCCGGTGCCGAGATACCCGTGGTACGGCATTGACCGCATCGCAGTCGGCCAGTACTGGGAGTGGGTTCCCATCGACCCCTTCCGTTCGCGTGCGCGGCGATACCTTGAGAACGCGCAGACCGACGCGATGCAACGGCCGGCATGGATGCTGTTGCACCGGCCAAGCTACGGCGACCAGGCTTACTCAAAGCCGGAACAAACCTTGCACACGCTTGAGGCGTTGCTCGGTGACAAGTGGTGGCCCGCCATTCGCACCTACCACCAGCGATTCCGTTTCAAACATCCGACCGCGCACGACTTCATGAACACGATCCAGGAGGTCAGCGGTCGCGACCTGAAGTGGTTCTTCGACCAGACGCTGTACGGCACCGGTCTGCTGAACTACTCGGTGTCCTTCAGCAGCGGGCCTATGGATGAGCGGCAGGGCTTCTTCGACCAGAACGGAAATCCCGAACTGGCCAAAGACGGCAATACCGATAAGCGGCCCATCGAATCCGAGGTTCTCGTCCGCCGTTTGGGCGAGATGATCTTCCCCGTCGTCGTCCGAGTGAAGTTCGAGGACGGCAGCGAGGTCCGCGAGCAGTGGGATGGCCTGTATCGCTGGACGAAGTTCTACTACAAGAACAAGCCCAGAATCGTAAGCGCGGAGCTGGACCCCGAAAACGCGTGGAAACTTGAAGTTCCACGCACGGACAACAGCTACTTGGGCAAGCCAAACACACTTGCAGCAGAGAAGTGGTACCTGCGGTGGGTGGTCTGGATCCAGAACGTGCTCAGTGCGTTCTCGTACTTTGCATAAGGCGAGGTGACCATGACAGCAATCAAAGCAATCGTTTTCGGGATTCGCAGCTCGCTCCGCAACGCGTGGCTCGCAGTTGTCTTTTACTCCTGTGGGCTGCTGCTGGCCGCAATCGTCGCCGCGCCCATGTACGGGGCCATAGCGGACCACCTCGGCAACAGCGGTGTCGGAAACGAACTGGCCCGCGGCTTCGACCTGAACTGGCTCACCGAGTTCCAGATAACGTATGCGCCTTTCCTGAAAGGGTTCTCGACTCTTCTCGCTTGGACCGGCGTTCTCTTCCTCGCCTTGAACACGGTACTCTCCGCCGGTGCTTACCAGGTACTGGCGGATGCAGCAGCCGATTCCGCGAGCGGTAACACGTCGGCCCGCGAACGCGTGAATGCGTTCGGACGCGGAATCGGTAGGTACTTCATCCCGTTCGCCGCGCTCGTGCTGATAGCGTCGCTGGCGTATTTCATTGTCTTCTGGCTTTGGCAGGGCCCTGCGGCTCGCCTTCTGGACTACGTCTTCGCAAACTCCGTTCACGAAGCTCCCGTGTTCTACCTCAATTGGCTTCGGTGGGCGCTGCTCACTTTCTGCGTTGTCGCCATTAACTTGATTGTTGAATACGCTAAAGCCGATCTGGTTTCAGAGAGTCGCACCTCTGTGCTCGCATCTCTCGGCCAGGCGGCTGGATTCGTGTTCGCACGCTTTGGACGCGTGCTGTTTATCTATCTCGTCATCGGGAGCTTGACCCTGCTCACAATCGCGCTCTACGCCGCTTTCGCGCGTTACTTCCCGCAGGCGACTAGCGTGACCGTGCTGATCTGGTTCGTTGTGGCTCAGGTGCTGCTTTTGTCGCGATGGATATTCCGGATCGCCTCTTGGGGCGCGGCGGTGGCCTACAAGCGGCAGGTGCCAGCGTTGTCACCTGCCCCGATTGAATCCGCCGTTGAAGTGGCGTAATACACGCCGAATCTTGCGGGCCGCCCACTTTGGGCGGCATTCTTTTCAGTGACTTACACTGTGCCCGGCAGCCACTCTCAAGTGAACACCTTAATTCCAGTTACGAAAGAATAAACCTGCCCAGCACTCCCGTTCGGGAACCCACACGTGCCGCTCGGGGTCTATACTACGTCTAGCGATCTCTGACATTTCCCCGCCAACCGCCCTGGGTACCCGAGTTGTGTTCAGGCGCAAGGCGAATGAAAGAGTAACTCCCGGTAAGAGTTCGGGAATTCAGACGAGAGTCATTCGTCTGATGGGCCCAGAAGACGGATCCTCACCGGGAGCGAAAACGCTCCCTTTTTTCTCGCGGCAGGTCCGTGCCGACCTTCGCGAGTAGAGCACGAGGCACGCATTCATAAACGTGGTGAGAAGGTGTTTTGATGAAAGTCATGACGAAAATTGAGTGGACCGCTCTGGTTCTGCTTATTACGTTCGCCGCTGTCGCCGCTGTTGCCGCGACCGGCTCGGCCCGCATTGATCTGAACAGCGACGCAACCCTGAACGGCTCCAAGCTGACCGCGGGATCCTACAAGGTTAGCTGGACCGGCTCTGGTGACAGCGTTGACGTAGTGTTCAAGAACGGCAAACAGGAAATTAAGACCTCGGCAAAAGTCGTCGAACTGAAGAAAGCTCCTGCACGGACCTCGATAGTGAAGAACAGCGACGGATCGATCCGCGAGATCTGGTTCGGCGGCAAGACGAGCAGCCTGGTTTTTGCGCAGTAACTCGTAGGATTCCTACTTTCATTCGGGCACAGCTTCGGCTGCGCCCTTCTTTTTTGTTCGAGAGCCGTTCGTCCACAAACCGCGTCACTCGATTTTCACGCCCTGTCACATTCCTACGTAGCCTCGTGTAATAGCACGGAACTTAGGCTTACCTGCCATACGTACTCTCGTCCAAGCGATGGGGGATGCGCCCTGCGCGACTCCCAAAAACTGCTGTGAGGCATACCGATGAAGACAAAGCTGTTGGTGATCGCGTTGGTGCTGGTGCTGGGCATTTCCACTGCGTTTGCAGCCAGCGGTTCTGCACGCTTGACGATCAATACCAAAGCACAGTTGAACGGAACCACGCTTGAACCCGGCAGCTACAAGTTGAGCTGGACAGGTGAGGGCGACAAGGTTCAGGTGACATTCAAGAACGGGAAACACGAGTTCACCGCACCTGCGAAGCTCGTCCAAATCAGCAAGCCCCTTTACTCCGCGGTTGTAACGGACAAGAGCGGAGCTGTGCGCGAGATCTGGCTTGAGGGTAAGACCACGAGCCTGGTGTTTACGGAGTAGCTGTTTACCTCCCCGGAGAAGCGCTGGCGGGTCTCCATCCCGTCCTCCAGAATCAGGTCCACTCGCCAGCGCAAAGCCCGGCTGAAGAGATTTGCAAGATTGATGGAATTGGAGAATTGAAAGATGAAGAAGCTGATGCTGTGTGCTGTTGCCCTGATGCTGGTCCTTTCGGTAACTACCGCGTTCGCGGCGAGCGGTTCCGCCAAAATTACGGTCTGGGCGCCCGCGACATTGAACGGCGCGAAGCTGGATCCGGGCAAGTACGTGATGACATGGAGCGGCGAGGGCGAACAGGTGAATGTCACGCTCAAGGGCGAAAAAGGAGAGGTCACTGGTACCGCGCGCGCGACTGAGGGCCAGAAGGCCAAGCGGACTGCCATCCTCACCGGCGCCAACGGAGTGCTCCAGCAGATCATGCTCGAGGGCAAGACAACCGTCTTCACCTTCGCGCAGTAGGATGAAGCACGCGAAAAAAGCGGGGCGCGTGCCCCGCTTTCTGTTTGCTCGCTGAAACTCTACTGTTCGACTGAACAGAGCACGTCGTTGTAGTAG
>Ga0196976_1000459_pt1 | contig 25835 bp, 20 predicted proteins | sample S3v_513CmetaG_FD_148644 | JGI IMG/M metagenome (GOLD analysis project Ga0196976, IMG submission 148644) | Soil microbial communities from Anza Borrego desert, Southern California, United States - S3+v_5-13C | ecosystem: Environmental > Terrestrial > Soil > Desert | place: USA: California...
ACAAGACCGGCGAGCTGGAGGCGCGGTCGTTCGACCGCGTCGACGAGCTGGCGCCCCTCTTCGAGGAGAAGGACTACGTCGAGGTCGAGGGCGCCATCGGCGCCTTCCAGGGCAAGCCGCAGCTCAAGATCGAGACGGTGTCGAAGCTCGACCCCGCCGCGATCGAGGCCTCGGAGTTCGTCTTCGTCCCGCCGCCCGAGCCGAAGAAGCCCGAGAAGGCGCCGGCCCACGGCGAGGACGACGCGCACTGGAAGGAGCTGCTCGCGCTCGTCGACACGGTCGTCGATCCGCACGTGAAGGACCTCATCAAGGCCTTCACCGACGACGAGGACGTGGCCAACCGCCTGCGCCGGTTCCCGGCCGCGAAGACCGTGCACCACGCCTACCCGGGCGGTCTCCTCGAGCACACCGTCTCGTGCCTCAAGCTCGCCCACCGCGTGGCGGATCACTTTCCGCAGGTCGATCGCGACCTCCTCGTCGCCGGCGCGTTCTTCCACGACCTCGCGAAGATCCGCGAGCTCTCGGGCGAGCGGAGCGTCGAGTACACCGACGAGGGCCGCCTCGTCGGCCACCTCGTGATGACCGCCCAGTGGGTGCACGACAAGGCCCGGCGCGTGGGCGTCTCGCGCGAGCTCGAGCAGCACATCGTGCACATCGTGCTCGCGCACCACGGCAAGCTCGAGTTCGGGTCGCCCAAGGTGCCGATGACGCTCGAGGCGATGATCACGCACGCCATCGACGAGCTCGACAGCCGCGTGAACTCCTGGCTCAACCTCATGGGCCGCGAGGGTGGCAATCGCCGCTGGACGGACTCGAACAACGTCTACGAGCAGCCGATCTGGCGTGGCGCGCTGCCGACCGTGCAGGCGGAGAAGAAGGGCCCCGCGCCCGAGCTCCTCACGCCGGTCATCTACGTGCCGCGTGAGGGGCAGCCGGGGACCGGCGCCCAGAAGAAGCGGCCGAAGGACCGGGAACAGAAGCAGCGGCGCCCCGAGGGACGTCCGCCGGGCCAGGGCCAGGCGGCCCAGGGCCAGGCGGAGGCCAGGCCGGACGGCGCTCCCGCCGAGGGCGCCGCCCCTGCCGAGTCCAGGCCCGAGCGTCCGCCGCGGCCCGAGCGGCACGATCGCGGCGAGCGGCCGGACCGGCCGCCGGATCGCGGTCCCCGGGAGCACCGCGGGTTCGGCGGGAGCGGCGGCCCCGGCGACAAGAAGCGGGGGTACACCGGCCCGCGCCTCCCCGGCGACACCGGCCCGCACCGCCCCTCGGAGCGCAAGGCGCTGACGCACAACCCGTTCGCCGCGCTGGCGCAGAAGCTCGAGGAGACCGGCAAGGGCGAGGAGAAGCAGGCCGCGCCTGCCGAGGCGTCGCCCGCCGACGCCCCCGTGGCGGAGGCCGCGCACGTGGCCGAGTCGCCTCCCCCGGCCGCCGAGGCAACCTCCGGCGAAGCTGCGGCGGCGGCCTCCGAGCCGAAGCCGGAGTGAGCTATCATTCCAGCGCAGCGCCGCCCGCTCCCTGCCGGGGGCGGCGCGGCGCCCGCGCCGCATGACCCCGTTCTCGCGCACCGCCGCCATCTTCGACGTCGACGACTCGCTGCTCGACGGCAACTCGGGCACGATCTTCACCTGGTACCTCTACAGCGAGAAGGTGATGCGGCCGGAGCAGCGGTCCCGCATCCCACGGCTCATCTACGAGTACGCGCGGGACCGGCTGACCGAGCAGGACATGGTCGAGGCCGGGTCGACCTGCCAGCAGGGGCTGTACGCGGACGTGGTGAAGGCGCACGCGCACCTCTGCTTCGAGCGCCACCTCCGCAAGCGGATCACGAGCGGCGCGATGCGGCAGCTCCGGCGGCACCTCCTCTCCGGGCACTTCGTCGTCATCGCCTCCGGCTCCTCGCAGTACATCGTCGACGAGATCGGCCGCCACCTCCGCGTCCACGCCGCCGTCGGCACGCGCGTGCGGATCGACGCCGGCAAGCTGACCGGCGAGCTCGTGCCGCCGGTGATCTTCCGGGACGGGAAGCGGGCTGCCGTCGAGCAGGTGCTCGCGGAGTACGACCTCGACCCCGGCCTGAGCTTCCTCTACTCCGACTCCGTCGCCGACACGCCGCTGTTCGAGGCGGTGGGCAACCCGGTCGTCGTGAACCCCAAGCCCGCGTTCCGCGAGATCGCCGAGCGCCGCGGCTGGGAGATCACGACGTGGAAGGAGCGAAACCGGCCCGGCGAGCCGGACGTGGCGGACGAGTGGGGAAGCTGGGAGGGGTAGCACCAGGGCGGGGGCCCCACGCGCAGCGTGGGGGAGGGGCGGAGCCCCTCCGCGCTGGGTGCCGCGCAAGCCGCCCTCCTGCCTCCTTCCCCACGGCGGCGCAGCGCGGCGGGACCCAGCGAAGCAGGGGTGGGGCCCCAGCGGCTTCGCCGCTGGGGCGGGGCGGCACGCCCCGTTCAATCAACGGAGCGAAACCGGCCCGGCGAGCCGGACGTGGCGGACGAGTGGGGAAGCTGGGAGGGGTGAGAGAAGCGGGCTTCGGGCCTCAGGCCTCGGGCTTCAGGCCGAACAGCCGCCGCGTGTTCTCCGCGGTGGCGGTGGCCACCTCCTCGAACGTCGTCCCCCACACCTCGGCCACCTTCTTCGCGGTCTCCACGACGTGCGCGGGCTCGTTCCGCTTCCCGCGGAACGGGATGGGCGCGAGGTACGGGCTGTCGGTCTCGACGAGCAGCCGGTCGCGCGGGACGATCCGGACGGCGTCGCGGATCGCCCCGGCGGTCTTGAACGTCACGATGCCCGCCACCGAGATGGAGAGGCCGAGGTCGAGGTAGGCGCGGGCGGCGGTGACGTCGCCGGTGAAGCAGTGGATGACGCCGCCGCGGGGCGGGACGCCCTCCTCGCGCAGCACGCGGGCGCAGTCGGCGTCGGCCTCGCGCACGTGGACGACGAGCGGCTTCCCCGCCGCGGCCGCGATCCGGATCGAGCGCCGGAAGCTCGCGACCTGCACGTCGCGCGGGGAGAGGTCGTAGTGGTAGTCGAGGCCGGTCTCCCCGACGGCCACCGTGGCGGGGTCGCGGGCGAGCCGCTCGCACGCCGCCCAGTCGTCCTCGGGGACGCGGGCGCAGTCGTGCGGGTGGATCCCGACCGTCGCCGAGAAGAACGCCGCGTCCCGCGCGGCGAGCGCGTGGGCGTTCCCGAAGTCCCCGGGCTTGCGCCAGAGGCCGACGAGGACCACGTGCGCGAGCGCGGCGCGGGCGCGGGCGATCACGGCGTCGAGATCGGCGCCGAAGTCCTCGCCGTCGAGGTGCGCGTGCGAATCGATGAGTACGGGCATGGCGGAGTTCCCCGTGAACGCGCCCGAGCCCGAGCCCCAGCCCGGCTTCTCCTCGGGCGCGGGCGCGGGCTCGTTCACGTGCACGGGGGGTGCAGTTTCACTTCACCCTCGTCCCCGGCGCGATCCCCTCCCCCACGGTCACGACCTGGAGGTTCGGGGCCTCGCCCGCGGCGAGGAGCATCCCGTGCGAGGTGATGCCCCGCAGCGGCCGCGGCGCGAGGTTGGCGACCACCACGATCCGCTTCCCGACGAGCGCCGCCGGGTCCGGGTACGCGAGCGCGATCCCCGCCACGATGGTCCGCGGCTCCGGATCGCCGGCGTCGACGGTCAGGTGCAGGAGCTTGTCCGCGCCCTTCACCTTCTCCGCCGTCTTGATCACCGCCACCCGGAGCTCCACCTTCGCGAACTCGTCGTAGGTGATGACGCCGGGCACGGCGGGCGCGGCCGCCGGGGGCGTCGCGGTCGCGTCCTTCCCCTGCTTCGCCGCCTGGGGCTTCGCGGCCGGCGCGGCCGCCGCCGCGGACGCGTCGGGCACTGCGACGATGAGCTTCGCGGTCTGCTTGGCGTCGAGCCGCGCGATCTGCGGCGGCTTTCCGGCGGCGGTCACCGGCGCCCCGTCGAAGGGATCGAACCCGGCCTCCCACGTCGCGGGACGGGCCTGGCCGAACGCCGCCGTGAGGCCGTCCGCGAACCGCGGCATGATCGGCCAGAGGAGCGTCGCGATCCCGCGGAGCGCCTTGCCCACGGTGAAGAGGAGCGCGCGGCTCGCGGGGCTCGCCGGGTCCTCCCAGGGCTTCGACTCCTGGAGCCGCTTGTTGCAGCGATCCGCGACCTGGTTCACGAGCCGGACCACCTCGCGGAGCTCGAGCGCGAGGTACGCCGCGCGCGCCCCGTCGAGCGCGACCCGCGTCGCCTCGACGATCGACGCCTCGGGCTTCTCCTGGAGCGTGGGCCCCGCACTCTGGGCCTTCTCGATCAGCGCCGCGACGCGCGAGGCGAGGTTCGCGACGTTGTTCGCGAGATCGGCGTTGATCCGGTTCTTGAACTCCTCGAGCGAGAGGTCGAGGTCGGCGACGCCGGGCCCGAGGTTCGCGGCGTAGAAGTACCGCAGGAGCTCCGGATCGAGCCCCGACGCGAGGTAGGTCGCCGCGGTGATGAACGTGCCGCGCGACTTGGACATCTTCTCGCCGTTGACGGTCAGGTGGCCGTGCACCGGCATGCGATCGGGGCGCTTGAGCCCCGTCGCCCAGAGCATCGCCGGCCAGAAGACGGCGTGGAACCGGAGGATGTCCTTCCCGATGAAGTGCTCGAGCCGCGCGGGGGCGCCCTCGGCGAGGTAGCGGGCCTCGAAGTCCTTCGGCGAGAGCCGCTGCGGCGCCTCCGCGGCGAAGTAGTGCTCGGCGCTCGAGAGGTAGCCGATCGGCGCGTCCACCCAGACGTAGAGGAACTTGCCCCGGAACTCCGGATCGTTCACCGGGAACCCGAAGTACGGCTCGTCGCGCGTGATGCACCAGTCCTGCAGGTCGGCGAGCCACCCCTTCACCTGCTCGCGCACCGCCGGCTCGAGGTGCCCCTCGGCCGCGACCCAGCCGTCGATGATCGCCTTCACCTCGGGCTTGCGCAGGTTCACGTACGCGTGATCGCTCGTGCGGACCACGGGCGGGTTCCGGCAGATCGCGCAGTACGGCTCCTTGAGCTCGCGCGGATCGTAGGTCGTCCCGCAGCTCTCGCAGACGTCGCCGTACTGGTCCTTCGTCCCGCAGGTCGGGCAGGTGCCCTTCACGAAGCGATCGGGCAGGAACCGCTTGTCGGTCTCGCAGTAGAGCTGCTCGACCGACTTCTTGTAGATGAGCCCCTTGGCCTTGAGCGCGTCGTAGACCCGGTACGCCCAGCGCCGGTTCTCCTCGGAGTCCGTGGTGTAGTACGTCGCGAACTCGACCCCGAACTGCCGGAAGTCCTCGTGCTGCTCCTTGCGCCAGCGCTCCACGAACGCCTTCGGGGTGACCCCGGCCTTGGCCGCGTTCACCTCGATCGGCGTGCCGTGGGAGTCGGCGGCGCAGACGTACGTCACGTCGTCGCCGGTCGAGCGGCGGAACCGGACGTAGACGTCGGTCTGGATGTACTCGACGAGGTGGCCGAGGTGGATGGGCCCGTTGGCGTACGGCAGGGCGCTGGTCACGAGGAGTCGCTGGCTCACGGCATGCTCCGTTCGAGGTTCGTCGGCGCGAGGAGGCCGAGGAGGAACCGCTCCAGGCGGACCCGGCCCTCCTGCCCGCTCTTCATCGCCAGGTCGGCCTCGGCGAGGTCGGCGAGCGCGCCGAGCAGCTCGCCGCGCTCGAAGCGCATGGCCGCCTGGTACTTCATCCAGAATCCGTACGGCTTCTTCCCCTCGAGCTCCCCCTCGGCGAACGCCGGGAGGACGAGGTGCTGCCACTCGTCGTACGACCGGATCCGGCGCTCGCCCGCGGCCTTGCGGCCCCGCTCGCGCTCCGCCACGAGCCGGCGCACCGTCGCGGCGAGCGAGCCCAGGAGCATGAACTCGTTGGCGCCGTCCTCGAACGAGCGCTCGAGGACCGCCAGCGCCTGCGGGAGGTCCCGGGCCTCGACTGCGTTCCCGAGGGCGAAGAACGGGTCCTGGGCGACGCGCACCACCACCGCCTGCACGTCGGCCGCGCCGATCACCTTCCGATCGCCCACGTACGCCGCGAGCTTCTGGACCTCGGAGGCGAGCACGCGCGCGTCGTCCCCCACGCGCTCCGCGAGCGCGGCCTCCCCGGCCCGATCGAACCGCTTCCCCGTCCCGGCGAGGAGCACCTCGAGGAGCGGCCCGAGCACGGGGCGCTGCGCGTCCCACGGACCGTCGGTCTCGATGGCCGTCGTCACGCGCCGCCCCGCGGCCGCGAGCTTCTTGACGAGCGGGAGGCGCCCGTCGACTTTGCCCGCGGCGATCACCAGCACGTGTCCCGGGGGGAACCCGCGGGCGAGCGCCCCGTCGAGCGCGCCCGCGTCGTCGCCCTTCGCGACCTTCAGCTCCTTCTCGGCCGCGAACCGCGCCGCGGCGTCGATGAAGTCGCCCGCCGCCGCGGTGAGCGAGAACCCGAGCTCGGCGGCGAGCGTCTCCTTGGCCTCGACCGCCACCCGGCCGTCCGGCCCGGGCGCGAGCGCCTTCGCCCCGACCCCCGCCTTGGCGGCGAGCGCGAGCAGCCGGCGCGCGCCCTCGCGCTGCCGCCCCTCGGCGAACGCCCGCGCCGCGTTCGCGAACGCCTCGCCCGCGTCCTCGCGGGAGGTGAGGAACGCCGGCTCGTGGACGAGCACCACCTTGCGGCCGCCGAACAGCCCCGCGGTGGCGACCTCCGCGGCCACCTCGGCCGGCGAGGCCGCGGCGTCGAGCTCGACGAGGTTCAGGGCGCGCGAGGCCTCGGGCACGAGCGCGTGGGCGACCGCGCGCGCGGCGCGCAGCGCCAGGAACGCGTCGCCGTCGAACAGGTAGACGGGCCGGGGCGTGCCCGCCGCGACCTCGGCGAGGCACGCGTCGAGGGAGCCGCCTTGCCCTGCGCTCCCGGCGCCGGCGCGCACGCCCCCGGGCGATCTGGGCCCGCCCCTGGGCGCCCTAGGCGAGGCCATTCGCGCCCTCCCTCTTCGGGGAGCGCGGGCGCTCCGCGCCCGCGAACCACCGGATGACGAGCCGCTCGAGCGCCAGCACCGGCGCCGCGTTCTGCTCGAGCGCGAGGACGGTCCAGGCTACCTCCTCGCGCCTGCGCACCACCTCGGCCGGCGAGAGCGCCGCCGCGGCGCGCCCGGTCTCTGCGGCGAGGTCCAGCAGCGCCGGGCTCCCTCCCCCCGCCTGCGCGGCGAGCACGTCCCGGAGCCACACCGCGAGGAGCTCGCAGAGTTCCGCCGCCTGGGCGCGGTCGCCGCCGCGCTCGCGCGCGAACGCGAGCCAGCCGAGCGCGTCGTCCGGGTCGAGCGCCGCCGCGGCGCGCACCGCCTCGCGCAGCGCGTCCAGCTCCGCCGGGTCGAGCGCGCGCGCGCGGCCGAGCGAGCCGCCCGCGAGCGCCGCGGCGAGGCGCGCCTCCGCAGGGCTCCGCCCCTCGGCCTCGAGGCGCGCGATCACGAGGGCGTCGGGGATGGGCTGGAAGGAGACGCGCAGGCAGCGCGAGCGGATCGTCGGGAGGAGCGCGTCCGGGCTCCCGGCGACGAGGACGATCGTGGTCTCGTCGGGCGGCTCCTCCAGCGTCTTGAGGAGCGCGTTCTGCGCCTGCGGGTTCATCGCGTCCGCGGGATCGACGATCACGAACCGCCGCCGCCCCTCGAACCGCTTCATCGCGAGGCGGTGATCGACGAGATCGCGGACCTGATCCACGACGACGTCCTTCGACGGCGAGCGGCCGCCCTTCGGCTCCCAGCGGCCCGCCTTCGCCATCACGCGCTCCTCGCGGAGCCAGAAGACGTCGGGGTGGTTGTCGGCCTCGATCTTCCGGCACGACCGGCACGCGCCGCAGGGATCGTCGCGGAAGGCCGCCGGGTCCACTCCTCCGCCCTCGCAGTTCGCGGCCTGCGCCAGCAGCCGCGCGGCCTGCGCCTTGCCGGTCCCCGGGGGCCCGCCGAACAGGTAGGCGTGGTGGAGCGCGCCGCGGCGGAGCGCGGCGCGGAGGGCTCCGATGGCGCGCTCCTGCGCGAGGACGTCCGAGAACGGCATGGACGGGGTTTCATAGCACAGCGGGCCGGACGCGGCTCGTCCGTTGGGGCCTCGGGCCTCGGGCCCAGGGCCTCGGGAGAACTGCGCGTTCCCGCTCGGCCTGACGCCTGAGGCCTGACGCCTGAGGCCTGCTTCGTCAGTGCAGCCGCCCCGCGAGCCGCGCCACGGCGGCGGTCAGCTCCGCCGGATCGATCGGCTTCGAGAGGTACCCCTGGAACCCGGCCTCCTGGGCGGCGCGCCGGTTCTCGGCCTGCGTGTACGCCGTGAGCGCCGCGGCGGGGACGCTGCCACCGGCGACCGGATCCAGCGCGCGGACCCGGCGCATGAGCTGATAGCCGTCCTCACCCGGCATCCCGAGGTCGGAGAGGAGCACGTCCGGCGGGCGCTCGGCGATGGCGCGCAGCGCCTCGGGCGCCGATCCCGCCACCGCCACCACCGCGCCCGCCTGCTCCAGCACCTCGCGCACCACCTCGCGCGAGTCGGGATCGTCGTCCACGACCAGCACCCGCAGCCGCGAGAGTCCCGCGAGCGGCCACGGGCCGTCGGCCGAGAGCGGCACCGCCGCGCGCGGGGCCGCGGGCACGGCCTGCGCCCGCCGCGGCGCGGCCGACGGGAGGCGGACCACGAACGTCGACCCGCGCCCGCGCCCGTCGCTCTCGGCGCGCACGGACCCGCCGTGCGCCTCCACGAGGTGGCGCACCAGCGCGAGCCCGAGCCCCAGGCCGCCGTGCGCGCGCGTGGAGGAGGAGTCGGCCTGCCGGAACCGCTCGAAGAGGTGCGGGGCGAACGAGGGATCGATCCCGACGCCGGTGTCCCGCACCGCGACGACGACGTCCTCGCCCTCGCGGTCGAGCCGGACCTCCACGCGCCCGCCGTTCGGGGTGAACTTGACCGCGTTGGAGAGGAGGTTCCAGACGACCTGCTGGAGGCGGCCCTGATCCCCGGCGACCTGCCCGGCCCGCGGGGAGAGCGACATCGCGAGCACGATCCGCCGCGCCGAGGCCGCCGTCCGGACCGCGTCGACCGCCGCCTCGACGACGGGCATGAGGTCCACCGTCCGCACGTCGAGGCGGAGCTCGCCGCGCAGGATGCGCGAGACGTCGAGCACGTCGTCCACCGTCTGCGCCTGCGCCGCCGCGCTCCGCTCGATCGTCTCGATCGCCCGCGCCGCGCCGGCGGCGTCGAGCTTGCCGAGCCGCAGGAGCCGCGCCCAGCCGAGCACGGCGTTGAGCGGCGTCCGGAGCTCGTGCGAGACCGTCGCGACGAACTCGTCGCGGGCGCGCGAGGCCTGCTCCGCGTCGGCCCGCGCGCGCGCCTCCGCGTCGCGGAGCCGCGCCAGCTCCGCCGCGTGGCGCGCGCCGACCTCCCCGAGCTCCTTCTGCAGCGCGCGCAGCCTGCCGCGCAGGATCCGCTCGCGCGCCAGCCACGCCGCGCCGGCGGCGACGGCCGCCGCTCCGGCGAGGGCCGCGCCGAGCGCCGGCCCGCCCGCCCGCCCGGCGGCGAGGAAGCCGAGCGCGACCAGGACCGCCACGGCGGCGACGAGGAGCGCGTACCATCCCGATCCCGGAGCTTCGAGTCGCTGGAGCCGATGCATCTCGATGTCTTTCCACGCTCGACCTGCCCGGTTCCGCGGCAGGGGCACCGCTGGTCACCCAGAGGATGGTGGGAGCGGCGCCGCGGTTCCCGGCCTTGGAGGGGTGTGTGCGACGGCCACGCGGGGGACCCGGAATGGACTCGCGGGGGGATGCCGGTATGATCGTCCTCCCGGGAGCACGCCATGAACATCACGCCCCTCGACATCACGCAGAAGCACTTCCGCAAGTCCTTCCGTGGCTACGATCCCGAGGAGGTCGAGGCGTTCCTCTCCCTCGTCGCGGTGGAGTTCGAGGCCCTCGTGAAGGAGGTCAACTCCCTGCGCGAGGCGAGCCAGCGTAAGGACGAGGAGCTGGCCCAGCACCGGGACCGCGAGCGCACCCTGCAGGAGACGCTCGTGACCGCCCAGAAGGCGTCCGAGGAGATCCGCGACGCCGCCCGCAAGGAGGCAGAGATCACGATCTCGGACGCCGAGCTCCAGGCGGAGAAGATCGTGCAGGGGGCGCACGCGCGGTTCCTGCGGATCGTCGACGACATCAACGAGCTGAAGCGCCAGCGGGTGCAGTTCGAGGCCGGCGTCCGGATGCTGATCGACAGCCACGGCAAGCTGCTCGAGGCGTTCGCCGAGCCCGCGCGCGACGAGGGCGTGCAGTTCATCCCCGCGGCGCGGAAGCGCGTCGGCGGCGACGAAGGCTGACGCTGCCCGAGGCTCCGCCGCCCGGGCGGGGCGACAGCCCCCGTCGGATCAGTGCGCCTCCGCCCAGCTCCGCCCGCTCCCGACCTCGACGTCGAGCGGCACGGCGAGTGACGCCGCGGCGGCCATCTCGCGCTTCAGGATCTCCTGCACCGGCTCCACCTCGCGCTCCGCCACCTCGAGCACCAGCTCGTCGTGCACCTGGAGCAGCAGCAGCGCGTCCGGTCGCTCGCGCCGGAGCGCGTCGTGGACGCGGATCATCGCGATCTTCACGATGTCGGCGGCGGTGCCCTGGATCGGCGTGTTGATGGCGGTCCGCTCGGCGGCCATGCGGAGCGCAGGGTTGCGCGAGAGGATCTCGGGCATCGCCCGGACGCGGCCGAAGAGCGTGCGGGACTCGCCCTGCTTCCGCGCGTCGGCGATCGCCCGGTCGATGTAGCCCTTCACGCCGGCGTACCGCGCGAAGTACCGCTCGATGATGGCCTGCGCCTCGGCGCCGGGGAGATCGAGCCGCTGCGAGAGGCCGAACGCGGAGAGGCCGTAGGCGATGCCGAAGTTGAGCATCTTGGCGACCCGCCGCATCTCGGGGGTGACGAGCGCGGGCGCGACGCCGAACGTCTCCGCGGCGGTGCGGGTGTGGATGTCCTCGCGGTTCCGGAAGGCCTCGAGCAGGGCCGGATCCTCGGAGTAGTGGGCCAGGATCCGCAGCTCGATCTGCGAGTAGTCCGCGGAGACGAGCCGCCGCCCCTCGGGCGCGACGAAGGCGGCCCGGATGCGGCGCGACAGCTCCGTGCGGATGGGGATGTTCTGGAGGTTCGGGTCGGTCGAGCTGAGGCGTCCGGTGGCCGCGCCCGCCTGGTGGAAGGTCGTGTGGATGCGCCCGTCCGGGCCGATGAGCTGTGGGAGCGCGTCCACGTACGTGCTCTTGAGCTTGGAGAGCGCCCGGTGGTCGAGGACGAGGCGCGGGAGCGCGTGCTGCTCGGCGAGCTTCTCCAGCACCTCCTGGTCGGTCGAGGGGCCGGTCTTGAGCTTCTTCAGGACCGGCAGGTTCAGCTCCTCGAACAGCACCTGCGCGAGCTCGCGCGTCGAGGCGACGTTGAACGGGTGGCCGGCGGCCTCGTGGATCTTCACGAGGAGCCCGTCCATCGCGTGCCCGAACTCCTCGCTCATGCCGGCCATCGCGCCGCGGTCCACGGCGATGCCTGCGCGCTCCATCTCCACCAGCACCGGCACGAGCGGGCGCTCGACGTCGCGGTAGAGCGGGAGGAGCTTCTCCTCGTCCATGGCCTCGACGAGCTTGCGCGCGAGGTCCGGGAGCGCCGCGGCCCCCGCGCCGCACCACTCGGCGACCCGCTCGACCTCGATCCCCTCGATCGCCGTGCGCTCCGACCTCCGGGCGGCGTCCCCGCCGCTCGGGTCCCGCGGCAGGTCGTTCGCGATCCGCTCGCGCGCCACGTCCGCGAGCGCGTGCTCGCGGCGGGTGGGCAGGAGGAGCCGGCTCGCGAGCTCGGTGTCCTCGCCGGGGCCGCGCCAGGCGAGCCCGAGGACCGCCATGGCGTGGATCGCCGCCTTGAGCTCGTGCGCGTGCTTCTCCACCTCCGCGCCCTCGACGAGGGGCCGGAGCGCCTCGCGGACCTCGTCCGCCGCGAGCGGCCTCGGCGCGCCGAGGTACTGGTGCCCGAGCGGCAGGTAGAACGCGCGCCCGCCGCCCGCGAGGCCGAGCCCGACGAGCGCATCGGTCCGCGGCGCGTCGCCGGCGAGCACCGGTCGGACACCCACGGCGCCCGCGCCGAGGAGGAACCGCACGGCGGCGTCGAGCGCGGCCCGGTCGAGCACGAGCTCCGCCTTCTCGCCGCGGACGGTCGGCGGCGGCGCGGGCAGGTCCTTGAGCAGGCGCGAGAACTCGAGCTCGCCGAAGAGCTTCCGCGTCCGCGCCTCGTCGAGCGGCTGCCGCGCGAACGACTCCGGCGCGTACGGCAGCTCGAGATCGCAGCGCAGCGAGACGAGCGCGCGGTTGAGCCGGATGCGATCGGCCGCGGCGGCGATCTTCGCCTTGAGCTTCTCGCCGCCGCGCGAGACGGCCTTCGGGATCTCGTCCTGCCGTCCGAGCATCTCCTCGATCGTCCCGAAGTGACGCACCAGGGCGGCGGCGGTCACCTCCCCCACCCCCGGGATGCCCGGGACGTCGTCGATCTTGTCGCCCAGGATGGCCATGTACTCGACGACCTGATCCGGGCGGACGCCGAGCTTCTTCTCCACCTCGGCCGGGCCCGTCCACCCGCCGCGCCCGCTCGCCTCGGCCATCGGGTCGTAGAGCGTGATCCGGTCGTTCACGAGCTGGCCGAAGTCCTTGTCGCCCGTCACCACCACCACCTGCCAGCCCATCGCGTGCGCGCGGCAGGCGAGCGTGCCGATGACGTCGTCGGCCTCCACCCCCTCCTCCTCGACCACCGGGACCCGGAGCGCCCGGGCGACGTCGCGCACGAGCGGGAACTGCGGCTTGAGATCGTCGGGCGCCTCGGGGCGGCTCGCCTTGTACCCGGGGTCCAGGTCGTGCCGGAAGGTCCGCCGGGCGGCGTCGAACACGAGCGCCACGTGCGTGGGCTCGCGCTCGCGGAGCGCCTTGAGGAGCATGGTGGTGAAGCCGTAGACGGCGTGGGTCGGGACGCCCTTGGTGGTCGTGAGGGGCGGCAGCGCGTGATACGCGCGGAAGATGAAGCCCGAGCCGTCGATGAGCGTCAGGGTGGGCATGTGCCCCGCACGATAGCCGCGCGGGGGCTGCCTGGCAGCGACAAATCGCGGCGCACCCCCGAGCGCGCTGCGCGTTCGGGCTCGGGGGCGGGCTCGGGCTCGAGCACGGGAGCAGCGCTACCGCAGCAGGCAGCGGATCCGCTCGGCGCAGATGAAGTACTCGTCGCCGTCCTCGATCCGGCGGCGGTCCACGCGCGCGCGGCGGTGCCAGGTCCCGTTGGCCGAGGAGAGGTCCTCGATCGCCCAGCCATCGCCGTCCCGCACGATCGCGGCGTGCTCGCGCGAGACCTTGCTGCTGTCGATGACGAGATCGCAGTCGCGGCCACGCCCGATGACGAACCGCTCGCCCTGCACCGGGAGCTCGGTCCCGTCCTCGCGGACGACGACGAGCTCGTGCACGCGCCCCTCGATCGGTCCCGACGGGATGGGCGGCGGCGCCTCGCGCGCACGCACCTCGCGCTCCAGCCGCGCGGCGGTCTCCAGCACCTGCTCGGCCACGGCGCGCTGGGCGCTCTCGCCGTCGGGCACGGCGGCGGCGTGATCCCTGCGGATCTCCGGCAGCGCGGCGGGGAGGAGGTAGCCGTTCAGCCGGGCGAAGACGTGCATCGCCTCGTTGACGAGCGATTCGCGGTCCGAGCCCATCTCCTCGGCCATGCGGCCGTAGAGGTCCCAAAGGTGATCGGCGAGCGCCAGGTCGCGGACGGACTTCACGTCACCTCCCACACTGTACGTGAGGGGTAACGTTACCAGACGCGCCGCGCCCCGCGGAAGGGGCGCGCGCTATCGCAGGACGCGCGTGTTGTTGTTCTCGCGCGCCGGCGAGAGATCGAGCACCAGGTTCCCTACATAGGGGACGAAGAACCTGTACCGCTCGTCCGCCTTGTCCCAGGTCCGGTCGAACGTCCGGTCGAAGTAGGCGCCGCCGGTGGGCAACGTCGCCGGTCCGTCGTTGGCGCCCCCGCCCCAGCGCGACGCCGGGACGCGCCCGCTGCGCGTGTGGAAGCTGACGCGCGTGTCGCGCACGAGGAGCTGCTCGGGCGCGCCGGGGAGGTGCTTCCAGCCGAGCGAGAACGCGAGGGCCGGACCCTCCGGCGGCGGGAACGGGACGTCCGCGTTCTCCGGCCGGGTGAAGTCGGGGAAGTTCTGCTGGCAGTACGAGCCGCTCGACCCCTGGTAGCAGTGGATCGACGTGAGGTGAAGCCGCCGCGCGCGCCGCGCGATCGCCGCCTGCTCGCAGGTCGTCCGGCACGTGCCCTCGCAGGCGGGCACGGCGCCCGGATCCGCGGGGTACGGGATGAGCGGGCAGTCCGCGACCAGCGCCGCCTCGTCCTCGTTCGTCAGGGCGAACGTCGGGAACGCCGCCGGCGTGTCGGGGCTCGACACGGCGCGCCCGGCGTAGCCGGTGGCGGCGCCGGCGACGACGAACTCCTCCGCGCCCGGGGCCCCGCTCCCGGCGCGGATCCGCGCCTGGCGGGCGCCCCGGAGCTGCCCCCAGCACCCGACGTGATCCTGGGAGAGCCACGGCCCGTGGGTCTCATCGTCACACTCCGTGATCGCCCCGCGCGCGATGGGGACGCAGTCGCCGGGCAACACGACGAGCGAGCCACCCGGGTGGTCGGCGTCGGGCGGCGAGATGGCGACGACCTTGCCTTCGATGGGCGCGTCCGGCGACCCGGAGGTGCGGGTGGTGTCGGGGCACGCGGGCGTGCCGTCGCCGGTCCTGGCGCTCGTCCAGAACTCGACGATGTCGCCCACGCGGACGCCGTAGGCCGGGTCGTAGACGTTCACGACCTGGGTGGGCGTCGTCGCGCCGGGAGGCACGAGCTGGAACGCGATGCGCAGGGCGCCGACCTCGAGCGAAGGATCGTCGTCCCGCGACTCCACCTGCACGGCGCGCGAGGACGCGAAGTCCGGGAGGTATCCCTGGAACGTCACCGTCCAGTCGTCGGTCGGGGTGAACCCCGGCGTGAGCTGGACGTACGTCGCCGCGTTGGCGGTGGGGTCCCACCCGAGCCCGCTCGCGCGCGGGTAGAACCCGATGCGCGGAACGATCGACGAGCTCGGCCGGAACGACGAGACCCCCGTCCCCGACCCCGGCGCGAGCTCGTGGACGGCGCTCGGCGTCTCCCAGCGGGCGAGATCGGCGAAGTAGTTCCGCCCGTCCTCGCTCGGGAGCAGGAGCACGCCCGTGGTGACCCGAGGCGTGTTCGGGTCCAGGGTCATGAACGCGGCGGGCGCGGCGGGGTCGGCGGCGGGGGGCCGGACGTCGTCGCTCGAGGGCGGGTACGCAGCGGGCGGGCCGACGATCATCGCGACCGGGCGCGAAGGGAGCGTGATGGGCGGGAGGTAGCGCTTCGGGGTCTGCCCCTGGTTCCAGGGATCCTCGAGCACGTCGAGGGTGGCCGGATCGAGGACGGCGATGCCGCAGGCCACCTCCGTGGTCGGCCCGCACGCGCCGGGATCGCGCCAGGCGTACACGCGCGCGCGCTCGTCGGGCCGGAACGCCTGCTCCAGCTCGGCCGCGGGCGTCTGCGAGTACTGGTCGTACGCGCCGCGCCGGCTGAGCGCGCGTTCGCGGAGGGTGAAGGCGGCGACGAGGCGCGTGGGCGCCTTGGCGTCGATGGGCGCCACCGTCAGCGGGGGCGGGCTACCCCGGAGGTCGATGCGGGCGACGCCGAAGACGCCGCCGACGATGGGATCGATGCTGGCCGCGTAGGCATACCGCGCGTCCCGCGGGTCGACCGCCAGCGAGAGCCCCCGGAACCCGACGGGCTGGACGTGCACGGGCGCACCGCCGACCGAGGCGGCGCTGCCGGTCCCCGGGTCACCGGTCCACTGGTACTCGACGACGGCGATCTCCGGGCTGGCGAGCTCGTCCCCGGCGAGCGCCGCGACGACGCGGACCCGGTCCGGCAGCACGGCCCCGCCGGCGTCGACGGCGGGCGCCGCGACCAGGGCGAGGATCTCGCTCCCGAGGTCGATGGGCGCCTCGTCCGCGAGCCCGGGGCCCGTGGGGCAGGCCGCGCCGCACCCCGCCTCGCGCCACGTGCGGATGAGCTGGAGGTGGCTCGACCCCGCGGTGGCGACGACGAGGAGGCTCGGCCGCGCCAGCTGGTCTGCGGGCGGGGCGAAGCTCGCCGAGGCGAGGAGCGCCGGGCGCGGTGCGCCGACGGGGATGGAGAGCGGGCGCAGGACGATCGGCGCCGCCACGACCTTGTCGTCGACGGCGTCGAACAGGATGAGCTCGTCCTGCGCGCTGTTGGCCACGGCGGCGTACGGCCAGAGCGCCGATCCGTGCCGGGCCGTGTAGCCGGAGAAGACCGCCACCGCGCTCGGCTGCGCGAGCCGGAGCGACGGGCCCGACGAGCCCCGCTCACAGGCGGCGAGGAGCGCGAGCGCGAGGACGACGAAGGCGCGGCGGATCACTGCGGCCTCCCGAAGCGGAGCGGGGCCGCGCCGCCGTCGACGGCGACGCGCGCCTGCGTGGGGTCGGCGAGCGGGATGTCCACGGCCGTGACCCAGTGGTCCTCGTAGGAGGTCACGAACACCCGCACGGTGCCGTTCCCCATGTCCAGGCTGGCGAGCCCCGTCGGCTTGTGGCCGACCTCGGGCACGCCCGTCGCGAGCCGCCCGAAAACCTTGGCCACCCCTCCGCGCTCGTCGTCGTAGATCCAGAGGAGGTCGTCGTGGACCGCGGTCGTGACGACGAGGTCCCCGAGCGGCGGGCGCCGGATGACCAGCACGTCGCCGGCGACCTTCCCGATGTCCACGTCGTCGATCCACCGCACCGCGGGGCCGCCCAGCCCGGACTCGAACAGCTCGAGCACGACGAGCTTGCCCCCGACGTCGCCCGAGGGGCGGCCGTCGAGGTAGCGCGCGAGATCCGCGTCGTAGAGCTGGACGGTGACGTACATCCGCCGGCAGACGTCTCCCGCCTCGCCGTAGACGCAGGGGCGCTCCCCGGACGACAGGGCGATGCCGTTGGGCTCGGCGCCGACGAGGTGCGCGGAGAGATCGATCCCCTGCTGATCCACGTGGCAGCCGCCCCGGCGCTCGTCCTGCACCCCGCCGTCGAACGGCTCGCAGCCGTCGCCGATCCCGATCCACCGGATCGGCGCGCGCAGCCGGAACTCGCGCGTGGTGAAGTAGAGCCGATCCTGGTCCCTGTCCCACGCGAAGTTGCGGGGGGCGCCGAGCCCGGTGAAGACCTGCACGACGGGCGGCGGGAACGTGGCGCCGGAGAGATCCAGCTGCGCGACGTAGCCCCGGTCGTCGAGGCCGCGCTGGAAGCTGACCCAGGCGCGCGGGGTCCCGTCGGCGCCGCAGGTGAGCGCGGCCTCGTAGGGGTACGCGGCACCGTCCGCGCGCAGGTCGATCCTGCGGCGCGGGTCCTGCGTGCCGGGCGCGAGCGGCAGCCGCACGACGTGGAGCGACTCCTCCGACCGCCCCGGCACCATCGCGAACGGGACCAGGTACGGGAAGCCCGCGCCGAACTCGCACCCCTCGGCCGCCTCCTCGTCCACGACCCGCAGCCGCCCGGCCATGTACGGCAGCGCCACCCCGCCCTCGATCTCCCCCGTCTCCGGGTCGAACGCGAGGAGCGACCCGCCCTCGTAGGCCAGGTCCTGGTCGGCGTTCGCGACGAGGAGCTGGCCCTCCGAGAGCGCCGCGCCGGCCGGATAGTGGACCCGGTCGAGCGGCGCGTCCGCCCGGTTGGCGCCTTCGGCGCAGGCGACGAGGAGCGCGAGCACCGCGGGGAGGGTTCGGGAGAGGGCGTGCACGGGGAGAGGCGAACCGTAGCGTCGGGGGTCGAGGGCGGTCAAGGACATGGGCGGCGAGGTTCAGGCCGAGGGCCCGGCCGGCAGCTCGGCCTGGATGCGCCGGAAGTCGGCCACGTCCTGGAAGAGCGCGCCGACGCGCTTGAGCAGCCCGAGCCGGTTGGCGCGGAGCCCCGGATCCTCGGCCATGACGAGCACGTCGTCGAAGAACCGGGCCACCGCAGGCTCCAGCGTGGCGACGTTCCGGAGGACGGCCGGGTAGTCGCGCGCCGCCCGCCGCGCGTTCACCTCCTGCTCGACGCGGAGGAGCTCGTCGTGGAGGTGCCGCTCGGCGTCGTCGGCGAGGAGCGCCGCGTTCACCTCGGCGCCCGCCGCCGCGCCGGCCTTCTCCTGGATGTTGGCGACGCGCTTGAACGCCACCGCGAGCGGCGTGAAGTCCGGCCGCGCCTTGACCTGGGCGAGCGCCTCGAGGCGGCGCCGCGCGTCCACCACGTCGTCGAACCCGGCGGCGAGCACCGCCTCGACGAGGTCGGCGGGGTGCTCCTCGCTCCAGAGCGCGCGGACGCGGCCGCGGACGAAGTCGAGCACCTGTCCGGCCACGACCTTGCGGTCCGCGGCGAGCTTCACCCCGGAGAGCGTGTCGAGCGTGCGCTCCACCGCCTGCGAGAGCGACAGGTGGTAGCCGCGGTCGAGGAGGATGCGGAGGATGCCGATGGCCGCCCGCCGCAGGCCGTACGGGTCGGCGGCGCCGGTGGCCTTCTCCCCCACGCCGATGATGCCCACGAGCTGGTGGAGCCGGTCGGCGAGGCCGACGAGCGCGCCCAGGTCGCCCCGGGGCATGGCGTCGGAGGCGCCGATGGGCTTGTAGTGATCCTCGATGGCGTCGGCGAGCTCCGGCCGCGCACCCTCGAGGCGGAGGTAGTGGGCGCCCATGATCCCCTGGAGCTCGGGGAACTCGCCCACCATGCCGGTGTTGAGATCGACCTTCGCGAGCCGCGCCACCTCGGCGAGATCGCCGAGGAGGGCGTCCTTGCCGAGCGCGCGCGCGAGAGCCTCGGCGACGGCGCCGATGCGGCCCGCGCGGTCGAGCTCGCTGCCGAGCTTCGCGAGGTAGGTCCGGCGGGCGAGGTCCGGGACGCGATCGGCGAGCTTCCGCTTCCGGTCCTCCTCGAAGAAGAAGCGCGCGTCGGCGAGCCGGGCGCGGAGCACGCGCTCGTACCCGTGGCGCGCCACCTTGGGATCCTTCACCGCCGTGGCGGAGACGGCCACGAACGTGTTGCGGAGCCTCCCCTGCCCGTCCACCACCGCGAAGTAGCGCTGGTGGTTCCGCAGCTCGGAGATGACCACCTCGGGCGGGAGCTCGAGGTTCGAGCGCTCGAACTCGCCGGCGATCGCAGTCGGCTCCTCGACGAGGTAGAGCACCTCGTCGAGCAGCGCCGGATCGGGGCGGATGGCGCCGCCGGCGAGCTTCGCCGCCTTCGCGAGCGACGCCTCGAGCGCTGCCCGCCGCTCGGCGGGATCGACGAGCACGTGCGCCTTCCGGAGCTTCGCCACGTAGTCCTCGGGCGTGCCCGCGAGGGCGATCGGCTTCGGCGCGAGGAAGCGGTGGCCGAAGGTCACGCCGCCGGACCGGATCTCGCCGTACCGGACGTCGAGCTTCTTCCCGCCGTGGAGCGCCGCGATCCACCGGACCGGGCGCGCGAACGTCACCTCGTCCCAGCGCGAGCGCATGGCCTTCCGGAACCGGATCGCGCCGACGAGCTTCTCGAGCAGTCCGGGCAGCACCTCGCCCGCCGCCTTGCCCTGCTCGACCTTGGTCACCGCGAGCCGCTCGCCCTTGGGTGTCGTCGCGCGCTCGAGCGCGGACACGTCCACGCCCTGGCTGCGCGCGAACCCGAGCGCGGCCGGCGTGGGGTTGCCGTCCTTGTCGAACGCCTGCGCCACGGGCGGCCCGAAGGCCTGGCTCTGCGCGTCGGTCTGGCGCGGCGCCACGGCGCGCGCCCAGACGGCGAGCCGGCGCGGCGAGCCGACGGCCTTCACCTCGCCGTGCGCGAGGCGCGCGTCGTCGAGCGCCTTCGCGAGATCGGCCTCGAGCTGCGCGATGGCGGCGGGCACGAAGCCGGCCGGGATCTCCTCGGCGCCGATCTCGAGGAAGAGGTCGGATGAACCCTGGGCCTTCTTCGCCGCGGACTTCGCCTTCGCCGCATTCTTCTTCTTCGCAGGGCTCATCGCGCCTCCCGCGCTTCGCGCGCCGCCTTGGCAGCCTCGACCGCCGCGGCCCGTTCACTCTCGGGCAGCAGCGGGAAGCCCAGCGCCTCGCGCATGTCCAGGTACCCGCGGGCGCACGCGTGCGCGAGCGCCCGGACCCGGCCGATGTACGCGGCCCGCTCGGTGACGCTGATCGCGCCGCGCGCGTCCAGGTTGTTGAAGGTGTGGGAGCACTTCAGGCAGTAGTCGTACGCCGGCAGCGGCAGCCCCTCGCCGATGAGCCGCTTGCACTCCGCCTCGTACGTCTCGAACAGGCCGAAGAGCATCTTCGCGTCGGACTTCTGGAACGAGTAGGTGCTCATCTCCACCTCGTTCCGGTGGAACACCTCGCGGTACCGGACGCCCTTCACCCACTCGACGTCGAACACGTTCTCGACGTCCTGCAGGTACATGGCGATCCGCTCGAGCCCGTACGTGAGCTCGGCCGCGACGGGCTTCACCTCGAAGCCGCCCGCCTGCTGGAAGTACGTGTACTGCGTGATCTCCATCCCGTCGCACCAGACCTCCCAGCCGAGGCCCCATGCGCCCAGCGTCGGGCTCTCCCAGTCGTCCTCGACGAACCGGATGTCGTGGGCGCGGGGATCGATCCCGATGGCGCGCAGCGAGCCGAGGTAGAGCTCCTGCACGTCGGGCGGATTGGGCTTCAGGATGACCTGGAACTGGTGGTGCTGGTACAACCGGTTGGGGTTCTCGCCGTAGCGGCCGTCGGCGGGCCGGCGCGAGGGCTCGACGTAGGCGACGTTCCAGGGCTCCGGCCCGAGCACGCGGAGGAACGTCGCGGGGTTCATCGTCCCCGCGCCGACCTCCTGGTCATAGCCCTGGGCGAGGATGCAGTTCCTGCTCGCCCAGTACGACTGCAGCTTCAAGATGAGGTCCTGGAAGTACACACGAGCCTCCACTCGGCCTTCGACTCGGCGGGCACCGCGCGCGATCGAAAGCGGCACCGTAGGGCCGTAAGGCCGCGGTGTCAAACGGAGATTCGCCGCGGGAGGGGCGGTCTCAGCCGTCCAGCACGGGGCCCACCTCGTCGAGGAAACGCCGCGCGGCGAGCGTTCTTCCCAGGTGGTGCCCGATGAAGCCCCCGAGCGCGTCGCGCAGCTCGCGGCCCAGGGGTGGATCGAGCGGCTCGGCCCCGGCCGCGGCGAGGCTCGCGGTCTGGAGGCGCGCCAGGGACGCCACGGCGGCCCGCGAGAGGAGCGGGGCGGCGGCGCCCGTGTGGGCGCAGCGCTCGCACAGGACCCCGCCCTGCCCCGGGTCGAACCGGAGCGGGCGCGCGCCCTCCAGCGCCGCGCCGCAGCGGGCGCACGCGTCCAGCCGGGGCGCGAACCCCGTCGCCCCGAGCGCGCCCAGCTCGAAGGCCCGGAGCGCCGCGGGGCGCGCGGGGGTCCGATCCAGGAGGTCGAGGTACCCCGCCAGCAGCTCGAACAGGTCGTCGTGAGGCTCGTGATCCCGCACGAGCTCGCGGGCGAGCTCGGCGGCGTAGGCGGCGCAGGCGATGCGGGCGAGATCGCCGCGGATCCCCCCGTGCCCCCGCACGACCTGGGTGGTGTCGAGCCCGAGGAGCTCGGACGCGCCGCGGATCCGGACCTCGGCCGTGAGGAGCGTGAACGGCTCGAGCGCGCCGCCGAAGCGCTTGCGCGAGGCCCGCGCGCCGCGCGCGAAGGCCGAGACCTTGCCGCGTTCGCGCGAGAGGAGGGTCACGACGCGGTCGCTCTCGCCGTAGTCGACCGTACGGAGGACGATCGCCGTGAGCTTCGCGCGTTCCTGCCCCGCCATCGGCTACTCCCACGCGACCTTGTAGCGGGCGAAGCCGGGCCCGGCCTGGAAGATCTCCGCGCGCGGCGAGCGCGCCCCGGTGAGATCCAGCGCGCCCAGGAACGACTCGGCGACGACCCGGAGCTGAAGGCCGTCGAAGAGGCCGCGCGGGAAGCGGAGCGCGAGGCGCACGCCGTCGTCGGCGATCCCCTCCACCTCCAGCGTGGATCCGCGGTGCCAGTTGGCCCAGCGCAGATCCGCCCCGCGCAGCAGCGCGGCCGGGCTCGGCGTCGCCATGAGGATCCGGTAGGCCGGGCTCTCGAACATCTGCCGGTCGCGCGGGCGGACGGCGGCGAGCAGCGCCTCGTCGTCCTGGCCGACGGCGTCCGCGAACGCGTAGAGGAGCGCCTGGAGGTGAACCTCGGGGATCCACTCCGAGCCCATCGGCGGCTCCTCGACGAGGGCGCGGAGGTCCGGCGGGAGGCCGGGCGCGGCCGAGGCGTACGCCTCCTCGGACGCGAGCATGCGCACGAGGACGCCCTTCGCCTGGCACTCGGGGTAGGCGGAGAGCCCACCCGGCAGCGCCGAGAGGTACGCCTCCGTTCGGACCAGGCGCGGCATCCGCTCCGTCTCTCCCCCGGGCGCGCCGAGCGCGTCCTCCTTCATTGTAGCGGACCGGTGCCCCGCCTCACCACCGCAGCGACAGTATCGCGGCCGCCGCGACGAGTGCGAGCACGACGCCGGCCGCGATCCACGGCGCCGCGCGCCGCCGGGGGTTTCCCTTGCCCTGGCCGCGGTCCCCGGCCGCCTCCTCCCAGCGGAGCACCACCTCGTCCGGATCGAGGCCGACCGCGCCCGCGTACGCGCGGAGGTACCCGACGACGTACGCGCGGGGCGGCAGGCGCGCGGGTTCGCCGGCCTCGAGCGCCTCGACCACCGCCGGGGCGAGCCGGGTGACCCGGAGGACCTCGTCGCGCGAGAGGCCGCGCAGCTCGCGCTCGCGCGCCAGCCAGCGGGAGAACGCGGCGAGCCGGTCGTCGCGGTCGGCGGAGTCGGGTTCCATCGGTGGGGCCGTCACTGGAGCAGGTTCAGGCTCCGGACGCACTCGTCCGCCTCGGCGGTGCCGCGCCCGACCTTGCCGCACTCCTCGAACGCGGCCCGCGCGCCCGCGATGTCGCCGCTCTTCATCTTCGCCTGCGCGAGCCGGAGGAACGCGTCGGGGATCTTGCAGACGTCCGCGTAGGCCGTGAACTGCTCGATGGCGTCGCGGGTGCGGCCCTCGGACAGGTAGAGGCTGCCGAGCTCGCGGCGTCCGTTGCAGTAGCGGGGCGAGAGCGAGACGCAGCTCCGCAGCTCCGCCCTGCCCTCCTCCTTCTTCCCCAGCCGCACGAGCGCGAGCCCCTTGTTGCAGCGGGCCACGTACGGCTCGCGATACATGATGTCGCCGAGCGCGGCGTCGAAGGCGCGGATCGCCTCCTCGAGGCGGCCGGTCTTGGCGAGCAGCTGGCCGAGGTTGTTCTGCGCCTCGGGGTAGTCCGGCTTGAGCGCGAGCGCGCGCCGGTAGTCCTTCTCCGCCTCCTCCAGCTTCCCGAAGCCGAACTCGTACACGATCCCGCGGCCGAGGTGCGCCTCCGGGAAGCTCGGGTACATGGCCAGCGCCTGGTCGTACTCGCGGAGCGCCTCCTGGGCACGACCGCCGTTGAGCGCGGCGACGGCGAGGTCGTGGTGGATCTCCGCCCCGCGGCGCTTCTTCTGCGCGCCCGGACCTGCGCAGGCGACCGCGGCGGCGGCGAGGGTGACGAGCGTGAGCGTCGTTCGGGACATGGCGCGGGCTAGACCGAGGCGAGGAAGCGCGCCAGCCGCCCGAGATCGGTCGAGGGCTGCGGCGCGGCGACGGGGGCTGGGGTCGGGGCGGTGCCCGGCGCCGGCGTGCCCGTCGGCGCGGCGGCGGCGGGCTGCGGCGCGGGAGGGCGCGGCGGGTGGAAGAGCGGGATGCGCCGGAACGTCTGGTCCTGCACGTCGGGCGAGAGGCTCCGGAAGTTCAGGTTGTCGAGCATGAACCCCATCGACTCGAGGAAGTGGAGCCCTTCGACCTCGACGCCACGGTACTCCTCCAGCGAGAGCTGCGGCCGCTCGTTGACGTAGACGACGTTCTCGCCCGTCTTCTGGAGGTACAGGCCGACGTAGATGGAGAACGTGCCGTTCCCGTTGCGGACGCCGCAGAGGTGGCCGGTCACCGTCTGGGCGGGCTTGCCGGGGACCGAGACCTGGGGCTGGTTGATGCTCTCGACGATCGCGACGACCTGCTCGCGGAGCACGGGCAGGTGCGTGATGCTGGGCTCGGGCCGGAACACGCCTCCGTGGTATCGCCGGGAGGCGGGAACGTCAACTATGGGGCCCGCCACCCCGAGCGCGTGAACGAGCCCGAGCCCGAGCCCGGCATCTCCTCGGGCGCGGGCTCGGGAGCGGGCTCGGGCACGGGGACCACGTCCTCACACCCCGGTCGCCTCCGCCCCCCAGATCACCTTGTGGATCTGGAGCGAGAGGCGCGCGTCCACGCCGCGCTCCAGCATCCACGCGGCGAGCGCGCGGGGCTCCACCTTCCCCCACACCGGCGAGAAGAGCACGTGCACCCGCCCCTCGAGCGCATGCCGGCGGACCACCTCCAGCGACCAGTCGAAGTCCGCCCGCGACGCGACCACGAACTTCACCTCGTCGCGCGGCGCGAGCCGGTCGAGGTAGGCGAAGTCGGTGGTCACCTCGCCGGAGTCCGGCGTCTTCACGTCCACGATCCGGACGACGTCGGCGGGCAGGCGGTCGAGCGGCCGCTGGCCGTGCGTCTCCACGGTGACCTCGTAGCCGCGCGCGAGCAGCGCCCGGGCCAGCTCCGGCAGCTCCCGCTGCAGGAGCGGCTCGCCGCCGGTCAGGAGCACGAGCTTGCACGGGTGGCGCGCCACCTCCTCGAGGATCGCCTCCTGGCTCATGTCCCTCCCGCCGTGGAACGCGTAGGCGGTGTCGCAGTACGTGCAGCGGAGATCACACCCGGTGAAGCGGACGAAGACGCAGGGGAGCCCGGCGCGGGTCCCCTCCCCCTGGAGGCTGAAGAAGATCTCGGTGACGCGCATGCGGCGGCGAGCGTTATAGCGGATCTCGCGGCGCGGGGCCGGGGCGCCCGCGCGCCGGGGAGCGATCCCTCAGTTCTGGACCGCCGTCTCCAGCGCCGGGGAGCGGCCCGGCTCGCGGGCGGCCGCCACGGTCGGGGGCCGCGGCGCGCTCCGCATCCGGCGCAGCACCGCGTTGACGCGGCGGGGGTACACGTGGAAGCGCTCCGGGATCTCGCCCTCGCGCAGGTAGCCGACGATCCGGCCCGGGCCCGCGTTGTAGGCCATGAGCGCGACGTCCTGCCGCCGGAACGAGTTCATGAGCCGGCGGAGGTAGCGCACTCCGGCGCGGACGTTGGTGGTCGGGTCGTGCGGGTCGCCGCCCTCCAGCCCGTGGCGCGCGAGCTCGCTCTGCAGGGTGGGCTCGAGGAGCTGCATGAGGCCGACGGCGCCCGCGGTCGAGCGCGCCGCCGTGTCGAAGCGCGACTCGACCTCGATGACCGCGAGCACGAGGAGCGGATCGAGCCGGGCGCGATCGGCCTCGAGCACGATCACCTCCGCCAGCGTGCGGCGCGCCTCTGCGTCGAGCCGCGGCGCGGCCACCTTCAGCCGTGCGTGGACGTCGTGGAGCGCGTCGGCGAGCCGCCCGTCGAGCGGCGACTCGCTCCCCGACGGCGCGGCAGGGGGCTCCGGCGCGAGCGGCGTGGGACGGAGGACGACCGCCGCCCACACGGCGGCGGACACACCGATTCCCACGACGCCCCTCGCGCGCCGGGACACCATCCCTAGGCGTTCTCCTTCTGCTTCGCGAGCTGCTCGAGCCGCTGCGCGACCGTGTCGAGGCGGCGCTCGAGGTTCTCGATGTCCTCGCGGCTCG
>Ga0196976_1000461_pt1 | contig 25766 bp, 20 predicted proteins | sample S3v_513CmetaG_FD_148644 | JGI IMG/M metagenome (GOLD analysis project Ga0196976, IMG submission 148644) | Soil microbial communities from Anza Borrego desert, Southern California, United States - S3+v_5-13C | ecosystem: Environmental > Terrestrial > Soil > Desert | place: USA: California...
CGGCCCTGCCGTCCGAGCCTGCCGATGGCAACTGGACGGAGTGCGTAGCGTCGAAGACGACGGGCGCAAACTGGCGCATGATGGCCAGCGAACGCATATCAACTACAAGATTGTTGTAGCCAAACGAAGTCCCGCGCTCGGTGAGGATGATGCGGTCGTTTCCGGACTCGCGCACCTTCTCGACGGCATGACGCATGTCCCAGGGCGAGACGAACTGCCCCTTCTTTATGTTGACCACTTTTCCGGTCTTTGCCGCAGCCACCAGCAGATCGGTTTGGCGGCACAGGAACGCGGGAATCTGGAGAATATCGACAGCGTCTGCCACGGTCTCGACATCGTGGTGATCGTGAACATCGGTGAGCACCGGGACTCGTACGGTCTCGCGCACCTTGCGCAGTATGCGCGTGCCCTCTTCCACGCCCGGTCCGCGGAAGCTGCGGATTGACGTGCGGTTTGCCTTATCGTATGAGGCTTTGAAGATGTAGGGCAGGTTGAGCGCGCGGCAGATTCCGGCAATGCTCTCCGCCATCTTGAGCGCATGCTCTTCGCTTTCAATCACGCACGGTCCGGCGATGAGGAAGAGGGCGCCGGAGCCGATGGTCAAGCTGTCGAGTTCGAACGTGTTCATCGGAGTTTCAAGTTTCAAGCTTCCAGGAGGTTAACAGGTTCGAAGGTTTCGAAGGTTCGACTGGGGGCTCGATGAAGGTTTTGGCTGCAGTTCTACAACAGTCAGGAACGTTCCCTGTGCAACCTGCGAAACCTCCGACACCAATGAAACCTTTGACCTCTGAACTTGAAACCTCCGAAACCTGTGAAGTCTACGCCTTTCCTACTTTTTCCGGCCTGAGAAACAGTTCCACTTCTTCACGCTTGTGGGTGGCGCGGCGCTGTTTTCCGTTCTCGAAGGCAGCCTTCACGAATGATGAGAACAGCGGCTGCGGCTCGAGTGGCTTCGACTTGAATTCCGGATGGAACTGGCAGCCGAGGAAATACGGGTGGTCCGGTATCTCGACGATCTCGACGTAGGTTCCGTCCGGAGTGCTGCCGGTGATGCGCAGGCCCGCAGACGTCAGCGCGCCTTCGTACTCCCGGTTGAACTCGTAGCGGTGACGATGGCGCTCGCTGATCTCCAGCGACCCGTAAGCCTTGTGCGCCAGCGAGCCGGGTTCGAGCTTGCAGGTCCATGCGCCCAGCCGCATGGTGCCGCCCAGTTCTTCCACTCCGCGCAGTTCGCGCAGTTTATAAATGACGCGGTGCGGTGCGGTCGCGTCGAACTCGGTGGAGTTCGCGCCTTCGAGCTTGCAGACATTGCGCGCGAATTCGATGCACGCGGTCTGCATGCCCAGGCAGATGCCGAAGAACGGAACCTTATGCTCGCGCGCGTAGCGTATGGCGTTGAGCATGCCTTGAATGCCGCGCTTGCCGAAGCCGCCGGGAACGAGGATGCCGTCGTATTGTTCAAGCTGCGCTTCGTAACTGCGGTCTTCGGTTTCGAGGTTCTCTGCCTCGATCCAGGTGACGTTGAGCTTCAGGTTGTGCGCGAGTGCTCCGTGGAGGAGTGCCTCCTTCAGTGACTTGTAGGAGTCCTCGTACTCGACGTACTTGCCGACGAGCCCAATCTCGACTTCACCCTGCGGGTTGTAAACGCGATGGACGAGTTCTTCCCACTTGCGGAGATCGGCTTCGCCCGCCTCGATGTGCAGGTACTTGAGGGCAAGCTTGTCGAGGCCTTCCTTGGCGAACATCAGGGGCGCTTCGTAAATGGAAGCTACGTCCTTGGCGGTGATCACGGCCTCGTCTTCGACGTTGCAGAAGAGGGCGATCTTCGACTTGATGTCCTTTGAGAGATACCGGTCGGTGCGGCAGAGCAGGATGTCCGGCTGGATTCCGACGCTGAGCAGTTCCTTCACGGAATGCTGAGTCGGCTTGGTCTTCAGTTCACCAGCGGCTGCAATGTAGGGCACCAGCGTCACATGAACGAACAGGGTGTTCTCGCGGCCCAATTCCTGCCGCATCTGGCGGATAGCCTCGATGAACGGCAGCGACTCGATATCACCGACGGTGCCGCCGATCTCCACAATGGAGACGTCCACGCCCTGCGAGACCTTCTTCATCGCCCCCTTGATCTCGTTCGTAACGTGCGGAATCACCTGGACGGTTTTGCCCAGGTAGTCGCCACGGCGCTCCTTGGCGATGATCTGTTCGTAAATGCGTCCGGTGGTCCAGTTGTTATCGCGGCTGAGCTTGGAGTGAGTGAATCGCTCGTAGTGGCCAAGGTCGAGGTCGGTCTCCGCCCCATCGTCGGTCACGAAAACTTCGCCATGCTGAAACGGCGACATGGTACCCGGGTCGACGTTAAGGTAGGGGTCGAACTTCTGCATGGAGACTTTCAGCCCGCGGCTCTCGAGCAGACAGCCGATGGAGGCCGCCGCCAGACCTTTGCCCAGCGAAGACACAACACCACCGGTTACGAAGATGTACTTATGGGACATCTAGGCCTCATGTTCGGTTGTGAGGTGGAATTGTGCAGTTCGGAGGGGTGCACGACCAATTATGGCAGGAATTCACTGAAAAATGAACCGCATTGTAAGCTGATAGGGAGAAAGCAACTTAGCAGCAGTCTTCGGGTTCGAGCATCTATAAGCGAGCAGAGGTTCCCGACATGTTCAGGATGAGCAGATTGGCCCACGTGGCGGTATTGACCGTCATCGTGTCGCTGGCCGGCGTGGCTGCGCACGCTGCGAACAAGCGCCTGATCCTGAAGGATGGTTCGTACCAGGTCGTGACCAAGTACGAGGTCAAGGGCGATCGTGTGCGGTATATGAGCGCAGAACGGTACGAATGGGAAGAAATCCCGCTGAACCTTATCGACTGGGCGGCGACAGAAAAGTGGGAGAAGGAGCGTGCGGAGGCGCCCCCAATCTCGCCTGCCGGCCGGGCGGCAATCGAAGAAGAGCGCCGGGAACGCGCCAAACTCGAAGCTCAAACCCCGCTCGTTTCGCCCGGAATACGTCTTCCCGCTACCGGGGGCGTGTTCATGCTGGACGTGTACCAGGGCCAGCCACAGATCGCAGAACTCACCCAGAATGGCAGCGAGATCAACCGCAATACGGGAACTAACATTCTGCGGGCCGCGATAAATCCGCTGGCCAAGAACACGCAGACGATCGAGTTGAAGGGCACAAACGCCCGCGTGCAGTCGCACGTCGCGGACCCATTCATTTACGTCAATCTGGGTGAAGAGGACGAGCAAAAGGCAGAGGAGCCCCAGAAACCAGAATTGCCGCAGGACCGGTTCCGCATCGTCCGTCTCGAACAGAAGAAGGACAAGCGCGTCCTGGGCAAGATCAAGACGACGGTTTACACCGGCAAGTCCAAGCAGGAACAGACATTCATCGAGGCGAGCATGGAGCGGGTCTCCAACGGACCATGGGTGAAGATTACGCCCGCGCAACCGCTTCAGCCTGGCGAGTACGCTGTGGTCGAAATGCTGGGAAAGGACATGAACCTATACGTCTGGGATTTCGGCGTGAACCCGAACGCTCCTGCCAATCCAGGCGCATGGAAGCCCAACCCGGCACAGCAGAACGAGACCGCCGCCGAGAAGCCGGTGTTGAAGAAGCCGGAAAAATAGCAGCCCGCCAATTAGCGATCAGTACTTATTCAGCAATCAGAATTTCTCCCGCGCTTCGGAAGCCTTTGCTGATTGCTGAGTGCTAAGTGCTAAGTGCCAATTGCTAAATGCTTATTGCTAAGTGCTGATTCAGTCAGCGCTCTGCGCGACAGCCTTCCCGGGGTAAAGCTCGTCGTGGAGTTCGTTCCACATCCGCATTACCCGCGAGCGCAGTTCAGTGGTGAGTTCCTCGTATTGTTCCTCGGGTTTTCGGTCGGGAGCCGGGTAGATTGGGTCGCCGAAACGGATTCGCAGCTTCGCGAACTTCTGGAACTGGCGTCCGCGAGGCCATGCTTCGTAGAAGCCATCCAGTGCGACGGGAACGATCGGTGCGTTCAGGTGCGCGGAGAGAATCGCCGCACCCTTCTTGAAGACCTTCGGCGTACCTTCGATCGAGCGTTCGCCTTCAGGGAATAGGACGAGTACCTTTCGACGGCGCAATCCGAAGGCTCCGGCGCGCATTGCCGGGACAAGATTTGCGTCGGGATCGACGGGGATCAACTTAAGCGATTTGGCCAGCATGCGCCAGATTCCCTCGCCGAAAATCTCGCTTGTCCCCACGTAGAACACTTCCTTGAATAACCGCCACGGCAGCGCGCCCATCAGCACTGGAGCGTCGAGGAAGCTCTGGTGATTGGGCGAGATGATGATAGGACCTTCCTTCGGAAGCTTGTCCAACCCTTCAACGCGCAGCCGGAAGACGTCCTTCGAGATGACGTTGCCAAGCCGGGTGAGGAAGTACCAGAACATCGTCGTCACCGTGCGTTCCTTCTCGATGGCGAGCACTTCCGGGTCCGTCGGTTCTTCCGCCAGCACCGCGTCCCACGCGGGTGCGGCCTGCCGTCGGGACGTGCTGCCCTTCGCGTTGCGAACGGCGTCGACCAGTTCGCGCACGGTATAGACTTCGGACACCACGGAATCTTCCACGCTGGAGCCCAACTCGCGTTCTAGCGCCACCAGCAGTTCCACGCGCTCCATCGAGTCCAGGCCAAGGTCGAGTTCGAGGCTATCCTGCGGGTGAATCCGCTGCGGCTTATTCTTCGCGGCATTCAGGACAATCGCCAGCGCACGCTGAACCTCGGTATCCGCCAGCCACATCTGCTCCTCTTCGGCTAGTTTGCGCGTGGTCGGTACGGCGGCCTCGTCCGTTTCGCCGCCTTTCCGCTCGAGCACCATGCGCTCAATCTCGAACCGTTTGAGCTTGCGCGTGGTGGTCCGGGGAAGTTCGTTCTGCCAGATTTCGTAGCTGAGGATGCGCTTGGTGGACGGCAGCTTCGACGACAGCCCCTCGACGTCGTACCGGATGACTTCACGTGCGTTGACGATCTTCTTCTCGCGAAGCAGGTCGAAATCCGGAACGATCACGCCGTGCAGGCGTTCGGAGAATGGTTCGCCCGGCTTGCTCTGAAGCCCAAGGACGCAGATTTCCTTGATCAGCGGCGACTTCAGGTAGTGCGCCTCGATTTCTTCCGGATAGATGTTCTTGCCCGAGCTGAGAACGATGATTTCCTTGGCGCGGCCGGTAATGTGCACGTTTCCGCGCGCGTCAACGAACCCGAGGTCGCCTGTGTGCAGCCATCCGTCTTTGATGGCGGCTTCGGTTGCGTCCGGCCGGTTCCAGTAGCCCTTCATCACCATGCCGCCGCGCAGGCAGATTTCGCCTTCCGGATGTGTCCTGCCTTCCTTGGGTTGCGGGTTGTCGATCTTCACTTCCATGCCTGGTAGTGGGCAACCGACTGTAGCGATGTCCACTTTTCCGGGAGGCGTATATGTCGAGGCCCCGGTCGTTTCCGTCAGCCCGTATCCCTGGAGCATCGTGAAGCCAAGGTCTTCGAACTCGCGTCCGATCGCGGCGTCGAACTTGGAGCCGCCGGTCACGAGGAAGCGCATGTTGGGGCCGATCAGATGGTGAACCTTGCGGAAGAAAACCTTGCCCAGATTCAGATGGAAAACGCGTCCGACTCGCGAGATTGCCAGCATCGCGCGAAACGCCTTTTGCGCCATGGGTCCGCGCGCAGACACCTCTTTCCAAATGCGGTCGTGTATCAGGTAGAAGAACTGCGGCACGCACACGAAGATGTTCACTGAAGGAAGCGCCTTCAGCAGTTCGGTGGTGTTCAAGGAATCGAGGAACACGATCTTCGTTCCGGACGCCATCGGCAGCAGCAGGTTCACAACCTGCGCCAGCGCATGGAACAGAGGAAGAATGGCAAGAATGCAGTCCTCTGGGCCGATGTTGACGACGGTCATAATGGCGTTGGTCTCGGCCGCAAGGTTCGCATGCGTGAGCATGACGCCCTTCGGATCGCCGGTCGTTCCGGAACTGTAGAGGATTGCAGCCACATCGTCGGACGCGACCTGCGCCGCAGTGAACGTGTCGCCAGCGGAAAGCGATGCAACGTCGGAGTCGAGCGACACCAGGCGGATGTTCAGCCCGGCAGCGGCTTGTTCAGCCGCAGGCCTGTTGCGAACGTCCGTGAACAGGATGGACGAGCCGCTGTCGAGCAGAAGCTTGCGTACCTGGTCGGGGTTCAGGGCCGTGTCGAAGGGAACAGTGATAGCGCCTGCGGCAAGGGTGCCCATGTAGGCGGCCACCCAGCGCGGGCTGTTGGCGGCGAGAATGGCGCAACGCGCACCACGGGTCACGTTGGCAGAAACCCAGTGCCCAATCGAGTCGCTGAGCTGCTGAAGCTCGCGGAATGTGTACTGCTCTGTCTTGCCGGAGGCGTGCCGCATCTCAAGCGCGACGAGATCCGGCCATTTACGCGCCGACTCGAGTAGCCGAAGGTAATAGTTCCCCATCGTGGTTGACTATATCTCGTCTGCGCCGGTTGCGGAACTGGGAGTGCGATGCACAGATTATCGGGGTCTGCCTTCGCAAATCCCTCTCGGCCTCTCATCCTTGCATCCTACGGTTCGAATCCCTAAATCGAGGACGCAGGAACATGGAGACAGCCAAGGAGTTTTTCAAGCACGAACTAGGCGACATGCTCGACGCCGAACGCAAGATGCTGGAGATCATCGAGCAGACGCAGAATGAAACGAATAACCCTCAGATGCAGAAAGCGCTCGAGCAGCACTACTCGCAAACGGAAGGCCAGATTGAAAGACTCGAGCAGTGTTTCCAGGAACTTGGAGAAGAACCGGAAGAGAGTGAGTGCAAAGGCGTAATCGGACTCCGCCAGGAAAAAGAAACCTTCATGCAGGAGCAGCCCTCAGAGGAGTTGATCGAGGCATTCAACCTGGGTGCAACGCTGAAGACGGAACACTACGAGATTGCCGCGTACACGGCCCTGATCGACCTCGCCGAGAAGCTCGATATGAGGAAAGCTGCACGCCTGCTCGGCCAGAATCTCAGGGAAGAGCAGCAGATGCTCAAGAAAGCGGAGACCATAGCCCAGAAGTTCCAGATTGAGAACACCGGCATGGAAGAAGAGGAAATGGAAGAAGCGGGCGAAGTGGAAGCTGCGCCTCGGGCCAGCCGCTCGCGGTCAACCGCAGCCTCCCGCAACCGGTCGCGCACTCGCCGAGCTGCCTAGGCAGCGCCGTAGGCAGAGCCAGAATGTGATGAAGCCCCGGCCAGCCTGAAGCTGTTCGGGGCTTTTCAGTGCATTGAGACTACCAAAAGCGGTGCGGAAGCTACTTCAGTCCTTCCGCCGACACGAAGATTGCTTTGCCTTCCGGGCGCTCTTGAACCATACCGGTCACAGTCACCTGCTGCGCCATTCTGGAAGCGAACGATTCGCGGATACTCACCTGACCGTCGCGGCGGGGATGGTGCTCTTCCGGCATCAGGAGGTAAACCTCCTTCGCCGAGGTCAGCAGCCCGATAGGCTGGCCATTCCGTATGCACTTCGACCCGCAATCGATGTGACCCTTGCCGGTCTTGCCGAGCTGCATGTAGCAGGAATAGTCAATCACTTCACCCGTGACCGTCTCCTGCTTTCCGCGATTAAGCCATTCCTTCTGCTCTGGAGTGGTGGCGGACTCGTTCGTCGTGGCCGTCCACTTTGCGTTCTCCTTGGAGCCGAACTGACTTGCGGACTGCGCGGCCATGGCGACTGCCACAACTGCGAGGATTGCAATTACAACAACTAGCAGCTTTCGATTCATTCAGGACTCCTGCATCCGAGCTGAAGTCACTTAGATGCGGCGTGTTAGCGGAAGCTTCTCGGCTGCGACTCGGGCCCGGCCAGGGCATCCAATTCTGTTAGACTTTCCTATTCAGCACACGTGTGTTTCCCCCTTGTGTGCACGGAGTCATAAGCATTGATCAACACCTTAGTAGCAAAGGTTTTCGGCACGAAGAACGAGCGCGATGTAAAGCGCCTTACGCCTTTCGTGCAGCAGATTGCGGACCTCGAACCGCAAATGAAGGCGCTCACGGACGAGCAACTCCGTGCCAAGACCGACGAGTTCCGCAACCGCATCCGCCAACGCACGGCCAATATCGAGGACGATAACGACCGTCGTCGGGCTGAAAATGAGCTTCTCGACGAAATTCTGCCTGAAGCCTTCGCGGTAGTGCGCGAGGCCGGTCGCCGCGTGCTGAACATGCGGCACTTTGACGTGCAGATGATCGGCGGTATGGTGCTCCACCAGGGCAAGATCGCCGAAATGAAGACCGGCGAAGGCAAGACGCTCGTCGCCACCGCACCCGTTTACCTCAACGCGCTCACCGGGCGCGGCGTCCACGTTATCACCGTCAATGACTACCTCGCAAAACGCGACTCCGAGTGGATGGGCAAGCTGTATCGCTTCCTCGGGCTTACCGTAGGCGTGATCGTTCACGAACTCGACGACGAGCAGCGCCGGGAAGCCTATGCCGCGGATGTAACGTACGGCACGAACAACGAGTTCGGTTTCGACTACCTGCGCGACAACATGAAGTTCGACCTGCGCGATTGCGTGCAGCGCGGTCACAACTTCGCCATTGTGGACGAAGTTGACTCGATCCTGATCGACGAAGCGCGAACCCCGCTCATCATCAGCGGCGCCAGCGAGGAGTCCACCGACAAGTACTTCCGGGTGAACCGCATCATCCCACGCCTGGAACGCGGTGAAGAACTCAAGGGCGAGGAGCCGGGCCAGAAGATCTACACGGGCGACTTCGTCGTGGATGAGAAGCACAAGACGATCACGGTCACCGACCAGGGCTGGGAAAAGGTCGAGAAGCTGCTCGGGATTGGCAACATCGCTGACCCAGAGAACTGGGACCTGAAACACCACGTTGAGACGGCGATCAAGGCACACCACCTTTACAAGCTCGACCGCGACTACATCGTCAAAGAGGGCGAAGTCATCATCGTGGACGAGTTCACCGGCCGCCAGATGCCGGGACGCCGCTGGAGCGACGGTCTGCACCAGGCGGTCGAAGCCAAGGAAGGCGTCAAGATCGAGCGCGAGAACCAGACGCTCGCGACGATCACCTTCCAGAACTACTTCCGTATGTACAAGAAGCTGGCCGGTATGACCGGTACAGCCGAAACCGAAGCGGCCGAGTTCGAGAAGATCTACAAGCTCGAAGTCACAGTCATTCCGACCAACCGTCCGCTGCTGCGCATCGAGAATCCGGACGTCGTTTACCGGACCGAGCGCGAGAAGTACAACGCTGCGGCCGACGAGATTGCAAAGCTGGCCGAAAAGGGTCAACCGGTGCTGGTCGGCACCACTTCGATCGAGAAGTCTGAACACCTTTCTGACCTGCTGAAGCGCAAGGGCATCCAGCACGTCGTACTGAACGCAAAGTTCCACGAGAAGGAAGCCGAGATTGTTGCGCAGGCCGGCCGCAAGGGCGTCGTGACGATTGCGACGAACATGGCCGGACGCGGTACGGACATCCTGCTGGGTGGCAATGCGGAGTTCGTAGCGAAACAGGAATGTGTGAAGCGCGGGCTGGCGCAGCCGGTTCAGACTGCCGGTGGTGCGATCGAGGTGCGTCCGGACGACGAGAGCATCACCTACTTCTACTACGCGGGGAACGAGTACCAGGTCCCGACGCCGCAGTGGCAGGAAGCTTTCACGAAGTACAAGGCTGAGACCGACCGCGAGCACAACGAAGTGGTCGCACTGGGCGGGCTGCACATCCTCGGCACTGAGCGCCACGAGGCGCGGCGCATCGACAACCAGTTGAGGGGACGCGCGGGACGCCAGGGCGACCCGGGTTCGTCGCGTTTCTACCTGTCGCTCGAAGATGACCTGATGCGGATCTTCGCGAAGGAGTGGGTCTCGACGCTGTTGCAGCGGCTCGGCATGGAAGAAGGCGTGCCAATCGAGAGCCGTTTGATCACGCGGCGAATCGAGGCAGCACAGAAGGCAGTCGAGGCGCAGAACTTCGAAGCCCGCAAACACCTGCTCGAGTACGACGACGTGATGAACAAGCAGCGCGAGGCCGTCTACGGTCTGCGTCGTCAGTTGCTTGAGGGGGTCGAGCAGAAGGAACTGATCGTTGACGAGTACTCCGCGGGCGTGCTGAGCGACCTGATGGCGCAGTACGCGCCGGAAGAGGCGCATCCTGACGACTGGGACGTCGCCGGCCTGAAGAATGCGATCTTCACGCGGTTCGGCGTGGACGTAGTCGCAGAGGGAATCGACCCGACGCAGCTGAACCGGCAGGAACTCGGGGATGCGATCTTTGGAAAGCTGAAGGAGCGGTACGAGGCGAAGGAGCGCCTGATCGGCCCGGATGCGATGCGCCACCACGAGCGGGTGATCATGCTGAGCGTGCTCGACCAGTTGTGGAAAGAGCACCTGCTGAACATGGACCACCTGAAGGAGGGTATCGGTCTGCGCGGGTACGCGCAGAAGGATCCGCTGGTGGAGTACAAGCGTGAGTCGTTCGCGATGTTCGAAGCGATGATGAGCCGCTTCGAAGAGGAGACGGTGCGGTATCTGTACCTGATGCAGGTGATCGAGCCGTCGTTCCGCGAGCCTGTGGACACCGTTGAGATCGGTCCTGCGGACAGCGCGCCCGGCGGTGATGGACGTCCGGCGCGGCGCCGCGCCATGACGTCGCTCGACGAAATGGAAGCGCAGTTCCAGAAGCGGAAGCAGCGCGAACTGGACCAGGCGCGGATGGCCGGCGCAGGCGAGATGATGGCGGTCCAGCAGGTAGTGCGCGGGGGAGACAAGGTGGGCCGAAACGATCCTTGTCCTTGCGGGTCTGGGAAGAAGTACAAGAAGTGCTGCGGCATCGGTTCGTAACACCGCTCGTTCTTCGAATGGCCCCGGGATTTTCCCGGGGCTTTTTGCCGGCCGGAATCCCCCCACCCCCGGGCTGATCTATTGGCTTCAGATACTTGGGAGTGGGTATCTGGGCAAATCTATGACCTCAGCTCTAAATCTATGAGGCCACGTGCAAATCTATAAAAAGTGGACTTCGACAGAAGTAGGGATGCGGCCTTGGGCCGAAAGCTAGATCGTTCGACTCGCGCGCGAATCAGGAAGTTCCGGCGCGCGCTCGTCCAGGAGGACCGCACTTGAGAGAGCCTGTAATGGGACGCCGGCGGGAGACATGGATATTCCTTTCTTCCAGCGCCCCTAATTCAGTGTAGCGGGATGGGGTGCCGGATTGTGACAAGGTCGCCGCAACTTTATCTGGGGTGTTCTGAAGTGGTTGGCGCGATTCCTGCTCCGGCGGGCCTTGACAGAGAGAAAATAGTGCCCGTGCGTTAGCACAGTCACAGCGGCGTGCTGTGGACATCGAGCGAGCGGGTCAAAACGACTCTCAGGGCAGGAGGTCCCCTATGCTGGCTCTCAGGCTCGTCCGGATGATCGAGGCACATTCGGAGGAGCTCTCAAAACGGCTTGTGCAGCGAATCCGCGAATCGCACTACATCACCGCTTACAACAAGCTGGACGACGACGAACTGCGGGAAGTGGCGGCTGAAGTTTATACGCACCTCGGTGCGTGGCTGATGGAGCGCACAGAGAAGGACATCGAGGGTTTCTTCTCGCGAAGGGCCGCGAAACGGGCGCGGCAGGGAATACCGCTGAGCGACTTCGTCTGGGCGCTCATGATTACGAAAGAAACGCTGTGGCGCTATGTGCAGTTGAACGCCCCCATGGAGCACGCGTTTGAAGTGTTCGGCGAACTCGAGCTGGTGCAGGCGATTGATCAGTTCTTCGATCGTGCGATTTACTACGCGACGCGTGCCTACCAGGAGAATGTGGCGGCGGCGTGAGGGGGATGAAATCGGGTAATTTGAGAATCGGGTAATCGGGGCATTTGTGCGCGGCGGCGTGGAGCCGCCGCTTTTCGTTTGCATCGAAGCCCACGCGCGCCCATGCGGCCTGTGCGAAACGCCGGCTTCCGCATTGCTTTGAAGGCGCCGCGTCATCGTTATCGCAGTGGCGGTGTCATCATCGACTGGGTTGGCCTTCCATTAGCTTCGTACTTTGCCAGGACACTTGCTTCCATGCTCCGCCCTGACGCTGCCAGACGGCCGTGACCAAGTAGTCGCCGCTGATGTCCTGTCCCGCACGAGTTCCTTTGACGGTGGCGCGGACTCTTGCGATCGCGGTATCACCGAGGACGCGCACGTTCCGGTCCCGAACCTCTATGGAGTCGTACTTCAACTGGCCGGACTTGCGCATGTCGATCACCTCGGTTTTCGTCTGTAGGCCAGCCGGGGAGATGGACGTGTAGTTGTCCGCGACATGTTTCTCAAGCCAGGTGGCGTCGCCTTTGAGGGCCGCTTCACGGCCTTCGTCCATCAGCTTTGAGATCTGTTGTTCGGTTGCGCCGCCAGCCTTTGTCTTCGATTCGCTCTGACCGAAAGCGACGGTGGAGATAGCCATGAGCAGCACCACGAGCACTAGTTTGCGCATACGGCCTCCTTGATCATCCGGTTCGTGAGAACACGAGTGCTGCTGCGAGGTTGTCTAGGGGGAAGGTTTCAGGGTTTCTCGTTTCAAGGTTTCGCAGGTTTCGGAGGTTTCAACACAGCAGGTTCCTCGACTCGCACGGCGCTCTGTAACGCCGTGCTCGCTCGGAATGACACCATCCTCATCACGTGGAGATAACGGAAAGCTCCAAGGTTTCAGAGGTTTCAGAGGTTTCGGAGGTTTCTTAGGCCGGTGGTTCCAAACAAATAAAACGCTCGACGGTGCTCGCTGCTGTGCCGGTCGAAGACCGGCACCCACACTGGTATTGGAGCTTTCAATATTTCGTTGGTGAGTTGGGAGGTCTTCGGAGGCGAGACTTGAAGGACAATTCTTCGCTTAGCCTCGCCGACTCTGTTTCGCGCGGGAGTTTCGCACGGTCTTGAACGTCATGTGTTCGGCAGTCGAGTTTGACCGCTGTTTCCAATCCATGAACATTTGTGCGTAGTTGGCGGTGATGTATTCGCGTGGCGAGATGCCGAGCGACTTAGCCGTGCGGTCGATCCAGCGCGCGGGGCCCTCGATTTCGGCCACGTCGCCGATGGGGGTGCGGTCTATGAGGACGTGTCCCTTTCCGTCGGACCACTCGGCGCGAAACTTCTCATAAATGAATGACGGTGCGAAGCCAAGGGAGCGGAGGATGGAGTCGAGTTTCCTGCCGTCAGCGACTTGTGTTTCGGTTTCCACGCGCGACTTGTGCCGCTTGTTCACGCTCTTCGCCTTGTGCGTCAGGATCCAGTCGTCTCCATACTTGCGGACCCGCAACAGTTCGCCACGCTCGCGCAAGGCCTGATCGGGAAGGTCGTAAAGCGTGTTCATCTCGTGCGTTTCCGGCGTGACTTCGCGGAATCCGGCACGGCGCAGGGCGCGGCGAAGCGCTTCGATGTCGTGAACGAGAAACTTGATCTCGACTTCCCTGGTGGAGGCCATCGGGGATGAGTATAACGAGAAACTGCAATTAGCAATTAGCACTCAGCAGTTAGCGTTTGCGAATCGCCAATTATCAGTTACCGCGTGGAACGCGGCGGAGTTTTCCGACTCTAATCGAGTGAGGTGGGTCGATGGTCGAAAAGCTAAGGAAAACAGAAGAGGAGTGGCGGCGGGAACTGACGCCGGAGCAGTATCGAATCTTGCGGGAAAAGGGCACGGAACCTGCGTTCACGGGCGAGTACGCTCACTCCAAAGAGCACGGGGTGTTCAAATGCGCGGCTTGCGGGCAGGAGTTGTTCCTGTCCGACACCAAGTACGACTCCGGCAGCGGGTGGCCCAGCTTCTACCAGCCGGCCGCGTCGGACCGGGTGGAGATGCACGACGATACCAGCCACGGGATGCGGCGGGTGGAAGTTACGTGTTCGCGCTGCGGGTCGCACCTGGGTCACGTGTTCCCGGATGGACCGCGGCCAACAGGGATGAGGTACTGCATCAACTCCGCGTCACTGAAGTTGGATGACAAGTGAAGAAGCACTCAGCAATCAGCAGTTAGCACTCAGCGACAGGGAACCGCAAATCCCTCTGCTCCGCCGTGCAAACTGGCACGGCTGCGCTCGGGATGACTTCTAAGCGCGACTTCATTTCAGATTCGGGGCCGAGCAGCAAAGGAGTTTGACTGAGCGCTAGAGCAACACCAAAGTTGCCGCATCCCACCCTGTCGCAAAAGGCGCGACAAGGGTGGGGCACCCCCGAGGGTTGGGGGGACTACAGCTCTGTTCGTACTGCGTCAACTCCGCGTCACTGAAGTTGGATGAAAGTGAAGAAGCACTCAGCAATCAGCACTTAGCACTCAGCGACAGGGAACCGAAGATCCCTCGGCTCCGCCGTGCAAACTGGCACGGCTGCGCTCGGGATGACTTCTAAGCGCGACTTCATTTCAGATTCGGGGCCGATCAGCAAAGGAGTTTGACTGAGCGCTAGAGCAACACCAAAGTTGCCGCATCCCACCCTGTCGCAAAAGGCGCGACGAGGGTGGGGGCACCCCCGAGGGTTGGGGGGGCGACAGCAGCTGTTTCTCGTTTAAGAGTTGCGTTCGACGACGAAGTCGGGCATCCAGAGCAGGGCGCGCCTGATGTCTGAAGCGGGGAAGACGTTGAGGGCCTGCTTGGCGGATTCGGCGACCCGGTGGCCTGCTTGAGGGCGGCGTTCACCGAGTCGTAGCGGTTCAGGATGGCGAGGATCTGTTCGTGGGTGACGCTGACGAAGGCACCCTCGCGGAGAACGGTCTCGATGGTGGCGCGCTCGGCGGGCGTGCAGCGTTCGAGAGCGTGGATTACGGCGGCGGTCACTTTGCCTTCACGGAGGTCGCTGGCGACAGGCTTGCCGAGCACTTCTTCGGAAGCGGTAAGGTCGAGGACGTCGTCGATGATCTGGAAGGCGAGTCCCAGGTTGCGGCCGTAGGATGCAAGCGCCTCTTCCTGTTCGCCGGTTGCGCCGCTGATGATGGCGCCCAACCTCATGCAGACCGAGAACAGGCAGGCCGTCTTGCGGTAGATGAGATCGAGGTATTCCTCCTCGGTCACCAGTTTCCCGAGGCGCTCAATCTGGAGCAGTTCGCCTTCGACCATCTGCTGCGTGAGGTCGATGAGGAGGTCGAGGACGCGGAAGTTGCGTTCCTGAACGGCGACCTTGAAGGCCTGCATGTAAAGCCAGTCGCCGGCGAGGACACACTTTGAATTCCCCCATTGCGTGTTGGCGCTGGGGCGTCCGCGACGGGTTTGCGCTTCGTCGATGATGTCGTCGTGGACGAGGGTGGCGGTGTGGATGATCTCCACTACCGCACCGAGGCGAACGGCGGAATGGCCGGCGTTGCCGCCGAAGAGCCTGGTTGCAAGCAGGAGAAGGGCAGGGCGGATGCGTTTGCCGCCGCCGGCGCGAAGGTACTCGCCGATTTCGGTGATGACCTGCACGTTGCTGACCGTGTCGCGGCCGAACTCGCGCTCGATGGCGGCAAGGTCGTCGCGAAGCAGGTCAAATATCTCTTTGGCTTGCACTGGCGCTGGCGTGCTCACTTTGGTCCTGGTTGTTCCCCACCCTATGTGTCGTCCCTACGGGACTCACGCAATCTGCCCTGCTTAACCCAGCACTAACGTGCTGGGCTACTCTGTGCCGCCCATGCGGGGCTCTACCGTTCAGGCATCGCTTACTGCGAGCGGTAGTTCGTGAACTGCATATCGATGCCGAAATCCTGCTGACGCAGCAGTCCAATGATGTCCTGAAGCGTGTCGCGGTCCTTGCCGCTGACGCGCACCAGGTCGCCCTGTATGGCGGCTTGCACCTTCTTTTTGGAATTCTTGATGACCTTGACGATCTCGCGCGCCTTCTCGATCGGGATGCCCTGCTGCATGGTGATGCGCTGGCGCACGGTGCTTCCCGCCGCAGCCTCAATCTCGCCATAGGTGAGACCCTTGAGCGGCACGCCGCGCTTCACAAGCTTGGCCTGGAGTACGTCGTTAACGGCCTTCAGCTTGAATTCGTCAGCCGATGCGAGGACGATGGCGTCCTTTTCCAGCTTGATGTCGGACTTGGAATCCTTGAGGTCGAAGCGCGTGTGCACTTCCTTGAGTGCCATCTGGATGGCGTTTGAGACCTCTTGATGGTCGATCTTGCTAACAATGTCGAAAGAGTTCTCGGCCATAAAGAAACAGTGTAAACGCAGGGGCACGGACGGGACTAGCGGATTCAGTGCGGTCCAAGTGGTCAGCGGCGATTTCAGTGGAACGGGCTGACGTGAGCGATCATCCATTTTCAGGTGCGGGAACCCGCACATAAGCACCTGCAAGGAGGGTTCATGCAGCCTCGACTCGATTACAGCAAAGCGGCACCGGGCGCGTACAGAGCCATGCTGGGACTGGAGATGTACGTACGGAACTGCGGACTGGAGCACTCACTGCTGCACCTTATCAAGCTGCGCGCCTCCCAGATCAACGGCTGTGCGTACTGCATTGACATGCACAGCAAAGACGCGCGGGCGGAGGGTGAAACCGAGCAGCGGTTGTATTGCCTGCAGGCCTGGCGGGAGTCGCCGTTCTACAGCGAGCGGGAACGCGCCGCGCTGGCGTTCACGGAGGCCGTAACGCTGGTGGGGGAAACGCATGTGCCGGACGAGGTGTACGAGGAGGCGAAGAAGCACTTCACCGAAGCGGAACTGATCAACCTGACGCTGGCAATCGTGGCAATCAACGGCTGGAACCGAATCGCAATCACCTTCCGGGCGACACCGGGTACGTACCAGCCGGCATCGGTGAAGGCGGCTGGCTAGAGAATTGCGGAATCGGGTAATTGCGTAATTTGAGGATGTCCGACCACAACGGTAGGGACGCGCACGATGCCACTGCGACAAGGGCGCGCTATGGGTGCGCTATTTTGGCGTGGAAAAGGCTAAGGAAGTTCTGGGAGGCTTGCGCGGCGACTTCGTCGGGCTGCAGTCCGCGAACCCCGGCGATGCAGCGCGCTGTTTCGGCTACGAACGCAGGTTCGTTCCGGCGGCCTCGATGCGGGACCGGTGCGAGATACGGCGAGTCGGTCTCGATGAGGATGCGGTCAAGCGGCAGGTCGCGTGCGGCGTCGCGCAGGTCCTGAGCTTTCGGGAACGTGACGTTTCCGGCAAAGGAGATGAGGAAGCCGAGGTCAATGGCACTGTGCGCGTGGTGAAGCTCACCGCTGAAGCAGTGCAGGATGCCGCCGAGACCTGTCGGTCCCCAGTGCTGCCGGAGCAGGGCGAGCGTGTCGTCCCACGCGTTCGTTGAGTTCTGCGAAGAGCGGCAATGAATGATGACCGACAGTTTGAGGCCGCGGGCGATCTCAAGCTGTCGGAGGAAGGCGTCGCGCTGGACCTCGCGTGGCGAGTGGTCGTACCAGTAGTCGAGACCGATTTCCCCCCAGGCGAGCACCTTGGGCGTGCGCGCAAGCTGCTCGAGGTGGGCGTAATCGGCGTCGGTGGCGTCCTTAGCTTCGTGCGGGTGTATGCCGACGCTGGCGTAAATGAAGTCGTGTTGAGCGGCCACTTCCAGCGTGCGCTCGACGGATCCCGCGCCCTCCCACGATCCGATACACAGGATGTGCGACAGCCCTGCCTCGCGAGCACGACGAATGACGTCGTCGCGGTCAGAGGCGAACTGGCGCGATGTGAGGTGGGCGTGGGAGTCGATCACGGCAGTATTCCGTATTCAGTATTCGGTAGAGCGTACAACCCACCGCGTGAGCTGTCAGGTTGTACGCTCTGTTCCTGCTGAGCTTTACTTCAGTTTCGCGCCTACCGGGACGTCCTCGAGGAAGCTGGCGAGGACGGGCTTGCCGCCTTCGAGCGAGGCCGCGAGGAGCATGCCTTGTGATTCGAGTCCGCGGAGCTTGCGCGGCTGCAGGTTGGCGACGATGACGATCTTGCGTCCGATGAGCGACTCGGGCGCGTAGGCTTCGGCGATTCCGGCGAGTATCTGACGAGTCTCGGTGCCGAGATCGACTTCGAGGCGGAGCAGTTTGTCGGCGCCCTTCACCTTTTCGGCGACCTTCACTTCGGCAACGCGAAGCTCGACCTTCATGAAGTCGTCGATCGTGATCTTCTCGTTGGCCGCGGCAGCGGGTGCGGGTGCGGCGGGCGCAGGTCCGGCGGCTGACTGAGCGGCGGGCTGGCCGGCAACGGCACCTGCTCCGGCGGGCGGAGCCGAGGCGGAAGCTTCAGGGGCGCCCTTTTCGGCGGCAACGGGTGTGGCGACAGCGGTGACGGCGTTTCTCTCTTGTTCCATTTTTTGCATTCTCTCGACGGCACTCTTGTCGGCGCGCGGGAATACAGGCTCCACCTTGCCGAGTTTCGTGCCAATGCCGAGCTGTCCCCACTTCAACTCAGCGATCTTGAATTTGTCGATTTCTCCGAGGCCGAGCAGCGACCAAATGCGGGCCGTGGAGTCCGGGATCACCGGATGTACGAGCGCAACGACGATGCGCAGCGCCTCCGCGCAGGTGTAAAGAATGGTCGCAAGGCGAGCGCGGCTGTTCTGGTCTTCCTTTTCAGCCACAACCCACGGCTCGTTCTCAACGATGTACTTGTTAACGGCGCCGACGAGTCCCCACGCAGTCTCGAGCGCGCGCGAGAACTGGTAGTCGTCGAAGAGCTGGTTGAAGTTGGCAATCGTCTCTTCGGCGAGCTTCTGGATGCTGTCGTCGGCCGGGGTGCGGGCTGCCGTCGCGGACGGGTACGGCACCTCGCCGTTGAAGTACTTGGTGATCATCGTCAGCGTGCGGCTGGCGAGATTGCCGAGGTCGTTCGCGAGGTCCGAGTTGAAGCGCTGCACGAGCGCGTCGAAGCTGAACGACCCATCCTGCCCGAAGACGATTTCGCGCAACAGGAAATAGCGCAGCGCATCGGCACCGAGCACATCGAGGATGGTTTCGCTGCGAACGATGTTGCCGCGCGACTTGGACATCTTGTCGTGCTCGAAGAGCAGCCAGCCATGCGCCATGATGGTTTTGGGCAGCGGAAGTCCGGCGGCCATGAGGAACGCGGGCCAGTACACGCAGTGGAAGCGGACGATTTCCTTGCCGATGAGGTGGACGTCGGCGGGCCAGAACTTGTCGAGCTTCGCGTGGTCGGGCGAGCCGAACCCGAGCGCCGTGATGTAGTTGCAGAGCGCGTCGAGCCAGACGTAGATGACGTGGTCCGGGTCGTCGGGTACCGGAATGCCCCATTTGAAGCTGCTGCGGGAGATTGAGAGGTCGCGCAGGCCGCTGCGGACGAACGAGATGACCTCGTTGCGGCGCGTCTCGGGGCGAATGAACTCCGGGTTTTCGCTGTAGTAGCGGAGCAGCTTGTCTTCGAAGGCCGAAAGCTTGAAGAAGTAGTTTTCTTCCGTAACGGTTTCGGTAGGGCGTCCGCACTCGGGGCAGGGGGCGCCAGGGCCCGCGTCGACATAGAGTTCGTCAAAGACGCAGTACTGGCCGGTGTACGAGCCCTTGTAGATGAAGCCCTTGTCGCGCAGCAGGCGGAACATGTGCTGCACGCCCCGCTTGTGCTCCTCGTCGGTGGTGCGGATGAACTTGTCGTAGCGGATGCCCATGCGGTCCCACAGCGCGCGATACGCTCCGGCAACTTCGTCGGCCAACTGCTTGGGCCGCTTTCCGCTGGCCGCGGCCGAGCGCTCGATCTTCTGACCGTGCTCGTCGGTTCCGGTGAGGAAGAAGGTATCGACGCCGAGCATGCGCTTGCGGCGGGCAATGGCGTCGCAAACGACTGTGGTGTAGGTGTGGCCGATATGCGGCCTGGCATTCACGTAGTAAATCGGCGTCGTGATGTAGAAATGCGCCTTCTCCATGTCTTCCCGTCCAAGCCTCTGAGGTGAGGCGAATTAACCATGATAAAGCAAGGTTTCGAAGGTTTCAGAGGTTTCGGAGGTTCCGGGGGGTTTGAGTTTTCAAGGTGGCAAGGCTTGCGCCGGGCGTGAGTTGTTTGCAGAATGTGACGCTATGCGATTTGGAGACATTTTGATCGGATTGTTAGTCTTGGCGATTAGCCTTGCGGTGGGTGGCGCTACGGGCTTCGTCACCACATCGAGAGAAGAACACAAAAGGCTTATGAATGGCTCCGGCGAAGCTGATTCAAGGCTTGAAATGCTGACGGTTTTCCTGGACGGGAATGCACGAGACTTGTCAAGAAATGCGAGCACGAGCGATGCGACCGAGTTGCGCAAGCGCCTGCTGGAACAGGCCGCCGGTCTAGACAAGTTGTGTCAGTCGAGGACGCTCGGCGAGTTTACCCCGATGCTGGAGATGGAACTCGGGTACAGATACGCGCAGTTAGCACTGCTAGATGAAAAAGAGAACCCGGCAAGTGCGGGGGAGTACATGACGAAGGCTGAGCAGATATTTTGTTCACTGGGGTGGAGAGACTGCTCCCGCGCGAGACTAAGGACTGCGACTGAGCACAGGCTGGCGCACCTGAAGCGATTCAGCGACAAAGGCGGTGAGCAATGAGGAAGAAGAAGAGCATCGCCTGGGCTGTTGTCGCGGTATGCGGGTTTGGGATCGGGTATCTCGCAGGGACAAAAGTCGCCGGTCTTTTAGAACAGCTATCCGGTCTTGCTTCGCGGCCGGTGATTGCCTCGCATGTCGAGCGCTTCGCACTGACACAATACTTCCACGCTGATGCCGAGCACGCACGCGACGCGCTCAAATCGAGTGCTATCTTGCTCGAATCGCTTCGAGCTGAAGGTGCTACTCAGTTCTATGTCGGCCAGAAGGTGGCCAACGTGTATGGGCGCCTGGCGATGCTGGAACGGCAGGCTGGCAATGCGCAGGCCGCACAGGAATACCTCGAGCAGTCGAAGAAGTGGTTCAGGGCAGGGGGAATTCAGCGGCCGTTTTCGGATGATGAAGTTCTCGAGATGATTAGGAGATCGGAGGAGGCGGACAGGAAGTACTACGCGCCGAGCACGGTGCAGGATCGGTTGCCGGAAAAAGGTTCGGCGTTGAAGGGGTGAGGCTGATGTGGGATTGCAATTGGCGCAAGCCCTTAAGGAGTGCGCCGAACCATTCTGCATCCAAGGGATGCGGGAGCGTTTGCCTGTGCCTTCGAAATCTGGCGTTCTGATCGGGCTGGGGCTTGGCGGATTCGTGGATGGGATTGTCCTTCACCAAATCATGCAGTGGCACAACATGGGGTCTGCCGTGCTGCCGCCGATGACGATGGAAGCGATGCGAAAGAACATGGTGTGGGACGGCCAGTTTCACGCGGCCACCTGGTTGTTCACTTTCATTGGCGTGCTGTGGCTCTGGCGCGATGGATATCGACAACAACCGATGCCGCCGCTCACGGCCTTCCTTGGCCAGATGCTGCTGGGATGGGGACTCTTCAACCTCGTAGAGGGTGTGATCGATCACCACCTGCTCGAGATACATCATGTGAAGGATATTCCGTCGCACGTACCGATGCACGACTGGGTATTTCTGGCGGTTGGCGGTGTGCTCTTCATTCTTTTGGGCTGGGGAATGGCGAGGTCAGGGCGGGAAGCTGTCCGTTGAGTGCTGTTGGGGAAGTGCTGCACACTGCTAGAATCGCTGTTTAGTCCACCTACTCAGGAAAACAGACGCAGTGTATAGCCAGCTTCAGCGCCGACTCAGCGAGACCGTGCGCGATTTCTTGCGCCGCACGTACGACATTGACCTCCCGAACATCGTGATCGAGCAGCCGCCCAGGGTCGAGATGGGCGAGTATGCGTTGCCGCTCGCTTTTGAACTGGCGCGGAAGCTGCGCAAGGCTCCGAAGAAGATCGCGGAAGAGATCGTCGCAGAGATTGGCCCCATCGAAGGCTTCGAGAAGCTGGAGGTCGCGGGCGCGGGATACATCAACGCGCGCCTGGACCGGGGCACGACCGCCTCGGCGGTGCTGGGCAACGGCGCGGTGGAGCCGGACCTGGTCGAAGGCAAGATACTGGTCGAGCACACGTCCATCAATCCAAACAAGGCCGCGCACATCGGGCACCTGCGCAACTCGATCCTTGGCGACACGTTCGTGCGCTTGTTGAGGTCGGCGGGGCGGCAGGTCGATGTGCAGAACTACATCGACAACACGGGCGTGCAGGTGGCGGACGTTGTCGTGGGCTTTCTGCTCGAAGGCAAGCAGAAGGGCGACATACAGCGGATGATCGAAACATCGCCGCGCTTCGACTACATCTGCTGGGACGTGTACACCCGGGTGTCGGCGTGGTACGCGGAAGACAAGGCGAACCTCGCGAAGCGCGCGGAAGCGCTTCATGCGATCGAAGCAGGGAACAACTACATCGCCGAGATTGCCGAACTGGTGGCAACGGCGGTGCTCCGGCGTCACCTGGAGACGATGGACCGGCTTCAGATCGAGTACGACTTCCTGCCACGGGAAAGCGAAATCCTGAGCCTGAAGTTCTGGGAACTGGCCTTCGAGCAGATGAAGTCAAAGGGCGTGCTCTATTACGAGACCGTCGGGAAGAACGCGGGCTGCTGGGTGATGCTGCGTCCTTCGGCCATCGGCAAGTCGCACGACGACCTGACTGAGGACGACACGAAGGTGATCGTGCGCTCGAACGGAACCGTGGGTTACGTGGGGAAGGACATCGCGTATCACCTATGGAAGTTCGGGCTGCTGGGGCGCGACTTCCACTACCGGCGGTTCCACAAGTACCCGAACGGGTGCGAAGTGTGGGTGAGCGCGAATTCTGACGGCGAGCCGGACCATCCGCATTTCGGCGGCGTGCAGGCGATCTATAACGTGATCGACGCAAGGCAGTCGGAGCCGCAGAACACGGTGATCGAGGCCCTGCGCGCGCTGGGGTACAAGGACCAGGCCGAGCACTATACGCACTTCTCGTATGAGATGGTGGCGCTCACGCCGCGGTGCGCGAGTGAGCTTGGGTATCACCTGAGCGAAGACGAGTGGGGCAAGAGCTACATCGAGGTAAGCGGACGCAAGGGCTTCGGCGTGAAGGCCGATGACCTGATTGACAAGCTGATCTCCACGGCGCTGAAGGAAGTGGAGGCACGCCATCCGGAGATGACCGGCGGCGAGCGGAAGGCTATCGCGACGAAGATCGCCGTGGGCGCGCTGCGCTACTTCATGCTGAAGTTCACGAAGAACTCCGTCATAGCCTTCGACTTCAAGGAAGCGCTGAGCTTCGAGGGCGAGACCGGTCCGTACGCGCAGTATGCCGTCGTGCGCGCGACGAACATCTTCCGCAAGGCAGGAGTGGAGCCTGAGGCCGTGCTCGCGGACACCGGCAATTGTGCACCGTTCCTCGAGGGCGAGAAGGGCAACGAGATCTGGGAACTGTGGCTGGCGGCTTCAAAGACGTCGCATGTGATCGAGCAGAGCATCTCGACGACGGAACCGGCGTTCGTGGCGAAGCACGCCTTTTACCTGGCGCAGTTGTTCAACAATTTTTATCATCGGCACCACATCCTGACGGAAGCCGACGAGGCGCGGAAGCGCTTCCTGCTGGCGACGGCGGCCGTGGTGCGCCGCGAGTTGATTCGCGTGCTGGACGTGATGGGGATACAAGTGCCGTCAGTGATGTAAAGGCAAGGTTTCGGAGTTTCCGAACGTTTCAGAGGTTTCAGGGTGTGAAACGTTTCACGTTGCAGGGTCACGTTCGTGAAGGCCTTGAAACCTTGAAACTTTGCCTGGCCGAGTCCTTTCGAATTTCCCGGGGTTGATGGTGCTGGTGTCGTTATTTGGGCTCCGTTCGTGAGGTGCCTATGCGAAAAGCGGTCGCGATTGTTGCCGTACTGCTCGCAGTCATCAGCGCGGAAGCGCAGTCTCAGACCAAATCAAAGAACAAGAAGAAGATGCATGCGCTGGTCACCAACGCACAGTTCGTGATGGTGACGAACATGTGGGGTGACGAGTTTTCACGCAACTCGACGGGCGACGACCGGAGAGCGATCTACGAGGTCGAGGAGAAGATCCGGAAGTGGGGGCGGTACAAGCTCGTGTATCGGCCCGAGGATGCTGACCTGATTATCGTGGTGCGACGCGGAGCGCTGCTGGCGGTGACGCCGGGTGTTTCAATCGGACGTGACACAAGGCTGGGCACTCACAGGGGAGTGGGGGTGGCGGTCGAGAGTGGCGACCCCGACGATTCGCTGGCGGTTTATGACGCGCGTGGGGGCAGTTCTTCTGCTCCGCTCTGGAGAGCAAGCGGGCGCGATGGGCTGCACGGTAACGTCCCGCTGTTCGAGCGATTCCGTCGCGACGTGGAAGCTGCCGACTCCAACGGTCCGTAGCCAGTGCGTCCAGCACTGGACGGCAACGTCCTGTCCCACGGTATTTGACACACCCGGCTCCACAAAATACATTCGGCGCGACTACACACTGGAGCGTTGCATGCGCCGAACCCTGCTTGCTGTCCTGCTTCTTACCTGTACCTGCGCGCCGCTGTTGGCCCAAAAACCCGTAGTTGAGCCGGATCCGCTGACGCGCAAAGTCACACTGATGGCGCGCGTAGGTCGTTGCTCGTCGCCAACGTTTTCGCCCGACGGCAGAACGATCGCGTTTGTGTCGGACATGAGCGGCGTCCCGCAGGTGTGGACGGTGAGCGCTGATGGCGGCTGGCCGAAGCTGGTGACCGCGTTTGATGATCCGGTAGCGTCGGTACAGTGGTCGCCTAAAGGCGATTGGCTCGCCGTGATGGTTGCGCCCGGCGGAGGGATGAATACGCAGGTCTACCTGGTGAGCCCGGACGGAATGCAGACGAAGCGCCTCACGGCGGGCGGCAAAGAGAACAACTGGATGGGTCGCTGGACGCACGACGCGACGGCGATCATGGTCTCGTCAAACGTGCGCGGCGAGACGATGGACTCGTACCTCCTAACTCCGAATGGCGAGATGAAGCTGGTGGCGAGGAACCCCGGAGTCGGGACGCTGAGCGACGTGAGCCGCGACGGCAAGTATGGGCTGGTTGAGCGGATGAGGAGCCGGGGCAACAACGACGTGTTCCTCGTCGAACTGGCCACCGGCAAGGAAACGAACCTGACGCCGCATGAAGGCCCGGGCACGTTCTCGGGAATGTTCGGGCGAGATGGACGGACGGTCTATCTGGCGTCGAACAAGGACCGCGACCTTGAGGCGTTCGCGAAGGTGAAGCTCGGGCCGAATGGCGCAGCCGGTCCGATAGAGGTGATCGCGTCGCGCGACGACGCGGAGCTGAAAGGTTTCGAGATCAACGAGCAGGGCACCTTGGCCGCGCTGTTGTGGAACGCCGCCGGGAAATCGGAGCTGGCGTTCGTCGACCTGAAAACGGAGAAATTAGTGCCGGGGCCGCAGCTTCCGGCTGAGCTGGCGGGCGCGCTGGACTTCACGCCCGACGGTAAGAAGATGGCCATGATGGTGACGGGCTCGGCCATGCCGCCGAACGTCTGGGTGATGGACATGGCAAGCAAGCGCATGCAGCAGGTAACGCACAGTCCTCATGCCGGCGTGGACCTGACGAAACTGACGCGTCCGAAGCTGGTGCGCTACACCGGGCATGACGGAGTCCCGCTGAGCGGGTGGCTGTACCTGCCACAGGGCACGACGGGTGCGGTTCCCATGGTGCTCAGCTTCCACGGCGGACCCGAAGGGCAGGAGGTGCCGTCGTTCCGAAGCGACTATCAAGCGTTGCTGGAGGCGGGAATTGGAGTGCTTGCGCCGAATGTGCGCGGGTCATCGGGCTTCGGCAAGAAGTTCGTGAACCTGGACAACGGTGAGCTGCGCGTCAAC
>Ga0196976_1000462_pt1 | contig 25748 bp, 17 predicted proteins | sample S3v_513CmetaG_FD_148644 | JGI IMG/M metagenome (GOLD analysis project Ga0196976, IMG submission 148644) | Soil microbial communities from Anza Borrego desert, Southern California, United States - S3+v_5-13C | ecosystem: Environmental > Terrestrial > Soil > Desert | place: USA: California...
CCAGAAGCGCGAGCGCTGGAAGGGATACGTCGGCAACGGCACGCGGCGCCGGCCGTACGGCGCGTCGAACGAGCGCCAGTCCAGGTCGATGCCGCTCACTTCCAGCATCGCCGCCGCCGTCAGCATCTGCTGCCAGTCGCTTCCGCTCCGCCGCAGCGACGCCACCGTCACCATCCGGTGCGACTCCGGCAGCGCCGCGATCAGTCCCAGCAGCGTCGCCGTCGCCCCGATCTCGATCGCCGCCTCGCAGCCGTGCTCGATCAGCGCTTCCACTCCGCGCTCGAACTGCACCGTCGCCCGCACGTGCTCCCGCCAGTAGCCCGCCGTCAGGATCTCTTCGCCCGCGACGGCACCCGTCACGTTCGAGATCACCATCCGCCGCGGCGCGCGGAAGCTCACCTCGGACGCCGCCTGCTCGAACGCCTCGAGCATCGGCTCCATCATCGGCGAGTGGAACGCGTGCGACACCACCAGCGGCTTGCTCCTGATTCCTTCGCCGCCCAGCCGCTCCACGATCTGCTGCACCACCTCCGTGCGTCCGGAGATGACGATGTTCTCGCGCGCGTTGACCGCCGCGACCGAGACCTCCGCCTCATGGCCGGCGATCGCTTCCCGCACCCGTCCTTCGGGCGCGAACACGGCCGCCATCGAGCCCGGCTCGAGCGCCTGCATCAGCCGTCCCCGCGCCGCGACCAGGCGCATCCCTTCTTCCGGCGTGAACACCCCGGCCACGCACGCGGCGATGAATTCGCCCACGCTGTGACCCATCACCATCGATGGCTCGACGCCCCACGCGCTCCACACCTCGGCCAGCGCATAGCCGACGGCGAACAGCGCCGGCTGCGCGTAGCGAGTCTCGTCGATGGAGGCGGCGCCGTCGCCGAACAGGACGCCGGTCAGGTCCATCTGGTCCGCCACCGCCGCGGCGCAGCGGTCGATCGCGGCGCGGAAGCGCGGCTCGGTGGCGTACAGCTCGCGTCCCATGCCGGCGTACTGCGATCCCTGGCCGGTGAAGACGAAGGCCACGCGCGGCGCGCTCTCCCGCTCGGGGGCGATGCCGTGGATGGCGTTGCTCTCGCGCTCCTCCGCGTACGCCGCCAGCGCGCCGGCCAGCGTCTCCGCGGAGTCGCCGACCACGGCCACGCGATGCGCGAAGCGGCTGCGTCCCGCGTTCGCGGTGAAGCAGACGTCGCCCACGGGAGCGTTGCCGCCGCGCAGCGCGTCCACGTGCCGCTGCGCGAGCGTGCGCAGCGCAACCGCGTTCCGCGCGCTCAGCCGCAGCAGGTGCAGCGGACGATCATCCCCATGCGCGCGCGTCACCCGCGGCGCTTCTTCCAGGATCACGTGCGCGTTCGTGCCGCCCAGCCCGACCGCGTTCACGCCGGCGCGGCGCGGCCCGTCCGTGATCCATGGGCGGAGCTGCGTGTTGACGTAGAACGGCGTGCGGTCGAAATCGATCGACGGCGATACGAAATGGAGCGACGGCGGGATCTCCGCGCGCTCCACGGTGAGGACGGTCTTGATGAAGGCGGCGATGCCGGCGGCGGCCTCGAGATGGCCGATGTTGGTCTTCACCGAGCCGAGGGCGCAGGTGGCCGGGGCCACCGTCTCGCCGAGACCGCACGTGAGCGCCTGCACCTCGATCGGATCGCCGGCCACGGTCCCGGAGCCGTGCGCCTCGATGACGCCGATGGTCGCGGGATCGAAGCCGCTGCGGGCGATGGCCGAGGCGATGGCGCGCGCCTGTCCTTCCGCGGAGGGGGCGGGGAACGCCGCCTTGCGGCTGCCGTCGTTCGCGAGCGCCGAGCCGCGGATCACCGCGCGGATCGGATCGCCGTCGGCGATGGCCAGATCGAGCCGCTTGAGCGCGACCACGCCCGCTCCGCTGCCGAACATCGTGCCGCTCGCCTGGGCGTCGAACGCGCGGCAGTGGCCGTCGGCGGAAAGAATGCCTCCCGGACGGTGCAGATATCCGGCGCGATACGGCACGCGGATGGAGACGCCGCCGGCGAGGGCCACGTCGCAGTCGCCGGCCAGCAGGCTGAGGACCGCGAGGTGCACGGCCACCAGTGAGCTCGAGGAGGAGGTCTGCACCGTCACGCACGGCCCGCGCAGGTCGAGCTTGTACGCGACCTGCGTGGCCAGGAAGTCCTTGTCGGTGCCGATGTGCTCGAGCGAGGCCGTGGTCATGGCATGCCGCGACCAGTGCTTGTGCGACTGCATGACGTAGCTGCTCAGCATCCCGCCGGCGCTGGCAAAGACGCCCACCGGCACCTCGAAGCGGTCCGGCGCATACCCGGCGCTTTCCAGTGCCTCCCACGCGCATTCGAGGAACACGCGGTGCTGCGGGTCAGTCGTGCGCGCCTCGCGCGGCGTGAAGCCGAAGAAGTCCGCGTCGAACAGGTCGATGCCGTCCGGCCACGCCCCCGCGCGCACGTACTGCGGATCGGCGGCGACGTCCGGCTGCACGCCCGCGGCGGCGAGATCCTCGTCGCTCAGCGGGCGGATGGACTCCACGCCCTCGCGGAGATTCCGCCAGAAGCGTTCCACGTCTGCCGCTCCGGGCAGGCGTAGGGAGAGTCCTATGACAGCAACGGCACGGCCGCTCGCCAGATCCATCGTTCGGGTTTCCTGCGTGAAGAAAAGGAAAAAGGTCGGACGCGCGAGCTACTGCGACGCGGCCGCCGCCTGCCTGCGCAGGCTGAGGGGCCGCATGTCCGTCCAGATGGACTTGATGTGATCGAGGCACTCCTGCTTCGTGCCCTTCATGCCCTCGGCTCTCCAGCCGAGGGGCAGCTCGCGATCGGCGGCCCAGATGGAGTACTGCTCTTCGTGATTCACGACGACGGCGTAAAGGTCCTGCACAGTGGTCTCCAGAGGAAGAGGTTGATGGGGTCCCCGGGATCCGGGAACAAAAGTGTCTTCGTCATACGCACTTCACCGCCGTGCTGCGGTACTCGGCGACACGCGTGGCGAAGGTCGAGGCGAATGCCTCGATGGTCGTCATCCGTGTGACCGCGGAAGTACGTGGATTAGTTGGCTGGAACCGTCCGTCGTTCAGGAACTGGTTGGTCTCCACCAGTATTTCGGCGACGTCGGGGCGAACCCCCAATTGTTGCAACGACCAGCGGAACTGGTCGAACGGGATCTGGAGATAGGGAAGATCGGCGATGCCCGCGGCGCGGCCGAGGATCCCGGCCGCTTCGCCCATGGAGACGTCGCGGGGGCCCGGCAGCTCGATGGCCGATTCGCCGCGGAAGTCGAGGGCGAGCAGGCGCTCCAGGCCGGCCGCGGCGATGTCCTCGGCCGCAATCATCGGGATGCGCACGCCGGGATCGAGCGGATACGCGAAGAACCCGCCCTCGACCACGGTCGGCACCTGCTCGAGCAGTCCTTCCATGAACAGGCCGGGACGGAGATGGACGACGTGCAGCGAGGGGATCGTGCGCAGGCGCTGCTCGTGGCGCCGCAGCGAGTCCACCTGCTCCATCATGTCCGGGCGGTCCGCACCGAGGCTGCTCAGGTTCACGACGAACGGCACGCCGGAGCCGCGGATCGCCGCGACGAGCGACTCGCTGATGGCGTCCGGCAGGTCGAGGTCGCACTGCGGATTCGCGTAGTCGATCGGCGGCACCATCACGTACGCGGCCGTCGCGCCGTCGAGGGCGCGCGCGATCGCCGGTGTGTCGGTGGCCGTGGTGGCGAATGCTTCGGCACCGCGCTGCACGAACGGGGCGAGCTTCTCGCGCGAGCGGCCGACGACGCGGACGCGCCGGCCGGCGGCCAGGAGCCCCTCCGCGACGCGCCGGCCCGTGTTGCCGGTGGCGCCGAAGACGACGACGGTCTCGGCAAGCTGCATCATGGTCTCAGGCGAAGGCCGGCAAGGCCGCCCTCAGATGGTTGCCGATGACGTCGAGCATCATCGACTCGGCACTGGTCAGGAAGAAGTGGTCGCCCGGGAACATGACCACGTCGAACCGTCCGGTGGTCATCTCGCCCCAGGCCGCGAGCTCGTCGAGGTTCGCTTCCGGATCGTCGATGCCGCCCAGCGCGGTGACCGGGACGTCGATCGATTCGGGCACGTAGGAGTAGGTGTCGTTGACTTCGAAGTCCGCGCGCAGGAACGGCAGGACGAGGTTCATCAGCTCCTCGTCGCGCAGGATCTCCTTGGGCGTGCCGTTCATGAGGCCGAGGCGGCGGCGGAACTCGTCGTCGGGGAGGCCGGTCATCGGCTCGTCGCGATCGACGCGGTGCGGTGCGCGGCGGCCGGCGGCGAAGAGACGCACCGGCTCCGCGCCCGGCTGCCGCTTCGCGGCGCGGACGACCTCGAACGCCAGCAGGGAGCCCATGCTGTGGCCGAAGGTGGCGAAGGGGAGGTCGAAGAGCGGCGCGAGCACGTCCATCAGCAGCGGCAGGAGCGCGTCGACGCGGCGAAGCGGCGTCTCGCGCATGCGTCCCGCGCGGCCGGGCAACTGCACGGCGCAGACTTCGATCTCCGGACCGAGCGCCTTCTGCCAGTTCGCGAAGATGCTGGCGCTTCCTCCCGCGTAGGGGAAACAGAACAGGCGCATCTGCGCCGAACGGCTCCCGGCTCGTTGCGGAAGCCAAAGCTTCAGCGAGGCATCTGTCGATGCAGAAGGGCTCATCAGGTTTTCTCTCTCTCGTTAGATACGCTTGAACGCGGGGACGATGAGCCGGTAATTCATGAGCGACGGTGCGATATTCCCTATACACTGACGCCCTTCCCGAAGTTTGCACTGCCCGCAGATTCGTAACAAAAATCGCGTCAGTGCAACGCGGCGTTCACCATTACGTCAGCCCTGTGCAGACCGGCCGGTCGGTGATGATGTGCGCGTGCAACGCGATGGATCTTCGAGCAAAGTCTCTTAATGGACATTGCGATGGTCTGGAGTGCGGCAACGCCAGTTGCCGCTCTCCATTGCGGCGGCGCAAGCCGCCGCATTTCTCACCACTACTGACGAAACTTTCGCCACGACTGCCCAAATTTTCACCACTACTGACGAAACTTTCGCCACGATTGCCCAACATTTCGCCACTACTGACGAAACTTTCGCCACGACTGCCCAACATTTCGCCAGTACTGACGAAACTTTCACCACGACTGGCCAACATTTCGCCAGTACTGACGAAACTTTCGCCACTACTGGCCAGCGTTTCGCCACTACTGACGAAACTTTCGCCACGACTGGCCAGCGTTTCGCCACTACTGACGAAACTTTCGCCACGACTGGCCAGCGTTTCGCCACTACTGACGAAACTTTCGCCACGACTGGCCAGCGTTTCGCCACTACTGACGAAACTTTCGCCACGACTGCGTGGTTTGGGGCCGTCCTTAATGAACTAGCCGCCGCAGCTGGCGCTGCAGGGATGGAGAGCGCGAGCTGGCGCTCGCGCACTCCAGATCACATGCCGCCCGCCGCCAGTGCCTGGACCTCGGCCGGCGTCAACGCGGTGGTGTAGAGCCGCACGTCGTCGATGACGCTCCTGAGCCGGTTGGCGTCGCCGAAGCCGCCGATGTTGAGACTGTGCGTGCCGAACGACGTCGTCCCGTCCACATACTCGTCCGCCGCCACCAGCGCACCGTCGGAATAGACCTTCACCCAGAAGGCCACGCTGTATTTGCTCGAGGCGATGTTCCACGAAGACTGGCTGGGGATCGAGACGCGATTGGTGCCGTTGAAGCTCAGCGCACCGCCCAACCGGCCGGTCGTCCAGGTCGGATTGTTGATCAGTGTGCCCGCCGCGCCGTTGCCCGAGGAGTCCGCGGTAGTCGTGCCGCCACCATCGTCGAGCTTCCAGTGGCCGATGAGGGGGCCCGCGCTCGTCGTGTTGTTCACCGTGACGGTGACGGAGCCGGAGGGGGCGGTGTTGCCGGCGGCGTCGCGGGCGACCGCCGTCAGGACGTAACTGCCGTTGGTCACCAGGGCCGTGTTCCAGCTCACCGAGTACGGAGCCGCCGTATCCTCGGTGCCGAGGTTCTGGCCGCCGAGCTTGAACTGCACGCCGGCGACGCCGACATTGTCCGTGGCGGTTGCCGAGAGCGGGATCGTGCCCGAGACCGTGTCTCCGGCGGAGGGCTCCGTGATGGCCACGCTCGGCGGCGTCGTGCCGGCGGCGCCCGCCGAAACCGCGATGACCGTCTCCACCATGTTGTGATCGGAGGGCCGGACGCCGCGGTCGTCGGAGTTGCCGACCGGGATCACGCCGTTCGTGTTACTGAGGTCGCGGATGTCGCGGATCGCCGACGACGTGGCGTCCAGGGCGGAGCCGATGTAGAAGATGTAGTCGATCCGGCTGCGGCGCGTGCGTGTCTCCATCGACGGCGGGTTGTCCGATCCCTGTTGTTGTCCCAGCCGTTGGCGGCCAGGTGCGTCGAGACCACGGCGATGCGCTGGCCGTTGAAGTTGTCGAAGATCATCGCCACGGCCGATCGGTCCTGGCCCGTGAAGAAGATGTGGTCCGTGCTCGACGGGGCGAGCTTCGAGAAGATCGCCTGCCCTGTCCCTGGGCCCCGTCGCAGATCGCCCGCGGGCAGATGGGGATGAAATGCCAGTGCCACGTGTCCCCCGTCAGCCGGTTCAGCTCGGAGAGATACAGGGGGATGTCGCTGTTGATGATCTCACTCGTCAGGATGATGTCCGGACTCGATTGCACCATCGTGGCGGCCTGGCGCGGGACGTTGCAGATGTTGTCCGTGCCGCGGCACTGCTGCAGGTTCCAGGCTTGGACGCGCAGCGACTGAACGGAGGCGGCGGCCGGCCCGGCGCCCAGAACGACGATGACGGCGACCATCAACGACGCAAGCTGTCTCGTCGCTTCAGTTCTCCTCCAGCAACGTAGGCCCCGCGCCGCGGCCTCGCCCATCGAAGCAAGCAGAGATCGACTGTAGGAAATCGGGCGGATGCGTGAAGGAAACTGGCTGTGGCGGGAGGACTCGAACCTCCGACCAACGGATTAACAAGCTCCCGCTCTATCCGCTCCACGGATTGAATAGAGGCACTCCGGTCAGACGAACATCAGCCGTGTTTCGAGTGACGAACGTCAGGCCATGATGGAGCGCAGTTGCGGCGAGTTGGGCGTCGATCGTGGGGAGCGTGACCCGTTGCCGCTTTGCAAGTGCCTCGATCTGGCCCCATCGTTCCGCGACCCACTCGTCGAATGGAAGGAGTCGGCCTGCGAAACGGACGCGCAAATCGTGATCGAGCCAGCTCTGAAGTGTTCCTCGCCTCGGCTCATTTTCGTCGAGCAGGTCAATCCCTTTTCGAATCTCTCCGATGGTGATGACGCTGAGATGCATCAACTGCTCGGGTGTCGAGACGATCCATTCGGCAACCGAGCGCGCGGGCCGCGCCTTCATCAACTCTGAAATGACATTCGTGTCGAGAAGGTAGCCTGAGGGAACGGTTACCACTTGATCCTTCTCGTCGTGTCGCGTTTTCGGGTCAGGTCGAGCGTCCGTGCGCCGGCGGCAGATTGGAAGAACTCGAGAAGCGATTCCGGCTGCCGGGCAAGTTCGCCGCTGCGATCGTATTCCTCCGCGCTGACGATCACGACGGCCTCTCCACGTTGTTTCACAACGCGCTGTGGACCATCCGAACGCACACGCCGGAATAGCTCGCTGAATCGCGCCTTCGCCTCATGGAGTTGCCAGACCTTCGGTTCGGACATACTCTAAGACTATGCGGACGGGTCAATCTGGTCAAGATGAAGAACAAGGGGTCCGAACCCAACTTCCGCATCGACGCGTGAAACGGCGAAATCAGCCACGTCGGACGGCGTAAGTTGTTGAGCGATGGTGGGCAGGATCGGGAAAGGTGCGTGTAGTGCCAACCTACTGTCTTCTCAACGACGAACGTCGTGCGTCAATATCGAGGATGTACCTGCGACACACGACGATACGGAAGGACGGGAAGGAACACCGTTACTGGCGCTTGGTTCGGTCGGTACGACGGGATGGCAAGGTGGTGCAGGAGACGGTGGCGCACCTTGGTGAGTTGGATGCGCAGGGGAAGGCGAACGCGCGAGATCTGGCCGACCGGTTGATGGGCCGCGACAGGCAGAGCGGGCTGTTCGAGGAACATGAGCGAACGCGCGAGAGGGGGTGAGTGTCGATCTATCGAGTGTGCGCGTGGAGAGAGCGCGCCGCTTCGGAGACGTATTTCTCGGGTGGACCGTGTGGCGAGCGCTCCGCCTGAACGAACTTCTGAGCGAGCTGATGCCCGAAGGTCGAGAGCACGTGCCGTGGCCGCTCATGGCGGCAATCCTGACTCTGGGGCGGCTCTGTGAACCGTCGAGCGAACTTCATGTCGCCGAGTCGTGGTATCGGAAGACCGCCTTGGAAGATCTGCTGGAGTGGCGGACACGCAGGTCAACGACGACCGGCTCTATCGAACGCTGGACCGATTGCTGGAACACAAGACCGCGATCGAAACTCGCATTCGGGCGCGGCTGAGCGAGCTGTTCGCGATCGAGTACGACCTGCTGCTCTATGACGTGACGAGCACGTTCTTCGAAGGGTTGTGCACCGCGAATGCGATGGCCAAGCGCGGACACGTCGCGACCAGCGGCCTGACTGCAAACAAGTGTGCATCGCCCTGGTGGTTACGCGCGAGGGTCTGCCGCTGTCGTACGAAGTCTTCGTGAAACTGACCTCAGGGCCGGAGGCCAAGGAGACCTTCGTGCTTTGCCGCTCGGAAGCGCTCGTGCCAAAGAGAGCGCCATCCATGATCGCTTTCGCGAACGGATCGAACAGGGATTGGCCAGTCTCGAACGCCGCCTGCTGAAAGCACGCGCGAAGATCGATCGCAGTCCGGTCGAGCGACAGATCGGTCGTCTCCTCGGCCGCAACTCGCGTGCGGCAGGGCGCTTCGTCGTGGAGCTTCTCGACGACCCGTCGCTACCGAGTTCGCTGCGCCTCAAGTGGTCCGTGCGCGCGGACCTGGACGAATGGGCCTGTTACAGCGACGGCTGCTACATCCTGCGGACCAACATCGCCGACTGGACCGCAGAAGATCTTTGGAAAGCCAACGTCCAGTTGACCGACGCCGAAGCCGCATTCCGCATCTGCGCGGCCTCGTCATCGAACGCGCCGAGGAACGCCACACGCTCCGCATCGTTCAGCTCGAGCTCGGGGAGGAGGACTCCCTCGAACTTGATCTTCTCCGTGAGCGGCGACGCCGCGATCACACGTCGCTTCACCGCGTGCTGGAGCAGCGCTTTGAAGGTCCGCACGCACGCGATCACGTACGCAGGGCTGCACTCCTTCAGGGTCAGGCCATAAAGTCTTCGACGTCGCACGAGTGAATATCCGTGAGCGCCTTGTCGCCGAAGAACGGGACCAGGCGCGTATCGGCGATGTAGATCCAGCCGTTGGGGGGCCTTCTTGAGGTAGCGGCGTTTCGCGAGCGCACCGGTCGAGAGTCCCGTCCGCCGCGCCGCCTCTTGAGCCGAGATGTAGGTGTCTGCCATCGCAAGAACCTCCGTTCCTGCGTTCACCTTAGAGATCAGTCTGAGGCGATTTGCGAGCGGTGCTAAACGTGATGCGCGGAAAAATAGAGACTTGGTAGAGGGTCACCGGTCCGCGCGGAGCGAGGAATCGCGTCGCTGGTATCGCCTAAGTCTCTGAAAGGAAATTGGCTGTGGCGGGAGGACTCGAACCTCCGACCAACGGATTAACAATCCGCCGCTCTACCAACTGAGCTACACCACAGCAAGGTGGGTCGGTGATGGTCGCCGAGGGGCCGGTTTCTTGTCAATCGCTGTCGCGTTCCGGGAGCGACGGCGTTGTCCGTGAGCGATCATCGGACGCGGATGCTGTCTGTGCCGGTAACTCGATACGGAAGCACGCTCCGCCTCCCGCGAGGTTCGTCACTTCGATCGTGCCGTCATGCGCCTCCACGATGGCGCGCGCGATCTTCAGGCCGAGGCCCGCGCCCAGATGAGCGGTCTTCTTCGCCTGCCAGAATGGCTCGAAGAGATGAGGGAGGTCGCTCGGCGCGATACCCGGGCCGCTGTCCGACACCTCGAAGCGCACCTTGCCGTCGCGTTGCGCCACCGACAGCTGCACGACTCCGCGCGCCGGCGTGAACTTGAAGGCGTTGCCGATCAGGTTCGTCAGCGCCTGTGCGAGGCGGTCTCCGTCTCCGCAGACCGGGGGCAGGTCGCCGGCGATGGACGTCTTGAAATCGATCTGCTTCGAGGCGGCGATCGGCTGGTGACTGGCGGCGACGTCTCGGGCAACCGCGGCCGGATCGATGACGTCGCGCCTGATGGAAAGCTTGCCTTGCTCGGCTTTCGTGGCATCGAGCAGGTCGTGAATGAGCCGCTCCATGCGTCCCGTCGCGGCAACGATCGTCTGAACGTGCTCGGCCTGCTCGCCGGCCGGGCTCCCCGACATCAGTTGCGCGCTCAGCGCGATCGTCGTGAGCGGGCTGCGCAGGTCATGGGACACGACGCCGAGGATCTCGTCGCGGATGCGGACGAGCTCCTGTTGCCGCTCGAGTGCCGCCTGCCGCGCCGCCGACTCCTCGGCGAGCATGCCGGCGAACGTTCGCAGGCGGCGCACCATCCAGAGGAAGAGCGAGGCGGCCACGGACGCGAGCAGCACGAGCCCGAACGTCACCCACACCTGCATTCGCGCGAGAGCCCGGACCCGTTCGCGGCGCATTCCCTGGTAGGCGGTGACGGCCTCGTCCAGCCGGTGGATGGTCTCGATGACGGCAGGGTAGTTCGCATCGAACGCCAGCCGCTGCAGGTCGACGCTCTGCTGGACCGAGGCGTGCCACGTCGCCAGGCGCTGTTGCAACTCCAGGAACCCCGCGTCGAACTGTGGACTGATCGCGCCGGTATGTGCGCTGAGCGACTTCACCGCCGCGTCCTGATACGGGACCAGCCGCCTGTAGCGCTCGATGTGCCGCTCCTCGCGCGTCGCCGCGGCGCGCGTCAGCGCCGCGATCTGCTGGCTCAGGCGGTAGTTGATCTCGTTCAGCGCCGTGCGGGCCGGGTCGGCGTGGCGTTCGTTCTCCAGCCGGTAACGCTCGGTCTGACGCCGCACGAGGATCGGAAGAAGGACGAGCGCGATGAGCGAGGCAACCACGACGATCGTGGCCGCGAGTAACGCGGCAGTGGACGGCTGACGGCGATTCACACGCGCACTCCGGCGAACGCGCGTGCGCAATTCGAGCCACACGGCGGCGACAGGCTCCACGGCCGCGGTTGGCATCCGCCGGCGTCATTGGCGTTGAGGATGCACGCCGGTTCTCCTCTCATGGCAAAGAGCGCTGCGGATGTTCTCATCGACGTGTTGCAGAGATGGGGTGTCGATGTGGTGTTCGGGCTGCCCGGCGACGGGATCAACGGCATCATGGAATCGCTCCGGCAGCGTCAGGACGCGATCCGGTTCATCCAGGTCCGGCATGAAGAGTCGGCCGCGTTCATGGCCTGCGCCTACGCGAAGTACACCGGAAAGCTCGGCGTCTGTCTGGCCACCTCCGGACCGGGCGGCCTGCACCTGCTGAACGGCTTGTACGATGCAAAGCTCGACGGGCAGCCGGTGCTCGCGATCACCGGCCATCACTATCACGACCTGATCGGCACGTTCGCACAACAGGACGTCGATCTCGATCGTGTCTTCGCCGACGTTGCCGTGTACAGCCAGCGCATCATGGGGCCGGCGCACGTGGAGAATGTGGCCACGCTCGCCTGCCGCATGGCCCTCACGCGGCGTGGCGTCGCGCACATCAACTTTCCGGTCGATCTGCAGTCGGAGAAAGCGGCGAAGGGGTCGGAGCGGAACATCCCCCATCACGCCTCCGACCTGCTCGCCTTCGGTGCGGCGATTCCGTGCGACGACGACCTGAAGAGAGCGGCCGAGGTGCTGAACGCGGGGAAGAAGGTCGTGATCCTGGCCGGCCGCGGCGCCCTCGGATGCAGCGAGCTGCTCGAGCGCACCGCGGAGCAGCTCGGCGCACCGATCGTGAAACCGCTCCTCGGCAAGGCGGCCGTGCCCGATGACAGTCCGTACACCACCGGCGGGATCGGACTCCTCGGCACGCGTCCATCGCAGGATGCCATCGAGGCATGCGACACACTCTTCATGGTCGGGACTTCGTTCCCGTACATGGAATTCCTGCCGAAGCCGGGCGACGCGCACGCCGTCCAGATCGATGTCGATCCGGTGCGCATCGGCCTGCGCTATCCCGTCGAAGTCGGCCTGGTCGGCGACTCCCGGCGCACGCTCGAAAAACTGCTGCCGCTCCTCACGCGCAACGAGAACCGGGAGTTCCTCGAAACGGCGCAGGAGGGCATGCGCGAGTGGTGGGAGCTGATGGAAACGCGGGGCACGCGCGGCGACAAGCCGATGAAACCGCAGGTCGTGGCGTGGGAGCTGGGGAAACGGCTGGCGGACGATGCGATCGTCTCGTCCGACTCCGGGACCATCGCCACGTGGTTCGCGCGACAGATCAAGGCACGCCGCGGGCAGATGTTCTCGTTGTCCGGGACGCTGGCGTCGATGGCCAACGGCGTTCCCTACGCGATCGCCGCCCAGGTCGCGCATCCCGGACGGCAGTGTGTGGCCTTCGTCGGTGACGGAGCGTTCACCATGCTCATGGGCGAGCTGGTGACCGCCGTGAAGTACCAGCTTCCGATCAAGGTCATCATCATCAAGAACAACACGCTGGGGATGATCAAGTGGGAGCAGATGGTCTTCCTCGGCAATCCCGAATACGGCTGCGAGCTGCAACCGATCGACTTCACCGCCGTGGCGCGCGCCTGCGGCGCGGCCGGCCTGCGCGTCGACGATCCCGCGCAATGCGGCGCGGTGCTCGACGAAGCGCTGCGCACGCCGGGACCGGTGGTCGTCGAGGCGGTGGTCGATCCGTTCGAGCCGCCGATGCCGGCCAGGATCAAACCGGAGCAGGCCCTCCACCTGGCGGAGTCGCTGGCCAAAGGCGAGCCGAATCGGAAAGAGATCGTCCTGACGCTCATCGCCGACAAGGTCAAACAGATGATCTGACGCTGGGCCTGCGAGCGTCCGACGCGACGAGATCGGCGAGATCGCCGCGTCGATGCAGAGGCCACGCTCTACCGGAAGCTGAAGTCGTACGCGAAGTGACCGTCGCCCGAACGCGTTCGTGGAGCTGCGGCTACGGGTAGTTCGAGTTCGAGCAGCCGGCGCCGATGGTGGTGATGATCGTCGGCGCCTGCAGCGGCAGGACCTGCAGCGTGGGCAACTGCGGGATCTGCGGCACCATCGGCATGCGCGCGGCGGTTTTGTAGTGCAGCAGGAAGTCGGCGGCGACCTTTTCGGCCGGATCGTCGTCGGTGTTCGACACGACGATTGTCGTGTCTCCCGCTAGACGCGTCTCCGACTGCAGCCCCTGCGGCAACGGATTTTCGTCGAGCGGCGTGGCCTTCAGCACAAAATCGTGCTCGCTTTGCGCGTGAAGCCGGGCAAACGCGGCATTGGTTCCCGTGACAAACGCCGAGAGCGTGCCGAGCGAGAAGTCGAAGTAGCAGGCCACCTGGCCGGCCGGCACGCCGAAGACGATCGGCGACGGCGGCGAAAGCGTCTCCAACCCATCCATCAGCTGGGTCAGCATCGGCAGCTGGAAGATCGATGGGTCGCGCACGAACGGTGGGGGCACGGCTCCGTCCAGCATCTCCAGCGTGAGGTGCACCCCGTCCAGGGGCACTTGGCCGCCGTTCAGTTGCATGCTCGCGACGTGTGACCCGATGTGCACGGTGCGCACCTCGGTGCTCGGTGTGGCCTTGACCAGCACCACCCGGTGCTCCCGCCGGAGCTCGTCCGGATGGGCCGCTCTGAAAAAATGGGTGCAGATTCCGTGGAATTCGACCGTGAGTGTATTCATGACGGCTCCTTCACGTTGATCCGCCGGGTGAGCAATGCGACGGAATGCCAGGCTTCGCGCGTGCGGCCGCCCGCCTCGCGCCGGAGCGCTTCGAGCTGCGCGAGACGCAACGCCTCCGCCGCGGAATGCCCCGCGGCGAGGTGACGGTGGATGCTCCCGAAGATGGCGCGCGCGTCATTGTCCGGGATCGGGGCCAGAGTGCCGATGATGTCGCGGGCGCCCGCGGCCAGGAAGCCGCCGCCGAGGCTGAGGGTGCGGCGTTCGGGGGAACGGCGGGCGCGCAGCGTTTCGCAGGCGGCGAGGACGACGATCGGCGACCGCCGCAGCGGTGCCGACGCGATGCGGCGCCACGTCACGCGCTCCTGGCCGCCGCCGGGCGCGCGGAAGACGAGCGCCGTCTCGTCGCCGCGCCCGTCGGCATGCCCGGAGATGTGCAGCACGTCCGCGCGCGCGGCGGCGTCGAGCACGGCGGCGAACGTGGCGCCGCGGCCGCCGGCATCGAGCGACCGCGGATAGAGGTGCGCGAGCTCCTCGAGCTCCTCACTGCTGGCCGGCAGCGCCGCGAGATCCGCCGCGGACGCGGCCCCGACGGCGGCAATCGTCTGCGGTCTCGCGCCGTGCTCGCGATGGAGCGCGGTGGCCGACGGCGCGAGCGCGACCGGCAGCCGCTCGATCAGCCTGCGGCCGCCTTCGTCGACCAGCGCCGCGAAGGGAATCCCTTCGAGCCGCGGATCGGCCACGACGATCAGATGCGACGCCCCGCGAATCGCATCCGCCGCGGGTGCGAGCAGTGCGTCGTACAGCGCGCGCGCCGCCGCCACCTCGCCGCGGCACGCCGCCTCGGCCAGCGGTGCGAGCGTCTCCGCGCGAATCGTCCGCCGCCGCACCACGGCATCGTCCGCGGTGATGGCGAACGCGATCACTTCGTCCGGCAGCACCGCCAGCTCGAGCACCGCCGCGGCCGTACCCTTCAGCCTGGCCTGCAGTGCCTGCAAGTCGGCCGGGGACGATTCCGTGGCCGGGGCGAGCTGCCGCAGCGCGCGCTCGCTCCAGGCAAACGCCGCCGCGACGTCGCCGCGGTCGAGCGTCAGTCGAATCGCCTCCTGATACAGCACATTGCCGGCGTCGAGCACGAGCGTGCCGGTGACCGAGTCCGCGAAACGGAAGCGGTGCCGCTCGAGCGCGGCGATGCCATTCGCGAGCTCCCGCAGCGCCGCGTCGCCGTCGCCGAGCTTCATCGCCGCCCGCGCGCGCAACAGGTGCGACTCCGGCAGGAACGGCGCCGCTTCGGCTTTCGCGTACGCGGCGATGGCGCGGTCGAGCCGCTCCGCTGCCGCCCGCGGATCGCTGTGCAGAAACAGCGCGCCCCGCGCGAACTGCACGTCCGCCTCGGCACGGGTGCGCATGGCCGGATCGGTGAGCCGCGCCGCGGCGGCCGTCGCATCCGCCACGCGCGCGGCCGCGGCATCGGGATCGCCGAGCTCCGCCTCGAGCACCGCCGCCCGCACGAGCGCATTCGCGAGCGACAGGTCGTTGCCGGCGGTGCGCAGCGCATCCAGCTCCAGGTGCGAGAGCGCCCGCGCGGCGTCGCGCCGCCCGCCGCGCAGCTCCATGCGCACCGCGCCGCCGACGCTCACCGCGAGCCGGTCGCCCCGCCCCTCGGCGCTGAGCGCGTCGAACGAGCGGATGCGCGCCGCCCACGCGTCGTCCGGGCGGCCCAGCGAGAGGAGCGTGTCGGCGACGAGCGTCTCGATGAACCCGCGGTTGCTCCGCTCGCCGAGCGCGGCGAAGGTCCGCTCCGCCTCCACGAGGTGCGGCAGCGCCCCGGTCCAGTCGTCGTCGTTCATCAGGCAGAGCGCGAGCTCCCACCGCACCTGCGCGCCGAGGGCCTGGTAGCCGCGATGCGCATCCGTCTCGGCGAGCAGTTGCTCGAGCTCCGCGCGCGCGCCGCGGATGTCGTTCTGATCGAAGCGCGTGTTCGCCGCGAAGTAGCGCGCCACCAGCGCCATCGGATTCGCACCACGCGCAAAAAGCGTCGCGGCGCGGCGCAGCTCCGGTTCCCCGGCGGCGGGCGCCTGGCGGCTGTACGCGATGCGCCCGCGGCGGTACGCGACATGTGCCTCGGCCAGTGCCACGCGAGCCGGCGCGTCCGCGCGATCGATGGCGGCCACCGCGTCGCGCAGCAGCAGTTCACCCGAGGTACGGGAGAGAGACGCGCCAATGGCGCGGGCGATGGCCAGCAGACGCGTGGCCGCGGCCGCGTCGCCGCGCTGTTCCGCCTCGCCCCACTGCCCGAGGTATTCGACCTCGGCCATGGAACGCGTGGACTGCGGATACGCGCGCACCAGCGCATCGGTCGCCGCCGCGTCGCCGCTCGTTGCCGCCGACTCGAGACGCGGCCGGTCGATACGGAATCGCGATTCGCCGGTCACCGCCGGCAGCCGTTGCAGATGCTCGCGCGCCTCGGCCGCCCACGGCGAGCCGGCGTCGATTCGCAGATAGCGCTCCCACGCCTCGCGCGCCGCGGCATGGAGGCCGAGGCGCTCGAGCGTGAGCGCGCGGTTGAAGAGCGCCTCGGCGTAATCGGCGTCGAGCGACAACGCGCGGTCGAATGCCGCCAGCGCCTGGCCGTATCGCGACGGCTGATGGAACCGCTGCGCCGCGGAGTACTCGGCGGCGCCGAGGTCGTTCCAGAGTGTCGCGTCCGCGGCATGTCTCGCGGCGGCGGCGCGCAGCCGAGCGGCCGCGTCGATCGAGCGGTCGACGAGAATCAGCGCCACCCCCGCGGCCTGCTGCCTCTCAGGTGACGGATCGCGCTCCGCGTGCTCGAGCAGTTCGCCGGCGACGCCGCCGAGACGGAATCCGCGGGCGTCGGGACCTGGGCCGGACGCGCGCATCGGGCCGCGATACGGCGCCCATGCGAATCCGCCGGAGATCCGCGGCTCGGCGATGCGCGCGTCGCGCGGCGCGAGCGCCACCAGCCGCGCAACCGGCGCGTCATCGACGCGCGCTCGCGTGAGCACGAACGCCGCCGCGCCCGCGATCGCGATCACCACGGCCGCCGCGGCGGCGAGCCACCCGGGTCTCCGGCGCGCCCCTTCGGCACGAAAGGTCTCGCGTCCGCCCGCGGCGGCGCGTGCACAGAGATCGCAGTCGGCTATGTGAGCGAGCACGGCATGTACCTCGCGGCGTGGAAGCCGCCCTTCGACGAACACGGCCAGCGTTTCCGGGTCGGGGCAGGCTGCGGAGTTGCGATCCGTCACTTGGCCTCCCTTGCGGCCGGCTCGTCATCTACTGTGGTCCGACCGTTTTCGTCTTTTTCCAGACCAAGATCGAGATCGACGTGTTGCGCCGTGGCAAGCACGTCCCCGGCGTCCTGGCTGGTGACGCCGGCCTGCCGCAGCGCGCGCCGCAGCCGCGCGAACATGTCGTCGAACCGGCGGTAGAGCGGGCGTTGCGGCAGGCGGGTCATGCGGGAGATGTCGGCGATGCTGAGCGCGCTCACGAAGCGCAGCCGCAGCAGCGCGCGCTCCTCGGGATCGAACGCGTCGATGGCCTTCCGAACCACCTCGCCGGCGCGCCGAGAGACCTCCCGCGCCTCGGCATCGAGCAGCGGCGCGTCGGTCATCTCGCGCGCGACGAGGCGCTCCAGCGTCGCCTCGTCGGTGTCGACCGTGCCCGGACGCACGCGGCGCCGCGGCAATCGCGCGAGCATGGCCTCGACATCCGCGCGGGTGAGCGTGGCGTCGACGTTCCTCACGAGCGGCAGCGCTTCGTCGAGGGTGCGGTGGTCGCGGTGGATCAGCGTCTCGAGCAGAATCGCCGCCGCGCCCATGCGTGTCGCCTCGGCCGACGGATGCCACCGCCCGCGCTCCTGCACGCGCAGGTCGGCCAGCAGGCGCTCGATGACGATGGTGAGATAGGTGCCGAGTGCGGCGCGGCCTTCATAGCGGCGCAGGATGGCGTAGTCGTTCTCGATCAGCGCGAGCCGCGCGGCGGAGGCGAAGTCCTCGGCATCGGCGCCCTGCAAGCGCGCGCGACGGCATACGCCCGCGATGACCTTGTCGACCAGCGACAGGTTCGCCTCGAACAACTGTTGGGGGTTCATTGCTGAAGTACGTCAATGATATCGCGATGCGATTCTGTAGTTCGTGCGGAAAAGCCGGGCATCGGTCGGACGAAAGGAGGTGTCCCACAGAGAAAGGAGCAGAGAGATGGGCAGCTACACCACGCAGCAGAATGCATTTGTTTTTTCGCTGGTCTCGAACGCGGCGTCAGCGGTGTCGAGCAATTTCGCGGCGGCCATTACCCAGAAGTTCGGGGAAGTCACGTCGGGCCAGTACAGCAGCTTCATCGGCACCGGCTGGTCGATCGCCTGGGGGCCGGTGGTCGTGAGCGAGAAGGGCGACGTGACTCCGGAGGCGGACAACACGCTGATGGTCGTGCAGGGGACGGATGCGAGCGGGAACCCGCTGTACATCGTCCCCACCGCCGGGGCGAATCCGAAGTCACTGTTCGACGAGCTCGCGGAGGATCTCAGCCTGAAGATGGTGGCGTTCCCGGGCGGGGGAAACATCACCACCGGAACGAACGACGGGCTGACGAATCTGCTCGGGATGAGCTACGAGAACAATACGCTGCAGCAGTTCCTCGACTCAGTCCCGAACGCCGGCGATGCCACGCTGGTCTTCACCGGCCACAGCCTCGGCGGTGCGCTCACGCCGGCGCTGGCGCTCTCTATCGACACAAGCCGGTGGGGGCAGGTCTACGCGATGCCCACGGCCGGTCCGACGACGGGCGACGCTGGTTTCGCCGCGGCATTCACGAAGAAGTTTCCGACGCCGCAATCCACGAGCGACCCGCGGTCGACGTGGAACTGCAACATCGTCAACGAGTCTGACCTCGTGCCGATGGTGTGGAACTCCGTCGGGAACATCCTTGGGCTGTATTCGCAACTCGGCCCGCCCTCGCCGTGTGTGACCGCGGTAATCCACCATGTCGAGGGACTCATCCCGGCGGGGGCTTCGTTCGTCTCCGTTCCGCAGGTGACGTTCACCGCGGACTTCGTGCCGCAGCCCGGACCGTTCCCCTACGAGAAGAATCCGACGGTGCTCTTCTTCGCCGAAGCGCTGTACCAGCACATCGCCGCGTACACACTGGAGCTCGTGCCGGACCTGCTCGACGCGTTTCCCGGCATGCAGCTCACGGGACTCCAGTACACCGAGATCCTGACCGTCTTATCCACGATCTCACCTTCCTGCCTGCTGCCCCCGCTGGCTACCGCGTGAGGTTCGGAGGACGCATGAAGAAAATCGCGATGTTCGCTCTGTTCCTCATCGCCGTCGTCACGCTCTCGTTCGCGCAGCAGCAGGTTCCGGTGCAGCAGCAGATGCCACCCGGCTACAACTTCGTTCCGTATATACCGCCCGAGGCGATCGACATCGCCGGCGCGACGACGCGCACACCGATGGCCGAGGACCACGCGTGGGCGCTGTTCGTCGCGCTGAACTGGCCCGCGCCACAGAACGGCAAGTACAACGGCGTTCCCGATCGGAACAACGTCATCGGCGGCCGCACCGCGGGCGGTGAAGATGTACCGGCCGCACCCGCCGGCCCAACGGTATGGCAGACGTACATGGACACGAACGACCTCTTTCTCCCCGGCGCGGCCAAACCTGCTTCATTCGACGCAAAGCAGTCCATCCCCGCGCCGTGCAAGAGCGTCGCGCGCGATGGGCACCGCGTGCTGCGCATGACGGAGAAGGTGTCGGACGTGCTGCAGTCGATCCATGAAGCCAACCCGAACGTGCGCCTCATCGCGCAGAACGGCAAGGAGGTCTGGTACGAGGTGCGGGTCAACCGCGCGTACTACGACTACGTGGTGAACAACGGCCTCTACAACAGCAACAATCGGAAGGGGAAGAAGATCTCGTTTCCCGCCGGCTCGAGCACCGGCCGCGGCGAGGGTGCGATCCGGGTAAAGGCGGCGTGGATGGAGATCACCGACCGGGCGCAAGCGCGGTATCTGTACACGTCCGAGGCGCTGCTTTATTCGCCGAAGACGAGCCGGTGCCGCGCCGCGACGATGGGACTGGTCGGCCTGCACATCGTGCACAAGACCGAAACCTTCCCGTCATGGGTCTGGGCGACGTTCGAGCACGTCTACAACGCTCCGGACGTCGCTGACGTGCAGAGCGGCCAGGTCACCGTGCCGCCGCCGGGATTCTGGTTCTACGACCCGAAATGCAAGGACTGTCTGTGGAACCAGCCGCCTCTGAACAACGATCCGCATCCGCGGCCGACACAAGTTGTGAGATACCCGCCGGTCGTCAGCAGCGGCTCTACAAACCGCGAGGCCCTGAACACCTCGTTTTCCGCGGCGCTGCGGCAGCTCGGTTCGGCCAACGTCTGGCAGTACTACGGCCTGGTCGATGCGCAGTGGGGGCTTGCGAGCGGCACTCCGGAGGACGTCCTCTGCCTCACGAACGCGACGATGGAGACATACATCCAGTGTGGCAGCAGTCCGATCGAGCGGCCGGGGCAGCAGGCCACGAATGTTCAGGGTTGCATGGCCTGTCATTCACAGGCGAAGAAAACCGACTTCGACTTCCAGTTGCTGAAGGCATCACCCGCGATGACGCTCGGCGATGTTCGCCGGGCCATCGATGCGCTGGACGGCCAGCCGCAGTAGACACGCGGCGACGCTCCGTTCTCCATCCGCACCAGGCCGCGGCGCAATGCCGGCGTCGCGGCCTCGGTGCATCGTTACAGACGGATTCCCGCGCGGATGGCACGGAGGCGAGGCACGTTGACATCGCGCGACTGTGGCAGGCATGCTGGCATACCATGCGGCGCACCACCTTGAAGCTCCCCGATGACCTCGATCCCAAATTGCGCCACGAGGCCGCACGTCGCGGAAGCACGATCGCAGACGTCACGCGAGAGGCAATCGAGGCTCATGTGGGCGGAGTCGCGCGACGACGCCTGATCGCCGCCAAAGCGGGACGAAGCGGAACGCGCGACACGGCGCGGCGCATCGAGGAGATCATTCGACAGGAGACCCGCCGATCACGCTGATCGTCGATTCCGGGCCGCTTTACGCCTACGTCGATGAGGACGACGGCGACCATGAAGCGAGCCTGGAGCTCCTTGAACCCCACCCGGGTCCGCTGCCGATACCGCAACTGGTCATCACGGAAGTGTCCTACCTCATCGAGAAACGCCTCGGCTGGACGGCAGAAGTACGGTTCCTTGGCGATCTCTCCTCCGGAAACTTTGTGACAGCGCCGGTTCTCGCAGGCGATTGGATCAGGATCGCAGAGCTTGTCGCCCGATATCGCGATCTGCCCCTGGGAACGGTCGATGCCTCCGTCGTGGTGCTCGCCAAGAGACTCGGCCTGGACGTCATCGGGACGCTCGACCGGCGACACTTCACTGTTGTCCGTCCGAAACACGTAGCAGCGTTTGAGCTGCTTCCCTGATCGTCATCGTGAGGCCGCGAGAGGCGAGGCGGCGATGACCTCCAGCATCCGCTCTGCGATCATTCCACTGCGCAGTTTTGCGAATTCCGCACGCGGGCCCGGGAAAAGCTCATCGACGGTTTCGCGGAACAGCTCCAGCCATCGGTCGAAATGCTCCGGTGCAGCGGCTGCAGGGCGTCGAGCTCTGCGTGCAGTTGCAACGGACTGCGGTTGTGCGCGCGGTATGCCTGCGTGCCGAGCAGCACGCTCTCCCAGAAATCGCCGATGACCGGCAGGTGATGCCGGAGATCGAACGGCACCACCTCGGTAAAGAACTCGCCGATGAGGTCATCCGTCGTGGCCTTCGCATAGAAGGCGATCATCAGGCGGTCGATGCCGGAACGGGAGTCGAGGTCAGGCTTTGCGTTCACGCTGCCGGTTTCAACGCGTGGAGATGTGCCGGTAGTCCAAGGCCCCGTCCGCGACCATCCCGCGGCGCCGCCGATATCAGCCGGCAGGAGGCGGCCGGTCAATGGAGATACGATTCGTGTTTCAAATGTGTTGGGCACGCAAGGATGAATCCGATGACGATCGTTTGCGGAACCGTTTTCGCCCCGCTCTCCATCCCGCACTGCCACGATGCGGCGGCGCTCGCGCGGGCTGAACACGGAAGGCTCGTGCTCGTGCGCGACTCCAGCGGCAGAGTCGTCGTCATCACCGGCGCGGACGATCTCATCGACGGTGCCGATCCAGCGCAATAGCACAGCGGAGGTCATCGGGGGGAGCTATGTCCACACACACACCACAGCAGCCGCGGGCCGTTCCGCAAGTCATGGTTTCCAGCACGTTCACCGACTTGCAGGAGCATCGCGCCGCACTGATTGCGGCGATCCACGGGCACAAGCTGCACGCCAACAGCATGGAGAACGACTCGGCGAGACTCGTGGATGTGATCGATTCATCTCTGCAGATGGTCCGGGACAGCGCTGCCTATATCGGCGTGATCGGCTTGAAGTACGGACAGACACCCGAAGATCCCGAGCGGAACCCCGACAACCTCTCGATTACCGAGCTGGAGTTCAACGAAGCGCAGAGTCTCGAACGTCCGATTCTCCTCTTCATCATGGGCGAGGACCACTTGGTGAAAAGGGCCGATGTCGAAATCGACCCCCACAAGCTGACAAAGCTCAATGCCTTCCGTGACCGGGCCAAGAAAGCGTCTCCGGATTCATCGGTCCATCGCGTTTATGCGGTTTTCAACAGCGTCGAAGAGTTCACGGCCAAACTCGGCTCCGCGCTCGCTGAGCTGAGCAGACATCTCCAGTCCAAAGACGTCCACGCCTCGTCGAGCGGCTCGCAGCAGCCCTCGCTTCGTACCGCGGAGATCGAGTTGTATCGCCGCGAGTTCGTGCGTCGCAATCGCCGTCTCGACCTCGATGCGCTGATGCCGGCCGATCGGGGCGAGATGCTGCGAATTCCATTGCCGTCGATCTTCGTCGAACCGTGCATCCGGCGGGATGCGCCGCCGACCGACATTGCGCGCGACGATCTGGACCGGCTGCGTCGGGCCGGCGAGCTGGTGCCCGAGGACGACCTGCCGAGCCTGTCGCTCGAAGAAGTTCAACGCGTGGGCGACGTTTACGAGCAGCCCGCGCAGCCGGCGTTCGACGTTCTTGGAGCGACAGGCAATCAGCACATCGTGCTCCTTGGCGATCCCGGCGGGGGAAAATCGACGCTCGCACGCTATGTTGCGCTGGCGCTCCTCGATCCACTCGGGGACGTCCGCGTCAGGACTGCCTACCGCGAGGCCCTGCCCATTCTGATTGAGCTCCGGAGCTATGTGGCGGTGCGCCCGCCGGCGGGCGACTGCGCCAGCATTTTCGAATTTCTCGATCGGTTGCATCAGACGGACGGATACCATCCTTCGGCGGCCGCCGTACAAGCGGAAATCGATGCCGGCGCGCAGGTGCTGTTCATTTTCGACGGCTTGGACGAGATCTTCGAGCACGCCGCACGAGAGGCAGTCACGACCGAGATCGCCCGGCTCGCTCTGATGTACACCAACGTGACGACACTGGCGACGAGCCGCCCGATCGGCTATCGCCGCCGCATCCTCACCGACGCCGGATTCGCTCATTACACGATTCAGGACCTGAGCCCCGAGCAGGCCCGCGTATTCCTGCAGCGATGGTTCGAAATCGTCATGCCGGATGAGAAAGCGGATGCGAGTTATCGGCTGGCCCGCATCGCGAGCGAACTGGAAGCATCACAGTCGGTGCGCGTTCTCGCCGGAAATCCCCTGCTGCTCACGATTCTGGCCATCATCGGCAAGAGCCGGGACTTGCCTCGGGATCGCTGGATGCTTTACGAGCATGCCAGCGCGGTGCTCATCAACCACTGGGACGTGAATCGACAGCTCAAGGACACCTCGATCGCACCCTACATTCATCCGGAGGACAAGATCGAGCTTCTCCGCAGGCTCGCAGCGAAAATGCAGGGCGGCGCGGCCGGGATCGCCGGAAACTACATCCTGAAAGACGATCTCGAGCGGGACTTCGAAGCCTATGTGAAAGACCGTTACGAGGTCCCGCGCGCGGACGCCGCGGTAGTGGCCCGTACGATCATCAGCCGCCTGCACGATCGCAACTTCATTCTGGCACCTCGCGGGGCCGGCCTGTTCGGGTTCGTTCACCGTGCATTTCTCGAGTTCTTCTCCGCATCGTGGTTCAAGAACCAGTTCGAAACGAAACAGGAACTGACGTTCGAGCAACTGTTCTCGGAGGTGTTCGATGCGCATGCGAGCGAGCCGGCGTGGCACGAAGTCCTGCGGTTGCTCGCCGGAGCGATCGATGCGCGATTCACGGCGAGAATCGTCGACCGCCTGATCGAGGCCGACCAGGAGAACGCCGCGCAGCCATGGCGGCTGGCCGTGGCACTCCTGGCCTATGCCGAGTTGCGTCGGCCGGCGTCGTTCGCCGAGCAAGGTCGCAACCTGTTGGTGCGCGTCTGCCAGATGTTTCAAGCCGATACCCAGGCCACGCCGCGATTGTTTCCCTTCATCAAAAGGCACATCTTCCCGCAGGCGATCGCGATCGGCACGCAGTGGCCGGACCGCCAGATGCTGTCTCGCGTACTGAGGCAGCCGTGGCAGTTGCAATTCATGTACGTCTACGATCACCTGTTCGGAACCCTCATCGGCGCCATCGGCGCCGGCGACCCGCAGATCCATCAGGCCCTTGTCGAGTGCACGCGGGATGACGACCCATCGCGGAGAGTGGTGACACCGTTTGCGCTGGCACACGGCTGGCCCGGGGAGTCTACGTTCACCATGCTGTTGAAGCTGGCTGACGAGGATACGAATCCCACCGTGCGCTACGCCGCCATCTACGCACTCGGCGAGTATTACCGAGACCGCGACGAAGCCAGAGCGCTGATTCTCAGCAAACTCATCGAAGGCGAGCACGTGTTCGATCGAGCACCCGCAGCAACAGCCTATGCACGCATGCACCCGCAGCAGACGGCCGCATTGCGCTTGCTGGAGCGGCGGCTCGACGCGGAACAGGAGAAGTATCCCCGTACGGTGATCGTGAAAGCGCTCGTCGAGCGTTTCTCCGAACTGCCAGACACCCCGCACATTCTCAAGCGCATCGCACTCAATGACCCCTCGCCCGGGGAGCAAGACACGGAATCGGTCGAATCGTGGTACCCGCGCCAGGGTGCGTTACACGGTCTCGTGCAACGCTGGCCGAAGGCTCCCGATACGATCGCTGTACTCCGCGATCGAGCGCAGCGGGATCCAACGCCATGGCTGCGGAACTGGTGTCGCACGACGCTGGAGCGTGTCGCGGAGCCCGGCTCCGGCTGAGCCGATCCGTGCCGCCGGACGCAGACCCGCGGAGTGTTATGTGGGCAACGATTGAACGGCGGCGTGGATCGCGCGGAGGCGCGCGACCGCCTGCGGCATGTCCGCGTGGATGCAGAGCGTGTCGAAGGGGATGGCGATGCGGGTGCCGTCGCGGGCGATCGCCGTGCCTTCGCGCGCGAGCATCGCCGCCTGTGCCGCGGCTTCTTCGACGGTCAGCGTGGAGCCGGGGATGGAGCGGGGGGTGAGGGAGCCGTCGGGCTCGTAGCGGCGGTCGGCGAAGGCTTCGCGGATGACGGGGATGCCGGCGGCGCGGGCGGCGGCGGCCATCTGCGAGGCGTCGGGGGCGACGATGGCGGTGGAGGGATCGAGGACGGAGACGATCGCTTCGGCGAGCGCGCGATCTTTGTGCGCGTCGTTGTAGAGGGCGCCGTGCGGCTTGACGTGCTGCACCGCGCCGAACGCGCGCAGGGCCGCGAGCTGGGCGAGGAGCGAGGCGCGCAGCTCCCCGGGAGCGATGGGGAGCGACTTGCG
>Ga0196976_1000464_pt1 | contig 25721 bp, 25 predicted proteins | sample S3v_513CmetaG_FD_148644 | JGI IMG/M metagenome (GOLD analysis project Ga0196976, IMG submission 148644) | Soil microbial communities from Anza Borrego desert, Southern California, United States - S3+v_5-13C | ecosystem: Environmental > Terrestrial > Soil > Desert | place: USA: California...
GCCTCAAGCGACCCGGAGGCCGGCTTCTTTTCGCCTCCGTATAGCAGCGCTGGGAGGAGAACGATAAGCGAGGTGAGACTGGCAGGGGCTCTCACGGTTCACCTTCTGTCAGGATGGCAAGCCCTTGACGCTGAACTTTGGCGGTGAACTTCTGCTTTTTGTCGAGGCTTCGGATGGTGATGCGATCGCCGAGATTCGCATTCTGGCCGCAAATGCCAAAGAGGCTGCCACGGTAGTTCGGCCCGCGAAGTTCGACGACAATAATGTCGCCGCGCTTAAGGAGCGGGGCCTGCGAAGTAGTCGCCTTCAGGGTGTGCTCTGGTGCGGCACCGGTTGCGATAGCGATGAAGGGAAGACACGCCGAGCGGGGTTTACATCGCATCTCGTATGCGGTCTCGGCGGGGGTAATGCGGTAAGAGCGCGCGAACGAAAGAGCGGACGGAACTTGTTCGAGGAACGGGATGACGGGAATGTGCAGATCACGAATGGCGCGGTCTCCGATGGCGGCCCGCACCAGTGAGAGCAGGCGCGCTTGCGGCGGCTGTTCCGCCAAGGTGCGGGACGTGGAGAGTGCCAAAGCGAGGAGCACGATTACGCGCTTCACGTTACCTTCCAAGTGAGTTGAGTTGCTGGAACATTTCGTCAGCAGCGCGGACGACGCGTGAATTGGCTTCGTAAGAGCGCTGGGCAAGGATCATTTGAACGAACTCCTCGACGACGCTGACGTTAGAGCCCTCGAGGACACCTTGCTCGATAGTTCCGAGCCCTTCGCTGCCGCCGGGAGTGCCCACGATGGCGTCGCCGGAAGCTGTAGTGGCGATCATCAGGCTCTTGCCAATGTTGTTCAGGCCGCCGGGATTGGGGAACATCGCCACCTGGATGCTGCCCACCTGCTGTGCTTCAGCCTGTCCGGGTTGCGTCACTGAGACCGTGCCATCCGTGCCGATTGAGATGGACTGCGCATCGGCAGGAATGGTGATGGCTGGCTCCAGCGGATCGCCGTCGGCAGTGACCAGATTTCCTTCGCCGTCCAAGTGGAACGCTCCACTGCGGGTGTAGGCGATCTCGCCACTTGGGAGACGAACCTGAAAGAAGCCTGCGCCTTTGATGGTGAGGTCGAGCGGATTTCCTGTGGGGTTGAAGTCACCTTGCGCCTGGATGATCTCGGTGGCGGCGGAGCGCGTGCCCATGCCCACCTGGAGTCCAGCGGATACGGTCTGCTGGGTGGCGGCCGCGCCGGGCGTGACCATGTTTTGATACATCAGGTCCTGGAACTGCACGCGGCGACGGCGAAACCCAGCCGTGCTCGCATTAGCAAGGTTGTTCGCCACATTGTCCAGATTGGTCTGCTGCGCGACCATTCCGCTGGCGGCGGTGTACAGGGCTCGAAACATGGCTTTTCAGATCCTCGGCAGGTCTTCGACGGCCGACCGGTTGAATTCAGAATGAAAGACGGACATTGCGCGTTGGAGCATCTCGGCGTGGCGCTGCAGAGCGATCAGTCCGACGGCAGCGCTGATTCCATTAACATTAGAACCTTCCAACATTCCCTGGCGAACGCGCGAATTCTGCGCAGGACGAGCGGCCGTGAGTGGCGCGATGAAGTTCGCGCCGCCGGCATGAGTGAGTTGGCTGGCATCGTCGAATTGAACGAGCCGTAATTTTCCGGATACGGCGCCGTTGACTGAGATCGTGCCGTCCCCGCTGACAGACATCGCTCCGCCGATAACGCGTACGGGAGAATTGTTGTCGCCCAGAACTCTGCCGCCTGTATCAGTCACGAGATATCCATCGGGCGAGGCGTGGAAGTTTCCGTTGCGCGTGTATTCGGGGCCGTTGGAACCCTGGACGACGAAAAACGCGCTGCCTTCGATTGCAAGGTCGAACGGTTCGCCGGTGCGCTGCATTTGTCCAGGGGAGGCGTCCAGGCTGGTCGGACCTACCACCCCTTGCTGATTGATGGCTCGCGACGCGATCGCCTGAACGGGGTAAGTCTCGCCGAGCAACGTTTGGAAACTCAGCCGCTGACCGCGATAAGCATTTGTGTTTACGTTGGCGAGATCCTGGGCAGCCACTTCGAGGGCGCGCATACGGGCGACCAGACCCGAGCAGGAGGTGTAAAGTCCGCTGTCCATGAGTGTCTCCGGGACAGACGGGTGCAAGCGGAGTGCCGCTCGAGATTAGAAAGATTAGAAGATTGTGCTGTCTTTACTGCGGCGAGTTGCCGTTGGCGTGTGTATGTTCGGCGGCGGAGAGATAGGCGCCTCCGAGGAGGAGCATGCCGGAGACGAACGCCCAGAACATTAACGTGACGGAGATAGAGAAGGGCCCGTATACCTCCTGGAAGTCGAGCCAGGGAAGGGCAAGGACGTAGAGGAGTTTTGCAACCTCGAAGAGGAGCCCGGCGATGATAGCGGCGGGGAGCACGGAACGCGCACGGACTTTCCCATTCGGGAGAAGCCAATAAATAAGGAAGAAGGTCAGGATTCCGGCAATGATGGAAAAGACCTTCATGATGACGTAGCCGACGGCCTGGAAGATAAAGTTTTGCGTGCCGAGAATCTGCCCGAGGTAGTGCCAGTTGGCTGCGGTGGCACCGATCGAAAGAACGGCGAGAAGTCCGCAGCCGAACGCGAGTCCGAGGGAAATTATCTGGTTGCCGAGGTACGAGCGGTTCTTCTTGAATCCCCAGACGTTATTGAGCGCGACTTCGAGTGGCAGGAAGATGCCGGTGGAACTGATGACCAGCATGATGACGGAGAAGATTTGGACGCGGTGTCCCGCGGCAAGTGCGCGGAGATTGCGGATGACGAAGTCCTGATTGCTGGGCAGGTAGTCGCGGAGCAGTTGAAGGACGACCTCATACATCGTCTGCGAGTGGAAGACGCGACGGGTGAGCGTAAGCAAGAGGACGATGAACGGGAAGAAGGAGAGGATTGCGTTGCTTGCGACCGAGAAGGCGTAGGTGTGCACTTCGGTCTTCATCAGATACTTGGCGGTGGGGAGTGCCTGGCGACGCAGGGCGGCCCACATGGAGGTCGCGTGCGGGCGGGCGAAGTTGACTGCCGCGGAGCTAAGTGTGGCCGCTAGTTTAGGTTCGGCGGCTGTGGCGGGGGCTGCCGAAGTGGAGTTTTGATCACCGAAAAGCATCCGTAAATCCATGGTAGCAGAGTAGATGATGGCTGATGGCGTGATTGAAACATGCGATGTTACGGAGGTACATCGGATGAATCGCTGGAATTCCGGAGGTTTTCTGGTGAAAGGCAGGTGATTTCGTAAGTTAGCGTGGGTTCCCGAAAAGGGGATGTCCGCAAGTGGTGTGATTAGAATCACTTGTCAAAATTGTAAGTTCCTGTAATCATGCGCTTGCTTGATCGCAAGGTCAGGTTCTGGCCGAAAGGGGCCAGCGGGTTTGGTTTGATGTTTCAGTCAGCAGTCACGAGCAGAAAGATAGGGGCTCCGGAGTTTTCCGCCACTAAGTTGCACCATGACGGTGCAGAGGCGGCGTAGAACTCGGGAGCCCGTATTTTTTTGCGCAGAAGCGCTGTTGGAGCGAAGACCGGCCTGCCCTGAAAGATGAGAGCGTCAGCATCCCCAGCATGGCGCGCCTTCAACGGGGGAATGTTAACTGCGTCAGTTGAGGCGAAAGGAGTACGTTGTGAGAGAGAAGGGAACCGTAAAGTGGTTTAACGGCGCCAAGGGGTACGGCTTCATTCAACGTTCCACGGGAGAGGACGTCTTCGTGCACTTCTCCGTCATCCAGGAAACTGGTTATCGCACGCTTAACGAAGGCGAGATCGTGGAATTCGAATGCGTTAAAGGCCCCAAGGGGCTTCAGGCCCAGAACGTAAGCCGCGGCTAACAGCGCAAAGACAAAGTTCTAGATGGAACCCTCCTAGAGTGGAGGGTTCTTTTTCGTTTGAGGTTCGACGAGACGAGTTGTACTCGAAGAATTCGTCAGTTCACTTCCAGAGAGACAAGGTCGCCCTGATTGGGGCCGCTGCGTTTGTAATTTACGCTTGCCTGAACGTTCTTCCACTCGCAATCGAAATCGTCCGCGCCGATTAGGAGAAGTTTCTTGTAATCGGGAGTCCTGAAGGTCCACGACTTGCCGCCAGAAGAGATCGTTACGGTAGCCCCGGGATCGGCACAGTTGACGCGGACAAGCGTTCCTTTGACGTACTCGATCTTGCGGGTATCAGGCTTCTCTTCGGCGACTGGTTTTCGCTCCGCTTCGGTGGTGTTTTGTCCTTCCTTGGGCAGCCACCGAGGATCGGTGGGGTCTTTGTAACTGGTTAGTCCCTGTTCGGACCACTGCTTCTGGCGTTGCGCTACGACCTCGATGCCGCTGCGGATGCCAGCGGCCTGCTGAGCGATGGAAGGTTCGGGGCTGTTCTGCAAGAGAGCGAGGAGATTTTTCGCGTCTTCGAGTTGATTGTTTGCGATGAACATCTGCGCGAGGTTCAGGCGGTAGAAATCGTTGCGTGGGCTGAGGGCGACGGCTTGCAACATGTTCTTGACCGCTTCTCCGGTGCGGCCTGCCTGCATTTGCAAGAAGCCCATGAGGTTGTAGGCGTCAGCATATTGCGGATCGAGATCCAGGGCCTTCTGCAATTGGTAGATTGTGGATTGCACTCCACCGGCATTGGATGCGGCGTTCTGCAAACCGTGGTTCATCAGCACGGCGAGATAGTAGTAGACGCGAGCGTCGCGGCTTTTGAGATCGACTGCGCGTTCAAGATGAGGGCGCGCGCGTTCGAAGTCGCGCTTCCAAACGTAGTAGAAACCCAGGCCCTTGTGGGCGGTCTCGTTCTCCGGACTGGCTTGCAGTACCTCTTGGAATTCCGCGACTGCCTGGTCGCGGCGGTCGCGCATGTGTAGATGGAGGTCGGCGAGAACGGCGCGCGCTTCGACGTCGCTGATCTTATTCGCGGTGTAGGTGCCCGGATCGGTGTCCACCGGCAGCGGAATGCGGGCGATGTTTCCGCGTCCGAGTCGCATGTAGTCGGAGAGTTGGCGATCGAACTGTCGTGGATCCATCCCAAAGGCCTGGGTGATGGCTTCGGGGATCGGGACCTTGCGGTTCATGACAAGATCGAAGTAGCGCGCGGTCTCGGGAAGCTTCTTGTTGTCGAAGATCCAATGCATGACAAGCCAGGACTGTGCATAGAAGAGAGAGCGACGGTTCCCACTCTCGTTGTAGATACGGGAGTCCTGGGCTACAGAGAAGAGGTCCACGATGGGCATCAGCCTGGGCTGCTCGGTAAGGATGCTGTAGGACTTGGGCGCGTAACCGATCTCGATCTCTTTGCCGCCGATCTTGAGCGAGGAGTAGTACTCGGCGAATCCTTCGTCGAACCAGGGCTGGGTGGCCGGGTAGTTCGAGTTGAGAAGCAGATGGGCGTATTCGTGGAAGACGGTGTCCCAGGCGTTAGGCGCGGAGAGGTCAAGGGCGATGAAGTTGCGGTCTTCACCCTTTTGGAAGTATCCGGCGAGTTCGATGGGGTTGCCGTTGTAGAGCGGGGCGCTGTCGCGGAGACCTTTCGAGTTGCGGAAGGCAACGATGGTGAGCGGGACCGGAAGATTGACCTTTGTGCGTCGGAAGATGGCCGCAAAGAGTCCACGCATCTGTTCGAAGCGAAGAGCGGTCTCGCGGCCTTGTCCAGCACCGGCGTCGGTGATCACGGTGAAGTTGGGAGAGCGAACCTGCGTCCAGTTCTGGGCGAAGGCGGGCGCAGCGACGGCGAGGAGGAGAGCCAGAACGAATGGTGGTGTAAGGCGTTTCATAGGAGCTGCCCTATAGAGGTGAGATGCTAACACCACTGACGCGATTGTCGAATTGTCGCATTTTCGAAGAGGCGGAGTCCTAAGGATGTTTGAAGGCGCGTTCAGCGGGGTGGGAGTCCGTTGCAGAACGTGCGGATGAGGTGGCGCTCTTCAGGAGTGAGATGAACGAATTCGAAGCCCGAACGGAAACCTTCACGGTGGCGCAGGAGCGCGCGAAGTCGGAGGGACTCCTGGCTACCGGGTAGCGAAAACTCGATGGTCGCGCGCGTGCCGATGGGGAGATCGGAGGGGAGCAGGAGTCCGATGCCTTCCTTGTTCAGGTCGTTGGAACGGCAATGCACCGTGGAATGGCCGTCTGGAGTGACTTTTACGCGGAGGTCAACCTTGTGTCGTACGACATATCGGCTGCGGAGGGTCGGTTTGGGGGTCGTGGTCATTGGGGCCTGTCGCGTGATGTTTAAGGTGCTCGAGTGCCCAGCGAGAGTGTTCGGCTACAGAAGGATCGTCATCCTGCGCCAGGCGCTCGAGGGACGCGGTGAATTGTAGGTTGCCGGAGTTGCCCATGGCAATGGCGGCGTTGCGGCGAAGGCCGTTGAACCTGGCGCGCTTCACGGGGGAGCGGCGGAAGGTCTCGCGAAACTCTTCGACAGACATGGCGGCGATCTGAGTGAGCGGCGGGTTGATGAGCGCGGGACGGGGCGTGAATTCGGACGCTGTGCCCACCGGTGCGCGGCGGTTCCAGGGGCAGACGTCCTGACAAATGTCGCACCCGAAGAGATGGCGTCCCATGCCGGCGCGGAGGTCTTCAGGGATGTCGCCGCGTTTTTCGATGGTCAGGTAAGAGATGCAGCGGGAGGCATCAAGCTGATATGGGCCGCTGAAGGCGTGAGTCGGGCAGGCCTCGATGCAGCGGGTGCAGGTGCCGCAGCGGTCGGGGGCGGGGACAGATGGGGCGAGGTCGAGTGAAGTGAGGATAACGCCCAGGAAGAGCCACGACCCGAGTTGCTGGTTGATGATGCAGGTGTTCTTGCCGATCCAACCGATGCCCGAGTACTTGGCGTATATGCGTTCGACGAGCGGGCCGGTGTCGACGTAGCACCACGAACGAGATTCGAGACATTCCTCGGCGGCGAGTCTGGCGATGTGCGACTCGAAGCGGCGCAGGCGCGAGAGAATGGCGTCGTGATAATCAGTTTCGGTCCATGCGTAACGAGAAATCCAACCGCGGGTCGGATCGGGTGCTTCGGTTGAGTAGGGCTGTGCGGAGTTGTAGTTGATCGCACAGACTATAACTGAGCGTGCCCATGGTGCAACGTTCGCGAGGCGGGCGCGTTTGAGTTCGCCCGAGTCACTGCGAGCGGCCAGATAGGACATGTCGCCGGCTCGTCCCTCATCGATCCACGTGGGGAAGTATGCCAATTCGGCGTAATCGCCCACGCCGGATATGCCGACAAGGTCGAAGCCTTCGGCGCGTCCGGCAGAGAGGATGGAGTCGGAGAGAGGCACTGACCTTATTGTAATGAGCATTCCTCCCCGGTAGTCGGTATTGGGGCGGGATTTTGTTACAGGTGAGCAGTGAGGAGGGAAGCTGGGTGCACAGTTCTGGAGGTTCGCAGCCCACAGTTACGCATGTTTTGCAGGCCGACCTGCGCGACGGGAACTCTGGTTGAGACGCGACGTGGAATTTGTGAGCAGCAGGGCGAAAGTGGCCGGATTAGGGGCTGAGCAGCATCTCTGGACAGAGCAGTTTGGCTGCTGAGATGCTCAGGATTGACCGGGTTAATAGGCCAATGTCAACTCTGATAGCTCTTCCAGTACATCTCTGCTCGTTCGATTCCAAGTTGAAGAAGCTTGCACTGCTCGGGGTCGTGATGTGCGCCATAACGATGGCGGCGACTCCGGCGAGGGCGGCGTCTTGCCCGCTGAGCACGACCAGCCCTTCGGTGACGATCTGCTCCCCTGTGAATGGCTCGACGGTAACTTCGCCGGTACTCATCGACGCGGGCTCGACCAGTTCAACGCCGGTCAGCTACATGCAAATCTATGTCGACGGGGTGAAGGCGTACCAGGTAAGCGGCGGATCGCTGAACACGCGGCTGGCGATGTCGGCGGGCGGGCATCGCGTCACGGTGCAGGCTAAAAACAGCGCGGGGACGATATTCAAATCCACGGTGAACATCACGGTTGGAAGCAGCACTCCCCCGTGCGCGCTGAAGACGCAAGACCCGTCAGTCACGATCTGCACGCCGAACGATGGTTCGACGGTAACGTCGCCGGTCCGCGTGGTCGCGGGGACGACCGATTCGAGCCAGGTCACGGCGATGAAGATCTATCTGGACGGGACCGCTGCGTACTCGACCTCGGCGAGCCAGTTGGATACGAAGGTGGCGATGTCCAACGGTCAGCATCGAATCGCGGTGCAGGCCTGGGACAAGGCGGGCCGGGTCTTCAAGAGCGTGGTGTACGTGACGGTAGGCAGCACGACTCCTCCGCCGGGTGGGCTCGCTAACCTCAAGCACATCATCTTCATGCTCCAGGAGAACCGGTCGCACGATAACTACTTCGGTCGCATGGGACAGTACCGGCGGGACCGAGGTTTACATGATCCGTATGATGAGTTGCCGCTGGACGTGACGCTGATCGACCGCGCGGGTCATCCGGTGAGGCCCTTCCACTTCGAGACGGTGTGCCACGAGAACTTGAGCCCGGGCTGGAACGAGAGCCAATACTCGCTGAATGGCGGGAAGATGGACAACTTCATGAAGGCGACGGGGTCGGTGCCATCGACCATCGATCCGGACGGCACACGCGCGATGGGGTATTACGACTGGAGGGACTTGCCGTACTACTACGAACTGGCGTTCCAGTTTGCGACGAGCGACAGGTTCTTCGCGTCAGTGCTGGCGCCAACGATTCCGAACCGCATGTACCTGTTCGCGGGCACTTCGTTCGGGCATATTCGTCCGGATACGGCCCCGGCAGGTGGTTGGACGCAGCCGACAATCTTCGACAAGCTGAGCGCAGCGGGCGTTTCGTGGCGCTACTACTACCAGGACAATAGCGTTTACCTTGCGGAGTGGAAGACCTGGCAGACAGAGTCCGGCAAGGTACGCCACATCTCGAACTACTACACGGACGTAATGAACGAGGCGACGTTTCCGAGCGTAGTTTTCATCGAGCGCGCGACGGAGACGGGGCTGGACGAGCATCCGACGAAGAACATCCAGAAGGGGGCGGCGCGGGTCAAGCAGATCATCGATGCGTTGATGAACAGCCCTTCATGGGAGTCGTCGGCTTTCATCTGGACGTTCGACGAGGCAGGCGGATTGTATGACCATGTGGTGCCGCCGGCAGTGGTGAAACCGGATGGGATTGCGCCGATGCTGCGCTCGACGGACCGCGTTGCGGACTTCAACCAGATGGGATTCCGCGTGCCGCTGATCGTGGCGTCACCGTGGGCGAAGCCGCACTACGTTTCGCACACTCCGATGGAACTGACTTCAATACTGCGGCTGATCGAGAAGCGATTCCTGAATGGAGCGGCATTGACTGCCCGAGACGCAAACGCACCGGACATGACGGAGTACTTCGACTTTTCGCAACCGCATTGGCTGACGCCTCCGGCGTTGCCGGCGCAACCGACGAACGGACTGTGTTCCTACTCGGCGGAGAAAGCACCCGGACACTGAGAGCGGGCTAGACGTCAGGGGATAGTAGAAAGGCACGGCGTTACGCCGTGCCTTTTGTCATGCGGAAAGCGGTTAGGCTTTGACATGCTCTTCAGCAGCAGGTACTTCCCAGACCCCGGTGGCCAGGTATTCGTGGATGGACTTTGCGGCGTTGCGGCCGGCGCCCATGGCGAGAATGACCGTAGCGCCGCCGGTGACGATGTCGCCTCCGGCGAAGACTCCGCGCTTGGAGGTGCGGAGGTTCGTCTGGTCGGTAACTGCGATGTAGCCCTTTTTATTTGTCTTGAGATCGGGCGTGGTTGACTGCACGAGCGGGTTGGCAGTGGTGCCGACCGCCACGATGCAGACGGAGATGGGCAGTTCGAACTCGGAACCCTTGATGGGAACTGGGCGCGGACGGCCAGAGGCATCAACTTCGCCAGGCTGCATCTTCACAAGGCGAGCGGCTTTGAGCCATCCGTCCTGTCCGAGCAGTTCGACGGGGTTGTGCAGGGTCATGAACTGCACGCCCTCTTCCTTCGCATGCTTGACCTCTTCGGTGCGGGCCGGCATGTCTTCTTCGGCACGACGGTAGACGAGGTAAGCATTCGCTGCGCCGAGACGTAGCGAGGTGCGGACGGCGTCCATTGCGGTGTTGCCGCCGCCGACGACCATCACGTTCTTGCCCTTTACGTCATAGACCGGTTCGTCGAACTCGGGGAAGCGGTATGCGCGCATGAGGTTGACGCGGGTAAGGAACTCGTTGGCGGAGTAAACGCCATTGAGGTTCTCGCCAGCAACTCCCATGAATTGCGGGAGTCCTGCGCCGGTGGCGACGAACACTGCGTCGTAGCCCTCGTCATTCATGAGTTCGTCGAGTGTGACCGTCTTGCCGACGACCACGTTGGTCTCAAACTCGACGCCCATCTTGCGCATGTTTTCGATTTCCTGCCGGACGATCTCCTTAGGCAGTCGGAATTCGGGAATGCCGTAGACGAGCACGCCACCGAGTTCATGCAAGGCTTCGAAGACGCGAACTTTATGGCCCTTGAGTACCAGGTCACCAGCGGCGCTGAGTCCAGCGGGACCGCTGCCGACTATGGCGACTTTCTTGCCGGTCGGCGGTGCCTTGGGCGGAAGCGACAGCTTACCGCTCGCCTGCTCGAAATCTGCGACGAAACGTTCGATGTTGCCGATGGCGAGAGGCTCGCCCTTCTTGCCGAGGACGCAACCGTGTTCGCACTGATCGTCCTGCGGGCAGACGCGTCCGGTGATGGCCGGCAGCACGTTGTCTTCACGGATCTTGGCGATTGCGCCCAGATAGTCTCCGGCGAGAACGAGGTCGAGGAAATCGCGAACCTTTACGCCTACGGGACATTCCTGCATGCACGCGGGCTTCGCGCATTCGATGCAGCGGCTGGCTTCGCACTTGGCGAGTTCAGGCTGATAGCCGAGGTTGACCTCGACAAAGTTGCGCGCGCGCACGTCGGCAGGCTGCTCCGGCATGTGCTGGCGCTTGATCTTCATGCGTTCTTTCATCGGGACGGGATTATGCTTTTCGCCGCTCATTTTGTGGCCTCCATGACGGACGCTGCTTGCGCCAACGTCTGCTTAAAAGCACAGAGCGCCGCGGCTTCCTGTTCCCGATACATCTTGTTGCGATTGGCGAGAACTTCGAAATCGACTTTATGCGCGTCGAACTCGGGTCCGTCAACGCAGGCGAATTCGCTCTTGCCTTCGATGGAGACACGGCATCCGCCGCACATTCCTGTACCGTCGACCATGATGGAGTTGAGACTGACGATCGTCTTGATGCGCTCGCCGCGCGTGACTTCGGCGACGGCGCGCATGGCCGGAATGGGCCCGATGCAGAGAACCAGCCCGATGGGAGTTCCGTTCTCGATGAGCTGCTTGAGTTGGTCGGTGACGAGGCCCTTGCGTCCGTAGGAGCCATCGTCGGTGACGACGTAGGTGACGTCGCTTACTTCCTGGACTTCTTTTTCGAGGATGACAAGGTCCTTGGTACGAGCACCGATGATGGAGATGACCTTGTTGCCGGCCTTCTTCATGGCGGCTGCGGTCGGGTATGCGATCGCGGTTCCGACTCCGCCTCCGATCACGACCACGGTCCCAAAATGATGAACTTCCGACGGCTTACCAAGTGGGCCGACGACGTCGAGAATGGTGTCACCGGCGTTGAGTTGCATCATCTCGTAGGTCGTCTTGCCTATGGCTTGGACGATGATGTCGATGGTGCCTTTTTCGGGGTCTGAGCAGGCAATGGTTAGGGGTATGCGCTCGCCATGATCGTGCAAGCGGAGGATGACAAACTGGCCAGCCTGCTGCTTGCGGGCAATGCGCGGTGCCTCGAGGGTAAAACGCTTGATCCCCGAGGCAAGGAAGTCTGCTTGAAGTATTGGGAACACGATCCACCTTTTGAGTTCAGGATCGACTGAGCACCACTCACTTGATTGTCACAGTCGAGAAGGGGTAAGGCTGTGACGGGCGTCACGGATGGGGGAAATCGGAGTACACGATCCTGGGTTGCGGAGGAATGGACAAGGCTAAGTTGAACCAGCTAAAGGGGCGAATTTAGCTGGTCGATCGCTTGATTTGGCACGGGACCGAGGTTAGGCTTCCGGGAACGCCAGCCCCCGGCTCCTCCCTTGCCGGGCTCCGGCGCGTGGCCTGGCCACGTGCTCTTAAACGTGGCCGCCGTGTGGGGTGCCGCGCCATGCTTTCCCGCCGCGAGCGGTATGCGATCGAAGTCGTCAAGGCTCCGAAGCAAGATCCAACAGAACGCGTTTACAACTGGAACGAGGTGTACCAGCCGTATGCGCCGGAGATGGCCGTACTGGAGGCGCAACGGTGTCTGCTGTGCGAACACGCGCCGTGCATGCGGGCGTGCCCTGTCCATAACGACATTCCAATGGCGTTCTTTTTGCTGGGGCAGGGAGACTTTGTGGGAGCGGCGGAGCGGTTCGCGGAGACCTCGAACTTTCCGGACGTGTGCGGCAGGATTTGTCCGCAGGAAAAGCTTTGCGAGGGGTCGTGCATCGTGGGCGCGAGCAAATCTCCAGTCACCATCGGACGACTGGAAGCGTTTGTCATTGATTACGTCAGGAAGAACTACGGTTATCCGCCGAGAAGACGAGAGCCGCCGACGGGAATGCGAGTGGCGGTGATCGGAGCGGGGCCGGCGGGCCTGGCCGTTGCAGAGGAACTGGCTGTCTTCGGACACGAGGTCGTCGTGTATGACATGTGGCCGTTCCCCGGCGGACTGCTGCTCTACGGCATACCAAATTTCAAACTTGATAAAGAGATCGTGTTCGCAAAGATCGCTTATTTGCAGGACCTCGGGATACAGTTCGTCTCTAACTACCGCGTATCAGAGGTAGAGGATCTGCTGAAGGAGAGATTCGATCTCGTCTTCCTGGGGCATGGTGCGATCAAGGGCGGCGAGATGAAGATTCCCGGAGAGGATGATTTCAAGAACATTTACCAGGCGACGGAGTACCTGGTGCGCGGGAACGTGCCACTGGAACTTGTGCCGGAGTACTGGAAGCAGGGCAACGTGCGGCCCAATGCGGGACAGACAACGATCGTGGTCGGCGGCGGCGACACTTCCATGGATTGCGTGCGGACCGCGCGGCGGCTAAATCCGGACACGCTGGTGTATTGCCTCTATCGGCGAACCGAGGCGGAGATGCCGGGACGAATCGAAGAGCGAGTCCACGCGAAGGAAGAGGGCGTGCACTTCGAATGGCTGACTGCGCCCGTGCGTGTGATTGGGAATGCTGAGGGCAAGGTGAGCGGGCTGGAGTGCATCCGGATGAAACTGGGCACGCCGGATACGAAGGGCAGGCGATCACCGGTGGCGATCGAGGGCTCGAACTTCACTATCGAGTGCGACACCGTGGTGCTGGCAATAGGATATTCGCCGGAGACGGACATCCCGGAGCAGACGCGTGGGCTGAAGGCAACGAGTTGGGGCACAATCATCGTGGAGAGCGAGGAGAGCGGGAAGACCACCCACGAAGAAATCTATGCCGCTGGAGACAATGTCCGCGGGGCAGACCTGGTGGTGACGGCTGTGGCTGCGGCGCGGAATGCGGCGAAAGAGATGCACGACCGCTTGATGCACATAAAGGACCGGCGAGCGCGGCTGGCGGATGAGGCCGGAGGCTTGTAGGAATTCGAGATTCCGAGTTCCCGGCAGTGCGACTGGCAGGAGCCAACGTGTGCCCGCACATCGGTCGGAAGCGTACGGTGAGGCGATGAATTACGCTGAATCCAGAGACTGAGGGCAACCTCCGAACGGAAGTGAGGTTCGACTTAACCGGGATAGAAGTTGATGCAGTCGAATCGAAGTGAGGTTCGGCGAACCGGGGGTAAAAGGTCATGCAGTCGAACGGTTTCAGGAACACCGAGTTCAGGAACACGATTCTTCAGAAGCTCGACGCGGGAGCTATCGACCGCCTTCAACTCCGTCCTGTGACGCTGGGTCTGAAACATACGCTGGAAGCCGCAGGAGAAGAGATCAAGAACATCTATTTTGTCGAGGCCGGATTGGGATCCATGACCCATAGCTTCGAGGATGGCTCAGAGGTGGAGGTCGGGATGTTCGGTCACGAGTCGGTGATAGGCGCATGGAGCCTGATGGGGACGCGGCGTAGCCTAAACCACGTATACATGCAAGTGCCGGGGAACGGATTCGTAACTACGGGGGAGGCTGCGCGGCGTGAGTTCAGACGGATGGAGCGGTTCCATGAATTGGTGCTTCGTTACGTGCAGGCGCAGGGTGTGCAGGTAGCGCAAACAGCAGCGTGCAATGCGAGGCATGAACTAAAGCAGCGGTTGGCACGCTGGCTACTGCTGTGTCACGACCGAACGATGAGAGCGGAGGTGATAACGCTTACGCAGGAGTTCCTGTCACAGATGCTCGGGGTGGCACGGCCTACGGTGAGCGTAGTGGCCGAGGAGCTGCAACGGCGCGGGGCGATTGAGTATCGGCGTGGCAAGGTGCGAATCCTGAGCAGGGAACAACTGGAGCGCACCTCATGCGAATGCTACGCGGCGATCCGCGAACACCTGGACGGGTATGGCACCATCGAGAGCGGATTCGCAGCGTAGAGCAGGGGCCCGCAAACCCAATGCAGGCTCCGGGAATTAGCGTTTGATAGCCGAGTCCCGGAGGCTGAGCTTTTGTGCTGTCCGGGATAGGGTATCCGCAACATTACTTACGGCAGAACCGTCGTGTGCGAACATCGGGGTAGAGATTGCTGTCGAAGAAAGAAGCGACTGTTCGACTAACGGATGAAGCAGTGTGCAGGAGTGCTGCTGCGACCACGACGGAGGGATGAAAATGCCGAAGTATGTTGACGGATACGTTTTGCCGGTACCGAAGAAGAACCTTCAAGCTTACCGCCGCATGTCTCAGCAGGCGGGCAAGATCTGGAAAGAGTACGGAGCACTCGAGTACCGGGAGTCGGCTTCGGAGGATTTGAAGAATGAATGGGGTGTGCCGTTTCCGAAATTGATGAAACTGAAACCTGGGGAGCTTGTGGTGTTTTCCTGGGTGGTGTTCAAGTCGCGGAAGCATCGCGACCAGGTCAACAAGAAGGTCATGGGCGATCCGCGGCTGGCGAGTATGGGGAGCAAGAAGATGCCGTTTGACGTAAAGCGAATGCTGTACGGCGGATTCTCTCTGCTGGTGGACCTTTGAGAAGAACGTTAGTGTCGCGCGGTAAAGAAGAAGCCGCTCGGTTGAGCGGCTTTTGATTCTTTTCTGGATGAGAGCGGCTAAATTCCGAGTTTCTTCACTTCCTCAGCATAGTACTTGCGGTAGAGGATGTCCCACTCGGGGGTGCCTTCGAGAATTATGCGCCGCTGCGATTCGATTTTGGCGCGGGCCGCCTTGTCGATCCCCTCTTCTTCCTGAAGGAGTTGTTCGAGGATGCGGCGGAGTTCCTGCCGGACATCGTCGTAGGGTTCGAGGAAATCGACGTCTTTGCGTCCGGCGAGCTGCTCGGTGGTGAGAGAGGCGAGTTTGTTCACCTTGTCGCGACTGAGTCTCATAGCACCGCCTTATATTTCTTCACCAGTTCGTTCTTAATCTTCTTGAACATTTCTTGGTAGTTGGCGCCGCTTCGACGCATCTCCTCGGAGTAGGCCTCGAGGATGACGCGGACTTCTTCGTTGATCCGGTCTTCGAGGGAGAGTTCCTCGGTGAGAGTCGTGTTGACCTGCTCAATTACCGGAGGCACTGCCTGGACTTCGATGAACTTGCCATCGATGAGTCGCTTGGTGATCTGGCGGGCGAGGTAGCCCACATATTCTTTCGAGAAGAGCATGTCGGTCCGGAATCAGTGGTGGAAACGGTTTAGTTTAGCACGCGCCAGTGGTGAGTAGCGAGTCAGGGTGCGGACAGGACAGAGACTCATCTCTTGTTCGGCCATCTGCCGAAGATGGGGGTCGCTCTAAGGAAGAATATGGAGGCTGGCTGTGAGGGTCGGTCACGATGACACCCGATTTACTCCTGAGTGTATGATGGACAGCACGGATTCGCGATGCTCGACGATCTGACCAGCGTGAAAGACGATATGACCGCCTTCATTGAGGGGCACGGGATGCGCCGGTTCCAGGGGTACGTATCTGACGACGTTCAGAGCGTGCTTTGGGACGGAGGCGAGAACCCGGATGGCTGGAAGGATTTCGTCGAGTTGGCGAAGGCGGCCGAAGCTCCGTTCCTCACCATGAACGACATGCTGTTGGAACGCAGCGATGTGGACTACCTGGTGACGCGCCTTCAGCGGGCGAACTACACGAACGACGAGGATGTAGAAGAGGCCCGTTGGCTCAAGACGTACGTTGGAAAAACCGGCTTCATACAGCTTGGTTTCCCATACCAGGGGATGATGTTCCTCTACGAGGCATCGAGCGACTGGTACGAACGCTATCAACGGCTGCTCGACCTGGCCGACGAATTCGGCAGCATAATGATCGACGAGCAGGATCAGGACGACGAGCGGTAGATCGTGCGTTGGATTCCCAGAGCCCCGGAAACTCTAGACCAATCTCTACAACCAGAGTCTTTTGACGTCGAAGCCGCTGCGAGGACACTGAGCGCAGAGACGGGCGTGCCGGCGATAGTGGCGCGCCTACTGGTGCTGCGGGGAGTGCTGTCGGCAGACACTGCGCAGGAGTTTCTTGCGCCTACACTGGCGCGACTTCATTCACCTTTCAAGATGCTCGGAATGCAGGCCGCAGTGGAACGGCTTGCAGCGGCCATTGAACGACGCGAGCGGATACTCATCTACGGAGACTACGACGTGGATGGGACGACTGCGGTCGTCATTCTGAAAACCGTGATCGAGTTATGTGGCGGGGTGGCGGATTTCCATGTGCCGCATCGCATCCTCGAAGGTTACGGCATGCGGGATGAGGTGATCGAGCGTGCTGCGGCCGATGGGGTGCGGCTGATCATCAGCGTGGATACGGGCATCAGGGCGTTTGCGGCGGCAGAGACAGCAGAGCGGTTAGGGCTCGACCTGATCGTAACGGACCATCACCTGCCGCACGAGCAGGGCGTGCCGAAGGCGCTCGCGGTGCTGAATCCGAACCAGGACGGGTGCGAGTATCCGTGCAAATCGCTATGCGGGGCGGGCGTTGCGTTCAAAGTAGCGCAAGCGCTGCTGGAGAAGACAGGCCGGGAGAGACTGATTCCCTCGTTCCTGAAGATAGTGGCAATCGCGACGATCGCAGATGCCGTGCCGCTGGTAGGCGAGAATCGCGTTTTTGCGAAGCTCGGGCTCGAGGGGTTGAGCAAACCTGTAAATGCTGGGCTTAAGGCGCTACTGGAATTGTGCGATCTAACCCATGGGCGGGGGCTGACGGCGGGCGAAGTCGGCTTCAGGATCGCACCGCGAATGAATGCGGCAGGCCGCATGGATGTCGCAAAGGATGTCATCGAGCTATTCACGGTCAAGGATCCGGTCAGGGCGCGAGAGATAGCGGCACATCTGAATCAGCTAAATGGCGACAGGCAGCAGGAAGAGGCACGGATCGTAGATGCCATCCATCGGCAGATAGCGGACACGGCGGAACTGCGCGACGCGTACTGCCTCTTGGTGGACGGAGAGGGATGGCATCGGGGAGTGATCGGGATTTGCGCGTCGCGAGTGGTGGATTGGTATTGCAGGCCAGCACTGGTGGTCTCGCGCGACGGCGACGAGGCGCACGGATCGGGACGGTCGATTGCGTCATTTCACCTGTTGCAGGCGCTGGAGACGTGTCCGGAGTTGTTCGCGCGTTTTGGCGGGCATGCGCACGCGGTGGGATTTGCTATGCCCGCAGCAAACTTACCGGAACTGCGGAGGCGACTGGATGCGTTTGCGCGGACGCGGCTTACAGAGGCGGATTTTGTGCCGGTGCTTCGGTATGACGGCGAGCTGTCGCTCGATGAAGTCTCGCCGAAGTTGTGGGAGGCGTTGATCCAATTGGAGCCGTTTGGGATGGGGAATCCGCATCCGACATTTGTGGCGCAGAGAGCGCGATTGTTGCAGGCACCGAAGGTGATGAAGGAAAAGCATCTGAAATTCAAGCTGGCCACGCTTCGCGATGCTCAAGGTGGCGTTCCCAACGTGAAGGCAATCGATGCGCTGGCTTGGCGAATGGCGGAGCGGTTGGGCGAGACCTCTTTGAGCGTCGGAGATCATATTGACGTGGCGTTCACGATTGATCGAAATACGCATCCGGATTTTGGGGGCGGGCTGCAGTTGAAGCTGTGTGACTTCAAGCTGGCTGCGGCCGCCGCGGCAAGGTGAGATGCGACACTTGAGCAGGTGAGCGGTAACGTTCAAGTAATGATGGCGAAATACCGACTGAGACTTTACAGTGACGTGAGCAGGAGACTATAGTTCCGCCCCATGCCGGTGGCAAACGCTGTGTTATGTCCGGGTTGCGATCTCGAAGTGGTCGAGCTAGCGAGCTTTTGCCATCGCTGCGGTACGACGCTAACGGGCGCATCCGCCATGAGCGATACGGTTTCACTTCAATTGCCGAGGTCGGAGTATGCGCCGATCTGGCGCCGACTTCTGGCGTCTGGAGTGGACTGGTTTCTGGAGGGCTTGGTGCTGGTGCCCGTCCTGTTGCTCTTCCTGTGGTCCGTTGAACTGATCACTTCTTTCACAAAGTTGATGGATATCGAGACCGGGCGCTTCATCGCCGGAGTGGGGACGGTGCTCTTTGTCATCGTTAGCGACTGGCTTTATAACGCGCGGATGAACAGTTCGCCGCGACAGGCGACGTTCGGGAAGGCGTTCATGCGGCTGAAGGTGACGGGCATGGGCGGCGAGCGGATCGGGTTCGGACAGGCGACGGGCCGCTACTTTGCGAAGTTTCTCTCCACGTTTATGTTGTTCGCCGGATTCGCGATTGCGATCTTCACGCGCCGGAAGCAGGCGTTGCACGACATTGTGGCCGGCACGTTGGTCTTGAAAGCCTAGCCCGCTTCTGACACTATTCGCCTCGGTGCTAATCCATATAGAGGAATCTTCATGTCAAATGAGCCTCTTCCGGCAGTAAGTTCTCCAACGACACTCTATTGTCCGACCTGCGGCGTACCGACGCCGGGCGATGCGCAAGTGTGTTCTCAATGCGGCTCGACGCTGCCGAGCATGGGTCTGCCGATAGCACCGATTCCCAACGCGCCTCCGGCAAGTGCGGCTGTGCAACCTCAGAACATCTACGCGGGCTTTTGGCTCAGGTTCGTTGCGGCGTTTCTGGATGGGGTGCTGTTGCAGGTGGTGATCATGCCGGTTGCGTTCCTGGTGGGACTGGTCGTCGGAGTCGCTGGTGGCGCCGTGAGCATGCCCGAACCGGGGACTGAACTAGTGGCCGGGATCGGAGGAATGGCGCTGGGTCTGATAGCGGGATGGCTTTACAGCGCACTTCTGGAGAGTTCTGAGAAGCAGGCGACGCTTGGCAAGATGCTGCTGGGAATCAGGGTGACTGACGAGCAGGGACAGCGAATCTCGTTCGCACGAGCAACGGGAAGACATTTTGCGAAACTGGTGTCGGCAATAACGCTGTTGATTGGATACATCATGGCGGGGTTCACGGCGAAGAAGCAGGCCTTGCACGACATGATGGCGGCGACGCTGGTCGTTAGAAAGTAATTAGTTGTCAGCTACAGGTCGTGGAGCTCGAGCAGGCCAGCGAGGTTCCTGCTTGAAAAGCAAGACGCTTAGTTGCGGAGGGGAAGATGGCACAGAGTACTGCTGAGACGGTGTTCTGTTCAAAGTGCGGGAGCGCAATGCCGCCGGATGCTAGTTTTTGTTCGCGGTGCGGCGCCGTCCATGCGCCGGTGGTCGTGCAAGCGACTGCTCGCGTTCGATATGCGGGCTTCTGGCTGCGGCTGGTGGCCAACCTCCTGGATCAGGTGATCATAGGTGCCGCGGTGGGGCTTCTCTTTATCGCACGGTTTGGAACGAGGCCGCCGCGGGTGGACATCATTGAACCGGCGTTCATCGTGTTCACGGTCGTCGGATTGAAGTGGTTGTACTTCGCGCTGCTGGAGAGTTCGGAGTGGCAGGCGACAGTGGGGAAGAAAGCTCTGGGGCTGGTCGTGACCACGACCGACGGTCAGCCAGTAAACTTCCTGCAAGCGACGGCGCGTTTCTTCGGCAAATTCTTGTCGGATGCGATTCTTGGAATCGGTTACATCATGGCGGGGTTCACGGCAAAGAAGCAGGCACTGCATGACATGATCGCCGGGACGCTGGTGGTCAAGAGGTGATCAGTACCCGCTGAGAAACCGTTAGCAGAGGCATAGGCGCGGGCCTTCAGGACACGGTAGGAACAGCAAATAAATCGCGTACAATCGAAGTGAATGCCCGTTTCCATACCTCGTCTGAGAGCGTGGTTTGCGGTGATGGCCATTGCGTTGATCGTGGTCGTCGCTGGGTTCTATTTTTATGCCCGCTACCGGGTGCGTAGCGCTATTCGCGAAGCTCCAAAGAAATTAGGGGTCGAGGTCCAGCAGAGCACCGAGGGGTTCTCGCTCTCGAAGAGCGAAGGCGGACGAACCCTGTTCACGATAAAAGCGTCGAAGGCCGTCCAGTACAAGCAAGGTGGGCGCGCGGCGCTGAAAGACGTAAACATAGTAATTTACGGGCGCAAGGCGAACCGCTTCGACCAGATATACGGCTCTGACTTCGAGTATGACCCGCAGACCGGCGAGGTGCGGGCGAACGGCGATGTCCATATCGATCTTGAGGGGAACGCCGACGGTCCGACGGCCCCGGACCAGGCTCAACCGCAAGAACTAAAAAATCCCATACATCTGAAGACGAGTGGACTGGTTTTCAACCAGAAGACTGGGTTCGCACAGACGAACGAGGCAATTGAATTCCGTGTGCCGCAAGCGAGCGGCTCAGCAGTTGGCGCGACGTACGACTCGAAGGCAAACCTCCTAACACTGAAGTCAAACGTGAATATCGTGACCGCGGGCGATAAACCGACGAAGGTGAACGCCGCCCGAGGAACGATCACCAAGGAGCCGAGGGAGATCACGCTGGAGTCGGTAAAGGTTCAGCAGGCTGGGCGCGACATCGAGGCAAACAGGGTCACGATGCTTCTGCGGCCGACCAACGAACTGGATCACCTTACGGCGTTGGGAGATGTGCGGCTGAGAGATACCGGTCCTAATGGCATGTCGGTACGGTCCCCGAGAGCCGACATGAACCTGGAAGCGAAGAACCAGTTACGCTCTGCGTCATTTTCGGGAGGCGTGCAGTTCGAAGCCACCGGGGAGGACGCGATGAACGGCACGGCTGGCAAGGTGATGCTGAGTTTTGGAGGTGGCAATCGGCTGCAAAAGGTGGTAGCCACGGAGAACGTTCACCTCACCCAGCAGCCCGGAAAAAGAAAACAGGCCCAGACGGCAGAAATCCAGGCGCATACGGTCACGCTTCTGTTGAAGAACGGAAAGCTGTTCGAGTCGGCGGAGACGGATGGACCGGCACAGATAGCGCTCGTATCCCAAGGACCCCAGCATTCGGGCGAGCGGAGTGTGATCACGGCGGGGAAGTTTGTGGCGGACTTTGACGCGCGGAACCGGTTAAGCGAAATTCGCGGCGAGCCGAACGCCAAGGTGGTAGCGAGCACCCCGGGGCAGCCAGACAAGACAACTAAGAGCCGCACGATGGGGGTGCAGTTCGGGCCGACTGGCGGGATTACCAGCATCGTGCAGCACGGGAATTTCGAGTACCGGGAGCCGCAGGCGGCCGATGGCGCGACGGGACCGGCCGGCGCTGGTGGACGACTGGCGACAGCGGAGACGGCGCGGTATGTTCCCGGTGACGAAATCTTTCTGCTGACCGGGTCACCGCGCGTGAGCGAGGGAGGGATGGCTCTTTCGGCGAATAGGATCCGGATCAACCGCCGGACGGGCGACGCGTCGGCCGAAGGGGAAGTGAAAACGACATATAGCGAGATCAAAGAGCAGCCGAATGGGGCAATGCTCGCGACCGCCGATCCGGTACACGTCACCGCGAAAAGCGTGACCGTAAACCGCAGGACAGGCGTGGCGAGATACACGGGCGGGGCGCGATTGTGGCAGGGTCCGAACATCGTCGAGGCAGCGACTATAGAGTTCGACCGGAATCAGCGGAGCATCGTCGCTCTTGGAGATGGAGCGCCAGTATCGACGGTATTCGCGCAGGCTGACAAGTCCGGCAGGGTAACTCCGATAACTGTCACGGGAACCAAACTGGCGTATGTAGACGCGCAGCGACGCGCGCGGTACAGCGGCCGGGTACTGGTAAAGGGCGCAGACATCACCGTTATGGCGGACCATGTTGACGTGGTGCTGCACGCAGGCGGTGGCGCAAGGAAAGCATCGGGACCAAGCCAGTTGGACCAGATCGTGGCCGAAGGGAATATTGTTATCCAGCAAACGGTGCGTCGCGCGACGGGAGAAAAGCTGGTGTACACGGCTGCAGATGGACGGTTCGTGTTGAGCGGCGGACCGCCTAGCATTTCGGATGCCGAACGCGGCGTGATCCGGGGCGATTCGTTGACCTTCTATAGTCGCGATGATAGAGTGCTCGTAGAAAGTAAGGACAGTTCCCGCACAGTCACTCGTACCAGAGTCAGCCGTTGATGCAAACGCTCTCGACAGACGAAATCGGCAAAACATATCGAGGCAGGCGGGTTGTCAACGGGGTTTCGCTCCATGTCAATCGAGGCGAAGTTGTTGGCTTGCTTGGGCCAAATGGCGCCGGCAAGACGACGAGCTTCTACATGATCGTCGGATTGACACCGCCCGACACGGGTCGGGTGATGGCCGACAGCGAAGACATCACCGACGTGCCGATGTATCTGCGGGCCCGAAATTTCGGCATCAGCTATCTGCCGCAGGAGCCATCGATATTTCGTAAGCTGACGGTGGAAGAGAACATTCTGGCAGTGCTGGAAGCGCAGCCTATCTCCTGGCACGAGCGTCGCGAGCGGATGGAGAAGTTGATCGACCAGCTCGGGTTGGGGCACATCCGAAAGAACCGCGGATATGCGCTCTCAGGCGGCGAACGACGCAGGGTTGAGATTGCGCGCTGCTTGTGCATCTCGCCGACCTTCATCCTGCTGGACGAACCGTTCTCGGGCATCGATCCGATCGCTGTGCTGGACTTGCAGAAGATCATCTTCAACCTGAAGTCGGCCGGCATCGGTGTGTTGATCACCGATCACAACGTGCGGGAGACGCTTTCTGTGACCGACCGCGCATACATTATCAATGAGGGTCGCATCTTCCGGACCGGCACGCCGGAGCAGTTGGGCAACGACCCGGAAGTGAAGCGAGTCTATCTCGGCGAGAGTTTCTCGCTGGTGTGATGGGCAGCACCGTAAGTGGTGCGATGCACGAGTTATTCTGGACGGGGTAACGGTCGGACAGTTACTTCGGTGAATTAGGGTGTTTGCCGCATCATCCGGAGCGGAGCTTCTGGATTAAAATCTGATTTAGGGAATCGTCCCCGAAAGTCTTCTGGTCCCCATGGTGTTATTGCAGCCCAAGTTAAACCTCAAGGTTTCTCAGAAGCAGATTCTGACCCCCGGCCTGGTGCAGATGGTCAGCGTCCTCGCTCTAAATAAGCTGGAGCTGAAGGACATGATCACGGCCGAGATGGTGGAGAACCCTGTCCTTGAGGAATACATGGACGCCGTTCCCACACTGGACGAAGTGGCGGCACGGGAAGAACAGCGCGAGCGCGAAAGCAAGCCTACTGAAGAGACCCCGACTGCTGAAACCAAGGCCGAAAACGACCCCTTCGAGGAGATCGATTTCGGATCCTTCTTCCAGGACTACCTTGATCCCGGGTACCGGAGCAACAGCGAACTCGAATCTATAGAAAAACCGTCTTTCGAGAATTTCCTCTCGAAGCCCACGACCCTGACCGACCACCTCATGTGGCAGCTTGGAGCAAGCCACGTAAAGGACGACGTGCGCGCGGCGGCAGAACTGGTCATCGGGAACCTTGGTGAAGATGGGTATCTGCTGGCGACGGACGAGGAGTTGCTGATCATGGGCGCGTACGACGAGAGTCAGCCAGCGCGCATGGCCGTAGCAGAAGTGATCGAGGCGGCACAGCCGCAAACGGCGGTCGATCCGGATGAGTTGCTGATCGGGGAATTGGAGGCTGCTGCTTCCAGTGCTGAAGCGACCCAACCGCCCAGAGATACGCTGCTTCCGGAGCCCGAGGTCCAAGTAAACGAGAACGGCCATCGTCCGACGCTGGTGCCGAAACCTGAGCATCCAGTGGTTGGGCGCTTTGGGCGCGATGCGCTACACGAAGCGCTGGATCTGGTTCGCCAGTTCGATCCTGTAGGCGTGGCCTGTCGCACGCTGCGCGAGTGCCTATTGGCACAGTTGCAGTACCTGAAGCGGCAGATCGATGAGCGAGGAACCAACGGGAACGGATTGACCGAAGAGCTGGTTGACGATGCGACGGTGATAATCGATCAGTACATCCACCAGCTACAGAACAAATTATTCAAGGAAATCGCCAAGGCTACGGGCAAGTCGCTGGACGAAGTGAACGCGGCCGTGGAGTTCATCAAGACGCTCGACCCCAAGCCGGGTCTTCGGTACAACAAGCAGGACACGCGCCTTATTGAGCCGGACGTGGCGTTTATTAAGCAGGGAGACGAGTACCTGCTGGTGATGAACGACGAGGATATGCCTCAACTGAGGCTGAATCCTACCTATAAGAAGCTGCTGAGCCGCGAGGCGGCCGAGAAGGATGTTCGTAATTACGTCAAAGAGCGGTATAAGTCCGCCATTCAGTTGATCAAGAACATCGAGCAGCGGAAGCAGACGATCCTTAAAGTTTGCCAGGCGATCATCGGGCGGCAGAAAGAATTCCTGGATCACGGCATAGACCAACTAAAGCCGATGATGATCAAAGAGGTCGCGGAAGAGATCGGCGTACACCCCTCGACGGTGAGCCGCGCCGTGGCCAACAAGTATGCGCACACACCGCAAGGCGTGTTCGAACTACGGTATTTCTTCAGCGAGAGCGTGAATGGCCCGGAGGGCGGCGGCACATCGCTGCTGATCCTAAAGCGCCGGGTGAAGAAGCTAATCGAGGAAGAAGACCCCGCCAGGCCGTTAACGGACGAGCAGATCACCCGCATCCTTCAATCGCAGGGTATCCAGGTCACTCGCCGCACGGTCGCGAAGTACCGGGAAGACATGAAAATTCCCAGCACGCACCAGCGCCGGGTGAGGCAGTAGGTTCACCGAACCTTCGGGCCGCAAGGCCTGGTGGGACACCCTTCGTAAGCGCTTGGTGGTGGGGAACATGCGAGCCCCGACCCGCCTCCACAGAGAAGGAAGATTAGCTGCTGTAGTGGCTCTCGGAGCGATCGCGTTCAGGAAAAGCCACAAACCCCAAAGACGCCAATCGATCCGGGATCTCGCGACCACAGGGTACGCGAGGTTCAGCCAGCCGCCGCGACAGGCATTTACTAGAGACAGGTTCCCACCTTCCCGTTGTTCAGGATGGGGCACCGTAAGGCCCTGAGTGCAGGTCGCTGCGACCCGAAGTCAACCTTGCCGGGATCGTGCCGATAAGAGATACGCAGCCCGGCGTACAAGGAGGGGAGCTAATGAACGTGGAATACACCGGCAGGAATTTCGAAATCACCCCCGCCATCCGAAATACAGTCGAGCAAGGGCTCACCAAACTAGCCAAGATTCTAGGTGAG